>WNFM01156077.1_pt1 | contig 14132 bp, 11 predicted proteins | sample 5400271 | NCBI WGS metagenome assembly WNFM01 (sample SAMN13153352, study PRJNA577476) | soil metagenome | isolation source: 60 cm saprolite on Douglas fir-dominated hillslope | place: USA:California | collected 2013-09-17 | reverse complement strand
TGAAGTTGACCCGCGGGTGGGACCTTCCGGCCTAGGAGGCGCACCCGCGTTTCGACGTCGAACTTCTCTGGTTTGCTCTTTGATCTGACATCTCTTCAGTGGAGAAAAACGCATGAACTTGCACGTCGCAGCTCCGCGTGATCTTTTGGCACGAGCCTACCTCGACATGTTGTCCGCTCAGGCGGGCACGAACAGCAGTCCACTCTTACGCAGCGGCGATCCGGATGATCCGATCGAGCGACTTATCGATGATCTTTCGACGGCACCGGAGTCTATAGGACGAACCTCGATCCGAGCCGACCTCGCGGCCGCTGGAGTCTTGGTTGCCCGCGCGATCGAGGGAGTAGGTGAACTCACCCGCGACCTGCGCCGGCGTAGTCCAGCGGTATCGCTCGCCACTCATGGCGCCGAGGTGGTTTCTCTCGTTCGGCAGGTGCTAAAGATCTGCGCGTTCGGCAATGAGGCGAAGGTCCTCGATGAGCGCACGTTCGACGAGGAGCGTCATACGCGTCCGGTACTGTTACTGACCAGAGATGGGACATCCAACGATCACAAAGCCGAACGAGGAAATGACGCGGTTGCAAGGGCCCTCCACGGCCGCGCACCCATTTTCGGCGTCGCGCCTGATCCGCGCCGACACTTGCCGAGGGACCTTCTTCGCGCGGCCGAGCACCATCTTTCGCTTGGTCAGCTTGACGCCTCAGCCATTGCGCTCGTGATCGAAGCTGTCACCGGAAAACCTCCCAGCGTAGGCATTGACGACCAACTCGTCCGGGCGGTCGACATATCCGATCTCGCGCTGTCGGTCCGTTCGGATCGTAGCGCTGATGATTGCGTCAAACGGCTCGAAAAAATCGTCTCGACGAAATCGTTCTTCGATCATCGTGGTCCTAGTCTCGAGGACCTTGCCGGCTACGGCCACGCGCGCCAATGGGGGCTCAATTTGGTAGCTGATCTGCGCGAGTATCGAGCGGGCCGTCTCGACTGGGAATGCATAGAAAAGGGATTGTTGTTGGCCGGCCCCCCAGGGGTCGGGAAAACACAATTTGCAAAGGCTGTAGCGAAATCCGCACAAGTACCTTTAGTTGCAACTTCGGTGGCCGATTGGAACGCGTCGACTTATCTTTCGGGCACGTTGGCAGCCATCAAAGCCTCGTTCTCGCAAGCGCGCCAACTTGCGCCATGCATCCTTTTCATCGACGAACTCGACGGAATTTCGGATCGCGCGACTTTGACGTCCGAATATCGTGAATATTGGACTCAGATAGTCAATCTGTTGCTTGAGCAATTGGCCGGCGTCGAAGATCGACCCGGGGTCGTTGTGATCGGCGCGACCAACCATCCCGATCACATCGACGCTGCAGTTCGTCGCGCAGGGCGGCTTGATCGCACCATCGAAATCGAACTACCCGATGCCGATAGCCTCGCGCAGATCTTCCGCTTTCATCTCGGAGAGGTTCTGCTCGATGTCGACTTGATGTCGGCAGCCCTCGCGGCAGCTGGCAAGACGGGCGCTGATGTCGAGGCGTGGGTAAGGCGGGCCAAAAGCCGTGCTCGCCGAGAAAGGCGCGAACTTTCGTTGGAAGATCTCCTGCAGGAGATCAGGTCGGGCCGGGAGGGCTTACCGAAAAACCTAAGACGGGCCTGTGCAGTTCACGAGGCCGGACACCTGATCGTCGGCGTCGCTTTGGACGTGTTCGAACCGCAGGCGCTGACGATTCTAGATCATGGTGGCGCCACGCACCTCGAGTTTTTGCGGGCCAATTCGCAAACCGAGAGCGGAATTGAAAACTACATCACCGCACTTCTAAGCGGTCGTGCGGCCGAAGAGATCATCTTGGGCTCTGGCCAGGCGACGGCCGGAGCAGGCGTTGGAGATGAAAGCGATTTCTTGCGAGCTACCAGCTCCGCGATCGACATGGAGCTGCGCTTCGGCTTCGGAGTGATTGGGGTGGCACGGTTTTCGGATCGGGCCACTGAAATGTTGTTGCACGACCCTTCTATCGTCGGCCTGATCACGAAGCGTTTGGATCGCTGCTTGGCGCGCGCGCGCGAACTCGTCGCGAAGAACCGAGAAGCCGTAGAAGCCGTAGCGCACCGATTGGAAGAGACGGGCTACCTAGATCGTGCTGCGATCGACGAACTCCTGAAGGCATACCCCGTGCGGAATCCCGCATCACCGGGCGACAATAATGGAGGGCTGGAATGATCCGCGGAGCCTACATCTCCATTTCTGAAGGATTGAAGGGAACCTGACATGCTTCGCGTCATCGTTCAATTGGTGCCTGGCGGCTTCGATCCGTTGCAGCGGACAATCGCGTCCATGCGTATCTGGAATGCTTCAGACTTGGCCGACCGTTCGGATTACGGCATCCACGCGACCGAGGGCGCAAACCCGCTTACGGGAGCGCCTCCGCGAAATGTCCGTGCGAAAATTCGCGATCACGATCGCAGGCAATCGGTCTGGACCTTGATCGCCAAAGCGGCGCAAGCCGCCGCGGAACCTGACTCCGGCCAATCGTAGAATGCTTCGCGGGCCAAGGATCCGGCAAAGCGATTGCAGGATTCACGGTCGTGCCGCCTGAGGTTACCGCAGGCCCGCCATGCATTTTTGGGGCGTCGGATGTCGCCGAGACGAGTTCATCGAGCCGCCAGCGGGATTGTCGGAGAATCGCAGGTCGGAGCGACCGAGGCGCAAGCAAGAGGCACCACAACCCTGGGTTCGGAGTTACTCGCACTTTGCGCCAAGGATTCGAGGCCGAGTCGATTCACGCCCGCCGCGGCCGTGAAACGGATCGAATCCTTGGAGTCTGATAAACAAGGTCTTCAAGGATTCGCGGGAGTCCGCTTGTGGTTGAGAGTCGGCTCCTCGAAGTTCGTGAAGTTCGTGATCTTCAGAGGCAACAAAGGCGCAAGAAAGAGGCACCACAACCTTTGGTTCGGGCTAGTCCGCGTCTTTGCGCCAAGGATTCGAGGCCGAGTCGATTCACGTCCGCCGCGGCCGTGAAGCAAGGTTTTCAAGGATTCGCGGAGTCGCATGCGAGTCGAGAGTCGGCCCCTCGGAAGTTCGTAAAGTTCGTGATCGTCACTCGCTGAACGGATCGACCTTCTTCCGACCGCGCACTCTTGGGCGGCCGATCATCCGGTCAAGCGCGCGGTCGGAGGGGGAGCCCCCGTTGACCTCTGTTTGGAGAGTATGGAAAAGTTCGCGGCTGACAGGAGCAACTTGGCCGATCCGTACGTCGGCCCATACGGAACACGCCTCCGTGCGATCGGAGGGCGCGCCCACATTTCGTACGGAAACGAGTCCGCCGAAAGAACCACCCTATAGTCATGATAGGCTCGGGGGGTATGCGACGATCGTACACGAGGCAGCGCCCCGTGCAACAGCTCTCGCGCGCTTTCGGCGAAAAAAGCTTTTTGTGAAAAAGGACGCCAAAGCATGCAAATGAAACTTTCCCCTACCCTCGCCGACATCCCGCCGGAACCCCGCACCGATTTCGAGTACGCATACAGGGGCTTTTTCGTAGATACCCTTGTCGGCCGTGCTCCCCCGCAGGCCTGGCTCGACATGTCTCGTAGCGATCTCGGAGATGAGATCCGCCGAGTACGCCGCCGTATCTTCTGTCCCGGCAATCCCCACTATCTCGGGGTATCGATCCTCTTCGGGGACAAAAAGTCGGCGCCGACCGTAACGTCGATCCGCCGTATGCTCCAGCCGTTGATCGGGGTGCCTGACGCCTACTGGGTGCGTCGCATTGAATTGCGCGAGTACCAGAAACGGCGGGCAGAGCTCGAGGTTATCGAAGCCTTGCTGCCAGATGACGACGAGCCTGACGAACCCTGGATCTAAATCATCGTGAGGAAGTCGGTTAGCGCGCCGCCCGGCCGCAAGGATCGGCTCGGCGCTTCCGGATCGTCTCTGCGCTCGCGGCAGCAGACCCCGGACGAGCGCTGGGATGCCGCACCTGGCCAGTCAAGCCCGATCGCGTAAGCCAGTAGCGCAAGCAAATCGATGGGCTAGGTATTTGCCGGGCCCATCTAGCTCCTTCATCCCCGTGCGACCGCGCACCCGCGAGAAACGCTGTGGAGTGCTCGATTTCGCATGGCCCCCTTCTGGAGCCGACATGAGCAAGAGAGATCAACGGATGGATCGATGAGATATCCGCCGGGATTTGATGTCGTCGAGCAACGACGACTTCGGCGCGATCGAGGCGCTTTTCGGCAATATCAAGCCGCCCCCGACGGTCAGGCGGTCCGCCGCTGGCTCACGTCGTTGCCCCCGGTGCATCCTACTGGAGCCGCCGTTTGCAACGCCTGACGGCCGCACCACCAAGACGAAATGGAGCAAGCCGACCTCGCGGCGTAGACAAGAAAGGGCAATGCGCTCCTAGGCGCGTCGCCCTTCACCAAGCCGGTAGATAAGCTATTCTCCGGAAGGCACACTCAAAGCATCAGTAATCCAGGAGATATCATGTCTGAAACAACCACGAAAGAGCCACCTGCCATGTGGTACCCGCCACGGCCCAGTTCGGCGAGCCGCCGCCCGCGACTGGAAGACCGAGGCTCCAGTCGCGGGACCATGATGAGCATCCCGGATTGGCGCGAACTGGTCTACGAATCGGCAGGCGAACGCAAAGTCGCATACATTACGATGGCCCGCCGCGATGTCCGACGTTTGCTGGATCAACCGCCGCCTGTGGCCTATCGCGACCAAGAAGGCAATTTGAGGGAGCACACCTTCGATTTCCTTCTGGAAATGGTGGACGGCTTGCGCATCGGGGTAAAGGTGAAACCCGCAACCAAGGCGCAAAAGAAGAATTCGATGGCGCTGCTCCGTCTAATCGTTTCCCTTCCTCCAGGCATCGACGGTGCGGTGCTGATGACCGAAAAATCGTACGGCCGCAACGAACTGCACAATGCCGTTCTATTGCACGACTGTCGGCGCGAGCCGGATCCGCGGATTGACGACATCGTTCGTACGATCGCGGAAGGCATCCAAGGGCGCGTCGCGATCCGCGAGCTGGTTAAAGCAACTCGCCTTCGTGGGGAAGGTTTCGCGGCCGTCGTTCGCGCGATTGGAGAGGGCCGCCTGCAGCTCGTCGATAGAAGCACGCGGATCGCATACGAAACGCTCGTAGAAAAACCTCGCGACACCACGCCGCGGGAGGCGACCGCATAACAGCAGGTCGCGGCATCGATTCCATCGCCGGGCGCATCGGGCCCGACCTCGATCGATTTTCCGCACCAAAATCAACTCGACCTCGGCCGGAGCCGATCGGCGCCGAGGCGGAATTTTGTGCCCCAACATCAACATCGTAGGAGGCTTGGATGCCAATCAGCACCTTGATTACAGATGCTCCCTCTCTCGTGCCGGCACTGCCCTACAAGTTCGGCGTGTTCGATCGCGTCAAGCTCGGCGCGGTCTACTACTGCTACATCTCGACCGAAAACGGTATCCATAGCCTTCAACGTCTGTTGGATCCGGACGAGAAGCCGGAGGCCGCCGTGACGCTCGTGGAAGCCTTCACGGACGAGATGATCGACCGTTTTCGCAACTCACACGCCTTCCGTCTCGACGAGGATTATTTCAAACCAGGCAAATCGGTCGCCCGCGTGCAGAGCGGGCTCGATTGCATCGGAGATCTTCCCGAAACCGAGATGATCCCCGTCCTATATCGATATGAATTCGCCTCGCGCTTTTTCAAGCTCGAGGGTAGCGGGATCGTCAATCGCTCCGATGACGGCATGGAGCGCGCGACGCAATTAATCCATGCCGAGATGGTGAATCTGGATTTGGCGAAAATCACGAGTGATCTCGCCGAGAAGCGCCGCAAGGAAGGCAAGCGCGCGCCGAGCAAAGACAAAAAGAGGAAAAAAAAGACCAAGGCACGCACCGGCAAGACCACCGAGCTTATAAACCCACCTTGCGGCGCGACCTTGCTCAAGTGGGCAATCGCCCTCGAGCAAGCGCATATGGATCCGCTGAGCTTGAGGGACGGTCGCCGCTTCAGCGGCAATCGAAAACAGCGGCTGCATTCCGAAATACTGACGACTCTTTCCAGCGTCATCGCGAGCTTCGCAAGCGAAACGCGGCCGCCCAAGGCACGAATTTGGGAAGATTTCCTGAGCGCCGTGAAGAAGCTTAACGAGCGACTAGAGGCGGCCGGCCTCCCGCCGTTGAAACCGTGTTCAAAGCCGACCGTGTACGCGCGCATCGCCAAGATGCGACCGTGGGATGTGGTCGCAGGCCGCGAAGGCCTGAAGGCGGCCCGCGACCAGTTCAAGGCGGTCGGTTTAGGACTGGGCGTCACGCGCCCGCTGGAGCGCGTCGAGATGGACGAGTGGAAAATCGACCTCCAAACGATACTGCAGGAGTCCGGTGTTTGGGAATTTCTGCCGGACGAGTTACGCGCCGACGTTCCTCGCGCTCGGCTCTGGCTGTGCGTTGCCATCGACGTGGCGACCAAAGTGATTCTCGCCATGCGCATCGGCCATGAACCGGATGCCGAACTCGCGTTGGCTACGCTCGAGATGGCCGTGACCGACAAGTCGTGTCGCCCTGGTTTCAATGCGGAAAGATGCACCAGCTCGTTACCGATGCGGGAGCCGCCTTCCGATCCCGCCGCTTTAGATTCGCGGCGCTCGCGTTGGGGGTCAATCACGAATTTCCGCCCGGCGGAATCCCGGAGCTACGGGCGAACATCGAACGCATGTTCGGAACGTTCCGTACCGCGATTATCAGCCGATGCACGGGCCAGACTTTTTCGAACGTCGTCGAGTTGGGAGAGTACCCCGCCGAGGAGCGCGCGAGCCTCACGGTCGAGCAGTTGAGCTGGATTCTTGTGCGGTGGGTAATCGACATCTACCACAACACGCCGCACTCCGGGCTCGGCGGAGAAACGCCCAATTCTGCATGGGAGCGCAAGAGCATTCTTTTCCGCATCGTTCCTCCACCAAACCGCGATCAACGGCGAGCGATCTTCGGAATCCGGCTCAGGCGCACGATAGGAGCCCGGGGCGTGCGGGTGCTCGGCCTTCACTTCAATAACGAGACGCTCCAACAGTATCGCCGCGACAACGCGGCTATTGACCTCGTCGTCAAGGTTGATCCCGAGGACGTGGGCCACGTGAGCGTCGAACTCGGTGAAGGTGGGGCATGGTTGACCGTCGCCTGCAAGCGTCCCGAATTGATCGGCATGTCCATACGCGACTGGATCGCGACCGCTCGTGACCTGCGCTCACGGTTTTCCGAGGCCGCCCACATCACGATGCCCGTCGTGCTCGACGCGCTCGATCAAATCCGCAAGATGCTCTCGGGGGCGGTCGCAACCGCGAACATCGGTTCAACGCTTCTGACCCGGGAAGAACTCGAGCGCGCGGAGACCGAATTGATGATGGGTTTCGAGCTTCCCGATCCAATCGACGACCGCGATCGGAACGACCGAGCGGACTTCATGTCAACTGTCATCCGTAGGCCCGACACTGGCGACAACCCTGCTTCCGAAAGCAGCCAGCAGTTCAAGATGGAGGACCCGTCATGACGGAAGCGAACGAGATCGTCTTTGACCCGTCGGCAGGTCTACGATCGTCGCAAGTCGGCGATCGCGGCGCCGTAACCGCCATAATGGAAAGGGTGCGTTCAAAATATTTCGCCACGGCCGTCGACCTCCCGGTTCGGGAGCGGCTAGACGATATTATCGACGGCCTGTGCCTCCGTGCGAATCCGGGTGAAGGGTTCACGGCCGACAATGTCGTCGAAGCGGACGGTATCCTTCTTATCGGGGAGAGCGGTAGCGGCAAATCAAGAATCCTGAACCACGTAATCCGAAAGGATCCCCTATTCGCGGAATTCGGCAAGATCGACAGCTACTGTCCGATCGTAAGATTATCCCTGCCCTCGCCCTGTCCTCTGATACGTCTTGGTCGCAGACTGCTGCGTCGCCTCGGCTTGCCGGTGGCCGGCAGTCCCGATCGTCACATTATTATGGAGCGTGCCCGCGACAGGCTGGTCCTGAAGCGCACGAGGATCCTGTGGCTCGACGAATTTCATCACGTGACCCAAAGCTCGAACATCCAGGACATCAAGCAACTGCTGAACTTCATCAAGAGCTGTTTGATTCCCGAGGAAGGCGGACCGCCGGTCGCCATCATCCTTTCCGGACTGCCCGAACTCGTGCCCATCATCGAGATGGATCCTCAGGTCCGCCGTCGCCTGAAGCCGATCGAGTTGCCGCCCATCGAGCTGCCCGCCGACGAGGAGTTCTTGACCTTCGTCATCGGTCAACTCGCCGAAGTCGCCCGCCTCTCGGTACACAAGAACGTATGCGCCGGGCGGCATGACCGGCTCGCGCACGCGGCGACCTACCAGCGCGGCGTCGCCATCGAAATCGTCCAGGACGCGATCGAGAGGGCACTCAAGGCGAAATCGCGCGCATTGACGATGGACCATTTCGCCTCGGCATACGCGGTACGCACCGGCTCAGGACCAGCAGCAAATCCGTTCGTGGTCGCGGACTGGAAGAGTGTCCGCTGCGACCGCATCCTCCGCCAGAACGACAATCCCACGGGGTTCGATCGAATTCTTTCGAAGGAACAGGATGCCGCAGCTAAGCGGGTCGCTCGGAAAATCGCAAAAGGCGCTTCGCGCAGAACCGGCTGGTGACGATGACCCCTAATCTGCATCCAACGCTACCGATCCAGCCAGGAGAGTCGGCGACGTCTTTCATATCGCGATTGGCCTGGCTGAATCGGATTCCCTCTGCACGGGACTTTTGCCACCTATTAGGCCTGCGATTTTCGGAGATCGTCGACGGTGTCGCCGATGTACTCGGCGAACTCGAGGAGATCGCCGGCCTGGCCAGAGGGGGGCTCGGTCAAGACGCCATCGTGCGCCGGGACGGGATCATTTCGTTGCGAGGACAGCGATTGACGAAACCTCGATTGCGTGCGATCGAGCGATCCGCGCGAACTCGCCACCTTCGGCCGAAGCGTCTGGCACATCGGCCCGATCCGTACCTGCCCCACACACGGAGTGTTTCTCGCTGAGGTTGCCCACTCGCGGGAGATCGGGCACGCCTACGACTTCGCACATCTGATTTCGCCGACCGTCGCCGACCTCAGACTCCTAGAAAGGCGCATCGCAAAGCGCTCGCCTTCCGCGCTGGAAATCTATCTGCAAAATCGGCTTGCGGGTACGGTTCCTGGCTGCTGGTTGGATCACTTTCCGTTCTATGCGGCCTCAAAGATCGGGGATATGTGCGGAGCGATGGCCGTATTCGGCTGCGAGTCGAATCTTAAGAAGCTCACCGAGGCGGACTGGCAAGCGTGCGGCACGCCGGGCTACGAGATCGCTGCCGGCGGAGCGAAAGCCATACAATCCCTGTTGACCGATTTGCGAAACGCCCGGCCAGCGAGACACGCCACAAAAGACGGTCCGCGTGCCTGGTACGGCAGATTCTACGACTGGCTCGACAGCACCCCTGATCCGGCCTACGATCCCCTGAAGCATATTGTCCGGGAGCACATCGTCGACACCACTGCCGTCGGCCCGGGCGATGTCGTTCTGGGCGCCGAGGTAAAGCGAAGGCGGAACCATTCGATCTACACGGTGGAGCGAGACTTCGGACTTCACTCCCAGAGATTCCGCAGGATACTGTTAGCCGAAGGATTGATACGGACCTCGCCAGTTCACGTCGTCGATCACAACGTGATCGTGCCCGTAGAGATTCTACGGCCCCTTCTCGCCCAGATTGGTACGCTCAAGTCTGTGCCGGAAGTGAGAGCGTACATCGGGGCAGGCCGTGTACAGACCGATCTCCTGATCGCGGCAGGCTACTTAACGCCCTGGGGCTCCAGGACACCGAACACCAAGCTCTTGGATATGTACTCCACGCGCGACCTGGACGCATTTTTGGAGGCCCTACTGCGGAATGCGGTCCGCGCGAGGCCCGTGCCTTTGAGACGGGTCGGTATCCCGGAAGCCGCCAGCCGTACCTGCTGCACGGCTATGGAAATCGTCAAGTTCATCATGGAAGCCAAATTGAGCTGGGTCGGCCGCAACCCGGCTTCCCACGGGTACATGTCGGTCCTGGTCGAAATCGACGAAGTTAATCGGGCGCTGAATCGTCCGGCGCTAGACGGACACCCGTGTGCGGTAGTGGCCAAGAGGCTGAAGACAAAAAGGGAGGTGGTGACGAAGCTCATGGAGAGGGGCTTCATTCCGTCGAAGGCCGTTTCCCATCCCCGGAATAATTACCGGCTCCGCGTCGTGCCGGATCGAGCAATCGAGGACTTCCGCCTCAAGTATTGCTCGCTCGTCGAGCTATCCCGCAAGCTTCGTTGCACGACATTCGTAGTCACCGACAAGATGAAAGCGGCCGGCATCAAACCGGCTATCGGACGCACTGAATGTGGCGCGACCTTCTACAAACGCCACGAGATCGACCGGCTCTGAGCAAAACCACCCAGAACATGAGCGCCCTCACGGGCGCTTTTTTTGTGCCCCGATTCGGGAACAGCATCTATCGAACTGAAGGACCTTGCTTCACAACTGAGCGACTTTAATTGTCGTCCGGGTCCTTCCCGATTGGAGATTCAATGAGTTACGGCGCGCAACACCAAGATAGTATTGTTGCCGTCACATAACGCATTCTGTAATTTTTACCAAAGAAAGCCCGCGATTTTCATCCTGACACCCGCGGTCAGCAGGGTGCCATAAAAGAGGAAACTTAGCAGAATGCTGGGTTTCTGAGACCCCAACCGGTTCGGAGCTACGCGCTCTGATTCACCGACCCTGATTTTCCCGGCGGTTACCTCGACCGCCGGGAAAATTGATTAAGGAACGAAACAGGAATTGAAGCCAGGGTTGTAGAGGAGCTGCGATATGAACTATTCCGATCGCTATCTGCGTCAGATTGCGAGCTACTCCACGGGTCGACGTGATTGTAACGCACCCCAAAAGGGCTGCTATCACCCCATATGTCTGCACGATGCACCCCAATTAAGTGTAGACGCGGGCTGCAACTGAAGGGCGAGAGAAAGCTACGGTTTTGGGCATTTTGCCCTATGCAAGAGGAAGCAGGTCCTCTCTCAAACACCAAACCCCGCCCGATAACGGCGGGGTTTTTTCTGCGCGAGCCTCGATATTCTCCCTTTGCACCAAAGCACCGCTCAGGTGCTGTAAGCCCATCTGATTTAGAGGCTATCCGGATTTCCGTGTGGAATCATTGACCGGAATCGACCAGGCTTTTCGGAACTATCGCGCAAGGCCTGCAGGTCCCGAGCGGCCGGGCGACGAGCGAGCCCGGGCCGACGGCGCAGGCTAGTTGCCCGCTAGTCGGCGCTGATGCTGACACCCAGTGAAAGGAGCCAAAAAGCGCTGCAGGTCCGCCTCGTTGGCCGGTGTATCTCCAGCAATCCCGAGCAACTTCGCATAAGAAACCTTATGCGAACCGACCAGAAATCGTGCCAGGTGGTGGTGTCTGCATATTGCAGCGGAAAGTGAGTCCACTGCAGAGGAAAACGAGTCCCCTCTGAGTTCATTCCTGCTCTATTAGAGTCTGCCTGGACGCTTCCACCCTTAGGTCACGATGGCAAATCGCAAGCGGGCGGCCTTTCTCCGGTAGGTTGAGGCATTTCGCGTAAGAAACCTTATGCGAACCGACCGAAAATCGGAACCGCGGTGTTTCTTGCGTAATCCAGTTGAATCTGCGCGCCATCCACCTGAATTTGCGCCTTCCCTAAGGCGCTGGAAGACCAGCCGGAAATGCCATCCGAGGCACCTGAATCAACGGATTTGCGACGGCATTTCAGAACTCGAATTGCTCTTAAAGCGTGGTCGGCGTGCGCCATTGGGAAGCTAACTCTTCCCGCACGGTATCTCTCGGTCAGGTACCGCGCGGTCCGAACACCGGATTGATTTATGACGGCTCCGCTCCCTTCCGGCAGCGGAGAAACGCCTGGCGGCAGATTTCAGTCGGTGTGTGGCTATAGCAGGAACGAAAGCGCCGCCTCGCAACGGTCCTCGACTTTCAGTGTCAGAAGATCGTCGGCTCGGGTCCGGCCCAGATTGACGGCGGCCATCGGGATGCCACGACGCGCCGCCATCTGGGCGAACCGAAAGCCGGAATAGACCATCAGTGACGAGCCGACGACGAGCATGGCGTCGGCCTCTTCGAGAGCCGCCTGTGCGGCGGCCACCTGATCGCGTGGAACGCTCTCGCCGAAGAAAACCACATCCGGCTTCTGGATGCCCCCGCACGATCCGCAGGCCGGCACGGCAAATCCGGAAAAGTCCAGGTGATCGAGGTCGGCATCGCCATCGGGCAATGCGGTGGCGTCCAGGCTCATCCAGTCCGCATTGAGACGCCCTAATTCGCTCTGAAAATCCGCACGACGCGTGGTCGCCGAGCAGGCGGTGCAGCGGACGAGATCGAGGCGCCCATGTAGATCGATCACCGCCCTGCTCCCAGCGGCTTGGTGCAACCGATCGACGTTCTGGGTAAGGAGAAGCCGACACCGATCTTGGGCCTCCAGGCGGGCCAGGGCGTGATGCGCGTCGTTGGGCAGGGCTTGGCCGAACCGGCGCCAGCCGATCATGCTGCGCGCCCAGTAGCGTCGGCGCGTCAACTCCTCCGCCATGATCGCCATCGCGGTAATCGGGAATGCCTGAGTTCGTGCTGCATCCGGCGCCCGTCAAAATGAAGAGGCGCTGATGGCTTTCGACAAAGGTCTGGAGTGCACTGTCCATGCGGGCATGCATCTAGTGCGTCCCCGCCTCCAACGCCAGACACCGCCGAGGAGAGATGCCGCAGTCGGTGCGATGATGGACGCTGATGGGAAGCTAACTGTTCTAGATCTGCATCGCAGGGCATCTCGCGGTCAGTTACCGCGCGGCCCGAATGGCTTGGTCTGCTCCCTGCGCTGGACGCTTCAGCAAGTCGCTGACTACCTTGGGATGGCCTGAAATGTCGCGGGCGCAATGGAAAGCGTGCCGTCCAGCGGCGGAGGGATCTCGAACATCTGGGCGCGGTTGCGGAAGTGGAAAACGCGCCGGATCCGGTAGGTGTCGCTCTTCTCTGCGGCAACCTCGATCTCTCGCCTGGTGAGCCAGAAGGCCGTACGTTCGTGGCCGCACGTCGTTTTGATCTCCAGCAGCCGGTCCGCGCCATCGGGCTCGAACGACCTGACGTCATATCCGAAGCCGTCGCCGTCCAGGTCCGACACCCAGCGGACGTCGTTCGCGAGGTCCTCCCGTCCGGCCCGCCGGAGGCGGTCGCGCTCGAAGGCGACCACGAACCTCTNCCCAAGTTCACGGTTCCTGGCGTCACGCTCGGCGGGATCGAACTTCCAGACGAGCCGCCGGAGCGCCGGCGTCAGCGTCTTATCCGGATCGCCGAATGGCGGCGGAGGGATAAGGATGCCGTCGTCGCCGGGCTCTGCCGGCTGAATCTCAGGGCTGGCTGGGTAGAGAAAGCCCTGCTCCCGTCCGAGTGAGCGTTCGACCGCCGACACCAATGCGTCCTGATAGTGCGCCAGCGGCTTGTAGCCGTTGATCCACTGGACGCCGAGAACGTCGAGCACGGCGGAGATGTTCTGCAGCTTGCGTTCGATTGAACCTTCCGACCGGCGAACCGTCGTCAAGAGCCGGCGGCGGTTCTCTGACTTGTTGTAGGAAACGCCCGCTCTCTCCGAGGCCAGCATCCGGAAGTAGCTATCGACCACGGCAGAGACCTCGGCCTCCGACCACGGCGTCCCGCCTACCCCTTCCTGTCCTGCTGCGTCCAATTCCCTGCTCCCCCGATAGCGTACCAGGTGCCGCTATCGATGCAACGAAGGCTGGCCCGGAAGAATCTCAGGGCGTGGCGATTGCGACTTCACCGTTCTTTGCGGACGGCGATTCGATTAACCGTTTTGGTGCATGCTTGCCGTCGCGGAGGAAGCGGTTCACAAGCCCGACAGGCTCGTTGACACTTGCCGGCTTTCCCCTGAGCATATCCGCTGTACCGAGCTGACGCTAATCCCGGCCGCCTTCGCCATCGCGGTAATCGGGAATGCCTGAGTTCGTGCTGCATCCGGCGCCCGTCAAAATGAAGAGGCGCTGATGGCTTTCGACAAAGGTCTGGAGTGCA
>WNFM01126601.1_pt2 | contig 14132 bp, 13 predicted proteins | sample 5400271 | NCBI WGS metagenome assembly WNFM01 (sample SAMN13153352, study PRJNA577476) | soil metagenome | isolation source: 60 cm saprolite on Douglas fir-dominated hillslope | place: USA:California | collected 2013-09-17 | reverse complement strand
AAGAAGACCGCCTCCTGGATGGTGAGCGGGTTGGCGCTCGTCACCAGCACGAAAGCCGCCTCTCGCGATTTGAGCAGCGCCTTCACTTTCAGCGCGCGCTCCTTGAAGCCCTCGTACATTCCTTCGAAGGCCATCATGAACGCCGTCAGGTCGTGGAGAAATTCCGAGCCGGTGAAGCGCGCCAGCGTCCTCAGCACGAGGCCGGAAGGCGCCGCCAGCAGCTTGAGCCCGAACTTTCCCGCCTTGAGCATCGGCCCGAGGATGATCTTCATCGCGTTGTTGTCGAGCACATCGAGGATGCGGGAAGCGGCGTGAAGGAAGTCGAGCGCGTTGGTGGTGGGCGGCGTGTCGAGCACCACCACATCGAAGCGGTTGGAGTTGTGTACTTCGTATACTTTCTCCATGGCCATGTACTCAGGATGGCCTCCGCCTGCTGCGGGGTGCGCGCCTGGGCCTTCACCAATTCGTCCCAGGTGTGCTTGAGGTCGAGCATCATCGCCCACATCTCGCCGCGCGGCGTGAGGCCCGCCTGCGCGAAGTGCGCGGGCTCGATCCGCGTCTCCTCGTTGCCCAGCTCTTTCAGACCGAGGCTGTTCGCCAGCCGCCGCGCCGGGTCGATGGTGAGCACCAGCGCGCGCTTGCCGTCCATGGCCGCGCGCAGCGCCAGCGCCGCCGCGGTGGTGGTCTTGCCCACGCCGCCCGAGCCGACGCAGCAGATGATGCGGTGGCTGCGGAGCAGATCCTTCACAAGACCGCCTCGATGGTGCCGGCGATCTTCTCGATGGCCTGCGTTCCGAAAGTGCGGTCGAAGAGAAAGGGCACCGGCACGAGCGGGCGTTGCACGGCGTCGCGCAAAACGCCCTGGTAGTGCGCGGAGAGCGCGGCGCGCGACTCGTGATTGTCGGCTGCTTCGCCGGCCGCCGCGAGCAGTGGTCCGCCGCGCGTCACCTGGGCGAGTTCCTCGGGCGAGAAGCGCGGAGAGAAGTGCGCGTTGAGAAAGAGCGGCCCTCCCGGAAAACCGTGCTTGCGGAGCGCGCCATCGAGCTCGATGGCTTCGTTGGCGGGCATCTCCTCGGGCAGTGTGACGATGCAGACGCTGCAGCGCGCGGGATCGGCGAGCAGCGACTGCATCCCGCGCATGTCGCGCGCAAGCGGCCCCTCTTGCACGAGGCGGAGGAACACTTCGGGCACCGTGAGAAGCGTGATCCCGTGGCCGGTGGCGGGCGCGTCGAGGATCACCAGGTCCCAGCGCAGCCGCCCGCGCTCCTTGTCGTGCGCGGCGTGCCACCACACTTTTCCGAGCATGACGATCTCGGCCAGCGAGGGCGCGGCCGCGAGGAAATAGCGGGCGGCGGGGTTCTCGAAGGCGATTTTATACAAAGTTTCAAATCGGATGGTCATGAGCGCGTACTCGCGCATCGCCTCGCGCGGCCGCACGTGCACGCTGTAGAGGTTGGGGAGCAGCTCCTTGATCTGCGTCCCCGAGGGCGGCCTGCCGAAAAAGTCGGCCACGCGCTCGCGGGCGACCACTTCGCAGACCAAGACCTTCTTGCCCTTGCGCGCGGCGGCGAGCGCGATGGCGGCAGAGAGCGTGCTCTTGCCCGTGCCGCCCTTCCCCGTGACCACGACGAGCCGTCGATCGAGAAGCGCGTCGCTCATGGGGCGCGCGACTCTAGTTGCCGCTCCCGCATGCGTCAACCGCGCCTTGACTTGCCGCCGCGGCCCACTATCTTCCGCGCCGAAAGAGGTGCGCCCATGCCGCTTCGGGAGAACCCCGTGTTCAAGAAGATGATCGAGACTGGTGAGGAACGCATGAGCAAGATCGCCGCTCAGCTCCTCGGCAACGAGAAGTTCATGGGCGCGCTGCAGAAGGCGGTCACGGCGGCGATGGAGGCGCGCGGCACGCTGGAGAGCGCGGCGCAGACGGCGCTCTCGGCGATGAACATCCCCACTTCCGGCGACGTCAAGAAGCTCGAGGGAAAGATCGAAGAGCTGGAGAAAGTCTTCGAGGGCTTGTCGACGAAGATCGCCGAGCTGCAAAAAGAATAGGACAAGAGCCTTTTTGGGCTCCGGCCTTCGGCCTCCGCTGTACAAGGGGGCGCTTTGCTCTGCCGACTGGCGACGTACCACTCCCCCGAAAAGCAAAGACGCGGCGGCGCCGAGCCGGGAGTTCAGGCCGACTGCAGGGCCGCGTCCGTTTGGGGCACGCCGTCGACGAACACGATCCGGTTCTGCGGCTGCGCCGGGATTCGCGCGCCCGGCGTGAGGATCCCCGCGAGATTGAGCGGATCGCAGGCGCTCAAAGAGATTCTCTCTTCGCCGCGCTTCTCGATCCGGCGCACCGCCCGCAGCGCGTCGACTGCCTCCGGCAGCGCGAACTGCTCTCCCGAGAAAGCCTGCGCGAAGCGGCCGCCGCGGATCTCTCCGCGCGCCTCCAGGCGCCGGTAGATCTGCAGCAGCTCGCGCCACGGCGGGGAGCGCGACTCTCGCTGCAGCAGGTCGCGGAAGACGATTCCATACCTTCGCAAATATTGCCGTGACAACCTTTCCAGCCATTCGGGCGGCGCACCCGCGAGCGGGCGTTGTGCGGGCAGCGACGTCTCCATCGGACGCAGGAGCGACCAGCGCCCGGACGCGCCCGGCGCCTTCCCCTCGAGCAGCGCGCGCAGCGCCGCGAAGCCGTCGCAGGTGACGCGCCCGCCCGAGACCAGTTCCCAGAGCGCGCCGTGCAGCTCGCGCGTCACCAATGCTGCGCCCTTCGGGCTCCGCCCGTCGCCGGGAGACCCGGCTCCTCCGCGGCCGATCTGGGCGCTGAGCTCGTGGATGAAGAGCGCGCCCCGCTGCTCCAGCAGCGCAAGCAGGATGCGCGCACGCTCGCCCAGCGGCTCGGGAGCCGCGCGCGTTGCCTCGAGCAGCCACTCCAGGTCTTCTCGCCGCACGAGCGCGATCGGCGTAGCGCGTCCCGGCGGAGCGCGCCGGCGCGGATCTTCGGAGACCTCTGCAGTGGCGCACGCGAGCCGCCCCCACGCGATCTCGCCCGAGAGGCAGAGCTGATCGAGCAGCGCCCGGTCGTAGCGCGCGACGCGGGCGGGTAAGAGATCGCTCTCCCACGCCGCCGCCGCACTCTGGAATCCCTGCAGCTGGGCCAGCACCTCCGACAACCCCTGCCCGCCGTGGAGCTGCGAGCCGGGCTGCACGTGTTGCCAGCGGAAAAGAAATCGCAGGAAATCCTGCGTCGAGGCGGGCTCGATCTCGCGGCGCAACCGGCCAAGCGTCAGCGAATGGATGCGCGCGAGCAGCGTGCGGTCGCACCACTCGGTTTCCGTCGCGCCCGCGCGGTAGCGGCCGCGCAACACCAGCCCGTCGTTCTCAAGCATCGCAAGCTCGGCCTCGACCGAAGCCGCGCCCAGCCTGCTCGCCAGCTCCGCGGCGGTGACAGGGCCGACGATGCCGACCCAGCCGCGCACCGCATCGATCAGCTCCGCCTGCGACCGCTCGGCCGCTCGCCACATGCCATCGGCGAACAGCGCGCGGCCGCCCTTCTGCAGCTCGTCGAGCCACGCGCTCCACTGCGGCGGCGCCTCGCGTGCGGGCAGGATCGCCAGCGTCAGGAGCACGTCGTGCAACTCGTCGGCGGTGCGCACGTCGGGGAACGCCTGCGCGACCACCTGCGCGATGGCCTCCGCATCGAGTGCGCCCAAGGACGCTGCATCGCGCGGATCGAGCGAGCGCCGCAGCTGCACCGCCCGCGAGCGCCGTTCTTCCAGCGGCGCATCGTCGAGATACGCGTAGGGCGCGGAGTTGAGGATCTCGTGCGAGAGCGGTGACGGCTCGGCCGTGTCGCGCGCCAGCATGCGGATCTCGCCGTCGTGCATGCGGGTCAAGAGACTACGCAGGCCCTCGATGTCCATCGCCTCCGTCAGGCAGTCGCGCAGCGTCTCGCGGACCAGCGGGTGGTCGGGCGGCTCGATGGGACCGGCGGCGTTCTCCTGGCACTGCGCCTGCGCGGGAAAAACCTGCGCGAGCAGATCGTCGGTGCGCATGCGCAGGATGTTGAAGGGCACCTTCTTCCCGCCGCGCGAGCGCAGCACCGCCAGCGATCGCGTCGCGTTCCAGCGCCAGCGCACGCCCCACATCGGCGCCAGGAGAGCCGCCTGCGTCAGGAGCTCGTCGATGCTCGCGGGCGAGAGAAAATCGAAGATGGTCTCGAGCGGGAAGCTGTTCTGCGGACCGAGCGAAAGAAGGATTCCCTCGTCGGTGGCGGCCGCCTGCAACTCGAAGTCGAAGGTGCGGCAGAAGCGCTTGCGCAGCGCGAGGCCGAAGGCGCGATTCTGCCGGGCGCCGAAGGGAGCGTGCACGATCAGCTGCATGCCGCCGGCTTCGTCGAAGAAGCGCTCGGCGATGAGCGTGCGCTGCGTCGGCAGCGCGCCCAGCGCGTTGCGAGCCGCCCGTAAGTAACGCACGATCTGCTCGGCGCCCTCGGGCGGCACGCCACACTCGTCCATGAGCCATTGTTCAGCAGGATGGACCGGGGGACACGAAGGCGCGCTGCGCGCGGCCATCATGTCCCCGTCAAGAAGCGGCTCGATCTCCTCGCGCAGCCGCGACACTTCTTCCGACAGCTCGGGCGTGCGCCCCGGCGCTTCGCCATTCCAGAAGGGCAGGCTGGGCGGCGCGCCGTGCGCGTCCTCCACCCGCACGCGCCCGGCCTCGATGCGGCGGATGCGCCAGCTCTGGTTGCCGAGCAGGAAGATGTCGCCAGCCATGCTCTCGATGGCCCAGTCCTCGTCGACCTGGCCGATGGTCACGCCTTCGGGCTCGGCGACCACCGCGTACTGCGCGGTCTCGGGGATCGCCCCGCCGCTGGTGATGGCCGCGAGGCGCGATCCGCGCCGCCCCTTGATCACCTTGTTGACCCCGTCGCGGTGCAGGCGCGCTCCCTGCGCCCGCCCCGCCCGCCGGGCCACGCCCTCGGCGTGCATTTCGATAATTTGATCAAACTCAGCGCGCGGCAGGTTTCGATAATTCCAGGCGCGCGTCACGAGGGAGAAAGCGTCATTTTCGACAATGTCTTCGCAAGCGGCCATCGCCACCAGTTGCTGCGCCAGCACGTCCCGCGGCCACTCGGGGATGCGGGTCACCTCCAGGTTTCCCCGCCGCATCCCGCGCACCAGCGCCGCCGACTCGACCAGCTGATCGCGCGTCACCGGAAAGAGCCGCCCCTTGGGGACGCCGCCGCGGTGGTGCGAGGCGCGCCCGATGCGCTGCAGCGCCACCGAGAAGCTGCGCGGCGATTCGAGCTGCACGACGAGGTCGACCGCGCCGACGTCGATGCCCAATTCCAGCGAGGCGGTGGCCACCGCGCAGCGAACCTCGCCGCGCTTCAATTTCTCCTCTGCCGCGAGGCGCACCGGCCGCGCCAGCGAGCCGTGGTGCGCGACCACCTGATCCTCACCGAGGCGCTGCCCGAGCGCGTGCGCGACGCGCTCCACGGCCCGCCGCGTGTTGACGAAGACGAGCGTGGTCTTGTGCTCGCGGACCAGCTGCGCGACGCGATCGTGCATCTCCTCGCGCTGCTCCTTCGACGCCACCGCCGACAGCTCGTCGCGCGGCACCTCGACTTGCACGTCGAGCGGCCGCCGCGTCCCGCTCTCGACGATGGCGCATTCCTTACCACCGGTAAGGAATCGCCCGATCTCCTCGATGGGCCGCTGCGTCGCCGAGAGGCCGATGCGCACGCAGCGCCGCCCGCAGAGCGCGTCGAGCCGCTCGAGCGAGAGCATGAGGTGCGCACCCCGCTTGTCGCGCGCGACCGCGTGGATCTCGTCGACCACCACCGTGCGCACGGTCGCGAGCAGCTTGCGCCCGCCCACGCTGGTGACCATGAGATACAACGACTCGGGCGTGGTGACGAGCACGTGCGGCGGGTGCTTGAGCATCGCCACCCGCTCGGCCTGCGGCGTATCGCCCGTGCGCACCGCGGCGCGGATCTCGGCGACTCCTTCGAGGCGCCGCAACTCGGCCAGCGGCTCGAGCAGGTTCTTGCGCACGTCGTTGGCCAGCGCTTTCAGCGGCGAGACGTAGAGCACCTGCGTCTCGTCGCGCAGCGCCGCGCCTTCGCGGATCATGGCGTCGAGGCAGGCGAGGAAGGCAGCTAGAGTCTTGCCCGAGCCGGTGGGCGCGGCGATGAGCGTGTCCTCGCCCCGCTGGATGTGCGGCCAGCCGAGGAGCTGCGGCTCGCTGGGCGTCCCGAACTTGCCCTCGAACCAGCTCGCCACCGCCGGATGAAACCCGCTCAGCATGGGCCGCATGTAATAACTGACGGCGTCTTCAGATCAACCACAGAGCGCACGGAGCACACGGAGCTTCTTCCCTTCCCTCCGTGCGCCCGGTGCGCTCCGTGGTCGATTTGCAAACCGACCTACTCCGAGGGAGCGAAGCGCCCGCCGATGCGAACGTAGGCGAGCGGGACGCGGGTGTCGCAATAACCCGAGAGCGCGGCGCAGAGCGTCTCCAGCGCCGAGGGCGGGCAGGTCCCCAGATCGAACACCGACCAGAGCTCGTTCTCGCGCAGCTCCGCCTCCATCGAGTGCGCGCGGCCCGACCAGCGATCGGCCCCCGGCGTCCCGCGCGGCGGCGCTGCACCTGCGAAGGCGCCGTACCACGCCAGATTGGCGAAGCCGCGCAGCAGATCGGCGAGCGCGGTCGCGTCCTCGGAGAGAGGCTCGCCGTCGAAGACGCAGACCACGGGAAGCTCCTCCCAGTTGCCCGCTTCCAGCCGGACCTCGAGGCGACCGATCCGCACATCGCTCGCAGCCGGCGCGTCGGGGGGCGCGCCGTGCACTTCCCAGGTGTGGCCGTCGCGCGCGTCCGCCACGTCGAAGCGAAGCGGCAGCCCGTTCTCGCCCGTCACCAGCCGGCCGTCGGCGGCGCGCGTGGTCTGCTCGGTGAGCAGCGCTTCCGGCGGAAGTCGCGCGGCCATTTCGTCGAGGCGGCGCAGATAGCTTTTGTAGAGAGGGTCCAGCGCTTCGGCGAGAAGCATCATCCCTTGGTGAGCTGCTCGATCTTCTGCTCCAGCTCGTGGATGCGCTTCTGCAGCCGCTCGAACTCCGCCTTCGCGACCGGCCCAAGCGATTCGACGGCCTGCTTGACCGCCGCATCCACCTTGCCGCGCAGCTCGTCGACCGCGCGCTCGCCCGCGGCCATGACTTCTTTCACCGGCTCCTCGCCCTTGCGGAAGATGCCGGTGACGCCGCGGACCTTTTCCTGCAGGTCCTCGCGGATGCTCTCGGTCTTGTTCTTCAGCTCGGAGACGCGCTCCACCACCTTGCCGGCGAGCGTGCCCGCCTTCTCCTGGTAGAAGCCCGCCACCGCCTCGCCGCCGTGCCGGATGATCTCGCGCAGCACGCCGAGCGGCATCTGCGAGCGCTTCTTCTCTTCTTCGAAGATGATCTGCGCCAGCGTCACCGAGGTGAGATCCTCCTTGGTGCGGTTGTCGATGATCTTGACTTCGGCGCCCGCCTTGATCATCTGCGCAATCTCGTCGAGCGTGACGTACCGGCTCTCGACGGTGTCGTAGAGTTTGCGGTTGGTGTAGCGCTTGATGACCTTCGGCTCTTTCTTCTCGGCCGGGGTCGCGGCGCCGCCGGCGTCGGGCGCGGGAGGCTGCTCGTGCTCGCTCATGCTGGAAACTCCACCGGTTAGCCGACGCGCTGGCGCTGGACGAAATGACGCATGGCGCTGACGCAATTCGCCCACAGGCGACCGTGTGTGTCAAGGAGGGACGCCGAGGCCGGAATTCTTCGGACATTTCCTTGTCAGGAAGCCGCACGGCGGGCGAGAATGCGATCGTGGTCGTTCAGTGCCCAACCTGTCAATCGAAGTTCCGTATCGCCGATGACAAGGTGACGGATCGCGGTGTGCGCGTTCGTTGCACGTCGTGCAAGAACGTCTTTCAGGTCAAGAAGCCGGGCTCCGCTTCGACCGAGCCGCCGCCCGGTCCCGGCAACACCGTCAGTCTTTCGGCGCTCGAGGCCGCGCAACTTACGCGCGGAACCGCGCGGCCAAGTCCGGCGCGACCCTCGGCGCCGGCTCGTTCTGCCCCGCCTCCCTCCGCCGCGCGTCCCGCCTCCGCCTCCAGCCGCGGCGGCGCCAACGGGGCTGCGCGCCGGCTGCAGGCCGACGATCTCTTCGGCATGTCAGAGCTGACCGGCGATGCGCCGCTGAGCGCGCCCACGCCCTCGAAGCCGCCGGCTCCATCGGCCGCCGCCAAAGCCGCTGCGGCGAAGCCGATGCCGAACTTCGACAACATCGACCTCGAAGTGGACGATGCGCCGGAGCCTCCGCCGTCGCGCCCGCCTCCGCCTCCGAAGGCGTCGCGACCCCCGCCTCCACCGAAGAGCGAGCCGCCGCCTCCTCCCGCCGACAACGAGCCGCACGCGGCCGAAGCGCGATCGAGACCGCCTCCTCCGCCGCCGCCGGACGAAAGTGAACCGGCGGTCGGACCCGTCAAGATCGGCGCAGTCAAGACCGCGCTCAAGGACCCATTCGAGGGCATGAACCTCGGCGAGCCCGGCACCGGCGCCATCGAGCTCGCCACGCAGCCGAAGCGAGACAAGATCGGCGAAGCCGCCAAGGCCGACACAGCCAAAGCCGAGGCCGCCAAAGGCGAACCGGCGATGGAGACCGCGCCCATTCCGGAGATTCCGCCCGGGCGCGACATGGTCTCGAGCGCGCTCACGGGCCTGGTAGGCGCAGCGCTCGCCATCGCCTTCGTCATCGTGGCGGCTCTCTCGGACGACGCCTCGGCGGGCTGGCTCGGCCTGGGTCACGGAAGCGACGTCGTCGCCACCCGCGTGGTGAGCGGCCTCTACGACACTGCCTCCGGAAAGCAGGTCTTCTTCGTGCGCGGCCGCATCGAGAACCGCGGCAAGAAGATTCGCGGACCCGTCAAGGTCACCGCCGAGCTGGTCTCCGAGGGAGCGCCTGCTGCGCACGCGGAGGCCATCGCCGGCGCGGAGCCCAGCGCAGAGGACATCTGGTCGCTGCGTTCGCAGGCCGATCTCGACAAGCTCACCCGCACGCTCAACGCGTCGGAGTCGGATCGCAAGCTGCAGCCCGGAACCAGCCTGCCCTTCTTCGCGGTCATCCCCGATCCGCCGCCCGACCTGCAGCGTCACCGGCTGCACGTCAAGGTCGAGTCGGTCGACGCGTGGAGCCCGCCTCCCTCCAAGGCCGGAAAGGGACGCTAGCCATGGACGCCGCAGGGCTGGCGCGGACGCTCGCGTCGCTCGAAAGCGGCGAGATGCGCGCTCGCAAAGCGGCCGCGGTGCTGGCGGAGCTAGCGCCGGAAGTGGCCGTCGATCTCCTCTCCGAGCTGGTCCGCCGCGCCGATCGCCGCACCGATCCGGAGGCCGCCGCGCTCGAGGGCCTGCTGCGCGCCGTCCGCGAGCTGCTCGACGACGAGCGCATCGACCTGCTCTACCGCGCCGCCGAGAACGACCTGGAGGTGCAGGCGCTCTTCGCGCGCACGGAGCCTGCGCGCTCGTTCGATCACGATCGCGAAGAGTGGGTCGATCGCGAGATGCGCGCGCGCACGCTGGGCGAGCGGCGCTCGCTGGCCCGCACCCACGATCGCGATCTGCTGGCGCGGCTGGCCGCCGACCCCGACCCGATGGTGGTGAAGCACATCCTGATGAACCCGCGCTGCACCCAGCGCGAAGTGCTGCTGGCGGCTTCGCGACGGCCGCAGCGCGCCGACGTGCTGGAGGAGATCTTCCGCTCGCGCCGCTGGTCGTCGAATCGCAGCGTCCGGCGCGCGCTGGCGCTCAACCCCTACAGCCCGCCCGCGCTGGCCAGCGCCGCGCTCGCGCTCCTCACCGCGCCCGATCTGCGTGAAGTGGCCGGCAACCTCACCGTCAGCGCGGAGGTCCGGGTGCAGGCGCGCCGGCTGCTGGGCAATCGCACGGGCACCGCGGAGACCGGGCCGGACGGCTCGGCGTGAGCGCTACTTCTTCTGCGCGGGCTCCTGCGTCCGGGCGGCTTCATCCTTCTTCGGCGTCACGTCGATCTCGTCCTTGCCCGAGACCGACCGCTTGAAGTTCTTGATGCCCTTCCCGAGAGCGTCGCCCAGCGCCGGCAGCTTGCTCGAGCCGAAAATGAGGAGGATGACGATGAAGATGAGCAGCAGCTCGCCGAATCCAAGGTTCATCGCGCTCCTCACTGGCGGGGCCCAGAGCTTCTCCGAGGAACGCTAACACGAATGCTCCCGGCAGGGTTCACGCGCAGCGGGCGGCCGCTGGTCTGGGGACACCGCGGGGCCTCCTTCGATGCGCCCGAGAACACGCTCGCCTCCTTCCGCCTCGCGCAAGAGCAGGGCGCCGACGGCGTCGAGCTCGATGCGCAGCGCTGCGCCTCCGGCGAAGTGGTGGTGCTGCACGACGAGTCGCTGGGCCGCACCACGGGTTTCGCCGGACTGGTGACGGAGACGCCTTGGTCGGCGATCCGCACGCTCGACGCCGGCGCGCGCAAGTCCGAGCGCTATCGCGGCGAGCGCGTGCCGCTGCTGGCGGAAGTGCTGGAGTCGTTTTCACTGCTGGTGAACGTCGAGATCAAGTGCGATCGCGCCGACGATCGCGGCCTCACCGCCGAAGTCGTCCGTGTGGTCCGCGAGGCGCGCGCGCAGGATCGCGTGCTGCTCAGCTCGTTCAATCCGCTCTGCCTGCTTCGCGCGCGGGCGCTGGCCAAAGAGATCCCGCGCGCGCTGCTCTTCGAGTCGGAGCAGGAGTGGCTGCTGCGATCGGCCGCGGCAGCTCCCGCGCTGGCAGTCGTCGCGCTCCATCCCGAGCACGTGCTCGCGACGCCCGAGCGGGTGGCGCGCTGGCGCAAGCGCGGCTACTCCGTCGGCTGCTGGACGGTGGACGATCCCGATCGTGCCGCGAGCCTGGTGACGAGCGGTGTCTCGGGATTGATCACCAATCGCCCTGCGCTCCTGCGCGCGCGGTGGTCTTAGAACGCGAAGCCCAGGTGCCCCGTGGCGTTCCACACGCGCACGTAGTTGGTCGGCGGCGCTCCTCCGCCAGTGAGCGTCCCGCCCTGGGTGGCGTTGCTGCCCCAGGCGACTCCGCCCTCCGCGCCGAGCACGACCACTCCGGCGACCATGCGGAAGCCCAGGGCCGCGCGCAGGAAGCGATTGTCCTGGAAGTTGATGTTGTGGAAGACGCCGTCCTGCGCGGTGGGGTTCGCCGGATTCACGACGCTCGGCTTGAAGTTCACCACCGCCGATTGCGCGTTCACCATCGCGAGGCCGCCCCGCAGATACGGTTGCAGCTTGAGCATTCCCGCCACGCCGAAGCTCTTCGACACCTGCGCGTCCACCCCGCCGAGCGCGAGGTCGAGGTCCTGCGTGCCGATGACGCGCGTCGCCCAGCCGCGTACCGCGAGATCGGGCGCGAAGGCGACGCCGTCGAGCAGCGCCCAGCGCAGCTCCGCCGAGACCGCCATCATCTGCGAACCCGCCAGCCACGAGACGGCGAAGCCCAGCTCGAACGAGCCGCCCAGCCCTTTGCGCGCGGTCACTGCCGGGAGCGTCAGGACCGAAGGCGGCGCGGCCGCGCGGGTCGGCCACGCGTCCGGAGACATTTTCAGAAACGCTTCCGACGACGAGACGCCGACTTCGAATCCCGCCTGTCCCAGCGTGCCGGCGGTCTCCTCGAAGGGCGGCGCGAAGGCCAGCCCGAGCGTGCTCGCGAGCCGGTGGAACCGAGGCTGCGCGTTGGCGTCGCCAGGCTCGCCGACGTCGCCGGGCTTCCCGTCACAGCGCGTGCAGGTGAGCGGATCGGGATGCCCCAGTCGCCACAACTCGAGATCGTTGTCGCCCGCCCGCGCGGCACCCGCGGCGAGCGCGATGATCAGCACCCAGCGCACGTGACTGCACTATCACAGCTTCAGATCAGACGCCCTGTCAGTTGATGTTGACGCGCGAGGCTTTGATGTTCAGCTGCGGCGGCGGGGATGTGGGTCTCCGCTGGCGCTCCGACCGACATCGCGCCGGCCCGCATCAGTTGATGTTTACCCTGCTCGCCTTGATGTTCAGCTGCGGGCCGGCCTTGATGTTGGCCTTGTCCTTCACGTTTCTTGATCTCGAGGTCCTCGCACTCGAGGATGATCTTCTTCTCGGCGTGGATCTCGACGTCGCCTTCCTTCGCCTCGATGAGGAACTTCTTGTTCTTCACGTCGAAGGTCAGGGTCCGCTTGCCGCTCTTGTCGGCAATGATGATCTTCTCCGCGTCCTTCTTGTCGTCGAGAACGATCTTGTGGCCGGACTTGGTCATGATCATCCGGGTGGTGTTGTCGTCCGAGTACCCGTCCTTCATCGGCTTGTCCTTGCCGTTCCACAGGCAGCCGATCACGTAGGGACGGTGCGCCTCGCCGCGCTCGAAGGCGACCAGGACCTCGTCGTTCACCTCGGGGATCCAGTAGAAGCCGCGCCCCGCTCCGGCCGCCGGCTGGGTCACGCGAACCCAGTCCGACTCGGGCTTGCCGGGGAGGCGCGGGAAGCAGCCCTTGACCCGCCCCAGCTTCTGGTCGTCCTTCACGTTGGTCACGATGCCGACCTCGACTCCGAACATCTTGGAGGTCTCCTTCGACTTCTGCAGGATCTCGTAGAAGGTCTGCATCTTGGGATGTCCTTCGGCGCCGGCTACAGGATGGGCGGCAGCGTGAGCACGGTGCCGGGCTTCACGTCCTTGGGATCGAGGACGCCGTTGGCGTCGGCGATGCGGCGCCACTCGGCGGCGTCGTCGTACTCCTCGTGGGCGATGAGGGCCAGCGTCTCGCCCATCTTCACCGTGCGGCGCTTGGTGTGATCGGGCGAGTTGCGCGGGTTCTTCTCCAGCTGCTCCTTGGCCGTCTGCGCTTCCTTGATGGAGAGCGTGGCGGTGGCGCGGCAGGGCTTTCCGTCGGGGAGGAACATGGTGTAGCGCAGCGCCAGGCTCTCGATCACTCCCTTGAACTGGAAGCCGCCCCACGAGAACATCACCAGCGGCGGGCGGTGCTTGTCGGCATCCACCAGCGCCAGCGTCATGATCTTCTCGGTGTGCTCCTTGCGGACGTCCTTCTTGTCCTCATAGGTGTCGAAGAAGAGCTCGACCGAGAGCACCGCCGGATTTCCCGAAGTGAACTCCTGCTCGGGCGTGTCGAGTCCGGGGGCCTTGTGCGGCTCCCACTGGACGCTCTTCTGCACCGAGTATTCCTTCGGGTTGAAGAGCACGTCCTGCGACGTGCCCTTGTCGACGTTCATCAATTTGGCTTTTTCGAGCGTCGCCATTTTGTCTCCTGAATTCCTTTCGAACCTTAGCCGCCGAACCGCTCGCGGTCACTCTGGATCCGGCGGCGGATGCGGTGATAGATGCGCTGGGCGATGGCGTCGACCGAGCCTTCGATCTTCGAGTGGCTGACGGCGTCCGCGTTTTCCTTGTGCTCCTGGTGCGGGTGGTGCCCGTGGCCCTTGCCGCGCGCGTGCGGGGCGTCGCCGCCGGTCATGCCCGAGCCCATGCTCTCCAGCGGAGGCGGAGCGGGCGGAATGGCGGCGACGATCGACATCTCGATCGGCCGAGCCAGAGCCGCTCACGGCGATGTAACCCGCGCCCGAAGCGCCGGCGCCCGCCGCAGCGCCCGCGCCCACCAGCGAGGCCGACGTGAGCGCGTCGAAGCGGCGGCTCAGGCTGCTCATCTCGTCGGCGCTGGCGTCCTGCCCCGAATCCATCCCGCCGGTCAGGTCCTCGGACGGGCCGCCCCACTGCGGGCTGGAGACGAGGATCGATCGCCAGATGGAAGCCGCCGAGGTGGCGGCGCGCAGTCCCGAGCGCATGGCGCGGCTGGCCGGAGAAGAGTCGCCGTCTTCACCGCCTCCGGCGTTCGAGGCCTGGCCGATCGATTGCGTCGAGCCCGACCACCAGAGCGGCGCGCCGACGTAGCGGAAGCGCAGCGCCGTCGGCAGCGAAGGATAGACGGGCCGCGAGAGCGCGCCCAGGCTGACTCCGCCGGAGGTGCGGGGAATGTCGTCGCGCCCGCCGGAGTACGACCAGCCCTGATAGCCGGAGGTGCTGCTGCGGCGGTTCCCGCTCCACATG
>WNFM01066271.1_pt1 | contig 14132 bp, 13 predicted proteins | sample 5400271 | NCBI WGS metagenome assembly WNFM01 (sample SAMN13153352, study PRJNA577476) | soil metagenome | isolation source: 60 cm saprolite on Douglas fir-dominated hillslope | place: USA:California | collected 2013-09-17 | reverse complement strand
CGTAACGAACGGCGAGACGATCCCCGCGCGAGTAGCCAGCACCACCGTACCTCTGGAGGGTGGTGCAGCAGTGGCAGTCGCCGAACGGACCACGCCTCCAGGCGAGGCGACCGTAGACGCCTCCTGGGCATCCCTGGGCCCGCAGGTGCTGGACTCTCCTCCCGATGCTACATCGGCGGATGATGACCAGGCCACCACAGAGTATCGCCACGGTATCGCGCTGCTCGCCGACACCAACAGTGAGCGTACAGAAGCGCTGCGGGATGCGCTTGCCTGTTTCCGGCGCGCGCAAGATGTGTGGACTCGCGAGCGAGCGCCAGAGCTCTGGGCCGCCATACAAAATGACATCGGTCGCGCCTATCAGGAACTGCCGAGCGGAGATCGTGCGGGACATCTGCGCACCGCGATTATGTACCATCAGACCGCGCTAGAGGTGTACGACCCCGTCCAGCACGCCATAAACTGGGCCTGGACGCAATCGGCGTTGGGAGCCGCGTACCAGAGCCTACCAACGGGGTCAGCCATCTCTAACGCGCGGGCCGCGGTTGCCTATCACCAGCGGGCGCTGGACGTGTTCACCGAGGAGAACGCGCCTCTCGCGTGGGCCTGGAACCAGAACAACCTGGGGGCCGCGTACGAGATCATGCGCAGCGGTGAGGAGGGCGATCGCGTGGCTGCACTCCGAGAAGCCTCCCGTTGCTACTCGGCCGCGCTACGCGTGTATACGGCCGCGGAGTATCCGCTCCAGCACCACATCGTCATGCGCAACCTCGCCAGGGTACAAGCCGAGTTACAAGCGCTCGAATAGCGCCAACTACTCGCCCTTGCGCCTGTACGGCCTGGCGACAGACAGCTCATGTCGCGCTCAGCGGGCACGGGCGCTGGCACGCACACGGCAATAATCAGCGCCCGACTGGTCTCGACACTGAGGCCCGGTATATGCGGCGGTGGGCACGATACCGTCTGTGCTTCTCGCTCGCCTTCCCACTGCCGACACGCCTGGTATCTGACGTGCGCAGCAGGACCTCAGGGTACACCGATTGCAAGAGCGAGTGTACCGGTCGCCGGTGCAGTGTAGAAAGGGGCTCGACATGCGAGCGCTAAAGAAACAGGAACGTGCTGAGCATCATCGGCGCCACGGTCGCCGCCGCCACCGTGGCCGGGATCGCGGGCGGTCTCCTCTCCCTCACCAACGACGGGGTATACGAACGATTTACTATGCGCCGCATGCAGCGGCGACTCCAGCGCGACCGTGAGCCGGTTGCGAAGCCCACGCCAGGGCTCGTGTTCCTCGAGATCGACGGCCTGTCGGAGCCGGTGCTACGGCAAGCGCTCGCGAGTGGACAGATGCCCACCGTCCAGCGCTGGCTGACGAGCGGACGCCATGAGATACTCAGCTGGGAATGCGACCTCTCGTCTCAAACCAGTGCGAGTCAGGCGGGGATCCTCCTGGGCACCAACAGCACCATTCCGGCCTTTCGTTGGTATGAGAAGGAAACGGGCCGCATCATGGTTTCCAACCACCCGGATATGGCAGCAGAGATCGAGCGGCGTCTCTCCACTGGGCATGGGCTATTGGCCCCGCGCGGCGTGAGCTGCGCCAACATGTTCTCCGGCCATTCGCGGCACGATCTGCTCTTCTTCACCAGTCCATTCGCGCTCGCTCGCACCACGGCGCTCTTTCTCGGTGATGCGCTCAAGAGAGCGCTATGAGGCTGCGCGACAAGAGGCGCTGGACGAGCAACCGCGTATTCGCCGCCGCGGAGCGTATCCACTGGTCCGCGCGGTGTGCACCATGGTGCTACGTGAGCTGACGGTGCACACCCTGATGGCGGAGATGATCCGTGGCATACCAGTGATGTACGCCACGTTCGTCGGCTACCATGAGGTCGCTCACCACGCGGGGGTCGCTCGTCAGGATGCCTTACGCACGCTGCGCGGCTTAGATCACCAGTTCGCGTTGCTGGAGCGCGCCACCTGCTATGCCCCACGCCCCTACCGCTTCGTGGTCCTCTCCGATCACGGGCAGAGCCAGGGCGCTACGTTCCGCCAGCGGTTTGGGCAGACGTTGAAGGAGCTGGTGGAGCAGCTGGTGCCCCCCGCGCACACCGTCGCCGAGTCCCCCACGGCGCCGGAGAGCTGGGGCGCCCTCAACGCTCTGCTGACCGAGGCGACCCAGCAGCCGGGCTCGGCCGGCCAGCTGATGCGCCGGGGGCTGCAAAGTCGCGCGGTGAATGGCAGCGTCTTGCTGAGCCACGAGGGCAAGGCGCAGCGACGCCGCGCGCGGGCGCCCGAGCAGGAGGCGCCCCACGTGGTAGTGCTGGCCTCCGGATGCCTGGGGCTCATCTATTTCACGGCGCGCGCGGAGCGCATGACCAGTGAGCAGATCAATGCGCTGTGTCCGCAGCTCATCTCGACCCTTGCTCAGCATGAAGCGATTGGCTTTCTGCTGGTGCGCTCGGAGGAACACGGAGCGATGGCGCTCGGTGCCAGGGGCACGTACTACTTGGACACGGAACGCATCGAGGGCGAGAATCCGCTGGCCCCGTTCGGCCCAAACGCCGCCAGGCACTTGCGACGCGAGGATACGTTCGAGCACGTCCCAGATATCGTCGTCAACGCCTACTATGCTGCGCGCACGGCCGAGGTGCCCGCCTTCGAGGAGCTGGTGGGGTCGCATGGCGGCCTCGGCGGCAACCAGACGAAGCTGTTCGTCCTCTATCCGACCGAATTCGACCCCGGCACCGAGCCGATCGTTGGTGCGCGCCAGCTACACGGGCTGCTGCGACGCTGGGTGGCGCAGCTGCAGGGCGAGAGCGCCCAGCGCGAGGCCATTGCGAGCGGCACGTAGCTTGAGCATAGGGGCAGCAGGTCGACGACCATGGGCGCGGCCACCAGGCGCCCAGGGCTAGCGGTCCTTGCCGAACGTGCGGAGAGGCCGCCGCCGCCCTCACCTCGATGGCTGACCAGAGCGCTCGGAATGCCTGAATGTTTACCGTTATGACTTACAACGTCGGCAACGGCCTCGCTGGAGCGCCAGACTTGGTGAGCTATCTGCGGAAGGCAGACGCCGACTTCGTCGGGCGGCAAGAGCTGACCGCCACGCAGGCTGAGGCGATCGCCGGGAACCTGGGCGACGTGTATCCCTATCGCGCGCTCTTCGGGACGGGCATTCCGGGGAAGGGCGTGCTCAGTCGCTATCCACTCGTGGAGACGCGGCAGTTACACCTCTCCCCCGCCCGTCCAGAGTTGCGCGCCGTGGTGGACTCCGCCGCGGTTACGCGACGCCGGCCGTCGCACCGACCCCGCGACGACCGCCCAGCTCAGGTACCTTGCGGACCTTGCGATCGCTCAGGCGCCGGCGGTGTTGCTGGGCGATTTCAACATGACGGCTCGCAGCGCCGGTCATGCGCTGCTCACCGCGGCGGGCCTGTCCGATGCCTTTCAGCAGGGAGGCACCGGGCACGGATTCACGTTGCCCGCACGACTCGGCCACTGGGAACGTATGAATCGCGCGTTGGGATGGCCACTGATGCCTTTTCTGCGTGTGGACTATATCTGGCTCACCACGCAACTTCACGTCACTGAAAGCTGGACTGAGCGCGGCGCAGGCTCCGACCACCGCCCAGTGCTGGCGCGGCTCCAGCTCAACGCCGCAGCTCGAGGTGACGTTGTGCGCTGAAGATACCGTTCGTTCGCCGTAGCACTATTGAGCAAGCTGGGCTGACGCGCGTCACGCAGCGCATGATTGAGCTTCCTGTGGGCGCGATGAGGGAGACGAATCACTTCGCACTGTTCGAGGGCCTGAAAAGGGCTGATCGACGGGACAGCGAGTGGCGTGACGACGGGACCATGGCTGAGCGTGGATCAGCGGCCGTTGACTCGTTGGTGATTTTCTGGCTCGGAGCGCCACGGCCTGCCGAGCGCCTGCCTGAATGTGGGCCAGGCACCCCAGCTGCTACGCTGGCAACTTCCCAATCAGGGCGCGTTCCTCTCCGCGCGGTGACGCCAGCGTAGCAGGAACGAGTGGCCGTGTCCCGAAACCCTACGGTGTCGCTGTGGGCTAACCAGCCTTGCCCAGATATGCCAGCGCCGCCCGCGCGACGCGCAGCCACGTAGAGGCCTGTGCGGGCGGTACCTCGACCCATTCCTTCATCGGCCGGCCGCCCATCGGGTCAAACAGCCGCGCACCAGGGAGCGCCAGCGCCTCGGCATGCGCGGCTCCGCCGAGCTTGAAGACCATTGCCCCCTGGAAGTAGCCAGCGAACGCCTTACCCCCGGTTTTGAGGCAGGGCATGCCGAACATGGCGCCCGTGGTCGCGGCCGACGTCGCCTTGAGCTCATCAACGACCGCATCGTAGGCAGCGCGTGGATCGCGAGACATCGGATCACCTCCTGAGCACATCGTATCTCAACCAAGAGCGAGGCGGCGTCTAGCTCGTGCGTACCACGCGGGTGCGCGCCTGCGCCGATCTGCTACAATGCCGCTCAAGGAGGTGCCCCATGACCGCGACCGTCGCTGCAGCGAACAGCACCCCGACAGAGCCCGGGGCCGGCGCCGCATCTATCGGCGCGATGCCCGATACGCGCGCCGTCAACTTCTACGACGCTGACCCCTATCTGCGTTTCCTGCTCGCGCGGCGCCTCCCGGCGGATGAGCGCGAGGTGGGCGTAGCGTTGCTGCGCGAGCTCGGTGGCTTGCTGGGGTCGTACGTCGAAGACCTCTCCGCGGAGGCCGATCGCCAGACGCCGACGTTGCGCACCCGCAACCGCCGCGGCGAGCCAGTGGACGAAGTGATCCCCTCCCGCGCCTATCGCGAGCTGGAGCAGCTTTTTTACGGGCGTTTCGGCCTGGCGGCGATGTCGCTGCGCGACGGCGTGGCGGGGCTTCCCGGACGTGGCTCGCTGCTGCTGAACGATGCCCTGATCTACCTGGCTGCTGAAGGCGAGTCGGGGCTGTTCTGCCCGCTCAGCATGACACGCGCGTTGGCACGCACGCTGGAGCGCTACGCCCCCGCAGAGATCCGCGCTCGCTACCTCCCACACCTCACCGCTACCGACCTGGACCAGCTCTATACCGGCGCCATGTTCATGACGGAGAAGCAGGGCGGCTCGGACCTGGGCATCACCGCCACGCGGGCGCGCCCGGCGGCCCAGCGCGAGGGCTGGTGGGAGCTGGACGGGGAGAAGTGGTTTTGCAGCAACGTCAACGCGGAGCTGATCCTGACGCTCGCGCGCCCGGACGGCGCCCCCGCGGGGACGCGTGGCCTCGGCTTGTTCCTCGTTCCGCGTGCGCTGCCCGATGAAACGACCAACCCCTTGCGCATCGAGCGCCTCAAAGATAAGCTGGGCATGCGCTCCTTCGCCAGTGGCGAGGTGACGTTCACCGGCACGCTGGGCTATCTGATCGGGGGCCCTGGCCAGGGGTGGCATCAGATGACCGAGATGTTGAACGTCACGCGCCTGGGGTGCGCCGGCGCGGCGGCAGCGCTGGCGCGGCGCTCGTTCCTCGAAGCGCTGACCCATGCCCGCGGGCGCGTCGCGTTCGGCCATCCATTGGCTGAGCTCCCGTTGATGCGCGAGCAGCTGCTGGACATGCTGCTGGATGCCGAAGCGCTCACCGCTCTCTTCTTCGAAGGCTCCGCGCAGCTGCAGGCGTCCGATGCTGGCGACGAGCGCGCACAGCTGGCGGCGCGCGTGCTGATTCCACTGGCCAAGTATCACGTGTCGGAAGAGGCGCGACGCGTGGTCGCGGAAGGCATGGAGGTGCGCGGGGGCAACGGCTACATCGAGGAATGGCCCAACGCGCGGCTGCTGCGCGATGTGCACGTGCAAGCGATCTGGGAGGGCACAGGCAATATCTCCGCGCTGGATGTCGGCCGGGCGCTGGCACGCGATGGCGCTGGGGCCGCGCTCTTCACGACCCTGCGCGAGCGACTGGACGGTGCTGTTCACGGGCAGGATCAGGCAGTGCGTAGCGCTGTCACACTTGCTCGGCACGCGCTGGAGCGCAGCGAGGGCTCCAGCGCGGCGGCGGCGCGACGCGATCCGCAGGAGCGCGAGCTGCTGACCAAGCGGATCACACGTGAGCTTGCCCGTGCGGTGACCGCCGCCCTGCTGGTGGAGGACGCCGCCATACAGGCGACCGCGGGCGATGGCTACCGCTGCCTGCTGCAAGCGGCCCGCTATCTGCGGCGCTACGTGCATCCGCCTCGCGCGGGCTTTGCGGCCGAGCTCGACCGTACACCCCTCGACGCGTTCGAGGCGCTGGTGAGCTGGCAACCCGCGCTCGCGGCCCATCATGCGGAACCTTTGCTGAGCGCGATGACAGCTGAGAGTGTACACTTCGAGCCGTGACGCGCGCTCGCCGCTTCCGCCGCCCTGTTTTTCCGTCACCGCGGCAGACGAGCGAGTCCGCAATCGGGCGTGACACGGTATGCTACAATGGCCAGGAAGAGGGTTCCGCGCCCTATTTTTCGGTATCCCCCCCAATGTTGGCTGGGGGGAGGGCCAGCGCCGCCCCACAGGAGCGCAGGGCTAAAGAGAGGTAGCATGAGCGTCTACAGCGCGATCACTGGCTGGGGCATGTATGCGCCCGAGAAGGTGCTCACCAACGGGGACCTGGAACGCCTGGTGGATACCTCCGACGAGTGGATCACCTCGCGGACGGGCATCAAAGAGCGGCATATCGCGGGCGCAGGCGAGTCGGCTTCCACGCTCGCCATCGCGGCGGCGCGCCAGGCGCTGGAGCGTGCCGACATCGAAGGCAAAGATCTGAGCCTGGTGATCGTAGCGACCGTCTGTGGGGACTACCCATTTCCTTCCACCGCTAATCTCGTGCAGCACGCGCTTGGCGCGCAGTGTGGCGCGTTCGACCTGCAGGCCGCGTGCACCGGCTTCCTCTACGCCCTCTCGACGGCGCATCAATTCATCATCAGTGGCGCCGCCAAGCATGTGCTGGTCATTGGCGTGGAGGTCCTCTCGCGCGTCATCGACTACACCGACCGCGGCACGTGTGTCCTCTTCGGCGACGGCGCGGGCGCGGTGATCCTGAGCGCGAGCGACAAGCCCGGCGGGTTGCTCGGCTTCACCCTCGGCAGCGATGGCGCCAGCCCAGAGCGCCTCTGGATTCCCGCGGGCGGTTCCGCAGAGCCGATCACCGAGGAGGCGCTGCGTGCGCGCCGGAATCTCATCCAGATGCAGGGCAATGAGGTCTTCCGCTTCGCCACCCGCATCATGGGCACGGCGATGGAGGAAGCCCTCGCGAACGCCGGCATGACCGCGGCCGATATGGACCTCTTCATTCCGCATCAAGCCAACTTGCGCATCATCGACTCCGCCTCCAAGCGGCTGAATCTGCCCGCGGAGAAGGTCTTCGTCAACATCGAGAAGTACGGCAACACGTCGGCGGCCGCGGTACCGATCGCGCTGTGCGAGGCCATCGACCAGGGCCGTGTGTATCCGGGGGCGCACCTGGGCATGGTGGCCTTCGGGGCGGGCCTGACGTGGGCCGCCGCGGTGGTCAAGTGGACCGTGCCGGGGCCCGCCACACCGAGCGCCAATGGCGCAGTGCGCACGGGCGCCCACACCGCACTCGAACACGCCCAGGTCTGATCCAGCGACGCGTTGCTACCATTGCTGCGCGGGCTGTTCGCCGGTACGCATAGGAGCAGCCCGCGCTCGTGACGGCTGCGCGCGTCCACGGGCGTGCCACGTGTCTACGCGAGAGAAGTCGGATGTACTGGGGTGCCCTGTGCGGTCCCTCGCACGGTGGATAGCGCGAGGCGGGGCCACGCTCATGGCGTCTGCAGCGTGGCCCCGCCCGGCAACTGCCCACTGACGTGCGCTTATCTGGCGCTCTCGGCTGCCGCAGCATGCAGCTGGCGCAGCACTTTCTTGTCGAACTTGCCGACGCTCGTCTTGGGCACCGCGTCGATGAAGATCACCTCATCCAGATACGCCAGAATGTCTTCCCTGGTCAGCGTGTCCTTGAATTCCGGCTTCGGCACGACATAGGCGCACGGCCGCTCCTGCCACTTGGGATCGGGAACGCCGATCACGGCAGCCTCCAGCACCTGCGGATGCCCCATGATCGTGTTTTCCAGATCCACCGACGAGATCCACTCGCCGCCGCTCTTGATCACATCCTTCGAGCGGTCTACGATGCCGATGTAGCCGTACTCATCCACGGTCACCACATCGCCGGTGCGCAGCCAGCCGTCGTGGAACTTCCCTGCGTTATCTCCGCCGCCGTGGTAATAGCTGGCCGTGATCCAGGGGCCGCGCACCTCGAGCTCGCCGAAGGTCACACCGTCCCAGGGCACCGGGTTGCCGTGGTCGTCCAGCACGCGGAAGTCCACGAACGGCGTCACATAGCCCGGCTTGGCGCGCACGTGGTTCTGGTCCGCCACTGGCAGGTCCGCCAGCTCCTTGCGGATATGGCAGACCGTGCCGACGGGCGACATCTCGGTCATGCCCCACGCCTGGACGATGTTGAGACCGTGGCGCTGCAGCCCCTCGATCAGCGACAGGGGCACCGCCGAGCCGCCACAGGGGATGCGCGTGAGGGCGGAGAGATCGTAGGCCCCTGGATCCTTGTCGAGCACCTGGACCATGCCGATCCAGATAGTCGGCACCCCGGCGGCCACCGTGACGCGCTCCGACGCGATCAGCTTGGTGATAGAAACGGGATCGAGCAGCCGACCGGGGAGCACCAGGCTCGCGCCGACCATGGGCGCGGCGTGGGCGAGCCCCCAGGCGTTGGCGTGGAACATGGGCACGAACGGCATGACGATATCGCGCTCCGAGAGGCCGATGGCATCGGCCTGTGGGAAGGCGAGCGAGTGCAGCATCACCGAGCGGTGGCTGTAGACGACGCCCTTCGGATTGCCGGTCGTCCCCGAGGTGTAGCACATCGCCGCCGCGTCGCGCTCGTTCAGCTCCGGCCAGGCGTAGTGCTCGGATTCGGCGGCCAGCAGCTCTTCGTAGTCGAGGATCGGCGGCAACGACACGTTGCCGGACGGCTGCGCCGTGCCGTTCATCACGATCAAGTTGCGCACCGGTCCCAGCTGGTCGGCGATCTTTTCCAGCATGGGCAGCAGATCGGCATCCACGAAGATCAGGCTATCCGCGGCGTCATTGATGATGAAGGCCAGATCGTGCGGAAACAGCCGCAAGTTCACAGCTCGAGGTGCTTGTCCGTGTTCCAGCCGAGCGTCGCCACGCGGTCGCCACGCGTGACGCCCAGATGCTCCAACGCCCCGGCGAGCTGATTCACGCGCCGCGCCCAGGCGCCGTACGTGGTGCGCACCGGGCCGGCTGGCGTGTTGGTGACGATCGCGCGCTGGGAGAAGAGCTGCGCCGCCCGGTTCAGCGTGTGCTGCAGGGTCAGCTGGTAATCCATCATCGTGCTGCTGAAGCCCGCTTCGGTCGTGGATGGCGGCATGAGGGGCGCTGGCGGCGCCAGGGGCGGCGCCTGAGGGGTTGGTGGCGCTGCAGGTGCGGCATCCACAGTGACTGCGGGTGCCGGCGGGTTGGGGGTTGTGGCGGTAGGGCCGCTCGTTGGCCCATTCACCGCGGCGGCGGTGCTGTTGGTCGTGTCTTGTGGTGTGGACGGCGTCTTTGGCCGTCCCCATCTGAAGATGCCACTCATGGCGCGCCTCCGTTCCCATGACTGTGTTGGGCACGGCCGCCAGCGGCCGCCCCGGTGCTGCGATGTGGCCAATAAGCAGTCAGGTACGCCCAAAGAGCCGCGGCGCTCGCACGCGCTGGCTTGCGTGACACCATAACAGCAGAGACGCGGCAGTGTCAAGCGGCCATCACATCTCCGTGATGATCGGCACGACCAGCGGCCGCAGGCGCAAGCGCTGCCACACGTACGTGCTCAGCGTCTCCTTGGTGCGCTCGATCAGCTCGCCGTACTCGAGCTGCCCGTGTCCCCGGCGCACGGCTCGCGACAGGCGCCGGCTCGCCTCCGCCAACAGATCGCCGTCCGCCGACTCCCCGAGATGCACCACGCCGCGGGCCACGATCTCCGGATCGGCGAGTAGATCGCCCGTCTCGCGGTCCACCACGAGCGTGGCGACGAGCACGCCGTCCCCCGCGAGGTGCTCGCGGTCGCGCAGGATCTCGCCCGAGATATTGCCGACGGTGAGCCCATCCACGAGCACGGCGCCGGCAGTGACCCGCCCCTTGTGGCGCACGCCCTCAGGCCCAAACTCCAGCACGTCGCCCAGTTCGGGAATCACCACGCGGTCGGCGCTATAGCCCTCTTCCATCGCCATCATGCTATACAGCTTCTGGTGTCGGTACTCGCCATGCACGGGCACCGCGAAGCGCGGGCGCACGGTATTTAACGTCTCGCGCAGCTCCTCGCGGCTCGCGTGGCCGCTCACGTGCACGTGCGGCTCGATCGCGTTATAGATCACGCGAGCGCCACGACGGAACAGGTTGTCGATCGTCTGCGAGACGGTTTCGTCGTTGCCAGGCACCGGATCGGCGGAGAGGATCACCGTGTCGCCCTCGCGCAGGCTGATGCGTGGATGCGTTCCCGCGGCGATGCGCGCCAACGCGGACGTCGGCTCCCCCTGGCTGCCGGTGGTCAGCAGCAACACGCGCTCAGGAGGCAGGCTGTTCGCCTGCTCCGGCGTGACCAGCACATCCGGCGGGAAGGCGATCGTGCCGAGCTCCACCGCCACCTGCACGTTTTGCTCCATGCTGCGCCCGATGATCGCGGCGCTCCTCCCAAACCGATGGGCTGCCTGCAAACCACACGCCAGCCGCGGGATGTTCGAGGCGAACGTCGTGAGGATGGCGCGGCCCGGCGCTTCGCCGATCAGACGCTCGATCGTGGCCGTGACAACCTGTTCGGTGGGCGTGCGACCGGGGCGCTCGATGCGCACGCAATCGGAGAGCATGGCCAGCACGCCTTCGTTGCCGAGCACGCGCAGCCGGGCCAGATCAGTGGGCGGGCCGGAGATCGGCGTAGGGTCGAGCTTGTAGTCGCCGGTGACGATGACCACCCCGACGGGTGTGTGCAGCGCCACCATGAAGCTGCCGGGAATGCTGTGCGCGACGGGGATGAACTCCGCCTCCATGCGCTGGCCCAGCTTGTAGCGGTGACCCGGCTCGACCACATGGAAGTCCGCGTAGTCCAGGGCGCGCCGCTCCTGGAGCTTCGGCCGCACGAGGCCGAGCGTGAGTGGCGAGCCATATAACGGCACGGGCTCGCCTGCGCGTGCCAGCTGGGGAAGGAGATAGGCCAGCGCTCCAATGTGGTCTTCGTGGCCGTGGGTGAGAAAGATGCCGCGCAGCCGCCCGAGCCGCTCGCGCAGGTACGAGACGTCCGGAATCACCAGATCAATGCCACGCTGCTGCTCCTCCGGGAACTTGACGCCCGCGTCGACGAGCACCAGATCGTTACCATACTCCACCACTGTGGCGTTCTTGCCGACCTCACCCACGCCCCCCAGCGGAATGATGCGCACCGGGCGCCCACTCGCTCGCGTGTGCTGGGTTGCTTTGCCTACCCCGTCACTACTTCCCACGGCTGGCCCTCCATGCATCCGGTCTAACCCACGCATTGCCATTGTATGGCATGACGCTGGTATCGTGCCCGCGCACCGTGCCAGGTCGTGGCCACCAGCGCGGCGCTCCTGCTGGCCACACGATCTGCGTCCGAGCGAGCACGCATTGCTACGGATGGTGCGCCATGCGCTGGGAGCGCTGATTCTGTCCGCGATCGGGAGTCGCGCAAACAGCGGGCGTCTGGCGCACGCCCGTGCTCCCTGAGAGAGCAGCCCCCAGCTCCTGGTAGAACCGGAGATGCCAGCCTCTTGATGAGCACGTCGCTATACTGTAAAGTGCGGCTATCGTGCGCAGCATCGCCGATAGCAGGAGTCGCGAGACGATGGGAACTTCCTCCCCGGATGCACCGTCCGGTCGCTCGCCCAAGCGTCGACTCCGCCCCGGGCTTTGGGTAAACGGGCACGTTTCTTGTTGCTACTCGTCGAACCCGAGTCGTTGCGGGTTTCAGGGGATGGAGGCCAGCCATGCGCGATTCCCTCGACATCGCAGACATCCCTGCCGGAGCCAATGACCTGCCCACCTTCATTGCGGAGATCGAGCGCCTGGTCGCGCTCGCATCTGACCCGCACGCCATCACCGCCGGCGTGCGGACGCGCCTGACGCGCCTGCTGACCAATCCTGGCGTGCTGGCACCTGCGTACCGCGAGCCCTCGCCCGATCACTATCGCTCCCATCTGGTGGCCATAGCGCCGAGCCGGCGCTTCTCCGTTGTGTCACTGGTTTGGCTGCCGGGTCAGGTCACGGCGATCCACGACCACTTCTGCTGGTGCGTCGTCGGCGTGCTTGAGGGGATGGAGCGCGAGCGCCGCTTCGGGCTGCGCGAAGACGCGGCAGGCTCGCGATGGCTGGTGCCGTTGGGGGATGAGGCCGTGCGACGAGGCGACACATGCGCCCTGGTCCCGCCCGATGAAAACATTCACCAGGTGCGTAACGCCGGCGACGATCTGGCGATCTCGGTCCACGTTTACGGTGGCGATCTCGATGTGTACGGCAACAGCATCAACCAATGCTTCGACGACGTGCCGATCCACCCGGACGACCTTTCGGGCACGCCTGTGCCTTGGCGCTATATGCGGTAGAGCGCTTGTGGCGCGCCATCACGCGCAAGAGTGGCGCAGGTCAGCGAGGGCGCCACGCGGGCACGTCAGGCGTCGGCGATCTCCGGATCGCCGCTGGCGGGCGACGCCGCGAGCCCCGTGGGTCGGGGAGCTGTGGCGGCGGGCGCGCTGGAGGCGCCCGCCAAACCGGCGGGGCGCGGGCCATAGCGCCCCGCGAGGAGGTTGCGCCGGACCGAGAGGACCTCACGCACCATATGCCAGGAGTCTGGCAGCGGGTGGACCCGACTGTTCGTAGAGAAATACCACGGGATCGGAACCTCGACTACGCGATACCCCCACAGCCGCGCCACGCAGAGCAGCTCGACGTCGAAGCCCCAGCCGTCCACCGTCTGCGCCCGCGCCAGCGCACGCGCCAGGTTGCCGCGCAGGCACTTGAAGCCGCACTGTGAATCTTGGATACCGGGCAGCACCGCCCAGCGGACCAACGAGTTGAACATGCGCCCAATGATGTGGCGGTAGAGGGGCTCAGCGTAGCGGTGCGCGCCCGGTCCCTCGCGCGAGGCGATTGCCACGTCGAGCGCACCCAGTGTGTCGGGTAGGAACTTGCCCAGCTCCTCGATAGGCATCGAGAGATCGGCGTCGCAGAGAAACGCGTACGCTCCGTAGGTGGCCAGCAGGCCCAACTTGACGGCGTGACCCTTGCCCCGGTGCGGCGCGGAGACTACCCGGAGGGGCTACCATCGTCTGCCACGATCACCTCGGCGCTGTAGGGCTGGCGCGCGAGATAGGCTTCCAGCGCATCCAGCGCAACTGGCAGGCGCTCGGCTTCGTTGTACGCCGGAATGACGAGGGAGAGAAACGGCGCGGTCTCCGGAAGTGCCATGCTCGCCCTCTCTTCGGCGCGCTGGCAGCGAGTCCATCCCGCCGGCCACGCTGGTCGCCCGCTCGCTGGGTACGCTTATCGCCGGGCATTGTACCACGGTTCGATTCCGCCTATCCCCAAGTGGTACGACCTGCAGAGCGCTTCGGCTCTCGGACGGAGGCGTTGGCGTATGATAGGCCCAATGCACATTCTCAGGAGCAAGTTAGTTGGAGAGCGTGAATACCCTGGAGGGGCGAGTGCGACGGACCAAGGGGAGGGCGAATACGCGCAGTAGAAGTGCCGCTGAAGCAAGAGCGGCAAGCTTCGAGGCCGTGTCGAACAGTCGCGTGCGCTGGCGGCAGATTATGCCGCGGATGCCACGCATGCGCGCGCTGGCGCGTTGGCAGGCGATCCCCCTGGCAGGCGCCGCGCTCGCTGGTGTAGCTTGCCTGCTGACTGCGGGTGAGCCTGGCTTTCCCGAGGACGATGGCTGGATTCACCAGGACTTTGCCCGCGCCCTCGCCGTTACCGGTCACTTTGCCTTGCAGCCAGGGGGAAGCGGTGCAGGCTCCACGTCGCCCCTCTGGGTGCTCCTGCTCGCACCCCTGCACCTGTTGACGCAAGGT
>WNFM01048418.1_pt2 | contig 14133 bp, 8 predicted proteins | sample 5400271 | NCBI WGS metagenome assembly WNFM01 (sample SAMN13153352, study PRJNA577476) | soil metagenome | isolation source: 60 cm saprolite on Douglas fir-dominated hillslope | place: USA:California | collected 2013-09-17 | reverse complement strand
CTCCCATCGTTAGACGATGGGAAGAATGGATCGGTTTACCGCCGTTGTCAACTCCCATCGCCTGTCGATGGGGCGTGCGGTCGCGGGCCTGCCCACCCAAGCGTCAGCGAAGGTGGGATGAACATAGGGACCGCCGCGCCGTCTAAGCAAGGAAGCCATGATGGCCGACAACCTGCTCCGAGACGTCAAGATCGGTTTCCGCGTCCTGTTCAAGGAGAAGACCTTCTGCGCGCTGGCCGTCGTCGTCCTCGCGCTGGGAATCAGCGGCGTCACGACGATGTTCAGCGTCGTCAACGGCGTGATGCTTCGCGGGTTCTCGTTTCCGAACGCACCCCGCCTGGTCAGCCTCAATTTCATCAACCCGTCCAGCGCGAGCTTCTTCGGCGTCAACGGACAGGTCTCCGCCATGGACTTCGAGGAGCTTCTGCCGCAGCAGAAGTCCTTCGAGGCCCTGGCGGGCTATCTGAACGGCTCCACCGTCAACGTGACCGTCGACGGGCATCCCCGGCGCTATACCGGCGCCTATGTGACGGAGAACTTCCTGCGGATCCTCGGGCTCTCGCCGATGATGGGGCGCGACTTCACGGCGCTCGACAACACGTCGGGGGCGGGGAAGGTCGCGATCATCGGCTACGGCATCTGGCAGCGGGATTTCGGCGGCGCCGCGGACATCGTCGGCAAGGGCGTGCGCATCAACGGCAAGCCCGCAACCGTCATCGGCGTCATGTCCAAGGGCTTCGCGTTTCCCACGAACGAGGAGTTGTGGATTCCTCTCTATAGCGAATTCCCGCCGCGGCCCCGGAACGATCCGGCGGCCAACAGCCCCGCGGTCATGGGCCTCCTGAAGGAGGGGGTATCGCTCGACCAGGCGAACGCCGAGGCCGCCACCATCGCGAGGCGGTTCGCCGCCGCGTACCCGGAGTCGAACAAGCAGTTCAACACGGGCCAGGTGCAGCGGCTGCTCGACACGTACACGCCGCGCCCGCTGCGCGGCACCCTCTGGACGATGCTCGGGTTCTGCGTGGGCGTGCTGCTCATCTCCTGCGTGAACGTGATGAACATGCAGTTCGCCCGCGCGACGCTGCGCGCCAAGGAGCTCGCGGTCCGCTCGTCCCTGGGCGCCTCGCGGATGCGGCTCGTGCGGCAGATGCTCACCGAGAGCCTGCTCGTGGCCGGCATCGGCGCCACGGTCGGCATCGTGCTCGGGTACGCGTCGATCGGCTGGCTGTCGGCGACGGTCCGGAACCTCGAGAACCCGCCCCCGTCGTGGATCACGTTCGACATGGACGCGCGGGTGCTGCTGATTACGGTCGGCGCCATGCTGGCCTCGGCGGTGTTCTCGGGCCTGCTGCCGGCCCTGATCTCGTCGCGCACCAACGCCGTCGAAGTCCTGCGGGACGGCGGGCGCGGCAACACCAGCCGCAGCGTGAATCTGATGACGCGCGGCCTCGTCGTCTTCCAGATCGTCGTTACGTGCGTGCTCCTCGTCGGCTCGCTGTTGCAGCTGCGCTCGATCACGAAACAGCAGACGATCGACTACGGCTACGACACGGCGGGCCTCCTCTCGGCGCGCATGGGCCTGATGGACGGCGACTACCCGACGCAGGAGGCGCGCCATGTCTTTTACGACCGCCTGCTGCGGGACTTCGCGGGGGATCCGGAGTTCGAGGCCGTCGCGTTGACCAATCGATTCCGCATGGTGTTCTCCGGCAGCGCCCGGATCGAGCTCGAAGGGCGGCAATATCGCGAGGATCGGGATCGCCCGCAGGCGAACTTCGAGCAGGTGACGGGGGGGTTCTTCGCCGTCACCGGCCAGAGGCTGCTCGAGGGACGGACCTTCGGCGTCGACGATCTGGACGCGCGCCAGCCCGTCGCCGTCGTCAACGGGGCGTTCGCGCAGAGGCACTTCGGCCACGAGAGCGCTCTCGGCAGGCGGTTCCGGACGGTCGGGGCCGACGGTCGCCAGCCCGGGCCGTGGCGGGCAATCGTCGGCGTCGTCACGTCCGTGCGCATGCTCGGACCGTTCAATCTGCCTGGCCTCGACGAGACCGGCTACTACGTCCCGTTTTTCTCGAACCCCGCCGGCCCGATCCAGCCTGCCCCGTTTGTCAGCCAGTTCGCGACGATCCTGCTGAAGCCCCGAGGCGGCCAGCGCGCCGACGCGATGGTGACGGCGCTTCGCCGGCACGTGAACACGGCGGATCCCAACCTGCCGCTCTATTTCGTCGGCACGCCGAAAGTGCAGCTCGACGGCTTCGTCGCACAGAACCGGATCATCGCGACGATGTTCTCGATCTTCGGGATCGTGGCGATGGTGCTCGCGTCGGTGGGGATGTACGGCGTGATGTCGTTCTCGGTCAACCAGCGCCGGCAGGAGTTCGGCGTGCGGATGGCGCTTGGCGCGCACTACACGCGGATCCTGCGGATGGTGCTGAAGCAGGGTGTGCTCCAGCTCGCGCTGGGGCTGTCGCTTGGCCTCGGGCTGACCCTGGCCCTGGCGACGGCCGCAGGCGCCGGGATTCAAAACGTGCTGTTCGGCGTCAGCGCGCGCGACCCGCTGACCTACGGCGCCGTCGCGGCCCTGATTACAATCGTCTCCCTGGTCGCGACGCTCGTCCCGGCGCAACGCGCGACGCGCGTCGATCCGATGATCGCGCTGCGGGCAGAGTAGGGCGACGGATTACGCTTCCCGCGACAGCGCGCGATACGCGGCGGGGACCAGGTACAGCGTCACAAACGTCGACAGGGTCAGGCCCCCGATCACCGCGAGCGCGAGCGGACGCTGCAGCTCGGCGCCCGCGCCAAGGCCGAGCGCCAGCGGCAGCAGCCCGAACAGCGTGCAGAGCGTCGTCATCAGGATCGGCCGGAGGCGGACGCGGCCGGCGATCTGGAGGGCCTCCGTGAACGGGTGCCCTTCGTCGCGCAGGCGGTGGGCGTAGTCGAGCAGCACGATGCCGTTTTTCACGACCAGGCCGACCAGCAGAATCAGCCCCATCGCGGACGACACGTTGAGGTCGATGCCGGTCACGAGCAGCAGCGCGAACGCGCCGGCGAGCGACAGCGGCGCGGCGAGCAGAATGAGCACGGCCGGCAGGAACCGGCCGAACTGCACGACGAGGATGATGAACACGAGCGCCGCCGCGATGGCGAAGACGATCAGCAGCTCCTTGAAGGACTGCTGCTGCGACGCGTACTGACCGCCGACCTCGGCGGTGTAGCCAACCGGCAGCTTGAAGGTCTGCAGCTTGGACCGGAGCTCCGCGACGGCGCTGCCGAGGTCGCGATTCTCGAGCCGGCCGCTCACGAGCGCCATCTGCCGCAGGTTCTCGCGCTGGAGCACCAGTTCCCCTTCGGTCGTGCTCGACTTCGCGATCGCGCCGAGCGGCGCCGATTTTCCTTCGGGCGCGCGGATCGGGGTCTGCGCCATCTGGACCGGATCGAGCCGATAGGCGTCGGGGTAGCGCACGCGCACGGGAATGGCGCGATCCGACAGCCGGAGCTCGGTCTGGATATCGCCGAGCCACGCGTCGGACAACTGCGCCGAGACCTGCGTGACGGTCAGGCCGAGGCGGCCGGCCGCGGTCGGATCCACGTCCCACGTCGTCTCCGGGTTTCCGCGCTTCATGCCCACGATGTCGACCACGCCCGACACGCCGCCCACCAGTTTCTCCAGTTGATCGGACAGGTCCGCGAGCGTGTCCGGGTTGTCGCCGAAGATCTTGACCTCGATCGGCGTCGGCGCGCCTTCGAGATCCCCGAGCATGTCCTGCAGCAGCTGGACGAACTCGATGTCGAACGACGGCGCGGCCTCCTTCAGCTTGCCGCGCAGGTCCTCGATGATGACGTCCGCCGCTCGACGGCTGCCGGCCGGTTTGAGGCGGATCAGGATGTCTCCCTTGGTCTGCTGGGTCGCGAAGAGCCCGAGCTCGGTGCCCGTCCGCCGCGTGAACGCCGCGATCTCCGGCGTGGCTTTGAGCGCGGTCTCGATCTTCAACACGACGCGATCGATTTCGTCCAGCGAGCTGCCGGCCGGCGCGTTGTAGTCGATGACGAAACCCCCTTCGTCGGCCTCGGGCAGGAATCCCGACCCGAGCCGCATGAACAGCAGCCCCCCCACGACCCCCAGGATCAGGGCGAGGACAATGCCGAGGACGGGCCGTTTCATGGTCGAGTCGAGCGTGCGCGAGTAGAGCCGCTCGAGCACACCCGTGTGGGGCGCGCCGCGGGCGTCTGGGCTGGCGGTCTTGCGGCGCTGACCGGCGAACCGGGCCAGCACGGGAATCAGCGTGAGCGCCTGCAACAGGGAAATCAGCACCGCCGCGGCGAGCGTGATCGACAGGGCGCGGAAGAACTGCCCGACGACACCCGACAGCATCCCGAGCGGGACGAAGACGACGACCGTGGTCAACGTGGATCCGACCACGGGGGCCACGAGCTCGCGCAGCGAAGCTTCGACCGCGGCCGCGGGCGACTCGCCGGCGTCCATATGACGGTAGATGCTCTCGACGACCACGACGGCGTCGTCGATCACGAGGCCTATCGCCACGGCGAGTCCGCCCATCGACATGACGTTGATGCTCTCGCCGAGCCAGCGCATCACGAGAAAGGTCGTCATCACGGTCAGCGGCAGCGTGACCGACGCCACCAGCGTCAGGCGCCAGTCGCGCAGGAAGACGAGCAGGATGATGACGGCGAGGACGCCGCCGATGAGGATGGCGTCGCGGACGTTGGCGATCGCCGTCGCGACGAACTCCGCGAGGTCGTACGTCTTGGAAATCTGCAGGCCGCCGGGCAGCGTCTTCGCGAGGTCCGTCAGCGCCGTTTCCACACCCGCCCGGACGTCGAGGATGTTCGCGCCGATCTGCTGCGAGATGCTGATGTTGGCCGCGGGGCGGCCGCCGCCGCTGATGAGCGACGTGCGATCGGGCGATCCGCGCTGGACCGTCGCCACGTCGGCCACGCGGATCGTGGCGCCTTTCTTGACCACGAGCGGCGTCGCCGGGATGTCCTCGAGCGACTTCCACATGCCTGAGGCCAGGACCAGGTGCTGGAGGCCCCCCGCGTTGTAACGGCCGACCGGCTGCAGCTGGTTGGCCGCCTTCAGGGCGTCGGCGACGTCGCCGATCCTGAGCCCCGCCGCGGTCAGCCTGGCGGGGTCGGCGATCACTTCGATCTCCCGCGTGTCGCTCGCGAGCACTTCGACGGTGCCGACGCCGGGGACGCGTGAGATCGCGGGCCGCATCACGAAGAAGGCATAGTCGTACAGGTCGGCAGGCTGCAGGCCGCCGGACAGATTGACGCTCAGGAACGGAAACGCCGCCGGCGTGAGGCGCTCGACGACCACTTCCAGGTCGGCCGGCAGCGACCCGCGAACCTCCGCCACGTGGGCCTGCGCCTGCTGGAGCGCGACGACCATGTCGGTGGATGGCTCGAACTGGCCGGAAATCTCCGTGGCGCCGCGGAAGGTCTTCGACCGCACGCGGCGGATGCCCGGCACTTCCATGAGCGCCTGTTCGAGCGGCCGCGTGACGCTGAGCATCATCGTCCGGGCGGGCGTGGTCCCGCTGTGGCCGATGACGATCACGCGCGGGAAAATGAGCGGCGGGTAGATGTCGCTCGGGAGGCTGAACGCCGAGAGAAGCCCCGCGGCGGCGAGAATCGCCGTCACCGTGAGGATGGCGCGGCCCTGCCGATCGGCGAAGGTCGAGAGACTCATTTCTCGGCCGCGATCGTGGCGCCGTCGGGCAGGCCCTGCTGGCCCTGCACGATGACGGCGTCGCCGGCCTTGAGGCCGCCGGTGACCTCGACGAAGGACGGCGTCGTCAGCCCGAGCGTCACCTTCCGCTTGTGCGCCTTGTTGTCGGATCCCGCCACCATCACGAACGCGTTCTCGTCTTCGTGGATGATCGCGTCGACGGGGACGGCCAGCGCCTGCGGGCGCTGTTCCGCCACGATTTCCACGCGCACCGGCGTGCCGACGGCGAGCCTGGTGGCCGCGTTGAAGCTGATGCGCACGTCGGCCGACACGCCGGTCGGCTCCACGGCCGCGGGCCTGGTCAGGACCTTGCCCGCCTCCGGCTCCTCGGCGCCCGGCACCCGCACCCGCGCGGGCTTGCCGACCTGCACGCGCGTCAGGTCCGGGATCGCGACGGCCGCGACGACCTGGAGCTTGGACGGATCGACGACGCGCAGGATGACGTCGGCCGAGGTCGCCTCCACCATGTCACCGGGATTGTGTGCGCGCGTCGCGATCACGCCCGCAAAGCGCGCGCGGACGATCGAGCGCGCCGCGAGGACCGCGGCAGCCTGGGTCCCGGCTTCCGCCTGCGCGAGCGCGGCCTGTCCCTCCGAGAGGTCGCGCCGGGCGTCCTCCAGTTCCTTCTGCGCCGCGACCCCATGTTCGAACAGCGTGGTCAGACGCTTGACCGATGCCTGGGCGTTCTCCACGCGCGCCCGCGCCTGGTCGACTTCGGCGCGCCGGGTGGCGACGTCCGTGGTGCGCGCCGGAATCTCGAACCTGACCAGGAGGTCGCCCGGCTTGACGCGATCGCCCTCCGCTTTCGGGAGCTCGACGATGCGCGCCGGCTCGGGGGCGGTGATCACCCAGTCGGCCCCGGGGGCGGCCGTCACGATCCCGGACGCGGAGACGACGCCCTCGAGCGGCGCCGGCGCGAGCGTCAGGGTCTTGACCGGCGCGGCGGCGGTCGTCTGCACGTCCTCGACCGCCGGTTTCGTGCACCCGGTCGTGAAGAGGAGCGCCGTCACCACGGCTGCCGGCGCGCCCCAATCTTCAATCGCCATTCGCCATTCGCCCATCATTTGAGTGGAGTTCCCATGGCGCGCTCGAGGTCGGCGAGCGCAAGCTGGTAATCGAGGCCGGCCTGCAGCGCGGCCCGGCGGATGTCGCGCGCCGCCTGCAGCGTCTGGAGGTAGGCCGGCAGTCCCGTCTGGCCCGCGCGGTACGATTCCTCCGCCATCTGCTCGACTTGGAGCGACGCCGGCAGGATGTCGGTCTGATAGCGCTGGACCGTCTGGCGCGCCGCCGTCGCGCGCGCGAGGGCGGCCGACACGGCCCCGGTAATCTGCGAGACGCGCGCGTCCCGATCGGCGACCGTGCGCGCGAGCGTCGCCTCCGCGACGGCGATCTCGGGACGCCCGGTCGTGAAGATCGGCAGGGCCACCGCCGCGCCCGCGCGCCAGCCGATCACGAAGTCGGGAGGCGAGTCATAGGTCAGGCTGGCCGTCACCGAGGGATCGGGACGCCGCATCGCTTTGGCGAGCGCGACGCGCGCGCGTGCCTCGTCGAGCCGTTTTTCGAACACCTGCAGCTCGGCATTGCCGGCGAGGAGCTGTTGCGTCGCCGCCTGAACGGTCGGCAGCTGGCCGGCGTCGAACGGGTCGGCGAGCGCCGGCGCGGCGTCCAGGGGATAGGCGAGCAGCGCATTGAGGTCGGCGCGGGCCGCGTTGAGATCCCCGCCCGCCGCCGCCACCTCGTTCTGCGCCTGCGCGAGCGCGAGGCCGGCCTGAAGCGACTCGAGCCGCGGCGCGGCGCCCGTCTGGAACCGATCCTGCGCCGCGTCTCGCGCGCGCGTCTGGATGGCTTCGAGCTCCTGTGCGTTCGCGAGCCGGCGGATGGCGCCGACCGCCTGATAGTACGCCCGCCGCACGTCGGCGCGGACGTCCGCCGTGATCCGCGCGGTCTCCGCCTCCGTCACCGCGAGGGTCGCATTCGCTACGTCGACGCGCCGCTGGCGCTTGCCGGAGATCTCCAGCGGCATCGTCCCGGTGAACGCCCAGTGGGGCGTCTCTCGGGCCACTTCGAAACTGACCTCCGGATTCGGCCGCTGTCCCGCGGCCTGGACGCCGGCGACGTCGATCGCACGCGCCGTGCGGGCGGCGAGGATGGTGCGATTGGCTTCGATCGCGCGGGTCATCGCGTCGTTCAGCGAGAGCGTGGGTGGCGCCTGCCCGGCCACGCTCTCGCCGTGGAAGGCGATCACGGCGGTCACGAGAGCGATCGTCACAGGTCGGGCCGACGCCGGTCGGAACATCTTCTAATTATATTTGCGGAGGAGATGAACAGACGATGAAGATCAGCGGCCGCGGAGCGCCTCGCGGATCGCCTCGATGAGCAGCTGAGGCGCGTCGTTCTCGGCCGTCAGCGTAATGAGCGGGATGTCCTCAATCGCCGGGTTCGCGGCCATCTGCTGGCGCAGGGCCGGCTCGTCCTTCAGCCGCGCCACGATGAGGTTCGGCCTCAGCGCTTCCATCACCTTGACGGCCTCTTCCACGGAGTGGGCGGGCGCGACCGCGAACCGGAGCCGCGCCAGGATGGCGACGCACCGGGCGCCGCTGTTCGCGTCGTCGTCGGCGACCAGGATCAGGGGGGAATACCCCATGGGATCGCCCGGCCGGCGGCCTCCCCTGGGCGTGCGCCGACGATCCGGGATGTCGCGCCGGTCCGATTCACTCATGCGGCGGATGTTACTACGGGCGGCCACGATTCATAGCGGATTCATCTACGTTGCGGCACCATGACGAGATTCGACATGCCCGTCATTGCGACCCTGCTTCTCCTCCTCCAGGCGCCTCAGGGGCCTGGCCCCGACGTCCAGACGCTCCGCGGCGTCGTCCGGGACCAGACCGGGGCGGTGCTCCAGGGCGCGCGGGTGGAGCTTGCGGACGACCCCGGGGGCGCGATCGCGCGCGCCGTGAGCACCGACGCCAAGGGTGAGTACCTGATCGACCGCGTCCCGCCGGGCGCCTATACGCTGAAGGTTGATTTCGAAGGGTTCCGGCCCGCGACCGTCCGTCTCCGCGTGGCGCCGCGACGGCCGCCGTCCGCGCAGACGATCGTGCTCGCGCTCGCCTCGCAGAAGCAGGAAGTGACGGTCAACGCCGGGGACGCCGTCATGGCCGCCGCCGCGAACGCGAACCGTGACGCGGTCGTGCTGGACGATAAGGAGCTGAAGAACCTCCCCATCTTCGACCGCGACATCGTCGGCACGCTGTCGCGGTTTCTCGACGCGTCGGCGATGGGCACCGGCGGCGTCACCCTGGTCGTGGACGGCATGGAGGCGCGCAAGGTCGGCGTGGCGCCGTCGGCGATCCAGCAGGTGAAGGTGAACCAGGATCCCTACTCGGCCGAGCTCCCGCGGCCCGGCCGCGGCCGCATCGAAGTCATCACCAAGGCGGGGACCGACAAGTACAGCGGGTCGATGGATGTCACGTTCCGCGACGCGCACCTGAACGCACGCGATCCGTTCGCGGAGACGCGCCCGCCTGAGCAGCGGCGGATCTACGAGGCGGTGCTCGGCGGGCCCGTCTTCGACGGCCAGCACACGTCGTTTCTCTTCACGCTGGACCGGAGCGAGGAGAACCGGCAGGCGATCATCGTCGCCGGCGGACCCACGGGGCTCCTCCACGGGATCGTGCCGCAGCCGGACCGGGGGCTCGAGCTTTCGGCGTCGCTGAATCATCAGATGGGCAAGCACCACACGCTCCAGCTCCGGTTCACGAGCGAGACGACGAGCACGCGCAATCAGGGCGTCGGGGGCACGACGCTCGCCGAGTCTGCCGTGGACGACCGTGGACACGAGGCGCAGGTCATCTTCGGCGCGCGCAGCGTGATGACGCCCCGCCTGCTGAACGAATTCCGGCTCCTGCTGGGACACGAGACCGGGTCGACCGCCAGCCTGCACCCCGGCCGGCACATTGTCGTCCTCGATGCGTTCACCGCCGGCGGGGCACAGGCCGACCAGAGCACGACCGAGGATCACTTCAATCTCATCGACTCGGTCACCTACGTCCGCGGCAAACATCTGCTGAAGGGGGGCTTTCAGGTTCCGGATTTCAGCCGGCGCGGGTTCGACGACCGCTCCAACCGCGACGGCACCTTCACCTTCTCGTCGCTGGGCGACTATGCGCTCGGGCGCCCGCTGTCGTTCTCGCAGCAGCAGGGGGACGGCCACCTGGTGTTCCTGCAGAAGGTGTTCGGCGCGTTCGTCCAGGATCAGATCAGCGTGAGCGACCGATTCTCGATCACGCCGGGCATCCGGTACGACTGGCAGAACATCTTCACGGACAATAATAATGTCGCGCCACGCGTGAGTCTGGCCTACGCGTTCGACAAGAAGACGGCGATCCGCGGCGGCGCCGGCGTGTTCTACGATCGCGCGGGTGACGGGCCGATCCGCGAGGTGCTGCGCTCCCGCGAGGAGCGGCTGCTGCGTGTCATCCTGCTGAGTCCGTCCTATCCTGATCCGTTCGAATCCGGCACGGCCGGGACGGCCGTACGCAGCATCGTCACAGTGGCACCCGACATCCAGATTCCTTACACGATTCAGTTCGGCGCCGGCCTCGAGCGAATCGTCACGAAGGGCACCACCGTCGCGGTCACCTACCTGGGCGCGCGCGGTGTAGACCTCTTCCGCTCGCACGACGTCAACGCCCCGCCGCCGCCGCTCTACCTCGCGCGCCCCGACCCGGCCTTCGGCCAGATCCGGCAGATCGAATCGACCGGCCGGCAGACCGCTCATTCGCTCCAGATCATCGGCCGCGGCCGGCTGGCGCCGCGCGTCAAGGGGTCGGTGCAATACACGCTGGCGACCGCGCGCAACGATACCAACGGCATCAACGCGCTGCCGGCGAACAACTATGACCTGGCGAGCGAGTGGGGCCGCGCGAGCTTCGACCAGCGGCACAAGCTCGAGGCGCTGCTGCGGGTGAAAGCCGGCGAGTGGGCGGACTTCGGCGTCGGGGTGTCGCTCGCATCCGGCCGTCCGTACTCGCTGCAGACCGGGCGCGACGACTACCGGACGGGCCAGACGAACGCGCGTCCGGCCGGCGTCGCGCGCAACACGCTGCAGGGACCGGGCTCAGCCGTCCTCGATCTCCGCTGGTCGCACGAGTTTGCCGTAGGATCGGGGAAGGGCGAGGACGCGCCGGCGTGGTCAATCGGAATGGACGCGTTCAACTTCGTCAATCGGGTCAACTACTCGGGGCTCATCGGAATTCAGACGTCGCCGTTTTTCGGCCGGGCGATTGCCGCCCAGCCGTCTCGGCGGGTACAGCTCTCGGCGGGTTTCCATTTCTAATAATGAGGAGAGAAGACATGAAGTGCAGAGGGTTCGCGATGGCCGTTGCGATGGTCGCCGTCGCAGGCGTGGGATCCGTGGGCGCGCAGACGAAGGCGCCCGCTCAGAAGAAGGCCGTTCAGACGGAGAAGAAAGAGGCCGGGGAACAAGCCGGCGCCGACAAGAAGATCGCGCTGAAGGACCTGCCGCCGGCCGTGAAGGCGACCGTGGAGGCGGAATCGAAGAACGCGACGGTGAAGGGCATCTCCAGCGAGAAGGCGAAGGGCAAGACGGTGTACGAGCTCGAGACACTGGTCAACGGCCGGACCCGCGACCTCATGATCGATTCGGCGGGGAAGGTCTACGTCGTCGAAGAGCAGCTCGACGCCGACAAGGCACCGGCGCCGGTCCGGGCCGCCCTGGAAAAGAAGGGCAAGATCGTCATGCTCGAGTCCGTGGTGGAGAACGGCAAGACCACCTACGAAGGCCAGGTCCAGCCCAAGACGGGCAAGAAGGTCACGCTCGAGCTCAACGCCGACGGCACGCCTGTCAAGAAGTAAGATCCGCGCATGCGGATCCTGCTGGTCGAGGACGAACCGAGCGCAGCCCGCTTCATCGCGAAGGGGCTGCGCGAGGCCAGGCACGCCGTCGACGTCGCGTCCGACGGGACGGCCGCGGCGCAGCAGTGTCAGCAGAACGACTACGATGCCGTCATCCTCGACGTCATGCTGCCGGGGAAGGACGGCCTGACCGTGTGCCGCGAGCTCCGCTCGGCCGGCTCGGATGTGCCCGTCCTCATGCTCACTGCGCGCGACGCCGTCGAGGCGCGGGTGCAGGGGCTCGATGCCGGCGCCGACGACTACCTCACCAAGCCGTTCGATTTCCGTGAGCTCCTCGCACGCGTCCGCGCCCTCACGCGGCGGGACCGGCGCCCCATTTCTCCCGAACGCATCGAAGTCCGTCACCTGGCGATCGACGTCCCCGGGCAGCGCGTCTGGTCCCACGGCCGCGAGGTCGCGCTCACCAGCCGCGAGTACGCGCTGCTCGAGTATCTCGCGCGACGCGCGGGCGAGGTCGTCGGGCGCGCCGACATCGCCGAGCACGTGTGGGATGAGCACTACGATGCGTTCTCGAACGTCGTCGATGTCTACGTGCAGCGCCTCCGGCGGAAGCTCGACGAGCCCGACGGACCGTCCGTGATTCGCACCCGCCGCGGACAGGGCTATCAGCTTCTATAAGAGCAAGGCTGTGGCGCTGTCACTCCGAACCCGCCTGACCGCCTGGTACTCAGTCCTGCTCGTGCTCACCGTCGCGGTGTTCAGCGCCGCGGTCCTCTGGCTGCACTGGCGCCTGCTCATCGAGCAGTTCGACGATGGCCTGCGGTCCATCAGCGCGACGGCGAACAACGTCCTCGACGAGGAGCTCACCGAGACGAAAGATCTCGGACAGGCGGCGAGGGCGATGGCCAAGGTCGTGCGTCCCCGGGACTACGTCGTGCAGGTCCTGGGCCCATCCGGTACGTCGATTACCCAAGGTGCGCGGCCGATGCCGCTGCCGTCCGAGGTGGGAGCGCCCGGCGTCACACGTGTGACGCGCACGCTCGACGGTCCCGACCGGCGACCGTGGCGCGTGACGGTGAGGAGCGGACCGGCGGAGGGCCCCCGGTATTTTGTCGCTGTCGGCGCGCCGCTCGACGAGGCGTCCGAGCAGTGGCAGACCCTGTTGAAGGCGTGCCTGGTCGGCATCCCGCTTGCGCTCGTCTTCGCCGCCGGTGGGGGACTGTGGTTGGGACGGCATGGCCTGCGCCCGTTGACCTCGATGGCCGCCGAGGCGCAGGCCATTACCGCGAAGACGCTCGACCGACGGCTGACCGTGCCGGCTGCGGCTGAAGAGCTCGAGCAGCTCGCCGGGTCGTTCAACCGCGTCCTGGACCGGCTTGGCAGCGCCCTGTCGACGCAGCGGCGCTTCATGGCGGACGCGTCGCACGAGCTGCGCACGCCGATCTCGATCATGCGGACGGCCGCCGACGTGACGCTGAGCCAGCCGGCGCGCGACGAAGCGGAGTACCGCGAGGCGCTCGGGGCGGTTGCGCAGCAGGCGTCGCGCCTGACGCGCCTCGTCGACGACATGCTCGTGCTGGCGCGCGCGGACGGCGGGGGTTACCCGATGGTCGTGGCGAGCGTCGACATGGCGGCGCTCGTGAAGGAATGCGTGGGCGAGCTCGCGGCGCGCGCCGGCGAGAAGGCCATCACGGTGCGCACGTCGCTCGAGCCCGTGACGCTGAGAGGGGACGAAGCGCTCCTCCGGCGGATGTTCTCCAATCTGCTCGGCAACGCCCTGACGTATACGCCCCGGTGGGGATCCGTCGACGTCTCGCTCGTGAAAGCCGAGGACGGGGTCCTGCTGCGCGTCGCGGATACCGGCCCGGGCATCCCGCCCGAAGATCGCGAGCGCGTGTTCGAACGCTTCGTCCGGCTGGACCCCGCGCGGGGCGCCGGCGGCGCGGGCCTCGGCCTGGCCATCGCCCGCTGGGTCGCGGAGGCCCACGGCGGCGGCGTGCGCATCGTCTCGAGCGGCTCGGGCGGCAGTATCTTCGCCGCGGAGGTCTCCAATGCGTCTGACGTCGACGATTCCGCTGGCCCTTCTGGCGACGGTCACCTCGGCCACGGTCGCGCCGCGCGCTGCGCAGCCGCGCGCCGCTTCGTCGATAACGATCGACCAGCTGATCGACATCAAGCACCCCTCCAACCCGATCTGGTCGCGCGACGGCCGGCGCATCGTCTTCACCTGGGAGCGCGCCGGCGTGTCCAATCTCTATCTCGTCCCCGCCGACGGCTCGGCGAAGCCCGTGCAGCTGACGACAGACGGCGTGCCGGGAAACGTTTTCTGGAGTCCCGACAGCGCCTCGCTTCTGTTCTTCCGCGGCGCGTCGCTGATGGCATTGCCGCTCGACGGGAGCGCGCCGAAGCCGCGGCTCGCGAACTTCGCCGGCCGGAGTCCGAGCGTGTCACGCGACGGGACTCGCATTGTCTATCTGTCCGGGGGCGTGGGTGGTGCG
>WNFM01083458.1_pt1 | contig 14136 bp, 14 predicted proteins | sample 5400271 | NCBI WGS metagenome assembly WNFM01 (sample SAMN13153352, study PRJNA577476) | soil metagenome | isolation source: 60 cm saprolite on Douglas fir-dominated hillslope | place: USA:California | collected 2013-09-17 | reverse complement strand
TTCCGACATCCGGATTTTCTGGAAGTTTCCGCCACGCATGGTTCGGCGCAGCTGGCGCTCTACGGCCAGGCGATGTGGGACAAGTATCAGCTCGCCACGATGGCCGGTGGCGACTTCAAGACCAACGCGCTGATCTACGCAAAGGACGTGCCCACCCCGACACCGCGGCGCATGAAGATCCCAAGAGCATGTTCGGCCCCTCCGGCAACACCATCCCGGCCCTGCAGCAGCGCGGCGTGGTGTTCATGGCCTGCCACAACGCGATCTGGGAACACACCACGAAGCTGTTGGAGAAAGGTATCAACCCGGACAGGCTGTCGCATCAGGCGATTGCCGCCGAGCTGACCAATCATCTAATCGAGGGCATCGTGTTGACGCCCGGCATGGCCGGCACCATTCCCGAGCTGCAACAGGCCGGGTTCCATTACGCGAAATGAACCGAACATTAAGATCGATTCTCCTCGTTTCTCCCCTCTAATCGACCAACCCATCCTACCTAGTTTTACCTATTCGGTTTTCTTGGACAGAATAGCATTCGTCCATCACGTGACCGTAGTGCGAAGCAAGGTCGGGATAATAGTCGATCAACAATTTCATGGTGATGATGCAGTCAAATTGTACCACTACCCGTTTTCGGATTAGACGGCACCGGAAGGAGATATTAGCTTCTCGGGAGCTCATTCTTTATGACTAAGCACACTCTGAGTGTAGACGATCCGGAAAGCTTTGATCGGTTCCGAGCAGACTTGGATTCAGAGCTGCTACGGTCGCGGACCCTGATCGTTGGTCCAACCTTGAATGAAAAAAACTACAATCTTGTGATCGCCCAGTTGATTTTTCTTCAACAGCAAGATCCAAGTCAGGAAATTTCGCTCTGGATAAATTCCGATCATCCTTCGGAAATTAGCGCGTTGGCAATCTGTGATGTGGTCGGATCCTTACCTTGCGATGTTCGGACCTATTGTGTTGGGAAAGCTATTGGGGTGAGTGCCGTTCTATTGGCTTCCGGCAAGAAGGGAAAGCGAACTGCCAACCGAAACTCGAGTGTCTGTCTTTGCCAACCATCGATTAATGCGAGCGGTAACGCTGGCGATCTGGATCGAATGAAACGACGCATCCAACTTGCTCGTGATCGCACCGCCGAGATCCTCGCGGCCATCACTTCCAGATCGAAAGCTGAAATATTGAGCGCCATAGATCGCCAATACTGGATGTCGGCTGATGAAGCCAGGGAGTACGGAATCGTCGATCACGTAAGCTAACCGCTAGCCATCTGTAGCGCTCGGCTCTCAAGCGTGCAGGCCCAGACCGCGACCGTATTCCGGCCAACGAAGCAGCAGCGCACGTCAACAAATGGGCGACAGTGGAAGGCGCCGTCGCCAAAGTGTTCACCTCCAAGAGCGGAAACGCGTTCCTGAATATCGGCGCCAGCTACCGCTGATCGATTGAGATAGAAAGGTGGTCCTTGCAAGCAGCCTAGCTTCTCCGATGAAACGTTGAATCTTTAAAATACGCCCCAAGATCCATCCAGACGAAAGGGAAGCAATGGCTCAGAAAAATCTACATTCCATTGCCACGTAAACAACCCATCAAGTGTTAATTGAACTGTTTGATCTTGCAGAGCCCACGTCTGCTGAACACCCTCGTCTTGAACGGTTGTAAAAACCGCGTCCTGCGAATGTGCTGGAATCTGATTTATGTCCAAAGTACCCGATGTCATTACGCTCTGAGCGTAGAAGGACCGGTCTTCCCCATTCGTAGCATCTGAATCGCCACGGCCCCAATTCGCGAAATAGTACTCAACCGGAGCATTCGGGGTCTGCAAGGGGTGATAAAAACGGAAATTCACTTGAATGGAGGGATATTGGCCGAAGCCGGCCGAAGACAAAGATTGCGGCACCCAGTTATCCCATGACGGAGATGATCGCTGTATCCAATGTATTATAGTGAAGCCAACGACCGGTTTGCTAGGCACTACATACAACATGAAATTCAACTTATAACTTCATTGCGTTGTCGGCCAGAAGGAAAGATCGGTTGGATCGTTAACAGATCCTCAACTAGCAGTTCAGGATGCAACTGAACCTAAGATGTTCGGTTATTGATTCATTCAAGCGGAGAGTCTTGAAGAAGCGGTAGAGATCGCCGCAGGCAACCCATGTTTGGACTGCGGTGTAACCATCGAATTGAGCCCCACAGCCCGGGAAGACCGGAGGTCTAGCGCATTGATCCTACTAAGCACTCTACGACGTAGCTCCGGTCTCGGAATCGGCAGATTACCGGTTATTGAGGTCGGCGCCATTGTACATCGGCTGGGAAACGATCCTATCTTTGGAAGTAACCTGGCGATAGTCCCCCTCTGCATTTCGATAGGTAGAAATTTCGTAAGGAACGTTATATTCGACGAATTGTTGCGTGTCGACCGGTGGCCCCCAATAAAGGTCAACCAGATCCATAGGCATACCCGTGTCAACCTCGTCGTCCAGCAGGTCGTCGCACCAGGTGTCAATCAGTAGAGGCTCGTATCCGATGTCGATCAAATTGCCCAGGAAAACACGTGACCGCTCAAGTCTATCTCGGCGCTCTTCGAGTTTCCATGGCTGAGCAGCGATCTTCTGTTCGTACCGCTCGAAGTCATTGTTGATCTTTGCGCGAGCCTCGGCTGCACCAACGGAGGAAGCTTGTGACCTTCCTTTGGTCGGATCATTGATTTGCGCACGATTGAGTCGAGGGCCTTGCGGGGACCCGGTAAAGGGCGGCAGAGCGCCGGATGAATCAGGATTTCTTATCTGCGGCGCCGATTCCCGGTTCCCGGTCCCAGCCATCTTGTCCACAGAACTCGGCAGCGAGCTATCCTGGCTTCCGGACCTTTCCCGATTCATAATGGCGCGCGCATTGCCGGAGCGAAGATTCGACATGAACCCGATCCGATAGCCCCCACCCAAGGTCGAGCGAGAGACTTGGTTGTCGCGAGGTACAACAGACCCGGTGCGCAAAGTCGGTCTCACCAACCCACCCCTCGATTCGCGTGCGCCGTGCCCCTCGAACCCGGCGAACGAAGGCACAATTGTAGAGCACAAAAAAATGATCAGGCAAGCGAACCTACCGAAAATCCCTGACCACGACCCTCGGCAGCGGGTCGCCATAGAACCCTGAGTTTGCATCAAATGAAATGATTACCTTTCGAGGGAATAGACAATTTAACCGACCGATCGGTTCAATCTTTTCCCCAGAGCCGCTTACGGCTTAGTCTAGCAACGCTTGCCTCAACCGACAATTGACGCTATCCGGCGTGGCGTGTTTTGCGAGCAAAATGGCGCGAACGGCGAATGATTCCCTGAAGCGAGCTGCTATTACTTTGGTCATGTTCGTTACAGCCAAAGCATATTCTGCCAGGAGCCAGACTTCGCCTCTGGCGCCGTTCGCGATTCAACGCCGCGATGTCGGTCCGTACGACGTGCAGATCGAGATTCTTTATTGCGGGGTTTGCCATTCGGATTTGCACCAAGTTCGTAACGAATGGCACAATACTATTTATCCGTGCGTACCGGGTCACGAGATCGTCGGCCGAGTCGTGAAGGCCGGGCGCGAAGTCAAAAAATTCAAGGAAGGCGATGTGGCGGCGGTTGGTTGCATGGTGGACTCGTGCCGCACCTGCGCAAGCTGCCAGGCGGGCGACGAGCAATTCTGCGAGCATTTCCCCGTCCTCACTTATAACGGCGAGGACAAGCAATTGGGCGGGATCACTTACGGCGGCTACTCCGAGAGCATCGTAGTCGATGAAGGCTTCGTGCTGAAGGTCTCCGAAAACCTCAACCTGGCGGCGGTGGCACCGTTGCTATGCGCGGGGATCACGACTTACTCGCCGCTCCGTCATTGGAAGATAGGGCAGGGCCAAAAGGTCGGTATCGTCGGCCTTGGCGGGCTGGGACACATGGGAGTGAAATTCGCCAATGCCTTTGGCGCTCACGTTGTTCTGTTCACCACTTCGCCGAACAAGACGACCGACGCGCTACGTTTGGGCGCGCATGAGGTCGTCGTCTCAAAGAACGAAACCGAGATGAAAAACCATCTCAACAGCTTCGACTTCATTCTGGACGCAGTCTCCGCGCAGCACGATGTGAATGCCTATCTGGAATTGCTCAAAGTTGACGGAACCCTGACGCTGGTCGGCGCACCCGAACATCCGCTGCCAGTCGCCAGTTTTCCTCTGCTTATAAAACGCCGCCGGTTTGCCGGCTCCATCATCGGCGGTATCCGGGAAACTCAGGAGATGCTCGACTTCTGTGCTGAACACGGAATCACCGCGGATATTGAACTCATCCAAATCCAGCAGATCAACAACGCTTACGAACGCTTATTGAAGAGCGATGTGAAATATCGGTTTGTCATAGACATTGCTTCGCTCAAGACGGAGGCTACGACCCAAGGATGATCTCTCGGTTCCGAGTCTCCAGTCTTCTTCCGCGAAAGCTCGAAGAGCTCGGGCTTTCGTTGCCGGTGGTGCTGCGACACGCTGGTCTGCCGATGGGGCTATTCAATCAGGAAAGAATTCTGGTAACGACGGAGGAATTTTTCGCGTTATGGCGCAGCATTGCCGAGGTCAGCCCTGATCCGGTGATTGGACTTAAAATTGGAAGTGAGCAACGCGTCGAGCGCTACGATCCGATCGCCATTGCGGCGCTCTATACCCGATCTTTCCGGGACGCTCTTCAACGCCTGGCGCGTTACAAGCAGTTGACCTGTCCGGAGGAGATCCGTCTCACGTGCCAGGGGGATGAATGCTCGGTGCAGTTCGGGTGGCTTCTGGCCAGTGAATCCGAGCCGGCGCTACTTATTGACGTTTGCTTTACGTGGACCGTAGCAATTGGGCGCCGCGGCACCGGCAGTCCCGTCACCCCTTTACGAGTGGAGCTGACGCGAGCACCAGCCTATCGAGAGATCCTTGAAGACCACTACGGATGCCGGGTAAAATTCAAGTCGAATCGGAACGCGCTCGTGTTCCGCAAGAGCGACTTGGACCGGCCTTTCGTGACCCACAATGGTGAGCTGCTCGCCATGCTGGCGCCGCAGCTCGAGGCGGAGCTGAACAGTCGGCGGTCCCAGCAAACCATCCGCGACCAAGTGAAGAACACTCTTAAGCCGTTGCTCGCAGGGCAGCGTCCGTCCATCTTGGAGGTAGCCAGAGAATTGAATCTTAGTGCACGAACCCTACAGCGCCGGCTCACGGAGGCAGGTCTGACGTTTCAGCAGGTCTTGGAGGAAGCGCGCCGGGAGCTCGCCCGTCATTACCTCCTACAATCTTCTTTGGAATTAAACGAAGCCGCTTATCTGCTGGGTTACGAAAACGCCAATTCCTTCTTCCGTGCTTTCCGCCACTGGGAAGGCACCTCGCCGGGCCAATGGCGGGACGATCGCCGACAGGCGAACACGGTGGCTCCGGTCGTTGATCCTGTTCACGGAATGGCTTGGTTAGAAACTCGATCGCACCAGCTTTCATCGCCTGGACCGTCATCGGGATGTCACCGTGGCCGGTGATGAAGATTATCGGGATTTGAACACCCGCTTTGGCCAATTCTCGCTGCAAATCCAGACCGCTTAAGTGAGGCAGACGCACATCAAGCAGCAGACACGCGGGTACGTCTGGACGCCGATTGCGCAAAAACTCCTCCGCCGAACCGAAAGCTTGGACGCTCAAACCCGCCGACTCAATCAGCATCTCTGTGGACCGACGAAACGAGGGATCATCGTCAATGACAAACACAATCGTTTCGGCCATTTCCATATTACGCTTCAGGTCTGCACCGGCAACATGAACTGGAAGGTGGCGCCAAGATCGGCATTCGGTGTCGCCCATAGTCGTCCGCCGTGCGCTTCCACGATTGAACGACTGATGGCCAAACCCATTCCCATGCCTTCCGCTTTTGTTGTGTAAAAGGTTTCGAAAAGTCTCGGCAGATCCTCCGCCTTCAGGCCGATCCCTGAGTCCGTCACGGTGATCAGGACAAACGACTTGTCCTCCGACATGCGACTGCGCCTCGATAAAGAGCTGTCGCTGGTCTTCTGGAACTTTGTGCATCGCCTCGATGCTGTTTATCACCAGGTTCAATAACACCTGCTGTAGCTGGATGCGGTCCCCCAGGACCGGAGACAGATCTCCGGGTAAAGCGGTTTTTAGTGCTATTCGGCGTCCAGTCAACTCCTGTCGAACTAATGCCAGGATGTCAGTGACCACATCCCTCACCTGCAAAGCCGCCATTTCCGGAGGGGCTTTCTTCGAAAGCGCCCGAATCCGCGCAATGATGGCGCTCGCTCGATTGGCATCTTTTACGATCGCCGACAAAGCGGTCGCCATTCCGTTTAAGTCAGCGGACCCAGCTGCGAGAAGTCTGAGACACGCGTTCCCATAGTTAACGATTGCCCCGAGTGGCTGATTAATTTCATGGGCGATCGAGCTGGTTATCTCGCCCATTGTCATAACCCGTGTTATATGGGCCAGTTCAGCCTGCAGCTCTTCTGTCCGCTTTAGCGCCGTGATGTCTGTGGCAATGCCGCAAACCGCGTACGGTTCATTGACTTGATCGCGCAGCAGAAATTTAACGACGACATAGTGACGGGCGTTTCCCTCCGACGGCACAACTTCTTCAAACTGGGTAGGTCCACCCACTTCGATGACTTGCCGATCGTTTGCTTGTAATGTTTCAGCCACATCATGCGGATGAATGTCGAAGTCGGTTTTGCCTCGGATTTGATCGCGTCGAACGTCGAAAAGGCGTTCATATTCGCGGTTGACTAGAAGGTAGCGGAGTTCGAGGTCTTTAATGAAAATGACTGCGGTCGTGTTGTCGACAATTGCCAGCAAACGCTGCTCGCTCGCGCGAAGTGCCTCCTCTGATCGCTTGCGGTCCGTAAAATCGCGCACGATGCCGGTGAAGAAATGCCTGCCATTACGGATGTACTCGGCAAACGAGATCTCGATCGGGAATTCTCGACCGCTCTTGTGTAGGCCGGTGAGTTCGATAGCTCTCCAATCAATGTGTCTCTGGCTGGTGGTTACGTACCTCCTCACAGAGGCCAGATGAATCTGCCGGAGACGCTCAGGCATGAGTGACGTAAGGTTTTTCCCCAACATTTCGGCCAGCTCGTAGCCAAACATTTGCCCTGCCGCAGGGTTTACGTACCGGATCGTGCTCTGATCGTCGATCGAAATGATGCCGTCCGTCGCCGTTTCCGCCAGAATGTTGAAACGGCTTTCGTTCTCATACGCAGCCTCTTCCTCGTGCTTACTGTCTTTAGCAGCAGTCTCTAGCTCATCGAGAACACTCGACAACAGGTGCACGGCCCGCCGTACCTGGATTTCTCTGCCAGACGGGCCGTTGCCGAGCTCCGACAGCTCTGCCAAGCGCTGCCGCGCCGCTGCGATCCGCTCAATGGAGACTATCTCCTTCATCCGGTCCTTCTCCAGCCGCAACAAAATATGCGACGAGCCTCTGTGGTCCACATCATTTTGCGCAACACCTCCTGCCATCAGCCAAAGATTTCTGGCGTCTCGTTTCAACCATGAAATGCGCCTCTTCGACAACGCATCATCGCTGTGGTCCGAATACCGGCACACCGTGTTACCAACGCACCCTGCTGTCGAGGCTGAGCCAGCTAAGACCAAAGCCCAATAGACTAGGACCAAAGTCCAATAGAATTGGACTACCACGGGGGGCTACGGTACGCCGTTGAGAAGCATACGATCGAAGTATCAAAGTGCCCAATAGTAACGTCAATCCGTCCGCTACCCCTCTTGTTTGCATTGTGGACGACGATGCCTCAATGGCAGACTCGACCCGATACCTTGTTCGCTCCTTTGGTTTCAGGGCTGAAGCCTTCTTGTCTGCTCAGGAGTTTCTGGATTCAGGCCTTGTTGAGGAGACGAGGTGTCTAATCCTAATCCTCGATCTTCGGATGCCGGGAATGGACGGCTTAGCATTGCAGCGAAATCTGGCGCGCGCCAACCGACGCATTCCGATCATTTTTGTCTCCGCCCGTGCGAACGAGGAGGAGCGGATACAGGCCATTGCCGGAGGTGCGTTGGATTTCCTGCGCAAGCCTTTCAGCGAAGATGCATTGCTCAACGCAATCCAAGCGGCGCTGAATCAATAAAAATTCGGCAAAGAGGAAAGACAACAATTTGGAAACAATGAAAGCAGTACGTATTCATACCTACGGCTTAGCTTTCTAGGCGAAATAAGTTGGTGGCTGCCAGCCGATCCAGCGGCGCCGGCTCCGTTTTTTCCCAAAAAAAGCGAACAGCACGACGTTGTATTTCGTCCAAAAATTTTTGATCGGAATATCTCATTGGTGGGCGGCAACAGCTTCTTGGGTCGGTTCGAATTTGGCGAGATCCACCGTCGGTTCGTGGAATTTTCGCAGAACAGCTCCGTGTCCAACACTCACGACAGTGGGCCTCCAGGATTTCGTACGCAGCAGACCAAGCAAGTGGGCCTCAGCGGTTTCATCCAGCGCTGTCGTTGCCTGGTCAAGAAACATGTGTTTCGCCCCAACACCAAAGTGTCGGCAGGGATGACTTCGCCATGGTCGCGTTTTTTTGCCCACGAGCCGGCCGCCTATGTCAGTGCGAAATCAGCTTTCGCATTGGCCGATTTAGACAACGAAGGCACGGACGAGAACAACGGACCAATCCCCTCCAAAAGGGTCGGGTGAGCGAGTATGGCGTCACGCAGCGCGGTATAGGGCAATCCTGCAATCATCGCAATCTGGGCGGAAGACATGATCTCCCCTGCCTCGACACCAAAGGCAGTGAAGCCAAGAATGCGATCGCCATCGATCTCGACCAGAGCCTTGAGGAATCCTCGGGTCTCAGAAAGTGTGCGCGTGCGCAGTACTTCCTCCATCGGCATCTTGAACAAGCGGTACGCAATGCCTCGCGCTCTAGCTTCCTTCTCACTAAGGCCGACGCGTGCAAATTCCGGATCCGTGAACAGACAGAACGGAACATGCCGGCCAGTGGTCACGCGCTTACCGCCAGTCAGACCGGCCAGGACCACTCGGAAATCGTCAACGCTAATGTGGGTAAAATGCGGGCTACCCGCTACATCGCCGACCGCCCAAACACCGGGTGCCGTCGTCTCAAGCCGCTCATTGACCTTCACGTATCCACGATCTGTTAGTTCGACGCCGGCAAGCTCGAGTCCGATAGCCTGGGTGTTCGGAGTGCGCCCCGCTGCGACCAGCAGATGAGTGCCCTCAACCGTTTTCTTTACTCCATTTTGCTCGATCACGATTCTTACTGACTTCCCAGACCTTCCCGATATCCCCTTGACCCGTGCCTTCAGAACGATGTCAATGCCTTCGTCCTCGAAGAGGCTCCGAAGAGCGTCAGTCACATCTTCGTCTTCTCGATGCACCAACCGGTCATTGCGTTCGATCAGCGACACCTTGCTGCCGAATCGACGCATCGCCTGGGATAGTTCTAATCCGACGTAGCCACCCCCACTCACAAGGAGATGTTCGGGGATTTCATCCAGTTCGAGCGCCTCGACATGCGTGAGTGGTTGCGCCTCAGCAAGGCCAGGAATTGGTTCTAACGCAGCGCGCGTACCTGTACCAATGATCACATTGGCTCCGCGGAGTTGACGACTTGTTCCATCGGACAATGTGACTTCCAAAGTCTTGGGACCGATGAAGCGTCCGGAGCCGAGGATTAGTTCTGCTCCACTCCTCTTGTAATTGTCCAGATGCAGGTCGATCAAGTCTGATACCATTCTGCGTTTGCGATCACGCACGGCAGACATATCAACTGTGAAACCGTCCGTAACAATGCCGAACTCCTTCCTCCGGCGGAGGTAAGAGGCAACCTTCGCACTGTGAACGATGTTCTTGCTGGGCAGACAGGCGATGTTTGGGCACGATCCGCCGATGTATTTGCGCTCGATCACTGAGACACGCTGTCCTTGCCCAGCAAGGGTCCAGGCAGCGAGTTTCGATCCCGCGCCGCTGCCAAGGACCACCACATCATACTCTTTCGGGTCCGTCTTCTTAGCGAACCGAATTGCAGAAACGTTTTCCATACTGTTTTATGCAAGCTTCACGTTTTACAGAGGTCTAAATGCCTGTGGCCGAGTCCGCCGCAAGTGCCACTCTCTCTACATCCTGCTTCAGTAAATAGACTGATACAGCAAAGAGAACGACGTCCTTCATAAGGAAAGCAACGTTACCAACCATTGCTGGAAAGCCGCCGGCAGAGGCTGCCCAGCCATCCGGCATAAATGGGATAATAGTGACGGTCATTATAAAAGTAACACATGAACCGGCGGCCCCCAGAATTCCTAATTTTTTATTCCAAAATCCTAAGAACAAGAGCGCACCAAACAACCATTCCGAAACCCCCAAAAACCAACTGGCCCCCTGGACGCCGAAAACCGGGTACATCCAAGACATCAGAGGGCTGCTGCTGATAAAAGGAATCAATCCCTGCGCCTCGTACGCAAACCATTTCTGATACCCAAAAAAGAAGTATATGATTACCATCGATGCGCGAACCAAGTGGTAATCAAGATCCTTTTTGAGGATACCGAACCTAATCAATACCTTTATAAAAAAATTCATCATTTCGGCAAAAGTCAGCGCCGGGGCTTTGCCGATGTCAGAGATGCCTGTCGGAGCGAGACCGGCTTTGTTAGTATGGGAGTTTTTCATAGTAGTTGAGAGTTAGTTTGTTGACGGATCATTTCTATTAAGTTAACGGAAATTGCTGCTGCAGCCGAGCCGGTTGCGTCCACCACCAGACGCGAATTTGCCCGTGTTTTACTTAAAACTCTGGTGTCGACCGATCGGAAGAGAGCCGGATAACCGCTTCGTCCGCATTTGGTAAAAGACCGGAGGTTTCCGGCGTCTCTGTAACTCCATAAGTGTCCAGGACCGCATGCTTGCTGAGGAATCGGGTGTAGGTCCATAGAGACCTGGTGATGCTTCCCAACCGTATCTTCGACATACCGCGCGCTGGATCCTCCTTGATCACCTGAACGATAGTCCCCGGTATGAGGTAGTAGCACCGGATATTTTCCACCACTTGCAGTTCTGTCGCATCGGTACGGTGACTGACCATTCTTTGAATGTCTTCCTCAGTGGTGCAGGCATAGGGCCCATCGACAGTGACCCACCGGTACCCTTGTGCCGCTGAGCGGCTGTAGTTGTCGCCGACAGCCGTACATGTCAGGCTCAGGCTGACCGCGGTCATAACGGAGATCGCTAGTTTCATAAACTCCTACTGTTTATCCAGGTAGAAACGAATTTGTTTGCAAGTTAAATGGCACGTTAATGCTTAGCGCTATCGGTAGGGCCAGTAATTTATTCCTATCCCAGTGAGGTAAGCAGTCTTCTCGAAACAGGTGATTCCACGACACAACAGATTTCCCGCGCACTGGTGATTTCAGCAGGTTACGATTCTGATGTGTGCCGTTCTTTTCAACTTTGGAAATACTTGATCGCTTCTGTCCAACGGCTTTTCCCGATTTGCCGCCATAACATAAATCGTATGATTTGATCTTGACGATCGCAATCCGGGCGCAGTGACAGTGGAGAATGAGAGCGTGTGATCCGTTGACATATGTTTCCTTTCGGCTTTGTAATTTCTGTCAATAGGTTAATCGGTGCTTTCGGGGCTCGAGAGTGAACAAGTTGCGTGCCAATCATGTGTTATTCCTGCTTGTGCCCGTCGATCGGGCGTTTACGCAGAGAATAGGATCGGGCAGGTTCTCGGTACGAGATTCCGGACGTACGGATTTCCGTTCTGCCGAGTCCGAGCGGTCGGACTCGGCAGAACGGAAATCCGCACGTCCGGAATCTCATACGAACATCTGCTCAAGTCCATGCTATGCATAAGCATTTCATGGACAGGCACAAGCGGTTGATGGTGAAGGGTTGGCACGCAATGTGCCGTAAGTGGGATAGAATCGTGGCAAACGAACAGAGCGATGGAGAACATCGTTTAAATCGAGGACCAAGACATCCTTCAGCCTGCCCCCAACTAACTTTATAATTGTAGGCCGTCCAGAAGCGGAGTCAGACGGAGGTCCAACGAGCGAAGCATGATGATGAGATCACGAAGTCAAGGGCTTTCAAACGGTTAAGCCTATTTTCGACACAACTTTTCTTGAGATCGAAACGACTGCTGAAGCTAGAGGAGCGCGTTCAATGAAAGTATACGAGGTGGAATATCGGGCAGTAATCACACTTGCAGCACAGGATATGCAAAAAGCTGCATTACATGGCGTTGAGTTTATTAAGGATAATCCACATCTGATTTATGTGAGAGACGTTCATGAGAGGAATCTTGAAATGACCGATGCTATTATCTTATACCCGGGAACTATCGCTCAGGTGGTCAATTAGCACCGTGATCCTGCACGTAAATGCTGAACTTCTTCAGACCGAGGACACCGAAGAGCAGTCCCTCCACGCGTGTCGCCAGGTTATCGAAGCTATAAGTAAATTCGGCGGCAATGGTTAAACAGATTATTCTTACGCGACAATCGCCAGCCTATTGGCGCGTAACGTTTGATCACCCACCTCTCAACATCTTCGGCCCGGAAACTATTCCGCAGCTTAACGAGATCATTACAGCGCTGGAAATTGACGAGCAAGTTAAGGTTGTTGTCTTTGACAGTGCCGTAGATGGATTTTTCCTGACTACGACTTTCTAGCGAAGCCTGAGGATTCGACGCGAATTCCGCCCGGTCGGACCGGCTTGCAAGCGCTTCCAGACATGCTGGTCCGGCTAAGTCGTTGTCCCGTCGCTTCGATTGCCTCGATTCGCGGCCGTGCGACCGGTGTCGGTAGCGAGCTTGCGCTTGCCAGCGACATGCGTTTCGCCAGCCGGGAAAAGGCGATCTTGTCGCAGTGGGAGGTGGGTGCGGGACTGGTACCCGGCGGCGGCCCGATGGCTCGGCTGCCGCGCCTGATCGGACGGGGACGTGCCTTGGAAGTTCTACTCGGAGCGGACGATATCGGGGGCGACTTAGCGGAGCTATATGGCTACGTCAATCGCTCGCTACCTGACGCCGAGTTAGACGCGTTCGTTGACGCGCTTGCTACGAGGATTTCGTCTTTCGACAAACAAGCGATCGCTGAGACGAAACGCCTGGTTAATCTGAATAGTTTGCCTTCCGACGCGGAGATCGCGCCGGAGTGGGACGCGTTTATCGCTTCGCTGGGGCGCCCCGCGGCACAATCGCGAATTGGAAAACTGTTCGAGCGCGGCTTCCACACACCCGGAGATGTAGAGACACGGCTTGGATTCCATGTCGGCTTGCTCGGTGTCCCCGACGAATCTGCGCCGCCAGATCCGCAGATCACAAGCTGACCCGCACATGCGCACAAACAGGAGCCGTATATGGAACGCAATCAGAAGACAGTGATCGTCACCGGAGCGTCGCAAGGCATTGGCGCTGGAGTCGTCCAAGCATTTCTGGCGCGCGGATACAATGTTGTAGGAACCTCACGGAGCGCAACGAAATCGAAAGAGCTTTCAGTTTCCTACCACCTCGCCTTGATCGACGGCGACATTGGTCATTTTGACACGGCGCAGAAAGTTGCGGAACTCGCGATCAAGAAGTTCGGCTCGATTGATGCCGTCGTCGCCAACGCCGGCATTTTCTCAGTGAAGCCGTTCACGGAGTACACAGCAGACGACTTTCGCGCTCTTGTATCGACCAACCTCGCAGGCTTCATTTACGTCACGCAGTTTGCGGTCAAACAGATGCAGGCACGGAAGACCAGCGGCAGCATCGTGCGGCCAAGTTCGACCTTCCGCGGTCTTTCCGAAAACGCACCCCGGCATTCAGTAGAGGTTCAAGTCGGATAGGCGAAACGAGAACTACGAAAGTCAGCAACACGAACGAAAGTCCAATAAAAAGCAAAGGAGAAAGAGCATGAGAATACTTATGGTACTGACATCCTACGATCAACTGGGCAACACTGGCCGCAAGACCGGCTTCTGGCTTGAGGAATTCGCGGCCCCCTACTTTATGTTCAGGGACGCTGGCGTCGAGCTGACGCTGGCCTCACCGAAAGGCGGGCAGCCCCCGATCGATCCAAAGAGCGATTTGCCGGAAAATCAGACCCCCG
>WNFM01113067.1_pt4 | contig 14138 bp, 17 predicted proteins | sample 5400271 | NCBI WGS metagenome assembly WNFM01 (sample SAMN13153352, study PRJNA577476) | soil metagenome | isolation source: 60 cm saprolite on Douglas fir-dominated hillslope | place: USA:California | collected 2013-09-17 | reverse complement strand
CAGCCCTGTTGGAGCAGTTGCTGCTCGATGGCCGCGCCGTCCGCTTGGGCGGCGCGGCATCCGAATTGTTGGATAAAGAATGTACTCATGGAATTGAAGCGCCAGAGTCCTATTTAAGCATAGAGCCGCACGGTAAAACAGCGAGGGCAGGCGGCAGCGATTTACGACGAAAAAACGATGGCAGGAATAGAAGGAAATCGCCCGCCGCCCTTCCTTCGTCAGGGCAAGCGGAAGGCGGACGTTACAAATGTTGGCTGGGCCACCTGAAGGTGGCCGCTACGCCTGGGAGAGGCGGCGCTGAAAGGTAAGGAGGATTAAATCGGCGCGGCGGCGGACGCCGAACTTGTTAAGCAAGTTCGAAACGTGGAATTTGACGGTGCGTTCCGCGATATTGAGTTTGCTGGCGATTTCTTTGTTGGAAAGATTCTCGAGGAGCGAATCGAGAACTTCCTGTTCGCGGCGACTGAGATTGGTAACGGAGTCGGTCTTCAGGCGGCGTCCCTGGCTGGTAAGAATCGAGTCGACGAAACCGGAAAGGACTGAACGCGGAACCCAGAAGCCGCCCTGAGAAACCAGCGGCAGGGCGCGGGAAAGCTGGTCGCGCGCTTCCGCATAAGTGAGAATTCCTTTTACCCCCAGACGGAGCAACGAAAAGCAGTTGGCTTCATTGATGGCGTCGCCAACGACGATGAGCCGCGCGTCCGTGTGGCGCTCCAGGATATTTGTCAGCAGCGCGCCGGTGGCCTGGCGAGCGGCGTGAGCGTCCACGACGTACACCTGAGCGATGGGCGGCTCAAAGTTGCGCAGGTCGGGAGCCAGCGTGGATTCGAGTTGTTTGGCGATGACTTTGAATTGGGGAGCCTTGCCCAGCAGGCGCTCAAATTCGGTGAGCACCAGTGGGTGCGGCGAGAGCAGACAAACGGTCAGTTTGGAAGCCATAGTTTTCGTAACCACTGTACTTGAGGGTAGAGAAACCCGGGCGTTGGGGCAAGGACCTTGGGGCCAGATGTTCACGAATTGTTACTGACAGTTAAGTCAGGGAACCCTAGCGATTGTGGCGAGGTCGGCTGCGGTGTCCATCCGTGGGCTACTCTCCTCTCCCGGTGGCACGGTGTCAATGCTTTTCCTGACACCGGTGTCCTACGGTGTCCTACCCCCTGTGGAAAACGGTGGGCGGGGACGCGCTCTCGCGCCTCGCGGTGGGACCCCTTTTTCTTGGGTTTCTCTTCGCGCCAGCGCCCGCTTGCGGGCGCGGAACCCCGGCACCATTGATGATGCGGGCGAGCGCAAGCCAAATGACACCGTGAACCCCGCATGTAAAAAGAAAGACAACGCGGGCGCGCAACGCGAACGACCCCCGGCGAAGGATGCCACGCGCGCCCGATTTGAGAGCGGAGCGGCGTGCCGAGCGCAGGGAGCGAGAGCGACCGCTTTGCGCGCAGGCCCGCCGCGAAGCGATAAGGGCCGCGCGCGAACAGCGCAACAGCGGCCCGCCGAGCCCGGCCGCGCCTAACCGACCAACAAAGCTGAAGGGGCGAGCCGATGAACGAACGGAGCGCATGGCCGGGGACGCGACGGTTTTTCGCGGCCCCGGACATGCAGCGCAGAGAGCACATTGTTCGGCGGAGCGAAAGCGGAGCCCGAACGACGCGCCGTTGGTGCGCATCCACAATTCTTTCTTTACTGTGTGGACTCCCCGCGAGCGGAGCCAGCGGAGGGCGCGGGCGGCCTGCTTTTGGCCGCACCAATCCGCGCCCGTAGCTGGCGGAGCGGAACCCTCACCGGCGCACCCGACGAGGGTGCGTCCGGGCCGCGATCTCAACCGCTCCACCTCGGACGCGAAGCGCGGCGAGAGAACTTCGCGGCCCCCGCTCGCCAGTTGGGCCGGGAAGTTCTCTCGCTCCGATTCTTCCTCTGGATGGGCACGAACGGTGTCAGCGCCTTTGGCTGGCACCGTCCGTGCTCCTTCCTTCCTCCGGCGCTCCGTGGGCCGACGCTTACCCGGTGGGTTTGCCGTCAGCTCTCACGCGAGCGTCAGAGGGAATCTATTTCTCGCGCTTCTCGATCTGCGTGTTGCGCATCGCGAGCCGGGCGATTAGCCGGAGCAGGGCCGGGCTGCCTGGGCGTGCCGGCGTTGCTTTTTTACGGCCGCTTTTGCCGTGGCCGGCGCTGCCGGCAGGCTGTGGTTTCGCCTGTCGTATGGCCTCTGGTAGAAGGTCTTTCGCTGCACGGAGGAGTTCGCTGCGTAGCTCGATGGTGAGTACGAGGCGCTCGGCTTCTAGGACGTCGAGGCGCTCGCGGATTTGTTTGGCGGTGTCACTCATCGTCCGTGCCCGTGCAGGAAGGTGTCCACGTCGGGCCGTAGCTCTCTGGAGTGTAGCGCGGCGTCGAGGCCTTGCTCGAGCAGCTCCTCGTACAGCTGCGCGAAGTTCGGGTGCGAGCGTTTGTAGGCGAGCCGGTCCGCGCTGTCGGCTGCGACACCGAGCGCCGACAGCAGTACGCTTTCGATTTTTCCATTCGGGTCGCGTTCATCGCGGTCCGGGCGTGGGAGCCGCCATCCGCTCTCGCCCGGGTCTTCCTTCTTCGCGGCGACGTCGCCGCGAAGAAGCGCCGCTGCCGTGGCCGGTGTCATTGGTACTTTCTGGCTAGCTCTTCGGCGGTTTCCCATTTGTCGATGCACCAGTTTCCTCTCGCGTCTCTGAACCTGAACGTTGGCCTGCGAAGCTGGAAGTCGCTCACGATCGAGAAGCTCAGTGGCGTGACACTGGCTGGCTTTTTCCTGCGCCGCGCTTCGCGGTCGTATTTCGCTCGCCGGCGCTCGTTGTATTTGTTGTTGTGCTTTTTCCGTGCCCGGTCCGTCGACGCTCTCGCCCGCTCGGGGTTGGCTTTGGCCCACGCCGTCGCCCTCGCCGAATCGCGGGCTTTGCGATCGGCTAGCTCTTCCGGCGACGCCGGCACGCCTGTTGGACGGCGTTTGTAGACACCTCTGGGCATGGGTCGTTGGTCTGGGGGTTTGGACTTCGAGGTTGGAGCGGCGGGCTTTCGGTGGCCGTGGTCGGCACTGCCCGCCGCGCTTTTTCTGTGGTCGGGGCGGCCCCTGATGCTTCGAGTGTGGACCGCGTCCGTGATTACGGCAAGGTAGCGGTGCTGGATGTGGCGCGGCCCGCGCTTCGGGGGCGCGGGCCGTGTGCTGCTGCCCGCGAGTGGTTGACGCGGGCTAGGGGCTTTCTGATTGAGATTCTACCTGTGGAGTGGCAGAAGCCCGGTCTTTTTTCCGAACCGGAGTTCGAAGTCGCGCACCGGCATCGGCGCTAGGTTGAACGGTACGCCGAGTAAGCGGCCCAGGAGGATTGCGGCGCGGTGGAACTCGCACACGTCGCAGTGGCAGATTCCGCACCAGCAGAGCTGCCGCGCACAGCGCGGCGATTGCTGGACGCTCATGGCTTCTCTCCGGTTTGTTCTTTGTGGATGGTGAGCGAGCCGTCCGTCTCGACTGTGGCGTCGAATACCAGGTGCTCGGCTAGCTTCTCCTCCGTGGTTTTTTCGAAGAGGTTCGGTTGTTTGGCCGCGTCCGCTTCCTTCTGCAGGCGCTTCGCTTTTTCCTCGGCGGCGCGCTTTTCGATTCGCTGGATGCAGTCGAGGCACGGGCCTTGCCTGCCGGCGTCGACGCGGTGCTGGGTGTTCTTCTGACACCGCCCGCAGTAGGCGGTGCATTCGAGGGTGTTGCGAGTGTAGTGCTCGCTCATGGGCGCTTCCCGTCGTCGAGGATGATTGCGCCCTCGTTTGGTGACACCTTCCGGTTGGTGGCGCATTGGTCGCATCGCCACCAGGCGGAGTGGACGTTGTCGCGGGTGTGGACGGTGACGAACTGGCACCGTGTGCACCCGAGCATGGCTTTTACCGCGTTTGGTTTGTCGCCGACGCGGCAGCTCGCTTCCGCGCCGGTCGGTCTTGGACTGCTGGCAGTTGGATTCGCGTCGCGGACACCGTGAGTTCGGTGTGCGCCCCGCGCCTCGCCTCCCTGTTGCTCTTGTTGGAGAAGAAGCCGAGGAGTGCGTTGGCGATCGCTCGCCGGATGCTGGTGCCCTCCGCCACCAGTTTCTCGAGCTGCGGCCCCCACTTCCGGTCTTGCCACTTCAGTGTTATTCGGTACGTTCGATTCGCTGACACCGGTGTCCTCTTCTTTCCGCTCGAAGATTCCGAGCATTTGTCGCCAGAGCTTCATTGCTTCACCTCCGTGATGGGCTTCGCTTTGTAGAGGCTCTCTTGCAGGCCGCGAAGGTTTCCTTCGGAGAGCGGCGCGATGTAGCGGATGGTGGACATCAGCGACTCGTGCGCGGCGAACGCCTGCACGGCGCGGAGGTCGCGGGTGGCCAGGTAGAGGTTGGTGAGCGTGGTTCGCCGCAGGTCGTGCAGGCGCAGCTCCGGGTTGATTCCCGCTTTTTGCTTGAGCCGCCACCAGGTCATGTTCATCGCGTGGCGGCTGAGCTTTTTTCCGTGGAGCGCTTCGATCGCGGACTGCGCGGGTTTCGCGGTGCGGTCCGCGATCGCTAGCATCTCCTCGATCTCCGGTGTCAGTGGAACGGTTCGCGTCTTTCCGCCCTTTTCGAGGACTGCGAGGGTGTGCTCCTCGCGGTTCCAGTTGGAGGTGCTGGCGTGGAGCGCGGCGTTGGAGCGCAGCGCGGTTTGCCAGCAGAGCAGCACGAGTAGGCGCTCGTGCGGACGTGCGTGGGTGAGCGCGGCGGCGATTTCCGCCGGCGTGGCGATGGTTGGCCGGACTTCCGGCATCTTGGTGTGGGGAAGCTTGATGGCGGGCGCTCCGTGCTCGCTGAGCCGCCCGAGTAGCTGCTGGAGGATTCTCCGGCGCGTGTAGACGGTCCACTTGGCGTAGCTGGTTCGCCAGCGATTCAGGATTGGGTCGAGCATCGTGGTTCTCAGGTGTTCGGGCGGCAGGTGGCCGAGCGCCGCGCCGATCTCCCTCGCTACGAGGCCTCGGTGCGTGATTGGGGCTTCGCTGCCCGACCAGAGTGCGCAGAGCGCCCCGATGGTGCTGCGCGACGGGCTTTTTTTGCCGCGACATCGCGGCGCATCCGGGCCGTGAGGCGTGCGGCGGCTTTCGCCGACCGGCAGGCTTTCCGCTTGCGCTTGCCGTGTTCGTCCTTCCAGTCGGCGTAGAATTTCCCGTATTTCTTCTGCATCGTGACACCTTGAGGACACCGTGTTGCGCTTCGCCTTTGTTTTCGCGGGGTTTCGCGATTCCGTTACTGACAGTTAAGGCGTCTTTTCCGGGGGTTGGGGCGGGGTAGCTGCCCGTTCGATGGGAAGGGGTTCGTTTAGCCCGGAAAGGCCGTAAAATGGAGGGATACGCCATAGGCGCCGGAGCGGGCCTTGAAGCAGGCGAAAGAGGCGGCAAGTGCGGGACCTGAACCAATCGGACAAGGCGTTACGCGAGTTGCTGGCAGAGCGCATCCTGGTGCTGGATGGGGCCATGGGTACGATGCTGCAGCAGCGGGACTTAACGGCAGCCGATTTCGGGGGCGCGGCACTGGAGGGTTGCAACGAGAATCTGGTGAGGACTCGACCTGACGTGGTGTTGGACATTCACCGCAAGTATTTTGAGGCGGGGGCCGACATTGTGGAGACCGACAGCTTTGGGGGCACACCGCTGGTTTTGGCCGAGTACGGATTGCAGGCGGAAGCGCTGGACCTGAACAAGCGGGCGGCGGCGCTGGCGCGCCAGGCAGCGGAAGAGTATTCGACTCCGGGGAGGCCGCGGTTTGTGGCCGGGTCGATGGGACCGACGACGAAGGCGATTACGGTAACCGGCGGAGTTACGTTCGAAGGACTCCTGGATTCGTACTATGTGCAGGCAAAGGGACTAATTGAGGGCGGCAGCGATCTGTTGCTGGTAGAAACCTGCCAGGATACTCGAAACATCAAGGCGGCGATTCTGGCCATCCAAAAGCTCTCCAGAGAAATCGGGATGAGAGTTCCCTTCCTTGTGTCCGTGACGATCGAACCGATGGGGTCGATGCTGGCGGGACAAACGGTGGAAGCGATGTGGGCTTCGCTGCGGCATGCACGCCCGCTGGCGTTTGGGATGAACTGCGCCACGGGGCCGGAGTTCATGACCGACCACATCCGGACGCTGAGCACCGTCACCGGAGAATTTGTGTCGTGCTATCCGAATGCGGGCCTGCCGGATGAAGAAGGAAAGTACCTGGAGACGCCGACTTCTCTGGCGACACAGTTGGAAAAGTTTGTGAACCACGGCTGGTTGAACGTGGTGGGCGGCTGCTGCGGCACAACTGAGAAACATATCCGGGCGATTGCTCAGATGGCGGACGGGAAAAAGCCCCGAATTCGACCGGCGGAAGCGCACCGGGCGATCTATTCGGGCATTGAGACAATTGAGGCGGATGATTCGACGCGGCCGCTGCTGGTGGGCGAGCGGACGAACGTGATTGGCTCGCGTCTTTTCAAAAATCTGGTGGCGGATGAGAAGTGGGAAGAGGCCACGGAGATTGCGCGGAGGCAAGTGAAGGGCGGGGCGCACATCGTGGACGTGTGCCTGCAAAGCACGGAACGGGATGAGAAGAAAGACATCGAGCCGTTCTACGAAAAGCTGATCCGGAAGATTAAGGCGCCGGTGATGATTGACACGACGGACCCGACGGCGGTCGAGTTGGCGCTGACGTACTGCCAGGGCAAGGCAATCATCAATTCCATCAACCTGGAAGATGGAGAGGAGAAATTCGAGAAGGTGGTGCCGATTGCGCATGATTTTGGCGCCGCGATTGTGGTGGGCTGCATTGACGAGGACCCGGTGCAGGCGCAGGCGTTCACACGAGAGAGAAAACGCGAGATCGCCAAGCGGTCGTACGAACTGCTGACGAAGAAGTATGGAATGGCGCCGGAAGATATCATTTTCGACCCGCTCGTTTTCCCGTGCGCGACGGGCGACGAGAATTATATTGGCGGCGCGGTGGAAACAATGGAGGGGATCCGGCTGATCAAGGAAGCGCTGCCGGAGACGCGAACAATCCTGGGAATTTCGAACGTATCGTTCGGATTGCCCGCGGGCGCGCGGGAGGTGGTGAACTCGGTCTTTTTGTATTACTGCACGAAAGCCGGGCTGGACCTGGCGATTGTGAACTCGGAGAGGCTGGAGCGGTTTGCTTCGATTCCAGAGCACGAGCGGCGGCTGGCGGAGGATCTGTTGTTCCAGCACAAGCCGAAGGACTTGCCAGCGGATCATCCGCGGGCGGAATTGTTGCGCGACGTGCCAGAGGATTGGCGGCAACAAAACAAGGAACAGAAAGCGGCGATCAATCAATTTCACATCGCGGCGATTGCGGAATACTTTCGCACGGCGAAAAAGAAGGAAAAAGCGGCGGGAGAAGAATTGCCGCTGGATGAGCGGTTGGGCAATTACATCATTCAGGGAACTCGTGATGGGTTGATCGCGGACCTGGAGCGGAAGCGGGCCGAGGGCGTGGCGCCGCTAGACATCATCAACGGGCCGCTGATGACCGGCATGGCGGAAGTCGGAAGGCTCTTCAACGCCAACGAACTGATCGTCGCGGAAGTGCTGCAGTCCGCCGAGGCGATGAAGGCGGCAGTGGGGCATCTGGAGCAGTTCATGGAAAAGGCCGACACGGCGAAGCGTGGAAAAGTGGTGCTGGCAACCGTGAAGGGAGACGTACACGACATCGGGAAAAACCTGGTAGAAATAATTTTGAAGAACAACGGGTTCGACGTGGTGAACCTGGGGATCAAGGTGCCGCCGGAAGAGCTGATCAAGGCATTCCTGGCGCACAAACCGGACGCAATCGGACTTTCCGGGCTGCTGGTGAAGAGCGCGCAGCAGATGATCATTACGGCGAGTGATTTGAAGGACGCGGGGATTGATGTGCCGCTGCTGGTGGGCGGCGCGGCGTTGAGTGCGCGGTTTACGGAGCAGAAGATCGCGCCGAGTTACCAGAGCGCGGTGTGTTATGCGAAGGATGCGATGACGGGGCTGCGGCTGATGAACGAATTGATGGATCCGGCGACGCGCGCGCGCGTGATCAGCGAACACACGAGTTCCGGCAATGGCGTGAACGTGGCGACGACGGTAAAGGTGGCGGAAAAGCCGGCGGTTGCGCGGTCACCCAAGGTTCGCAAGGATTTGCCGATTCCAGAGGTGGCCACGCTGGAGCGCAAGGTGCGGCTGGTACCTGATTTGCGCGAGCTTTGGAGCTATATCAGCCCATTTATGTTGTATGGACGACACATGGGTTATCGCGGCGATTTCGAAAAGCATCTGGCGGCGCGCGAGGCGAAAGCGGTGGAGTTATACAACGAGATGGAAGAGGTGAAGAACGAAACCGCGGGATTCATGAAGGTGCGCGCGGTATGGCAATTCTTTGAGGCTGAGGCGGGGGGCGAGACACTGCACCTGTTTGCGCCCGGGGCGAAACAGCCGCTGCAAACTTGGAAATTCAAGCGGCAGAAGACCGGCGACCAGCTCTGCTTGAGCGATTACGTATTGGATCCGAAGGACGGGAAGCGAGACCACGTGGCTGTGTTCGTGGTGACAGCTGGTGAGGGAATTCGCGAGCGCGCGGAGAAGGCCAAGCACGACGGGTACTATTTCAAGTCGCACGGAGTGCAGGCGTTGGCGATTGAGAGTGCGGAGGCTTGCGCGGAATGGCTGCACAGGAGAATCCGCGAGGATTGGGGCTTCCCCGACCCACCGGAAATGACGATGGCGCAGCGGTTCACCTCCCGATATCGCGGAAAGAGATATAGTTTCGGCTACCCAGCATGCCCTGACTTGGAGGATCAGGCGGGAATCTGGAGAATTTTACGTCCGGAAGAAATTGGGGTTCAACTCACGGAAGGGTTCATGATGGACCCGGAAGCGAGTGTGAGCGCGCTGGCGTTTCACCATCCGGATTGCGCGTATTTCAGTGTGGGAGAGAGTTCGGACGGAGTCTGAGACTCTCTCCCCGCTTGGAACGGAGAAGTGCGAGACCTTCGCGGCGAATCCTGCAAGTAGTTTCCTCAAAATAACGGCCCGCAAGTCGGGTATACTTTTGCGAATTTGCGGAACAGGGACGAACAACCGGAAGCGAATGGAACGGGGTGTGACCCAGCGTCCCGGAAAACAGCATGAACTCAGACTTGCCAAAATTATCCATTGTGATTCCCGCGTTTAATGAAGAAAAGCGCCTGCCGGCGACGCTCGAACGAATCGCCGGCTACATCAATGCGTCTGGCCGGGCCACGGAAGTAATCGTGGTGGATGACGGATCGACAGACGGAACCCTCGGTGTCGCCGAATCCTTCCGCGGCAAAATTGTGGCTCTCCGGGTGGTTTCAAATGGGCGGAACCGGGGAAAGGGATATAGCGTTCGGCACGGGTCCACGGAATCGCGGGGAGAGATCGTTCTCTTTACGGACGCGGATCTCTCGGCGCCGATAGAGGAAGCGGATAAGTTGCTCGCTAAGATGAATGGGTATGACGTGGCAATCGGGTCGCGCGCAGTGAACCGAGAATTGATTGAAGTGCACGAATCCAAATTCAGAGAGTTTGCGGGAATTATTTTCAACCGCATTGTGCGGTTAGTCCTGCGGTTGCCTTTCGTGGACACGCAATGCGGCTTCAAGGCGTTCCGGCGCGAGAAATGCAGGATCATATTCGAGCAACAGACCATCGAACGGTTCGGGTTTGATCCGGAACTGCTCTATCTGGCGCGGCACCACGGCCTGCGAACTGCGGAGGTGGCTGTCCGCTGGGCGCATTCTCCGGCGACAAAAGTGAATATGTTGCGGGACAGCGTGCAGATGTTTCTGGATGTGGTAATTATCCGTTGGAACGCGCTGGGCGGACGTTACCCGGTCGTAGGAAAGTAAGCCTCCCAGGCCTTACCCCTCAGCACCTATTCAGCTTCTTCACGAAGCGGGTGTGGTCGGGGAATCACCTGTTTCGCGGTAATTCTGGCCGCGATCTGCTGTAAAGATTGAGTTCGAGATTCTGAGGGCGTCCTGAACAATCTACGCAACCACGATCTGGAGTTTGGAAATTAGGGTCACTTACGGTCACGGCCGGTGCCGGGACCGACTCTGAAGCGGGAGAGAGCTTCGCCGAGATTCTGCAGGAAAGCCTCGGAATTGTAGACATCGGTGTCAATCTTGGTGGAACCAACGGGAGCGACCGGTTCGACCTCATCGAGCTGAAATTCGTGCGCTACCTCTTCGACGATTTTGGGCTGGATCGGCCGCTGCTGTTCGACAAAGCCGTTTACGAGGGAATGTTCGCACAAAAGATTGATGACGCGCGGAATGCCCAGGGAATAGACATGGATAGTTTCAATCGTCTTTACGCTGAAGATCGGGTCTCCCGAAGCGCCGGCGATCCTGAGCCGTTCCGCTATGTATTCCCGCGTCTGTTCTTCTGAAAGCGGGGTCGTGCGGCAGCGGAGCATGATGCGTTGCCGCAACTGGCGAAGCTGGGGAAGTTTGAGCTTCTCGTCCAGTTCCGGCTGGCCGGAGAGGACTATTTGCAATAGTTTTTCCGTGGAAGTCTCCAGGTTGGTCAGGAGGCGAATCTCTTCCAGCACGGGATAGGTGAGGTTCTGGGCTTCGTCGATGATCAGAACGACTGTTTCCCCATCGCGATAACGTTCCAGCAGCCAGTGATTGAGTTTGAGGAGCTGCTGGCTCTTGGATTTGGACTCGCACTGGATATCGAATTCGGCAAGGATAAAATCGAAGAGCTGGCTGGAATTCATCCGGGAGTTGAAGAGGAAAGCGGTGCGCGCGCGGCGATGGTGCAACCAATCGAGGAGCCTGTTGATCAAAGTGGTCTTGCCGGTGCCGACTTCGCCAGTGAGCGTGATAAAGCCTTTGCGAGTCTGAATGCCGTACATCAAGCCGGTCAGGGCTTCCTCGATCTGTTTCGTAAGAAAAAGGAAGCGAGGATCGGGATTGACGTTGAACGGATTTTCTTTGAGACCGTAAAAGCTTTTATACATTAGCCGGTGACTCTCGTTCCTTTTCCTGGTGCCACTCTACTCGCAGCCTTTGTTCCTGCGACTCAGGGCAAGATCAAGGGACGCGTGTGCCATTGAAAATTGATCGTAACGTAATTGTAAACCTGACTGGAACTGCAGGCAGTTCCTACACAACCCGCCTGCCCGTAATTCGTGAGATCGGCGTTGTAGGCAATGGCAAGCGTGCCGTTCCTTCCGGCGGGCCGGTTAATGCCGCCGCCGAGCGTCCAGGTATTGAAGGTCTGAGAAGTCGTCTGGATTCCCGTATTCAGAGCAGCGTTGTGAGCAAATCCCAAGTTGAATTGGGCGCTCCAAATCCGGTTCAGCTTGTGGTTTGCCCCAAAATTGAGCTGGTCGGCCGTGGAACCCGCGAGCACTCCGCTGCCACTGGAAATGCCGTGGCTATAGGAGCCGGACAGACCGCCGTTCTTCGCGCTATACGTCAGGGATGCGCCCACGTTCCCTCCGTAAACTAAAGAGTTTCCATTCGTGCTGATTCGCGAGGTTGTGAAATCGGGTCCTGCGTAGATCTGTAGAGCCAGGAGACCCGTCAGTTTTCGACTATAGGCAAAGTTGAACGAATGATCCCCGGTGGCCTGAGGCTGGCCGGAGTAATGGTAAGCGGAAAAGCGATAGAAAATGCCGAAGGAATCCTGGTGGGTGAGGGTGTAGTTGTAACCGAGGGTGCCGGTGATGAAATCACTATTGATGTTTCCGGAATTCACAAAATTCAGGAGACCGTAAGAGCCGCTCATGGTGAGCGAGCCCCGCGGCGACGTTGTGTAGGTCAATTGCACGACGCCCGCATTACTGTAACGGGGTCCAACAGCAGAATAGATGCTCTGGTTGGGAACATAGTTGTTGCCGATACCAGGAATGACCGGGCCAACGGGCCCACCAACGCCGGGGTTTCCCAGCCCGGTTCCTGAACCAAATCCAAGAGAGGTCTGCGGCAGGTAGGAAAACTGATCGTTGAGTTGGAGCAACCAGCGATTCCAGTGAAATGTTTGCGAAATGGCGAGTTGCTGGGAGTAGCCGTTGGCCTGCGAACTGTCCGAGGAAATGAACCCCCCGACAGAGTAGTTCACGGACAACTGCGATCTTCTCCACGCCTGCAAAACACTCAGATTGCCCATGATGAAGTTGTTCATCAGCCAACCGGCGTTCTGTGTCTGACTGTATCCGCTGGATTGGATGGATCCAGACCACTGGATGCCGGGCACCCAATAGCTGTGAGGAGTTTCCGGAGAACCAAGTGTAGGGGTGAGCACGCCGGTAAGAGGCGTGATGTCCGGCGTAAGATTGTTTGTGACGTCTTCCACAGGATTCTGGATGTCGCCGGAATTTACGATTGGAATTGGAGTGGAAGTTCCTGCGGGTTTTGGTTTTCCTTCCACGGGAGGCTGAGGTTCGTCCTGCGCGCGGAGCGGGAGAGTACCCGCAAGAAGCGTGAGGGAGAAGGCGAAGCTGACGAGAATTAATTTGCGCGCACTCATATAGATGTCAGAGCCTTAGGGAACCACGATCACATCGCCGGGCTGAAGAAGAATATTCTGCTCGGCCAGATTTCCCTTAACGACTTCCTTGTAGTTGAAGGGGTGCTTCACTTGTTTTCCATCCTCGGTTCGAAGCACGTAAATGTTTTTGAGCTTGGCAAACTGCGTGAAGCCGCCGGCGCTGGAAAGGGCTTGCAGCAGAGTCATGTTGGGCAAAAGGGGAAGCGCACCGGCGCGGGTGACCTCGCCGGTAATATAAACGCGGCGGCTGTTGATTTCGTTCACTGTCACCGTCACTTGAGGACTGGTGAGGTACTTGGACAAGCTTTCTCGCAGCGAACCGGCGAGCTGCATGGCGGTGAGTCCGGCCGCCTGAACGTCATTGAGCAGAGGAAGCGAGATTTTGCCATCCGGCCGGACGGGGATGGTGCGCGAAATGTCCGGCTCTTTCCAGACGTCAATGCGGATGACGTCCTGAGGGCCAATCTTGTAATCGGCATCCACAACCTGGGGAGTCACCGCGGCCGTCTTCTGCGCTGTGTCTGGCTTTTTGGCAGGCGGATCCTGTGCATAAGCCAGCGGTGCGCAAAGCAAAATTGCGGCCAACGAAACAATTCGAAGACGAACGCTCATAATTACTCCCTCAGCTCTCATTTTTCCCGGTGGAAACCCCGATCTGTTTAATCTTGTAAAGCAGGGACTTGTAGCTGATTTGCAACTCGCGTGCGGCCCGTTTGCGATTCCATCGCGTACGTTCGAGCGCTTGCATAATCAGTTCGCGTTCCGCCTTCTTGGAAGCTGCGCGGGCCGCAACCTTCAGCGAACCACCCTGGGAAGGCCCAACCGGCGCATACGACCCGAAAGCTGCAATCTGAAGATCATTCAGGGCAATCTGTACGTCGCCGAACACCACAAGCTTGCGCGCGAGGTTCTCGAGTTCCCGAATATTGCCCGGCCAATGATACGCCGACAGGGTCTGAAACGCCTTGTCGCTGATGGACGGCACCACTTTGTTGAGAAGAGTGGAGTGTTTGTTCACAAAGTAATCGATGAGGGCTGGAAGGTCGTCCTTTCTTTCACGTAGAGGGGGAAGGCGCAGGCAAACACCATTGAGGCGGAAATAGAGCTCGCGACGAAAGGCTCCTGCCTCGACTTCCGATTCCAGGCTTCCGGCGGTGGATGAAATGAAACGGACCGAAGGCTGCTCTTTGGAGTCGGAGCTTTCCCCGTCGGGTAGATGCGAAAGCAACTCACGCTGGCTTGCCGCATCCAGCTCTTGCACATTGTCCAGATAGAATGTACCGCAAGCATCGGCAAGCGCTATTGGCTGCCTGGATTGCCGCAGTTGGCCAAAGAGTTCACCAGGCTGGAAGGAGGCACAATTGATCTTTTGTAAGTGAGACTCAGCCTTTAGCGAGAGCCGGTGGATGAGCTTGGCATAGGCATCTTTGCCGGTCCCACTTTCCCCAACAATCAAAACGGGGATATCCGTCCTGGCAAGTTCGCCCGCCATGTCGTTTATGGTTTGCATGGCTGAGCCAATGCCGTAAATGAAGCTTGGCAAAGAGGGATCACGAAGCATGGTGGCTTGATCCTGATCCAT
>WNFM01359237.1_pt3 | contig 14139 bp, 17 predicted proteins | sample 5400271 | NCBI WGS metagenome assembly WNFM01 (sample SAMN13153352, study PRJNA577476) | soil metagenome | isolation source: 60 cm saprolite on Douglas fir-dominated hillslope | place: USA:California | collected 2013-09-17 | reverse complement strand
GCAGACGATTCCGACGTGAAAGTGATCACAACGTCCGGAACCTTGATCCGGTGGATGTCCCACCAGGAAAGCATCGACGCTAGAAAAGCCATGAAAAACCCGATCTGGTAGTTCAATGGAAACGTTACGCGCTCAAGGAATTGACCAAGAATGAGAACCCAGATCAGGACGGTAGCGTTCATGAGAATCGAGCGCCGCGCTACAACCCGCGCCAGATCGCGCTCATCGACGGCGTAGCGCATCATGCCGAGGAAAACGCCTTGCGCGATTCCAGTTGGTATGGCAGACAGAACCACAACCACGACCATCGCGTTGACACGCCAGTCGTCTGGCAAAAAGGCCACTGATGCCACTGCAAAGTAAAGCAGTACACGATAAGCCACTGTCGGGATATCAAGCGCGGCGATATGGTTGCGATAACGAGCGCGCCAACGAGTCGCGAGGGTCGAACCGATGACCATCATCAATGCCCGCAGCGACGTAATCAGCCCTATTTGGAGCGGGGTTGCACCCAGGCGGATGGCAAAGATACCTAGAAAATACCACTCCACCGCAAACGCGGCGGACATCCAGAAGATGTCACCGTATAAATAACGAATGTTATTGCGTTGGATTGCCGGAGTGAGAAGCTGCATAGCGGTAAATTATCACATCTGAATGTACTGGGAAGCGTTTAGAACAAAGATCGTTGCCGGGTGCCCTTCAGCCTTGTTCAATTGGTTAGCCGTCTTACGAATGATATCCATGACGCTTTCAACCTGGGCTTCGTCCACACCAACCACGAGTGTTGTGCTGCCCCGACGCAGAAAGCCGCCGACGCTGCTAATCTGTGTCACCGAATATCTCTGATCAACAAGCGCCCGCGAGACAGGATCAACCGCATCAGCTCGCACAATCGCCAGAATAAGTTTCATCGTTTGTTGCTCCATCAGATAGGATTCGGGATTGAACGCAGGGAGAATAATCCCAATCAACTGTAATTATACAGAACCCTATTGGCTAGGCTATACAAAGAGCCTCACAAAATTGCAATTGCTCTTTAACTTCTATTGTTCAAGTCTTCATGGGGTAGCATAACCAGGAATAGCCAGCGCAGTATGTGAAATTATTATTAAAATCGAAATTTTGACTGTCTGTAATTTCATGATGCTCTTATAATGATCTATTACAAATGAATTTATCGGGAAATTCTATTCATGACCATTGAAGCAACATGGCTGGATGACACCAAAAGGGCAATTGTTTACACCTTTACTCCTGGGTGGACATGGACTGAATTCACTCAGAATAACAAGACGGTGAGTGAGATGCTGGATACAGTAAATTATAAGGTGGATATTATCCTGGACTTTACTGTAAGAACCGTCCCGCCGCCCAATGCGCTTTCTAACTTCCGGCGTATAGCAAAAGCATCGCACCCAAATCGAGGCCGTATCATTCTCGTCGGTGCCCGCATGTTGTTCCACACGATTGCAGGGCAATTCGTAAGACTGGCGAGCAAATTATCGCAAGAGATACTCACCGTCGATACGCTTGAAGCAGCCTCTCAGTTGGTCGATGCTCGTCGTCAAGATGCTAACTAGGAGATGGGCTGATAAAACAAAACCCCTTACCCATAACATGGGCAAGGGGTCGAAATAAAGCTTATCACGCAGACTATTCTTCTGAAGTCTCAGCGGTTTCGTCAGCGACTTCCTCAACATGGGATTCCGGCGCTTCTTGAGTTGCTTCCGCAATAGGTGCGGTGTCGTCTTCATCGGCTTCGTCAGCGGCTTCAATCGGAGGAGGCGCATAGCCTTCGGGATACTCGATCTCGATGGGATTGCCGTTCTCATCTACCGGCTGCACCGGAGGCAATCCCCAACGCTGCGTAAATCCAACACGACGCTTGTCTGGCTCAAGACGGCTGATGCGCAATTGTAGGCGATCACCCTTCTTGACATAGCTGTGCGGTTCCTTAAGCGTGCCATCACCCATTTCGCTCAGGTGCAGCAGCCCTTCCAGGCCATCGTCCAGAGCAATGAAGGCTCCGAAGTCTACGACGTTCGTGACCGTACCTTCGACCTGCTGGCCTTCATGGTAACGGTTCATCGCATCCGACCACGGATCAGGCAGCAGACGCTTGCGACTGAGCGCAATGCGGTTGGTGTCGCGATCCAGGCTCAGCACATACACTTCGATCTCGTCGCCGATCTTCAGTACGTCGCGCGGATGATCCACGCGATGCCACGCGAGTTCACTTACATGGATCAGGCCATCAGCGCCGCCAAGATTGACGAATGCACCAAAGTCCCGCAGGCCAGTGACCGTGCCAGTGACGACATCACCTTCCATGAGTTCAGAGAGCAGACGCGCCTTTTGCTGCTGACGCCATTCTTTCTGTGCCTCGCGCTCACTGAAGATGAGACGGCGGCGTTCCTGGTCTACTTCGATGACCTTAACGCCTAGCACACGGTTACTCAGCGTGTTAAGCGAGTCGCGGCGGTCATGTCCACCCGTGCCAACAGTGACAAGATGCGAGGTCGGGATAAACCCTTCCAGCCGATGCCAGCGTACAAGCACACCACCCCGGTTATGCCCGGTGACGGTTACTTCAACAACATCATCATTTTGCCGCTTCCCAGTCATACTGCTGCAAACCTTGGTTAATCGAAACGATGAGGTTGCCATCAGGGTCGCGCGGATTCATGATGTAAACGGGAACCTGTTCACCCACCGCAAGTTTGGCGCGGTAGTCGGGATCGAGACGCTCTGTATCCTGTGAGGGCACGATGCCGTCTTGCTTACTGCCGAGGTCTACGATAATATCACCCTTCGGGTCGATTTGAAGGATGGTAGCGTTACGAATCTCACCGCGCTCCGGTGGTGTGTAATCAAATGAGGCTTCCAGTAATTCCAGGAATTCTGCCTCTAACTTCTTATCACGCTCTGTTTTTTCAACACTCATACGATATGACCGCCTTCTGTGTAGAGATTTCCCCGAAGGGAAGATGGAAAAACTTGACACAATACCAACAAAAAAACCAGCAAAGTAAAATGAGGCGTCTACCTATTGAGCAGAGGAGCTTACACCATGCCGGGTTTGGGGTGGGATTTTGTGCGTCCCATCATCCACAATTATACCTTGTGAGCATGGGTCTATCAAGGTGAAGCTCTAACAGAATCCTATTAGAATCTGTCGATCACAGGCTCCCATTTGATAGATAAACGCTTAGGATAAATGAGCAAGCTTTCATCTATGATTGTAACCTCGACCAATCCCATGTGGCAAATCCTGTCACTCAAATACAACCTGCAGCCCCATTACACCTGGCCCGCCATGCTAAAGGATGACAATGGAGAGCGGCTGCACTTTACCACGGTCATCGGGGGGGTGTTGGTCCACTATACGCGCGGATTTGAACAACCTCAAATCCTGCGTTCCGACCTGACATTCTGGCGTGAACGCTGGTATAACGTGTTCACAAATTACGACGCCGACGGCAACTTGCATGATCTTTACTGTAATGTCGCGATGCCGCTTGTGATATCTGGTAATACGCTCCAGTACGTTGACCTGGATCTAGACCTGCGCTTTAATCCGGATGGAACCTATGAACTGCTGGACGAAGATGAGTTTGAGCAACATGCCGCCGAACTTGAATATCCTACTCAGGTACGCCAGCGCGCGTTGCAGACAGTAGACGAAATTATTGCGCTGGCAAAATCACGCGTCGACCCTTTTAGCTTGCTGACTACTTAGATGCGCCATGCAGCCCAAACCTTACCGGGGAGGTAACCCAAATGATTGCTCGCGTTTGGAAATGTATTGCAACAAGCAATCATGTCGCTGATTACATTGAGCATTTTGAACATTCAGTTTCGGCTGAGCTAAATCAGATAGATGGCTATGTGGGAGCTTATATCCTGCGCCGTAATGTGACTGATAATGTCGAGCTAACCGTCACGACACTCTGGGAATCAATGGACGTTATTCGCAAGTTCGCTGGCGACAATGTTGAGCGTGCCGTTGTTGCGCTCAGAGCACAGCAAGTTTTGGAGACATTTGATTCGACAGTCACCCATTATGAAGTCATTTTAAAGGAAGGCGCTATACCGTAAGAATGTTAGCTACTGGATGCGTCTGCCACTCACGATTACCATTTGGCGGGACTCAGCCTTCCTTGCAAGCGTAGCACTATAAGGTAAATTTATCTGTGGCTTTCCATTCTTTGAAGTATCGAGGGCAGTGAGATGACAATTATCGAGGTCACAGGACGAGTGAACGAAGCTGGACAGCTTGAGTTTGAACAACCTGCACACCTGCCGCCGGGTGAAGTGCGAACTATTATCGAAACTATTGACACTGAAGCGGAAGCCGCCGACGAGGCACTATGGGACGAGCAATTTGCGAACTCGCCTGACACACTGGACTTGTTAGCTCATGAAGCTCGTGAAGAGTACTATGCTGGCCTTACAGACGATTTCGACCCCGATACCGACCCGGATGCGCCGTGAAGTCAATTCGTACCCGACGTTTCCGCGCACTGCTCAGAAAATTGCCCCCAGATGCAGGATTGCATTTCAAGCAGGTTAACACTCAACAGCCGTTTTACTCAGTTCGCATTGGAAGGGATTATCGTGCGCTAGGCTTGCGTGAAACGGACGACGTTATCATCTGGGTCTGGATCGGTACTCACGCCGAGTATGACAAGATTCTGCCTCGATTGTAATACAGCGGTGACATGATTCTATTCGTTAATCTATAACCAATAACCCATGCAGTCTTTAACAACGTCCAAACCTCTCAAACTCGCCGTTTTGCTTTTGATATTTATCGCGGGGGTATTGGCACACCAGGCTGCGCTCCCGGCGCTGGAAGGCAACGATGAGGCGCTGCATTACAACTATGCGGTCTGGTTGCGCGAAACGCATCGACTACCGGATCGCACCACCATTGATAGGAACACCACTCAGCAGGAGACAGGCCAGCCGCCGCTCACTTACGCCATAGATGCTGCTATTTTTGATGTGCTCAAACTGCCCGATCAGAGCGCGAGTGACGCCGAAATGGCACCAGTGCGCAACCGCTGGTACACGCCACCTGATTGGTCGAATCGCGGCGATAACTTCAACCAGTTTGTCCACGGCACCGACGAACGCGGATTTGCGCACCCGGCGATTGTCGAAGCAGATAAGGTCGGGCGACTCATTTCGCTCTTCTGGGCGGCGCTAGCGGTTGTCGGCGCATATGGTATAGACCGCGCTCTTTGCCTTCAGCCCGCAGATGGTCTATCTCGGTTCGATGTTGTCCAATGACGCCACAACGACTGCCTTTGCAACCCTGGCAATCTGGCAATCGTTAGTCCTTCTGCGGCGCGGCGGCTCACCCGCGCGACTAATTCTCGTCGGTGCTCTGGCAGCGCTAGCCGGACTTGCCAAAGTGAGTGGACTGCTTGTTGTGCCGGGCGTGCTGCTGGCGATCTATTTCGACGCTCGCAACCGCTGCTTACCGCTGCGACGTATCTTCATAAATGTCGCGTTATTTCTTATGCCGATAGTGCTGCTGTTTGGGCCGTGGGTCGTGTACGGTGCTGTAAATTATGGTGATCCAATTGGCTTCCACACCCACAGCGATCCGACCAATCGACCCGTTACGCTTCCGCCCGCGTTGGAAGTTATCCGAGCGCTACCCGAAACGTATATGTCTTATTGGGCAAAGTTCGGTTCAAGCTCGGTCTGGATGTCCCTGCCAGTTTATATCTTGTTGACGATTACGGTTGTGCTGGCATTATGGGGATACATTCGCTATCTACGACATAACCGCATTCGGTGGAACAGCCTCAGCGGGCAGCGAATTATTGTCGGCGCACCAACGGCTATTCTGGCGCTAGGGGCATTGCTCTATTGGCAGATCACGCTATATCACATCTCGTATGCCATCACTGGACGGCTGATCTATTTCGCGCACGGTGTTTTTATCATGGCATTGACAGGTGGGCTGTATCTTCTTGCGCGGCAAATGTCGCATAAATGGGCCGCTTTTCTTCGTACTTATGCTGTTGGCGTGACAATGAGTGCGGCTCTAATATTGGCGCCGGTGACGATTACCAGCGTTTTCCCGACGCCCGTGTTCCTGACCCGCAGCCAATTGCCCGCCTTGCGCGGTGGTCCAATCGATCTTGACCAGACCATTCGCTTCCTCGGATACGACATCACACAAAGCCCATATATCCGCGAAAACAGTCTGCATCGTGACAGGCTGTGCTGGGAAGTGCTTAAGCCTACTACGCGACCGGCAGTTTTTTCCGTGAAGATTTTCGGACCGAGGGCCGAAGGCATTGCCGGGCGCACGTCGATCTTCGGTATGGGCCACTTTCCGAGTTCGATTTGGACGCCGGGCGAGATTTTCTGTGACTATGTGGACGTTCCGATCACTGGGGCGTTGCAACCAGGACAAATCTACAACGTCATCTTGATCGTATCCGACGCGCTGAACACCGATAACCAGTGGCAAGCAACTGCCGCCGATGGCACTGTTATTCCTTCGCCGCTGATTTATGAGGCAGCCAGCGCGGCAGGCGATATGTCAGCAAGCATTAACGCGAACTGGCAGGCAACCACAATTCGCTTTCCGCAGCTAGCCGATCTTAAAGGTCTTGCCATCACAGGCAACGCTCAACCGGGCGGTACAATTCAGCTAGAATTGCTGTGGAATGTACTCGGCGAAAAACATGACGATTGGCGCGAGTTTTTACATCTCGAAGGGCCATCGACGGCGGTGTCGCTTGGCGACGGTCCACCACGTTCAGGACAGTACCCGACCTGGGCCTGGACCAACGGCGAAAAGATCGTAGAATCGTGGCAGGCGCAAATTCCCGCAAACCTCGGCCCCGGCGATTATCGCATCGTCGTAGGCTTCTACAGTCCGGTCGATGGACAGCGATTAACGCTGACACAAAATGGTGTCGATGTGGCAGATCGGAGCGCAGTGCTGCTACGATTCAGTGTCAAGTGAAAATAGCAGATAAATTGTTGTCGAAAATTGGCTATACTTCTGTAAACATGTTCTATTTTAGAACATAACGGCACGCTAAATCGTGCCACCAGCAGAGCAAATTAGGTTCCCACCCGGAGATAACATTGGACAACCAGACCAAAATTGAATTTGGCACGGATGGCATTCGCGGGGTTGCCGGGGCTTATCCGCTCGATCCTTTAACGGTGGCGCGGATTGGTCGGGCTATTGGCGCATGGTTGCGCAGCAAGATAAGAGTGCATAAGCCACGCGTGGCGATCGGACACGACACGCGCATCAGCGGACATATGCTGCTGCACGCGCTGGCAAGCGGATTGCTTGCTGAGGGCATTGATGTGATGGATGCCACCGTGATCAGCACGCCGGGCGTGGCTTACCTGACTCGGCTAAGCAAATTCGATCTGGGCGTTGTCATCAGCGCCAGCCATAACCCGGTGGAACAAAACGGAATCAAGCTGTTTGGCTCGGATGGGTTCAAACTTGATGATGCAGACGAAGAAGCCATTGAGAAGCTGATCGCGGAGCGCGATCCCTATTTACCCACCACCTCTATGGGTTATTTATACCGTTCAATGGCTTCACAGGGCCATTACGTGAGCTATCTGGCAGACTGTTTCGAGGAAGGGCCAGTGCTCAAAGACCTCGTGATCGTGCTTGACTGTGCGAATGGTGCAGCTACCCCTGTCGCGGGAGATGCTTTTCACCGCCTGGGGCCAGCCAAACTCATTGAACAGAACGCAACTCCGGACGGGCACAATATCAACGTGGCCGCAGGGAGCGAACATGTGCGGCGGGACCGGAGCAACATGCTGGAGGCCATCAAGACGCATCACGCCGACCTGGGTATTGCTTTCGACGGCGATGCAGACCGCGTGGTCTTTGTGACACCGGAAGGGATGCTCGTAGATGGCGATCATACTCTCGGAATTTTGGCGCTTGAATTCAAGAAGCAGGGTAAACTTTCCGGTGATACGGTTGTCGCCACAGATATGAGCAACAGTGGCCTTGAGCACTATCTCAAAGCCCACGACATTACATTGAGCCGCACGAAAGTTGGGGATCGCTACGTGATGGAACGGATGCGAGAAGGTGGTTATACGCTTGGTGGCGAGCAAGCCGGGCATATTATTACGCTTGACGCGGATCATACGGCGGGCGATGGCATCTATGTAGGTCTGCTTGTGGCGTCCCTTATAGCGCAAAATAAACAGAACGGCGGCCCAACGCTGTACGAGATGGCCTCGCGTATTCAGCGATATCCGCAGGTGATCGCCTCAGCGCATCTTACTCAGCGCGTCGATCTGGATCAGGTGGCGGGTTTGAGTGAGCTGCAAAAAGAAACACTGGCGAGTTTCGAGGGAAAAGGCCGTGTTAACATTCGCTTTAGCGGCACAGAACCGAACCTGCTGCGGGCGATGGTGGAGGGTGGCCCGAATAATACGATGGAGCAGGTTATTGGTCGGGCAATCTCGCTGTGCAAGCTGGTCGCCGGGGCTGCACACTCGCCAAATCCAAAGATAGATGTTGTCGATTGCGTTACCGGCGCTCCAATCGCAGCGCCGCAACAGTAAGAGGAGAGAAGTTTATGAGCCAGGTTCCCGCAAATATCTTCCGGGCCTATGACATTCGCGGAACAGTAGCGGGCGATAAGCCTGAACTGACGAAGGAAGTCGCCTTTCTCGTCGGCAAGGGCTATGGAACGTACATGAAGCGCACATTCAAGACTGATCGTGTGTTCGTTGGCAGCGATAACCGCCTGAGTTCTCCGCCGCTCAAGCAAGCCGTTATAGAAGGGCTAGTCAGCACAGGATTGTATGTTACCGATATTGGCGAAGTGATGACGCCCACTGTCTATTTTGCTTCTGCCCAATATGGGCCAAAGGGCGGCGGAATCCAGATTACGGGCAGCCATCTGGCGCTGAACTATAACGGCATCAAAATGGCCTATGGCAAACTGGCACTGTCCGGTGAACAGATACAGAACATCCTGAAGCTAATTCAGCAGGATGATTTCGAGGTTGGTACAGGCAAGCAAGATACCGATCCGAATATGGTACACAAGCACATGGATACGATAGCCGGGCTGGTCAAGCTAGGTCCACGCAAGTTGAAAATCGTGGTGGACCCCGGCAACGGGATCAGTGGACCCTATATGCCGCCTGTCTACGAGAAACTGGGAATTGAGGTGGTTTGCCTGTACTGCGAATCGGATGGAACATTCCCGAACCATATGCCCAACCCCGAAGACCCGACAACTACTGCCGCCATTGAACACGCCGTAGTCGAGCAAAAGGCCGATCTTGGAATCGCTTTCGACGGCGATGCGGATCGCTGCGGTGTGATTGACGATCAGGGGCATCATATCGCTGCTGACCGCCTGCTAGCGTTGCTGGCCCGCGACATGTTGACGCGTCATCCCGGCGCGAAGGTGGTCTTTGACGTGAAATCCAGCCAGGCGCTGTTTGACGAGATCAAGAGCCACGGCGGCATCCCGATCATGTGGAAAGCAGGCCACAGCTTGATGAAAGCCAAGATCGCTGAAGAGGGGGCGTTGCTTGGTGGCGAGGTCAGTGGGCACATGTTCATCGGCGAAAATTATTACGGCTTTGATGATGCCGGACTGGTATCGCTGAAAGTGTTAGAAATCCTGAGCAAGACTGACAAGACTATTTCCCAATTGTTTGACACGATTCCCAAGCTGGTGGCGACGCCTGAGATCATCATGTCCGCGCCGGACAACGTAAAATTCAATGTCGTGGCGGGGATCAAGAGTGCGCTAGAGCAAAAATATCAGGTGATTGAGGTGGATGGGGCACGCGCCATGTTCCCGGATGGTTGGGGACTTGTGCGTGCCAGCAACACGCAGCCTGCCATCACCATGCGTTTTGAGGCACGAACCCCTCAGCAGGTCGTCGAATACATGGAATTGTTCAATAACCTGGTGAGCCAATATCCCGAAGTTGATCGCAAGCCACTTGAAGAACAGATCGAAGCTTTCAAGAAGTAACAAAAAGGCGGCAATTTTATTGCCGCCTGCATCTACAGTTTATTCTTTTTTGAGATAAGCCAACATCCCTGTTAGCTTACGTTGCGGAGGCGCAGCCAGCCCAAACGTTGTTAGCAGGTCTGTCTCGGTGGGCTTCACTACCACGCGACGCACGCGACTGAGCACAGTAACAATATCGCGGACATCTGCCTCAACCATTGTGTTGATTCCGCAGATGCCAACAGCAGCAACAGACTGATGTTGAAGGATACGATAGAGCATTGATTTGAACTGCTGATCGAGGCCGGTGCAAAGAGTGAAGTCAAGGACAACTGCGGCGCGTCCCTCTAATTGATCTAAATGCTGGCGTATGTCCTGCAAAGTTTCTTGCGTATGAACTCGCCCATCTATCCGTACAGTTAACGCTCCATTATAGTAATTGATCTGATGACCCATCATTCGGTTTTGCTCCCTGAACTTAGCTTGGATATAGAAGGATAAGTTCCGATAAAAGGGATTATCATGCGCAAATGAGCGCGCTTACGCCGATAAGCAGCGTTTGGGAGCTACCAAAACCTCCTTAAATCTTAGTCCAGAACACCGTAAAGCGAATAGGAAACTAGTCATGAGGCAACACCGACAGTCATAAGAAATCAGTCCTATAGGCCCAACAATGGCGATTGTTATTCCGTCACAACCGAATATCACGGTGACACGCTATAATTTCCTGTAATAGACAGGTAACATATAGGCGGTATCTTGTGAGCGATCACCTCACGCACCTGGATGACTCCGGCGCTGCTCGCATGGTTGATGTAGGCCAGAAAGCCGATACGGAGCGAATTGCCGTGGCGGCTGGTGAAGTCGTTATGAGACCTGAGACCCTTCAACTGATACATGATGGCGCGATCAAAAAAGGGGATGTGCTGACCGTCGCCCGCATTGCCGGGATTATGGCAGCCAAGCGGACGTCGGAGTTAATCCCGCTTTGTCATCCGATTGCGTTGACGCACCTTGACGTGAATCTAACCTTGGATGAGCCGTCAAGCCGCATACTGATTGAAGCCACAGCACGTACCATCGGGAACTTACCGCAGTCAGTGCTGCGGCCCTGACAGTCTACGATATGGCAAAGGCCGTTGATCGCGGAATGCGGATTCAGAATATTCGCCTGTTGGAAAAGCACGGTGGTAAAAGCGGAGATTTTGTAGCGGATGAACGTTAATGTTTTACTGTTTGCAACACTAAAAGATCGCGCCGGAACCAACCGCCTGTCGTTAGACTTGCCTGCCCCCGAAGCCAGCCTCACGGACTTGCGGGCCGCGCTGATAAAAAGCCAGCCGTTGCTGGCAGAGTCGCTGCCATCTGCTGTTGCAGCTATCAACCAGGAGTTCGCGTTTGACCGTGATCCGATCCACGACGGCGACGAGGTTGCCTTTTTTCCCCCGGTGAGTGGTGGTCAGTGGCCGGAGTCGTTTCAGATAGCCTCCGAGCCAATTGACCTGAACGTACTCACTCGACTGGTTACAACGCCCGCAACCGGAGCAGTTTGTCTGTTCACAGGCATGGTGCGCGGCGAAACGAACACGCAGGGTCAATTGATCCACACAATACAATTGGAATACGAAGCTTACGAGCCGATGGCGGTTGAGAAGATGCGGCAGGTCGCTGCCGAAATTCGAGAGCGCTGGCCCCGCGTGCAGGGTATTGCAATGGTACAGCGCATCGGCAAACTCGAAGTGGGCGAACCAACAGTTCTGATCGCCTGCGCAGCCGCGCACCGCGATTACGGCTGCTTTGAAGCGGCCCGCTACGGCATTGACCGATTGAAGGAGATCGTCCCGGTGTGGAAGAAAGAAGTCGCTGTTGATGGCAGTGCGTGGGTCGAAGGCCATTACCTGCCTACGCCAGATGATCGGTCCGACACATAATTTAGAAGTTGCTTGATTGAGAGCTATTGACAGAAATTTTGTTTTCGCATATTATTTGGAGCGATCATTCCAATCGAGTCAATTATGGCAGGGTCCAAAAAGCGGGACGATATTCTCAAGGCAGCGCTCAAGTTAATTGTGGAGCATGACCTTGACCAGACGTCAATGGATATGATTGCTAAAGAGGCCCAGGTCGGGATGGGAACGATCTATAACTATTTTCCAAGTAAGGAGAAGCTGGTTAACCAGCTTTATCGAGAGTTACAAGGAAAACTTCTTCAGGCAATTTTGCAGGACTATTCCGATGATGCGCCCATTCGAGAGCAGTTTTTCACGGTAGTGCGCAATAAATTTTATTTTTACCTGCGGCATCCTGACATTGCGCAGTTCATCGAGCGATATGCTTACTCTCCAATTATTAGCTATGAATCGGCTGATGAACCGCAGCAAATGTGGCAGGTTCCGCTTCAAATTATGGAACGAGGAAGGCAGCAGCAAATTCTCAAAGACCTGCCAACACAGGTGCTGATTATCCTGAACGGCAGCGCCATTTACAGTCTGGTGCAAGAACATCTGCGGGGGCGTATTGATCTTGACGATGATCTAATCGCGGCTACGATTGCGGCGTGCTGGGATGCAATAAAACTTTAAATCACCATCTCTTTTTTTGTTCGCAAATTGGAATGAATGCTCATTCCAAAGCAATCAAGACCAAGTGGAAAGGAATCAGTTTATGCAGGGAAAGATTTGTATGGTGACAGGGGCAAGTTCGGGCATTGGCAAAGCAATTGCCGTGAAGCTCGCCTGTCTGGGCGCAACGGTCATCGCTGTCTGCCGCGATCCCGTGCGCGGCAAAAACGCACTGCGCGATATCAAAGATGCCAGCCACAGTGGAGGCGTCGAGTTGATGATTGCCGACCTATCATCGCAGGCTGCCATTTGCAAACTTGCCGATGACTACAAGCACACCCACGATCAATTACATGTGCTGATCAACAATGCGGGTGTCAATTGTGGAACCTTTTCCAAAACGGTAGATGGCATCGAGACCACCTTCGCCGTTAACTACCTTTCGCAGTTTCTGCTCACTAATCTCCTGTTAGAAACTTTGCAGGCGAGCGCTCCATCACGAATTGTCAATCTAATTGGTTGGGAGGGAAAAGCACTGGACTTTGAAAACTTGATGAGTGCGAAACAGTACAACGGGCTGAGGGCTTATCAGCAATCGCAGACAGCGCGTGTCCTGTTCACCCGTGAACTGGCTCGACAACTCGCGGGTACAGGGGTGACCGCAAACTGTGTCACGCCGGGTTTTGCCAGAACCAACCTGGGGCGAGATGTTAAAGGATCATTCAAGCTCTTCTTGACTCTCATGCGCCCCTTCATGATTAGCCCCGAAAAGGGCGCAGAGACCCCAGTTTATGTGGGCACAGCACCAGATGTTAAAGAGGTCACAGGACGGACCTTTGCCAACAAAAAAGAGCAAGCAGTCAAGCCTTTTGATGAAGCCGCCGCTCAACGACTGTGGCGAATCAGTTCCGAACTCACCGGCTTGCCGAGCCGATAATCGGCTTTTGAGAAACGAGGTAACAGGTGACATTCCGAAATGCACAGCAAACTATTCATGAGCGCGTTATGGCGTGGGCAGACGTAACGTCAACTCCACATACGCGCGGTCCGCGTGGCACGGCCTGGTTTGTCGAGGAAGCTGAGATCGGGCATATTCACGGCAATGGCTTCGTTGACATTGCCCTCCCGCAACAACAGGTTGATGAGATCGTCTCTGCTGGACGGGCACGACCCCACCACATGTTTCCCGAACTCGGCATCACCGTTGACTTGAATTCGCAAGAAGATGTGGAGCGCGCAATAGAGCTGTTGCGCCTGTCCTATGATTTGATCCGACAAAAGCAACAACCAGATTCCGTTGAGCGCTAATTACCAGACTGGTAGCCGCAAAACTTCCATTGCCCATCTTCTTTGATGGTCAAGAAGTTGCGGCCTGCCAGACTACGCGGGGTGCTTTCACCGTTATAAGTAGTTGTGATCGTGCCCTGACAGGCAACAACCGTATATTGCCCATCTTTGCCATTCTCAGTACAAGTCAGGCCATCCAGTTTGGCGTTCATAGATTTGAACGACGCAGCTTCAGTTTCGGCCTGATCTTCCTTGTCCTTGCAGGTCAAGGATTTGAGTTTTGTTTC
>WNFM01201938.1_pt2 | contig 14141 bp, 17 predicted proteins | sample 5400271 | NCBI WGS metagenome assembly WNFM01 (sample SAMN13153352, study PRJNA577476) | soil metagenome | isolation source: 60 cm saprolite on Douglas fir-dominated hillslope | place: USA:California | collected 2013-09-17 | reverse complement strand
GCGCAGGCGGCAGCCGTGCGCCAGTTCTGCGGGGACCAGGTGCATCAGGACTACACAGCGGCCTATAGCCTGCTCGCGTCTGGCTACACCAAGCCCATCAACCTCGATCCCAGCCAGTTCGCCCAGACGCTCCAGCAGCGCGATCAGCGATATGGTCCCGTGCGGGCCTGCGCCATTACCAGCCGGGACTACGTGAGGACGTTCGCCTCGACTGCGTTCGGCGAAATCGGGTTCGTGTTTCAGATCACGGTCACACTCGACGAGGGGAGCCATGCGGGCAACGTCACGGTGATGAACGACCATGGCTGGAAGATCCGTTATCTGGACGCCCAGCTGCACCTCGACGGCTAGCGCTCAGTCCAGATTGGGCAGGGATAACAGAGGTGGTATCACAACGCCTGGGGTGAGGTACTGCGCTGGGTCTCGGCCTCTGGAATGGAAGGCGCTGGCGTTGCAGAGCGGCAGCGGTGATACACGTGACGCGAGAGAGCTTCCGCCTGCTGGGTATCTCGCTTGCAGGATAATGCAAAGAACCTGCGTCACAAAAAACGTGACCGCGCCCGGTTTGGTGGCACTCTAACCACCAAATGGACGCGGCCCCACTATCATGCCCGCGCTCGGCGTCTTCAGCCGTGGCGGTCAGACGCCGGCGGAGGTGCTAGCTACCAGGAGCGTTCGCGGCGCCGGCGGCTCTCCCCGCCATATGAGCCGGCATCGTAGCCGGAGTCATACGAACCAAACGAACGATCGCTGCGGTACTCATCGCTGCGGCTGTCATAACGGCCTGAGCCGCCGTAGCTGTCGCGGCCACCATAGCCACCACGACCACCGCCGCCACCCGAGCGCTCGACGCGCGGCTGCGCCTCGTTCACGCGCAGGGTGCGGTTCCCCAGCTGGGTGCCGTTCAACTGCGCGATAGCATTGAGGGCCTCGGCATCCACCGCCATCTGGACGAAGCCGAATCCCTTGCTCTGACCGCTGTCGCGGTCTGTAATAACGGTGGCCTCAACCACCTGGCCGTACTCGCTGAAGAGGTTCGCGAGCTGCTGATTGTCGACGCCGTAGGGAAGGTTCCCCACGTAGATGCGCTTTGCCACATAGGCTCCTTGAACATACTGGCCCGGGAGGGCCATGCCAACATACTGCGTCGCTCGACGACGCTCGGGGGAGCCATCAAGGCGTGAGGAACGGAAACCTACGCGCGAGCACCCTCAGGCGGTGCGTGCAAGATACAACGCACCATCACTGTACCACATTCTCGATGGTCGTTGCCAAGGCGGCGGAGACTGGTCGTCCGGGATGCGTGAAGACCCACCTCAGCTCAGACGCCCGCGACGCCTGCGGAGGCCGCCGCGGCGGCGCGCCGATCCAAGTCCGCGAGCACATTGAGGATGAACACCGTGATCGGAAGGGGCAGCTCAGAGGGCGCGAGCCACTGGGCCTGGATACGTTTGCGCCACGTACCGCTCTTTTCGGCGTGCAGCAGCACCCGATCATTCGCCGACGGCTCGGCATCTGACGAGAACGCGACGACATCAGCGTTCGCAGGGCTGCCTAGCCAGGCGCGCCGCCGCACGAGCAGCCGTCTCCCCGGTGTGGCGTCAACTATCAGCACATCGCGCCGCCGCAGCCCCTTGCGCTCGCGGCGAAACACGGCCACCGGCGGCTCCCCCAGGACGGGCGTGGCACCCCGCCACAGCTCGCGGTCGAGGGAAAACGGGCCACCTCGCCGCCCGATCGTGTAAATCTGCCCATCAGGCAAGGCGATCTGGCGATTCAGATCCAGGGTGGCCAGCTGGCTCTCTCGCTGGGCGCCCATATTCGCAGCGTCTGGCTGCCGGCTGGCCAGGACGCGATACTGTGACAGACCCAGACCGAACGCGCGCGCCAGCGTGAGGAGCATGCCTTGCGTTTCCATGACGTTGCCCCGCCTTCACTGGGCTCTCCGCCTGTGATGCGCCAACCCTTCGCCGCATTGTTCAGCGCCCTCACTATGCGCAGCGCGCGGCTGCGCTGTCAATCACAGTGTGTCAGGCGCGCCGCAGTGGTCGCACACTCGCTGCCCTCGGCGCCTGGCGCGGCGGCCGTCGGTCTACATGCGATGGACGCGCCAGGCGAGGACGTCCAGCCGGTGGGCGTAGTGCAGCAGCGGTGGGACGTCAGGCAGCGTGACGCCGTGTCCGGACGCCAGCGTGTTGCGCATGATCTGCGCCGTCGCAGGCTGCAACGGCCACGGGGCGTGTTGGATCTCGCCACGGTAGAGCCGCCCGGCGCGGTCGGCGCTGTACAAGCAATAGCGCGCAGTCAGCCAATCATCCAGCGAACCTGTCTCGGCAGTAAAGACCGGGCCGGTTGGGCGATAGGTTATGGTAAGCTCGCCTGGCGGTGCCCCGCGGTGCGTGCGGCGGCTGGCGTACACGACCGTCTCGCCCTTGCGCCGAATGTCGAGGTGCGCGCTGTAATACGGCAAGAAGAACGCGGTGCGAGCCGCCCATACAGCCAACGGACTGTCGGCGTCCAGACTCAAGAAGACGACGCCACCCTTGCCGTCGGTGGTCGCATACGTGCGCACGTTCAGCTCGCCGAAGCGCCCGGTGGTGGGCACCGTCGGCAGGCGGCGCAGGCGGACACCGCTCATCCAAAACGGCGCGATGGATAGCCATGCCTGCCCGTCGTACGTATCCAGCGTCAGACCAGCGGGAACGAAGCGGCGCAGCTCCTCCGGCGCAACCGGCCAGTGGGCGAAGAGCAGCTCGTTCCACGTCTGGCGCATCGCCCATGGCTCGCGCGGCGGCGGCCAACCACGATGCGCCGACGCCCTCAGGATCGCGGCAGGTGTCGCGCTAGCGCCCCTCATCGCCGTAACCTCCTGCAACAACAAGCCACAGAGAGGTGCTATCCCAGGTCGTACATCCAACGCCTGTCGAGCCGTGAGCGAGCCGCTCGGCTATCACATGGATGGGCTGGGCAGCACCTGCTGGGTACGGCAAGCCCCTTCGCCGCCAGCGTATCACAAGAATGACTGAGCCATGGAGCGGACCGCGACCACTGCGTCACTGCTTGGATCCCGCTCAGGTGCTACTATGAGCACACCGCCGCGCACACCGAGCGCGTGGCGATCCAGGGCATGTTGAGTGGGGAGAGAAGGATGGAGACCATGCCGACCTATCGCACGGCGCTGCCCTTGTTCGACGAGCTGCGGGGCCAGCGCATCTCCGTGCGGCCGTACCGTCAGGACGACGCCGAGGCGCTGATGGCAGCGGTGGCGGAGTCGCGCGAGCACGTACGGGCGTGGCTCCCCTTCGCCGATGCGCACCAGACCGTCGAGGAGTCGCGCGACTGGATCATCCAGGGCATGGCCGCGTGGCTGTTGCGCGACGAGCTGCGGTTGAGCGATCGCTTCCTGGGCGGTATTGGCCTGCATCCGCGCAACTGGGACAGCGGCTACTTCGAGATCGGCTACTGGCTGCGCCGCTCGGCGGAAGGCCACGGGTACATGCAGGAGGCGGTGCGCCTGCTCGCCGACTTCGCCTTCGCGCAGCTCGCCGCGAATCGGGTCGAGATTCGCTGCGATGCGCGCAACCGGCGCAGCGCCGCGGTGGCGGAGCGCCTGGGCTTCGTGCGCGAGGCGCAGCTGCGCTACCACCTGCGCGCGCCAGATGGCACGCTGCGTGATACGCTGATCTACGCGCTCACGCCCGACGACGTGCGGTGGCCCCAGCAAGCGCAGCCGCATATCGCCTGAGCCGGCGTGCGGAATCACCCTGCCCGTGGCGCGCATGGGCGGCCCGTCGGGCTGCAGCGCCTGGGCGCGAAGGCCTGCGCTGGCCCCCTTGAGCCGCCAGCGACCTCCAGCCGGACTCTTAATCGACACGGAAAGGCGACGCGCATGCTGAGCGGCACCGGCAGCGTACACACCCGCGTGGCGCCCGCCGCCGCCTTCGCCTACCTGGCGGACCCCAGCCACGCCAGCGAGTGGTTCGCGAACGTCGCCGCGCAGGAGCTGGAGCCGGGGCCGCTGCGCGCGGGGCTGAGGTGGCGCTTCGTGGCGCAGAGCGGCAAGCCCGACGCCAAGCCAGTGCGCATGACGGCCTACGAGCCCACGAAGCGCTTCACCTGGGAGACACAGCTTGCGGGCAGCCGCACGAACATCGTTTGGGAGCTCGAGGTTGCCCCCGCGCCCGAGGGTGGGACCACCCTGCGTCTGACGATGCGTTGGCGGCCAGGTCCGCTGGGATGGCCCCTTGCGCTCGCGGCCACCACGCTCATGCGCGGCGTGCTGCCCCGGCGGGCGCAGCGCACCGTCGAGCACGCCCGCGATGCTGTAGAGACCGCTTATCCCGCGCCTACGCCGCGCGCTCCCGCTGGCAGGCGCCCCAAGCGCCCGTGAGCCCTACGCTCCTCTCCTCTGGCTTGTGATACACTGTGGCCACGGCGCACGCCGTCTAGAAGCGAGCACACCGTGCGCGATCGCGCGGACCAAACGGCGCGTCCCCCTGGTTAGACCGCCACAACAGCGCTAGCCTCAGCGACGTCCGCGGGCCACTGGCCCAGCGGCTTATGGTGTTGCCCGCGACCGAAGCCCTCCCCCGACGATCTTGACGGTACTTGACGCCTCCCAGCGTCCGGTTGCACGCGCGCTCACGCCCGCGCCCCACCTTTCCCATTCTGTTCCTGCTCGACGACCGCTCGACACGACAGAATGGGAGACCCGCAGTGGAAAGCCTACAGGGCAAGCATGCCCGTGAGATTGACGCGTCTGAATTGAGTCAGCGTCTGGTCGGCTACACGCACGTCATGGTGGACCTCGGCACTGGCGACGGGCGCTACGTGCGCGCGGTCGCCGTGGCGTGCCCGGCGACCTTCGCTATCGGCATCGACGCCAGCCGGGAGAATCTACGCCAGCGCTCGCGCCACGCGCCGCCCAACGCGCTCTTCCTGATCGCCAACGCGCTGGCCCTCCCGCGCGAGCTGGACGGTCTGGCCACGCACCTCACGATCAACTTTCCATGGGGCAGCCTGCTCGTAGGATTGCTGTCCGGCGATCCTGCCCTGATGGAACGTCTGGCCGCGCTCGCCCGACCGGGAGCGCGGCTAGAGGTGTGGCTGAACGGGGGCGCGCTGGCGGAGGCCGGCTGGCCGCTGGCGGAGGGCGGCCAGCGCGTGCGCCAGGCGCTGCTCGCGGCAGGGTTCAGCGTCCGACTCCCAGTGGAGCTTGGGTCGCGCGAGCTGCGGGCCTGCCCGACCACTTGGGCGCGGCGTCTGGCCTACGGGCGCGATCCGCGTGCGCTCTACCTGCGCGGCGAGCGGACAGGCGCCAAGGGACGCGCCACTGCTGGCCGTGGAGGTGGTCTCTGAGTCGCAGACGCTCGCCGAGCTCGCGCTCTAGACCCAGTTCTCCCGCCACGTCGGGGTCGAGGAGGTGTGGGTCATCGACCACAAGACACGGAGCGCTGACGTGTGGAACGCTCAGGGCCGGACCACGCTGGGCGAGGACCAGGCGCTCACCAGCGCGCTGCTCCCTGGCTTCAGCGTGGCCGTGCGCTTCCTCTTCGATAGCTAGCTGATGTTGGCAAGCCTCAGCCGCCAATGCGCTGCAACAGGTGGCAGTTGAAGCGCACCGCCCGATCCAGGTCTTCCAGCCGCACATGCTCGTTGGGCGAGTGTGCGCCGTTGGCCCAGTAGACGGGGTCGCCCGGAGCCGAGAGGCCTGGCACGCCGACGTGCCGTCGCAACGCCCCCAGCAACGGCAGCGTCCCCCCGACGATGGGCGCGATCGCGGGCGGCCGCCCAGCGAACTGTTGCGCGATGGCAGCTACACGCCGCGCGAATGGATCGTCCAGGGGCGTCTTTAGCGGCTCCGCGGCGCCGATGAGCGTCACCTGGATATCGCCGAAGCCGTTGGCCGCCAGATGGCGATCCAACTTTGCCAGCACATCGTGCGGATCCTGGTTGGGCACCAGGCGGAAGTCGAGCTTGGCCATCGCGTGCGCCGGCAGCACGGTCTTCGCGCCCGCGGCGGTGTAGCCGCTTAACAGGCCCGCGATATTGCACGTCGGCGTGGACGCCACGCGCTCGCGCAGCTTGACCCCGCTGAGCCCATCGACGAACTGGTCCACCTGGTAGGCCGCCTTTAGCTCGGTATCCTGGTCCTCCTGATCGGCCAGCGCCGCCAGCTCTTCCGGCGTCAGGGGCAGCACGTCGTCATAGAAGCCGGCGATGCGCACCTGCCCGTCGGGCGTGCGCAGGGTGGCCAACGCCTGCACCAGTCGCCAGGCCGCGCTCGGCAGGATCGGTGCCGCCCCCGAGTGCGCGTCGCGGCCGGCGCCGTCGGCGTCGAGCTGGACGTAGAGGATGCCTTTCGTTCCCATCACCAGGTCGGGTCGCCCCGAGGGACTAAAGCCCGAGCCTTCCCATAGACAGCCATCCGCCTTGAGCAGCTCGGCATGCGGCGCGATGATCGCCTCGAAGTGCGGGCTGGTGATCTCCTCCTCGCCCTCGATGATCCAGCGCAACGTGATCGGCAGCTCACCCTCCGCCGCCCGCAGCGCGCGAATGGCCGCCAGCCGTGCGGCGATCTCGCCCTTGTCGTCGGCGGCGCCGCGCGCGTAGAGCTTGTCGTTGCGCACCGTCGGCTCGAACGGCGGCGATTCCCAAAGATCGAGTGGCTCCGGCGGCTGCACGTCGTAGTGGTCGTAGAGCAGCAGCGTGAACGGGCCGCGGCCCCGCAACTCACCGTAGATGATCGGCGGCGCGCCCTGCGTGGTGAGCCGTCGCGTCGCGAAGCCGGTCTCGCGCAGCAGTGTCTCCACCAGATCGGCCATCTCGGCCATCCCCAGGCCCTGCGCCGCCACGCTCGGCTGGCGGCAGAGTCGCTCCAGCAGCGCCTGCGCCTCGCCAGCGTGAGCCTCCAGATACGACTGCAGCGCGTTCGTCATCGTCGCCCTCTCCCTTGATTGCTGATCGCCCGTCTCCAGAGCGCGGACATGGTGCACGAGCCTCGCTGAGCGTACTGTACCGCACTGGCGCCGCTGTTGGCGTATGGACTCAGACGGCCGCCTGGGGGGTTCCGCTCAGCGATGCCAGGCTGCCATGGCGCACACCCAGCCGAGGGAGTAGGTGTACGCCGCGTTGTCGTGGTGATCCTGGCTATGCCACAATAGGTTGCGAGTGCCGTCGCCGCGCCTTCCTGCCATCACTGCCAACGCGACGAGCAACCAGACGAGGGAGCCAACTGTGTCCAACCTCCCAGGCGTGGAGCGGCTCACGGTCGCCACACTGAGCTACGAGCAGGTTGCCAAAACGATCGATCACTCACTGCTGCGTCCTGAGCTGACCGAGCAGGACGTCATCACTGGCTGCGAGCTGGCGGCACGCTATCACGTCGCCTCCGTGTGTGTAAAGCCGTGCGACGTGCCGCTGGCGGCGCGGTTGCTCGCCGGCTCGGACGTGCTGGTGGGGACCGTCATTGGCTTCCCGCATGGCAGCTCGACGACCGCCAGCAAGGTCTTCGAGGCGCAGCAGGCGCTCACGGATGGTGCGGTGGAGCTGGATATGGTGATCACCATCGGGTGGCTGCGCTCAGGCCGCGACGACGCGGTGAGCCAGGATATTCGCGCGGTCGTCGCGGCCGCGGCGGGCCGGGCGATCGTCAAGGTGATTCTGGAGAATGCGTATCTGACGGACGACGAGAAGGTGCGTGGCTGCCGGCTCGCGGAGGCGGCCGGCGCACAGTTCGTCAAGACGTCCACCGGCTTCGCGCCCTCCGGCGCCACACTGGACGATCTGCGGCTGATGCGCCGCTCGGTCTCGCCGTACATCCAGGTGAAGGCGGCTGGTGGCGTCCGCTCGCTAGATGCCTTGCTGGACGTGATGAACGTCGGGGTCACGCGCGTGGGCGCCACGGCGACCCAGCAGATCCTCGAGGACTTCAAAGCGCGCCAGGCCGCGCTTCCGCCGGGCCAGCAGGTAGGCATATAAGGACACGCGCGAGCGGCCGGAGCGGGCGATCAGCAAGGAGGAAATCACGGATGGCATCGCTCGAACACACACATCGCCTTGGCGATCGTCAGCAGGGCTGGATCGAGGTGACCATCGAGATCCCCCGCGGCAGCCGGAACAAGTACGAGTTCGACCACGAGCGCGGCATCTTCCAGCTCGATCGCGTGCTGTATTCCTCGATGCACTACCCGACGGACTACGGCTTCATCGACGGCACGCTCTCGGGGGACGGCGACCCACTGGACGTGCTGGTGATCGTGGAGGAGCCGACCTTTCCCGGCTGCCATCTGCGCGCGCGACCGATCGGGACGCTCATGATGCTCGACGAGAAGGGCCCCGACGAGAAGATTCTGGCGGTGCCGCGGGATGATCCCCGCTTCTCCGACATCGTAGATCTCCCCAACCTGCAGGAGCACTGGCCGCGCGAGATCGCTGCGTTCTTTCGCACCTATAAGGAGCTGCAGGGCGTCCAGACGGACGTGCGCGACTGGCTCGGGGCCGAGGAAGCGTGGCGCCTCATCGAGGAGTGCCGTGCGCGGTTCATCGGGCAATCCCACGGGTAGGCGCGACGGAGCGCGCGAACGAGCAGCGCCGCGGTCGTCACACGTCGCTCGGCGGCGGAATGCGCCGAAAGATCGCCCAGAGCGCGAGATCATAGCCGGACTTGACCGCGCCCGCCAGCACGAGCGGCAGCCCCAGCGCCAGCAACGGCCCCTGCAGGAGGAAACCCGCGAGAACCGGGCTGGCGGCCGAGCCGGCGCTGCGCGCGAGCGAGGTCATACTCGCCGCCGCGGTGCGCTCGTCTGGCGCCACCAGCGCCATGGTGTACGCCTGGCGCGTGGGTATATCCATTTGCGAGAGGGCTTGGCGCAGCAGCAAGACGCCCGCCGCCAGCGGGAACGTCGGCATGAACGCGACGAGGGCGAGCAGGAGGTTCGACGGGAGGTGCGTGAAGACCATTGTGTTCAGCAGCTCGAAGCGTCGCGCCAACGGGACCGCCGCCAGAAACGACAGCGCCGAGAGCGTGTTGGCCCCAAAGAAGAGCGCGGCGAGCGCGGCGAGCGGCACGCCGAAACGCAGATGGAAATAGAGCACCAGCAGGCTCTGCACCACCAGCCCACCCGCCAGCGCATCCACACTGAAGAGGGCCGCGAGGTGCAGCACGACGCCCCGCGACCGACCCAGCGGCGGCGCCAGCCGCTGCCAGCGACTCGCAGCGATTGGCCTGCGCGCTCCTGGCGCCTCGACCTGCGGGGAGAGACGCCACGCCAGCAGCGCCGCCACGAGCGCCGCGCCGACATACAGCGCAAACACGAGGCTGAAGCCGTCGTCCGGTCTGTGGCTGCGGCCGAATAGCACCGCAGGTATCCCAGCAGCCAGCGCCCCCAGCGCCCCCGCGAAGGTGGCGACAAGGTTATAGCGGGCGAACAGCATCGTGCGCCGGTCCGGCGCGCTGGTGAGCGGCAACATGGCCTGCTCGATTGGCAGGAACGGCGCGGTCTCGGAGGCCGAGGTGCCCAGTGTGCCAAAGAAGGCGACGACCAGCAGCGCCGGGTAGAACCGCACCACGGCGAAGAGGGTACCGGTCAGCGCCATCAGGAGGGCCAACCCTACTACCGTGCGGCGACGCCCCCACGTGTCCGCGAAAACGGCGATCACATAGGTGCCGCAGCCATCGCCAACGAGCGAGACCGTGATGAGGCTGCCGATCTGCAGGGGTGTGAGGCCACGCTGCAAGAGCGCGATGCCCAGCGCCACCGCCAACAACCCGTAGGCGAACGAGCGCACCCCGCGCGCCGCGACGATCAGGTGGGCATCGGAGACCTGGAACGGGGCGTGGCGCGGGGCCTTGGGCGATGGCGTGGGAACGGGTTCGAGACGGGTCACGGTTTCTCTTCTTCACACAGGGCACGCGCTACCTGGCGAGGGACGGGTATCACAGGTGGTGGTCCGCCCCGCGCCATCTCCAGCTTACGCCTTGAAGGCGCCGTTGGGCTTGCCTTGACCCACCATCGCCTGGCAGTAGGCGTACAGCGCGTCGTAGACGATCCACTCGGCGGCGTTTTGTGCGTGGTCATCGGGGTAGCCCAGATGCCGGAACCCCTCCGCAATGGCCTCCAGCCCGACCCCTTCTGGCTGGTTCCAGAGGGTGTTGTCGGTGTCGGCGCCATTGACGATCTTGCCCAAGAGCACGAGGGCTGGGTCGGAGATCAAGCTGTACTTCTTGAGAATGGCCTCGAACGAGCATTCTTTGCCCTGATGGCCCAGCTCTACACCTTTCACGTCATAGGGAGTCGCTGCTTCGCGCGCGGCGATCTCCATGACCTGATCCGTGGGCACGAACAGGAATTCGGCGTCGGGATCGACAAACTTCTTGATCAGCCAGGGGCAGGCGACGCGATCCACCTTGACATGCTCGCGCGTAATCCACTTCATCGTTGTGCTCCTCGTCTTTGTGTTCTTCCCACTCGATGCACACCATCGAGCGCCGTCAACGCTTCACCTACCAGGTCATGCTCGGCTGCCACTCCATCGCCGCGTTTCTGGCTGAGTGGCGAGTCTGCGGAAGGTAGTGCGCTGGCGTGCGTGCGGGCCGTGCTCAGCAGGCCTCCTCTCTCGTGGCGGAGGCTCCACCCTCTTCTTCCCACTGGGTCACTGCTCTGCGGTCGGACTGATCTTCCGTGCGCCGCGAGGACACCACGTCCGGCTCGTCGTACTCCTCGTAGACCGCCGCGCGACACGAGGTGGGCAGGAAGACATAGAGCCGCTGGCGTGCGTCATCAAAGGCGGTGGTGTGCGCTCCGACTTCGGTCCTCACCTCCTCATCTACGGTCATCGCCCGCATATTGACGATGGCGATAACGCCGGGGTCTCCAATCGCCACATACAACCGCTCGCGCGGTGCGTTGTACCAGATCGCATCCGGCGCTCCTGGGATGGCCACGCGCGCCAGCTCTCGCCCCGTCGCCAGATCCAACGCCACCACCATCCCACCGTCGCAGGCGACAAAGGCCCGTCCGCTGACGGGATCGAGGTCCAACCCATGCGGGCCCGCCGACGCGATCGGCCACTCCGCCACCGCTTCGCCCGTGTCCGCTGCCAGCGCCAGCGCACAAGCTGGTTCCCGAATATTGACCAAGAAGCGATCGTGCGCGGCGTCATAGACACACCAGCGCGGGCGGCCCGGCAGGGACGTGACGGCTAGCGTGTCGCCTTCGGGCGGGATAAGCCGAGCGGTGTTGGCCGCGACGTCGGCTACCAGCAACCGCCGTCGGCCTGGATCCCAGGCGAGGCCGTTCGGTCGTGGGTCCACGGCAATGGCCCGCCGCACGGTCAGCGTGGACGCCTCGATGACCAGCACTTGCCCTGCCCCGCGCGCTGCGGCGAAGACGAGGTTTTCCGCTTGCGCGATGAGGATGCCGCTGGCCTCGGGGCAATCGGGAATAGTGGCGACATGTCGCAGTTGGGGGCCATCGAGCGCCTCTACAGCGCCAGCCTGCGTGTGAGCGACGAAGACCCGCCCTGTGGCGTGGTGCACGTCGCTGTGGTCGAAGTCGCTCGCCCCGTCGGCCCGCGGCCGGGGCAGGTCAACATATCCGCGGAGCACAAGCATTTGCTCACTCCTCCTCGTATTCCCACTCCTGTGCGCACGCGCGGGGCACTGTCGGACGGTCTCCGGATCGGACCCGTAGGGACATGCTACCGACGTCTGGGATGCTCCCTCGCATCCTCTCAGATGACCACGACATTGACGACAAAGACGACGAGCGCGAGAACGGCACGAGCCAGATCCCAGCGTGCCGCATCGGCTGGGCGGCGGAATGCCGTATACCACCCCAGCCACACAGAGGTCACCACGGGGATGAGCGCATCATTCGGGCTCACCCCTGGTACGGGATCGCGGTTCAATTCCGGGGAGTTACCGAACGAGCGCCAGGCCAGCACCGAGAGCGCGACGACCAAGGCGACGAGGGCCGCCTCAGCGAGGCCGCGCACCGGCGATGGCTTGAGCCGCCAATGCAGCGCCCACAGCACGAGGAAGCTGGCGACGCCCGCCACCAGGGCGTCTAGCGCGAGATGCCAGAACGGAAAGACGTCAGCACTGGCAGGCATGCCGCTCCTCTCCACCTTGCACCGGTGATGATGCCAGTAACAGTGGTTACATTATACTGGTGGAGACGGCTGTCGACAAGGTCAGGACGACGATTCAGGAAGCCGGAGGGTGGGCGATGGACGCGCCGCGTGAGCTCGCGCCCGCTTGCAGTTGCCGGACGACGGCGCGCCCCTAGCGCTGCTCGGCCAGCTCGGCGTATAGCGCGTCATAGACCGTGGCTCCGCGGTCGAGCGCGGCCAGATCATCGCGGCTGATGCGCCGCAGACCGCGGCAAATCAGGTCCAGGCCGGGAGCAGCCGGTTCCAGGGTGACCTCTTGCACTACATCGGCCTCGTCTACCATGCGAGCAATCCGTTCCAGAACGGGATCGGCGAGGTGGTGTTCTTGTAGCAAGGTATGGAATGTGGAGCGCCCATGCCGATGTGATAGGCGAGCTCCGGGGATATCGAAGGGCTCCGCGCCCTCGGGCAACGGCTGCTGGCCAGCCGGCACAAAGAGGAATTCCGCTTCCTGGTCCAGGAGACGCCGAATGAGCCAGGCACAAGCCATCCGATCCACACCTACGTGTTCCCAGGTGACCCACTTCATGAGTCCAATCCTCCTTTCGCCTCGACCAGCACGGAGCGGACTTGGTCGCCCAAACTGGAATGGAAGTAGTCTTGCGCGTACGCCTGCTGGTATCGCCGCGAGAGCGCCCTAAGGTCGGCGTTGGGCTCAGCCACGGCGGCAAGAATCTCACGGTAGATCGCGTCCGTCTGCGCCAGAAACTGCGCGGCGAGTCGATCATCTTCATCGGCCAGGTAGAGGCGGGCCTCCCACGCCGTCGCAGTGCCCTCCATTTCGCGAATCTCGGCGGCTAGCCACTGAAATTGCTCCACCGTGTAGGGTGTCGCGGGCAGAACCCAGACCGCGTCATGCAAGAGCAATGCGCCCAGTCGCTTGAGCTTCCGCCAGACCTGCACGCGTTTCGCCGTCGGCTCTGGCGGGATCTTGTAGAGCAGCAGCACCCAGGAGCGCACACCACCTCCCGCATATCGCCGCGTGATGTCCCATCGGACGAAGGACAGGTGGAAGAGACGGGACACTCCCCAGTATACCGCCTTGCTCAGCGGTCGCCGCGATGGTTGGCCCTTGGCGGACAGTTTCCGGTCTCGTGTCGTGAAGTGTCGGCTGCGTTGTCGTCAGAATTGACACTGGTGGCGAATTCTGGGGAATGCGGTTTCGAGGGCAGTGAACCCGGAAATCGTGACAGCCAGGCAATCCGCGTCGACATGTACTGTATCGGTCAGTTGCCACCATCAGACGGTCGTGGTACCCATGCGGCCGCCCAATCCAAGGTGGCCTCCATGAGAGGCCTGAGCGCGCGGCCCTTGGGCGTGAGCTGATATTCGATCCGCACTGGCGTCTTTGAGCCGCTCCGACACCATGCGGTCACTCCCATCAGGGATCGTGTTGCTCAACGCGCTGAAGCGGGTGATGCCACTCATCAGCGCGCGCAGAATCGCGCCGAGCCAGCGACGGCCAAGTAACTCTACAACGTATTGGTAATACGGGCAGAATGGTTGTTGACACGCGGCCGGGCCATCGGCGCACGCGCACCACTCCGACCCTCCGCCAGCACTCATCTGTCCCTCGTCGATCTTGAGCCATGCCCCGGTTTTCCGACTCTGGGTCCAATGCAATACTAACACTTCAGAAGCCACTTGAAAAGATTAAGTGAATTAGGTACAGTAGACACCCCTTGTTACAAGAGGTCGTACCTTATTATGGTAACTAGTTTTATTAATGTTGTTTTTGTTATATTATTTGTTGATTATTGTTTTAGTGGAATTATTTTGTGGTGGTATGGTGGGGGTGGGCTAGGACCAAAGTATTTCTCTAATAGAATTGTAATTCCACTTGTTCTAATTCTATTGACCATAACAGTATTTATAATTCAAACACAAAAATACCCCAGGCATTTCTACCTAGGGTGTGAATAGATATTCTGTTGTTACTATTTGTAGTTTGGCAAAACTATTAGGTA
>WNFM01133810.1_pt1 | contig 14142 bp, 16 predicted proteins | sample 5400271 | NCBI WGS metagenome assembly WNFM01 (sample SAMN13153352, study PRJNA577476) | soil metagenome | isolation source: 60 cm saprolite on Douglas fir-dominated hillslope | place: USA:California | collected 2013-09-17 | reverse complement strand
TTGTAGACGATGCCAAGTTTCTTGATCATGTCGCCGGCGTTGCGGGTCGCATTGTCCATCGCGGTCATCTGCGAGCCGTAGAAGCCGGCCTGGTTCTCGAGCAAAGCGCGATAGATCTGGACCGCGATATTGCGCGGCAGGAGGTCTGCGAGGATCTCTTCCTCGTCCGGCTCATATTCGACCGCCGCGGGTGCAGTGGCCTTCGTCTGCGCCGCTTCTTCGGATTGGCGCGGCACCACCGGAATGATCTGGTCGATCACCGGCTCCTGCACCAGCGTCGAGCGGAAGTTCGCGTAAGCGAGATGTACGACATCGATGCCGTCGGTGACGTAGCGGTCGACGATATCCTTCGCGACCGCCTGTGCGTCAGCATAGGACGGGTTCTTGATCTCGCTCGTGTCGAACTGGGCGATGATCTGCCTGGGGTAAAGCCGCTGCAGTACCGGGCGGCCCTTGCGCCCGACGATGTAGAACAGCACGCTCTTGCCTTCGCCGATCAGCTCGTCGGCCCGGCGCCGGACGGCTCGGACGATGTTGGTGTTGAACGCACCGGCGAGACCGCGGTCGCTGGTGACAACGATGATCAGGTGCGTTTCGTCCGTGCCGGTCCCGGCAAGCAGCTTCGGGCTCTGAGGTCCCGGCGTGATGCGCGACGCGAGCGAACCGACGACCTCGGTCATGCGCTGCGCATAAGGCCGGGCCGCGGTCGCATTCTGTTGCGCACGGCGAAGCTTCGCCGCGGCGACCATGTTCAGCGCCTTGGTGATCTTCTGCGTCGACTTTACCGAGCCGATGCGGATTTTGAGGGCCTTCAGCGACGCCATTTAGGCAAACTGCTTCCCGAAGCCGGTGAGCGCGTCCTTGAGCGCCGCGGCGGTGTCGTCGTCGAGCGTCTTGGTGTCGCGGATCTTGGCGAGGATCTCGGGCTTGTCCGAGCGGAGGAAGCTCAGCATCGCCGCTTCGTAGCGGACCACGTCCTTCACACCGACGTTGTCGAGGAAGCCCTGGGTTCCGGCGTAGATCGACGCGACCTGCTCCTCGATTGGCATGGGCGCATATTGCGGCTGCTTCAACAGTTCGGTGAGGCGCGCGCCGCGGTTGAGCAGCTTCTGGGTCGAAGCGTCGAGGTCCGATCCGAACTGGGCGAAGGCAGCCATTTCGCGATATTGCGCGAGCTCCAGCTTGATCGAGCCGGCGACCTTCTTCATCGCCTTGGTCTGGGCGGCCGAGCCGACGCGGCTGACCGACAGACCGACGTTAATCGCCGGGCGGATGCCTTGATAGAACAGGTCCGTCTCCAGGAAGATCTGGCCATCGGTGATCGAGATGACGTTGGTCGGGATGTAGGCCGAGACGTCGCCGGCCTGGGTCTCGATGACGGGCAAGGCGGTCAGCGAGCCGCCCCCATTGTCCTCATTCATCTTGGCGGCACGCTCGAGCAGGCGGCTATGCAGATAAAAAACGTCGCCGGGATAGGCCTCGCGGCCCGGCGGGCGGCGCAGCAACAGCGACATCTGGCGGTAGGCGACAGCCTGCTTGGACAAATCGTCATAGACGATCACGGCGTGCATGCCGTTGTCGCGGAAATATTCGCCCATCGCGCAGCCGGTGTAGGGGGCGAGGAACTGCAGCGGCGCCGGCTCGGATGCGGTCGCGGCGACGACGATGCAATATTCCATCGCGCCATTTTCCTCGAGCGCGCGGACGATCTGCGCGACCGTCGAGCGCTTCTGCCCGATGGCGACGTAGATGCAGTAGAGCTTTTCGCTCTCCTTGCCCGACTTGTTGATGTCCTTCTGGTTGATGAAGGTGTCGAGCGCGACGGCGGTCTTGCCGGTCTGACGGTCGCCGATGATCAGCTCGCGCTGGCCGCGGCCGATGGGAACCAGGGCGTCTAGCGCCTTGAGACCGGTCTGCACCGGCTCATGGACCGACTTGCGCGGGATAATCCCGGGCGCCTTGACCTCGACGCGGCGGCGCTCGGTGGCCTCGATCGGGCCCTTGCCGTCGATCGGGTTGCCCAGAGCATCGACGACGCGGCCGAGCAAGCCCTTGCCGATCGGCACATCGACGATCGTCCCGGTGCGCTTGACCGTCGAGCCTTCGGAAATCTCGGCGTCCGAGCCGAAGATCACGACGCCGACATTGTCGGCTTCAAGGTTGAGGGCCATGCCCTTGGTGCCGTTGTCGAACTCGACCATCTCGCCGGCCTGGACGTTGTCGAGGCCATAGATGCGGGCGATGCCGTCGCCGACCGAGAGCACGGTGCCGACTTCGGAGACCTGCGCTTCGGCGTCGAAGTTCGCGATCTGGTCGCGGATGACGCGGGAGATTTCAGCGGCGCGGATATCCATTGTCTTAGCTAGCCTTTCATCGCGGATGCGAGACGGTTGAGTTTGGTGCGGATCGACGCATCGATCTGCTGGCTGCCCAGCTTGACGACGATTCCGCCGAGGATGTTCGGGTCGACCGTCGCGTCGATTGCGACATCGCGGCCGGCGCGGGTGCGGAGCTGCTGGCGCAGCGAGGCGAGCTGGTCGTCGTTGAGTGGGCGTGCGGTCAGGACCTCCGCCGTAACTTCGCCGCGGTGTTCGGCCGCGAGCCGGCGGAAGGCCCGGATTACGTTCCGCAATTCGTTCTTGCGGCCGTTGCGGGCGAGAACGCCGAGGAAATTTGCGGTCATGGGATCCAGGTCGAACTGCGGAGCCAAAGCCGCAAACGACTTACCGGCTTGGTCCCGGCTGACCAGCGGGCTCGAAACCAGTTCAGCGAAATCCTGGGAATCGAGCAGCGCCTGGCCGAGTGCATCCAGGCTGCTTCCGACGGATTCGATCTGCCGCTGGTCGCGAGCAAGACCGAATAGCGCGGACGCGTAGCGCCCTGCTAAGGTGGCCCGAATGCCGCCGGAATTATCCACGCGCGAAAAGCTCCAGAACCGGAATTGTGCCCCATGCGAAAATGGGGCGTAGCAGCGGCTTAGCCCCGCACGCCCCCATGGGATGGCGCGCCACTAGCAAGGGGTGCGCGGCGATGCAAGAAGGTGTGATCCCAACCACGTGCGGCAGCTCAAATTCCGCACCGGTTGGTGGGGTGCCACAGATTATGGCATAAGGGCATTGGCAGCTCGGGCCATTGACGGGGGAATGGTCGATGGATGGCTTGGTCGACAATATCAAAGGCATCGTCGGGATCGTGCGCGATGGCCTGATTACGCTCATTTTGATCTTGCTGCTGTTCGTTCCGGCCACCGTCAACCGTTCGTTGATCCGGGCGGGCTTCGTCGAGGGCGATATCGGCGGCTTCAAGTGGAAGGCGACGGTTGAGAACAACGTCAAGAACAATAATGCCCAGCTAACGGAAGCTGCGGCGACGATCGATTCACTTCAGAAACAGCTCACGACCACGCAGACTGCGTTGAACGACTCCGAGAACGCACGAAAGACGCTGGCTGCTAAAGTCACCGAAACGATGCCGGGATCGCCCGCAGCGCAGACGGCAACGGCAACAGCGACGCCGCCGATCAACCAAATCATTCTGCAGAACAGTCACGTGTTGCGAAATTCCGTGGCCGGAAGGGTAAACCTCCAAGAGCGGATCAAGGCCAACGACACGTTGCTTGCTACCGTTAAGCACGCGGGGCAGTGAGGTCAGAGGATCGGCTTACAGGCGGCGCGAAAGAAAGCTGCTGAACGGGATGTCGTGATAGTCGCCGAACCGTCCCCACTCGTGGAACCCTTCGCTCTCGTAAAGGCGCAGCGCCGGCGTGAATGGCTCGGTGTTGCCGGTCTCGAGGCTGAGGCGTTTATACCCTCGTGACCTCGCCTCGGTCGTGATGTGGCGAAGGATTGCGCGGCCGACGCCTCGGCCAAGCGCGTGCGGCGCCGTGCGCATGGATTTGACCTCGCCATGGTCCGGCGCGAGCTCCTTGAGGGCTCCGATGCCTCTCAACTCACCGTCTTCGCGCGCTGACCACACCGTGACCGCGGGATTGCGAAGGCCCGAAGAGGGCAGCACGTGGCAAGCGTCTGGCGGAGAGATGGAACGCAGCTCCGCATAGTGCAGCTCAATGAGATACTGCACGTCCAGGCTGTCCAGGTCGTTGGCATGAAAAGTAAGAGTCATTTCCAATCGCGCATAGTTTGAGCGCAACGCAGTGGAAGCGTCAAATATTGGCGAGACCTACAACGTCTCCATGACCTACCGCATCACCGGCATCGACCCCGCGCCCTACCGCCATCTCTACGGCCTCTCCGACGAAGAGCTGGCGAATGCCGGCGTCGCTCGCATGACCGTCACGGAAAAGCCCAGCTTTCCCTGCCGGGTCAGCCTCACTGACCGCGACATCGGCGAGCGCGTCCTGCTGCTCAACCACGTCAGCCACGACGTCGCCAATCCGTATCGTGCTAGCCACGCGATCTTCGTCACTGAAGGGGTTGAGCAGCCCGCGACCTATGTCGACGAGGTGCCGCCGGTGTTCGGACCCAGGGTGCTATCGCTACGAGCCTTCGATGCGGATGGAATGATGGTTGATGCCGCCCTCGCCCAGCCGGGCGAAGCCGACGCGGGCATCCGCAAGCTGTTCGAAAACCCGGAGATCGTGACGATCCACGCCCACAACGCAACGCGCGGCTGCTTCGCCGCGAAGGTCGAAAGGAACTGACGATGGCGAGCCTTGCACCGATGGTCGATGCGGCTAGATCGGCGGCTGTGAGCAATGTCTCGCGCCTTGATCCGGATACTGCCTGGGCTGCATTCGAGCGCCGCGACCGGAGCTGGGACGGACGCGTCATCGGCGCGGTCAAAACCACAGGCATTTACTGCAAACCGAGTTGCCCGGCGCGGCGGCCCAAGCGCGAGCATGTCGAATTCTTCGCGAGCGCCGACGAGGCGCGGGCGGCGGGGTATCGCTCCTGCTTGCGCTGCAAGCCCGACGAGGTCGGACGGGACCGTCAGGCGGTGGCCAGGGCCGTGAAGCTGATTGAGGCGGCGGAAGAGCCGCTGACGTTGGATCAGCTCGCAACCGGCGTCGGTTACGCCGCGCACCACTTCCAGCGCATTTTCAAGCGCGACCTTGGCGTCTCGCCGGCCGAATATGCGCGCGCTCTGCGCGAGTGACCGACGCGGTCTATGACGCCGGCTATTCGGGACCGAGCAGCTTCTACAGCGATGCGAAGGAGAGACTGGGTATGACCCCCTCGGCATGGCGCGACGGCGGGCGTGGCGAGACCATTCGCTGGACCCACTTCGACAGCCCGCTCGGAAGGATGCTGATCGCGGCGACGAGCAAGGGGATTTGCCGGCTGACCTTCGACGACAGCGTAGAATCGCTGCGGCGGCTGTTCCCCAAGGCCACGATCGTCGAAGATGCCGGAGGCCTGGGGGAACTCATTGAAGGAGCGCTTCAAGCGATCGAGAGTCCGCTCGCGGCGCACCATCTCCCGATCGACGTCGCCGGAACCGCGTTCCAGGAGGCGGTGTGGCGCGAGCTGCGCAAGATCCCGGTCGGTGAAACCCGCAGCTATGCGCAGATCGCGGCAGCGATCGGCCAGCCGAAGGCGGTCCGTGCAGTCGGGACCGCGAATGGCGACAATCATGTCGCGGTCCTGATCCCGTGCCACCGCGTGATCCGCAGCGACGGCACGCTCGGCGGCTATGCCGGCGGGCTCGACCGGAAGCGAAAGTTGCTTTCCGCCGAGCAGGCGCGTGGCTCGCTGCTGTAATCCGCGCTTGCTTTCGGCCATCGTCGGCCTCTTCGACCGTGCCGAGGGAGGATTGCGATGAGCGACGTCGACCAGGCCGAGCTGCCACGATGGCTCCGCGCTGCCGATTTCCCGCTGGTCGCACTGGTTCTGGCGGTGCTGCTCTACGCCATGGCAACGAGGCTTGGCCACGCTGTCAGCGGGCTCGTGCCGCCACTCGGCCAGCCGGCCGACGCCGCGGCGCACATGCTGGTCATGCTCGCCGTCGTGTTGCCGACCTACAAGCTGGCGATCTCGCGCCTTGGCGAGAGGCCGCGCGATGACCTGCCGATGGCGCGGGCATTGCCCGAGCTGGGCAGAGGGCTCGCAGCAGGAGCGACGCTTTTCTGCGTGGTCGCGGCCATTGCCGCGGCTGCCGGGGTATATCGGATCACCGGGCGCGGCGACCCGGCGGACATCATCCTGCCGCTGATCAGCACGGCGATGATGCCGGCCATCATGGAAGAGCTGCTGTTCCGCGGAATCCTGTTCCGATGGCTGGAGGATTTCGGCGGGAGCTGGGCGGCGCTGATCGTCACCTCCGCATTGTTCGGCCTCGCGCATAGCCAGAATCCCGGCGCGACCTGGTTTTCGTCCTTTGCAATCGCCGTCGAGGCGGGGCTGCTGCTCAGTGGTGCCTACATGCTGACGCGGAGCCTATGGATGCCGATCGGCCTCCACGCCGCGTGGAACTTCACTCAGGGACCGATTCTCGGCGTGCCGGTCTCGGGCAACCATGTGCACGGGCTATTCCAGGCCAAGTTGTCCGGTCCGGTAATCCTCTCGGGCGGGGCCTTCGGGCTGGAAGCCTCGATCATTGCGCTGGCGGTTTGCGCCGCTGCGGGGCTTTGGTTCGTCTATCTGGCCATCAGGCGTGGTGAAGTGGTGCAGCCGTGGTGGGTCTGGCGGCCGCAGGTCGACCAGCGTTGCTTTGCCCTTTCCCGCGTCGATGTCGGCGATCATTCGCCTCGCAATTTCGGCTGCGGAGCCCGAGTGCGGCGAATAAGCGACGACGGTCAGCGTCGTTCGCGCGTCGTCGAACTTGCCTTCGTTGAGGTAGGCGATGGCCGAGTTCATCCGCAGACCGACATCCTGAGGCGCCAGGTCGGACGCATAATGCATCCCCGCAATCGCGTTGTCGGTCGGGCGGATGCGCTCGTGCAGATAGCTCTCATAATATTCGAAGAGCGGCTCCGGATCCTCCGTGTCGAGCTTGTTCGCCGCGATGTAGATTTGCCGTGCCTGCTCAAAAAGCTCGTGGCGTTGCGGGCCATCCTGCTCTTTTCCGCGCGCGACAATGGCATCGCCCTTCAAGATCATCGCTTCGGTGTTTCGGGGATCGATTTTCAGGGCGCGATCGGCGGCTGCTTCCGCGGCATCGACATGCCCGCTCTTGAGTTCGGCCTCCGACAGGGTTGACTCGACCAGCTCCTCGCCAGGGAATTGCGCTTCCACTTGGCGCACTTTCGCGGCCAGTGCCTCCGTCTCCGATGGTCCAACACCATATTTCAACGTTCCGCGCAGCAGGATGATCTGCGACGCGCCCGGGCCTAGCGGCTGCACGTCGACGGGTGCCGGAATAGTCAGGGCCGCGGGTATTTTGAAATAGGTCAGCGTGCTCCTCTGTCGGTACGCGTTCAGCTCCTTTTGCAGCTGGGACAGGTCGCCGAAAGCCGCCTGCGCCGCGCCCAGCGCCGGCGTCCCGCCGGCGATCGAATGGAAATAATGTTGGAGCTGACCCGCCCGCTTCGGCTCCATGTACAGATAATGGACGAGGAGCCATCCGCGTTCGTAGAGGAGCACCCGCTGCTCCTTCGGCAACTTGCTGATGTCGCCGTAGGTCTCGCCCAGTACGACGTCGGCCGGCAGCGACTTCTGGTCGAGCAAGCTCCAGTCGCGATCCTCCGGCGGAGCGCCAATGCCGACGGCGCCATCACGTTCGAATATCGGCGCCGACAGATATTCAGCGAACCCTTCGACAAACCATTCCGGATAGGGGCGATCGAGCTGCTGCATCATCAGATGATGCGAATATTCGTGATACAGGACCGCGTCCGCGCCGAGGCTACCGTCGGACCCGTTGCGCTTGCCGATATAAACGAGTGAGCCCGTCGCGCGGCCGGTGTAGAACCCGAAGACAAAGCCGGTTGTATCGCCGATGAGCTTTCTCACGTCCGCGTCAGTCGGCAAAACGTACAGGCTGACTCGATTGCCGTCGCCAACGGGCGGATCGTCCATCTTCAGGAGGGCGCGAACGGCTTGATCGAATCTCTCGAGGCGCGACGCGAAATCGGCGAGGACCTTCGGGTTTTGGTCGGCATAGATGATGAAGTGCTTCGACTCCGACTTATACCAGGCGGCATTTGCCGGGCCCCCCGCAACGAACAGCAGCGCGGCACTCAGCCAGACCAGCAATGAACGCATGATTCCCCCAACCCTCGGCGAGCGAATGCTAAGCAGGGCAACAATCTGGCGCAAGAGCCTGCGTTTCAAAGGAAAGAATAAGGATCGACGTCGACGCTGACGCGCACTTTCGCGCTCCACTCGACCTCTGCGAGCCAGTCGCGGATCACGTCCTGGACATCGAGACTGCGCCGGGCGTGGACCAGCAGGCGCTGGCGGTGGCGGCCGCGGAGCATGGCCAGCGGAGCGGGCGCCGGGCCGAACACCGCCATGCCTTCCACTTGCGGCGCGGCGTGGCCGATGCGCCGGGCAACGGCCTCAGCTTCGTGCGAGTCCTCCGCCGAGACGACGATCGCGGCGAGGCGGCCGAACGGCGGCATCGCGGCCAGTGCGGCGATCACCGGCGCTTGCGGATCATGCGTTTGGACATAAACGCGTCCGGGCTTGTCGCCGCGGCCGGCGCGGCCGGCGACCTGCTGGATCTGCTGAAAGCTGCGCTCGGCCGCACGCAGGTCCCCGCCAGCAAGCCCGAGGTCGGCATCGACGACCCCGACCAATGTCAGGTTGGGGAAGTGGTAGCCCTTGGTCACCAGCTGCGTACCGACGACGATGTCGATTGCACCCGCTTCCATCGCTCCGACGAATTCCGCCGCACGTAGGGGCGACCAGATCGTATCGGAGGTGACGATCGCCGTACGCGCCTCGGGGAATAGCGCTGCGACTTCGTCGGCGATCCGCTCGACGCCGGGGCCGCAGGCGACCAGGCTGTCCTCCTCGCCGCATTCGGGGCAGGTCTTGGGCGGCGGCATGACATGGCCGCAATGGTGGCAGGCGAGCCGGTGCATCAGCCGGTGCTCGACCATCCAGGCGGTACAATTGGGGCATTGGAAGCGGTGGCCGCAGTGACGGCACAGGGTCAGCGGAGCAAAGCCGCGGCGGTTGAGGAACAGCAGCGACTGCTCGCTTCGTTCCAGATTGGCTTCGATCTCGGCGACGAGTGACGGGGCCAGCCAGCGGCCGCGCGGCGGCGGGTCCTGCGTCAGGTCGATGGCGCGGATCTCCGGCAGCGAAGCGCCCGCGAAACGGATCGGCAGGCTGAGCTCGCGATAGCGCCCAAGCTCGACCATGTGCCGGCTCTCGATCGGCGGCGTGGCCGTGGAGAGGACGACCGGAATGTCCTCGAACCGGCCGCGCATCACAGCGGTGTCGCGCGCATGATATTGCACGCCGTCCTCTTGCTTGAAGCTCGGCTCGTGCGCCTGGGATAGGGAAGGAATAAAGCCGAGCGCGCGCCAACGGTGACCGCCGCTTCGCCGCTGGCGATCCCGCGCCAGGCGCGACGGCGTTGGGATGAGCGGAGGTCGGAGTGCCAGGCTATTGGGGGGCAGCCGAAGCGAGCTTCGAAGCGCTTCAGGAAGGGCTCGGTGAGCGCAATTTCGGGCAGTAGGACGAGGGCCTGTTTGCCCTGGCGGAGGCACTCGGCGATGGCTTCGAAATAGACCTCCGTCTTGCCCGATCCGGTGACTCCGTCGAGCAATACGGGATCGAACCCCCCTTCGACGCCGCCTGCGGCGTCGCTCAGGACAGGCTTGCCGATCGCCGAGGCGAGGCTGGCGGCGGCGGCGCGCTGGTCGTCGTTGAGGTCCGGCCGGGCATGATCGGGATCAGGGCAGGCGAGGGGGCGGTCGGCATCCACCGCGACCGCTTCGAGCGCGCCGGCGTTGACTAAGCCGCGCAGCACGCCGTCGCTGACGCCGGCATGGTTGGCGAGCTCACGGATCGTGCCCTGGCGGCCTTCGAGCGCGTCGAGTGCCTTCTCCCGCTGTGGGGTCAGGCGGGGCGGAAGGTTTCCGGTCGGGCGGTATTCAATCAGCTGCCTTGAGCCCTCCAACGCCGCCGACGATGGCAACACCATCCGCAGCACCGACGCGAGGGGGGCGAGGTAATAATCCGCGGTCCACTCGCACAAGCGGCGCAGCGGCGCCGCGATGGGCGGCACCGCGACAAGGCCGGCGAGCGGACGCAACCGCGAATCCGGCACTTCGTTGGTCGGCAACCGCTCGGGCTCCCAGGCGACGCCGAGCAACTGCCGCGGGCCCAAAGGCGCGACGACGATCGAGCCGGGCTCGACCGCCATGCCGTCGGGCACTCGGTAATCGAGCGGTCCAAGTGCGGCATTCAGGGTGACCACGCGGGCGCGAGCGATGCTCATGACGGGCGAAAGTTCACAAAGTTCATGCCCCAACGCGCGCACGCACATCCACGTGCGCGCCCGAGAGCCAGAAGATTCAGTCGTTGCGTGATTCTGCTCATCACCGCCCGCTAAAGCACAGCAGGACGGCTGTAGGACAGGGGGCGGAACAGCTTTGAACTTGGTGCTACAAGACCCAATGGACGCCGAGGCACAGCTTAGCGGCTTCACTGACCGGTACACCCCGCAAGTCGCCGCGGACGCGCGGTGCGCACTGGCATTCCTGTCGAGGCGGCTGCCGACGGCAACGCGGCTCGTCTACGACAATTACAATGCCCTCGTCGTGGCGTTCGGCACGACCGACAAGGTCGGCAACATCATCCTCTCGATCGCGCTCTATCCTAGATGGGTAACGCTGTTCTTCCTCAGGGGAACCGTGCTGCCTGATCCTAAGGGGCTGCTCGAAGGCGGCGAGTCGACGGTCCGGAGCGTCAGGCTCGATCCGGTCTCGCGCCTCAAGACCGCGGAGGTCGGCGCGCTGATCGACGCGGCGGTTGCCAATGCGGCGCCGCTGCCCGCGACTGGAAACGGGCCGCTGATTATCAAGTCGATATCGGCGAAGCAGCGGCCGCGAAAGCCGAAGGACTAGGGCCTACTTGCCCCGCTTCTTGCGGTGGCTGTCGAGGTCAAGCACCGCCGATTCTTCGTCGGGCTGCAGCAGGCCGAGGCGGCGCGCGACTTCCTGATAGGCTTCCTCGACGCCGCCGAGGTCCTGGCGGAAACGGTCCTTGTCGAGCTTCTTGTTGGTTTTGATGTCCCACAGCCGGCAGCCGTCCGGGCTGATCTCGTCGGCGAGAATCACGCGGGCATAGTCGCCTTCAAACACACGGCCGAACTCGAGCTTGAAGTCGATCAGGCGGATGCCAATCGCCGCGAACATTCCGGACATGAAGTCGTTCACGCGGATCGCCATGTCGGCGATGTCGTTCATCTCGTCCTGCGTCGCCCACCCGAAGCAGGCGATATGCTCGTCGGCGATCATCGGGTCGCCGAGCGCGTCGTCCTTGTAATAATATTCGATGATCGTGCGCGGCAGCTGGGTGCCTTCCTCGATGCCGAGGCGCTTCGACAGCGAACCGGCGGCGACGTTGCGGACGACGATCTCGATCGGGATGATCTCGACCTGGCGAATGAGCTGCTCGCGCATGTTGAGGCGGCGGATGAAGTGGGTCGGCACGCCAATCACCTGAAGCGCGGTGAAGATGTGCTCGGAGATGCGGTTGTTGATGACGCCCTTGCCGCTGATCGTGCCGCGCTTCTGCGCATTGAAGGCAGTGGCATCATCCTTGAAATATTGGATGAGCGTGCCCGGCTCCGGACCCTCGTAGAGGATCTTGGCCTTGCCCTCATAAATCTGGCGGCGGCGAGCCATGGGCGAAGCGACACTCCAAGGAAATTCCGAAGGAGCGCGCGCTATAAGCGAGGAGGGCGGTGCGTGCTAGTCCGCCCTCCTCTTGGCGATCAATGGCTGCGGGCGTTTCTCGAGCGGCTTGCCCACGGTGCGGAATATTCGATCCCGACCAGAACTTCGAAAGTGTCGTGGATTGCATTGGCGAAGCGACCGAGCCCGCGCGCCACAGCGGCGTTCAGCTCCGACTGAGCCACGCGATAGTGGCGGTCGTAAATTTCGTCGATCATGGTCATCGTCCTTTCAATCTCGTGCGCCGGTCAGAGCGCGAGCGGAAATGCGTCGATGCGGTCGTTGGCGGCACGGACGGCCTGTTCGACGAGGGCAAGCCGGCGGGTCTCGTCCAAGGCACGCCAAGAGGGAGCGGTGGCGACCTGCCCGGCGGGTCCGTCTTCGATGAACGCACGGGTGCTGAGGCCATAAGCCATGGCGAGTCTCCTGGTCGGTTTTCGGTGGCCGCCGGCGGGGCGGGCTGTGAGGGGAGGTTTGTCCCCACCGGCGACTTGAACCTCATCTAGGATTCGAGCCGTCATTTCGCCAATCAAACACTCGACAGAAGCCATAAATTGACCTTATCAACTGAGCCGATGAGGAGGCTCCCGCCACTGGCCGCGATCCGCGCGTTCGAAGCCGCGGCCCGAACCGAGAATTTCACGGCCGCGGCGGCCGAACTGGGCATGACCCAGGCGGCGGTCTCCTATCAGGTGAAAAGCCTCGAGGAGCGGCTCGGCTCGCCATTGTTCGTGCGCGAGAAAGGGCGGGCGCGGCTGACCCCGCTCGGCCAGCGCCTGCTGCCGCCGCTGTCGGGCGCCTTCGATGCGATCGAGGCGGCCTTCGCCAGCCACCGCGAGGAGGACGAATCTCTTCTGACGATTACGACGACCCATACCTTTGCCAATACCTGGCTTGCGTGGCGGCTGGGCGCGTTCCAGATGGATCATCCCGACCTTGCGGTGCGGATGACGACGAGCAACGAGCTTTGCGACCTGCGCGGCGGCGACGCCGATGTCGCGGTGCGCGCCGGAAGCGGCGGGTGGGAGGGCATGGAGGAGCACCGGCTGTTCGAATCCACCTTTACCCCGATGGCCAGTCCCGAATGTGTCGCCGAGGTCGAGCGCAAGATCGGCCGCAAGCTGGAGCCACGAGATCTTCCCAGCCAAAACCTCATCAATCCGGCCGATGAATGGTGGCAGCAGTGGTTCTCCGACAATGGCGTGCCGTCGGATGAAGCAGTGCTGCGGCGCCCGGGGATCCGGCTCGAGAACCAGGCCAATGAAGGCCATGCGGCCATGGCCGGCCAGGGCTTCGCGCCGCTGACTCCGCTGCTGTGGAAGGGCGATATCGCCGCTGGCCGGCTGTGCGCGCCCTTCCGGGATCGCGTCTCATCGCGCGGTTGGGCCTATTGGCTGATCTTCCCGCGAGAACGGCGGATGGTGCCCAAGGTCAAGCGCTTCCGCGAATGGCTGATCGACGAGATGCGGCAGGCTGTCGAGGAAATCGACGGCGGCTGGGCGGCGCAGGGGCGGGTGCCGGAGCTCGGCCGGCAGGCGATCGGCTAGCGTCCTCAAACGAGTGTCAGGAACCTCGTTAACCTCCCGTTGCAGGACCCGTGGTTAACGAATCAGCTTGCATTATTTACCAAATTTAGCTTCCCCTCCCGCCTCAGCTAACGATTTTTGGCCGAGTCGCGTCTCCTCTAGGGGCGAATGGAGCGCAATTGGTTCGTTTGGCACGCGAGAACCGGGGTGATGCGCGCGTTAGACGCCGGGCGGCGCTGTTGCGCGCCTGCGCCGTGGCGGCCTTGGCCGCGCAACCGGCGCTAGCCGCGCCTAGCCGCCAGGCTCCCGGAGAACTTGTCAGCACCGAGGCGCATCTTCAGCATTCGGGAATCTCCAATCCAGGCGGCGCGCCGGCACCGCTAACCGCCAACGGCGGCACGTTCGACGTCGCGGTGACTCCGCCCGCTGCTTCCGACCCGGTGCCTTCCGGGGACAGTAAGGGCAACAAACTGGACCTGCCGCCGCAGTCCGCGGCTCTGCCGCTGTCGCCGCCGCCGCCTGCTGTCGTCGAGCAGCTGCTCGTCACCACGCAGGCACCACCAGCCGCGGATAAGGCGCGCATCGAGAACGGCGTCATTGTCCTTTCTGCCGCCGAGCCTCCCGCGCCTTCGCCTCCGCCGCCACCGCCTTCAACCGATGCAATCATCGCACAGGGCGTAAAATCGCCGGCCGCAGCAGGAAACGGCAACGGAAACGGCAATGCTGGTGGAAACGGCAACGGCAATGCCGGGGGCAACGGCAATGGTGATCCAGCGCACGGGGACCCATGCGCGACGGGTAACG
>WNFM01355737.1_pt1 | contig 14145 bp, 16 predicted proteins | sample 5400271 | NCBI WGS metagenome assembly WNFM01 (sample SAMN13153352, study PRJNA577476) | soil metagenome | isolation source: 60 cm saprolite on Douglas fir-dominated hillslope | place: USA:California | collected 2013-09-17 | reverse complement strand
AGAGCATTCTATCATGATTATGTAGTGATTGGTAGCTGTACTGCAATTGATTTATAGCTCTACAGAGTTCACAGGTATCACTACAGAGAGTTGTGTGCTGGTCCTGCAGATAATAAGTAGTGCTATGTAACACCCTTGCAGATAGTGTATAGAACTAGACAGCACTGTACCAGCCATACATAAGACTATGTAATGAACATATTTCGAGAGCAACCAGCGAAAATTTTCCTTTTCTGGATTCAACCACTTCCAAATATAGCAATCACGCGCAGAAACATTCACTCAGCAAATTGCCAGCAAAAAAAGAATTATGATTGCCAGAATCTAAACTATGAGACTTGTCGAACCCAAGATAGCTATGCGCCAATAGAAAAGAGATTTGGTTGTGTGAGAATATTTTCCGTCAATCGAGCTTAATCCGAAGGTTATGCTTTTTCTTCGTTTTCTCTGGATTCAGTCGCTGGCTGTTGGAGTACAAGGAATTAATAAAGTTAATATTATTGAGGCTAGTAGAACATACCATCCTTTCTTCGCCCAACGCTTGCAGTTCTCTCGCCACTTGCGACCGTGATATTCATCACTCTTAATCTCATCTATCAGATCGAGCATTCCTTGGTACAAGCCTTCATATTTTGTTCCTTCGAATTTTAATCCGACAATAGATGTCCCATCAACTGCATATTCATCCAGACAGTTTTGAATCTTAATGAAGGTTAGTACTAGTGTATCAGCGGTCAACAAAATTCACTTACACACGTCATTACAAGTGCAATAGCCTTTTCCGGGATGGTGTCCTTGAAATCATCTGGGAAAAAATGTGCAAGACACTTACGTCCCGAGTAGAAAAATGCAATGCAGAGCTTTGAAATACATGGATGAGCGAGATTATTGGTCCGACCCTGTCATACAAATCAGCTCAACGGTTAGTTTTTATCATCCAGGAACATAGTACCTGATCATCAACACCGCCTTCCAGAAACCTTCCCTCGTTAATGCAATCTTGCGTCTGCTGCTTGATGATCTCCTGTTCTCCAAGTTGATTACCGCCGTCATAATCTTTGGCTTCAAGAATATCAGAATAGGCACTTGCAACAATCTCCCTTGCCATAGTCTTCAGTCGTCCACGAATGTTTGTTGCCGCATCAAATACCTAAAAGGAAAATCAGAACCGGTAAGAAAAAAGTGGAGAAATTCATACGATAATATCCATGTCGCGCGAGTGTTCATAGGCTATGAAAATGAAGTTAATCGGTAGAGAAACAAAGATGATAAGCCTTACAATTATCTAAGGTTAATTCTTCAGCCTGTCCTTTAACAATCTCTTCATGAAGAATGTCTCGTGCAATGCCAATATCTGCACTACGGACTGGGAAGCCTTGATTCAGAAAGACATGTCTTGCAAACCGGTTTTTTGACCTTTCGAGAACAATCTTCCATGATCCAGGGTAATATTGAACAGTTTTCGGATTAGCGGTCTTCTGTTTTGAATGACGTGGCACTCGCAGATATAGATCATCTGGTTCGGGATCATCAGTACTGTAATCGCCAACGTTGCTAGCAACATCTTCCAGGTCGGTATCATGTTGCGAATTACCAGGTTGCTGATTAGCCAGTCGATTCTGCTGTGCAGCAGCAACATTAAGGTGAGCCACGACAGGGGGACGATTTGGCTTGTTCCGTTTATGATGCTGTTCGAGAACATTGGAACTTTCCTTTAGAAGAAATATCAGAAATGCGTGAGTTCTTAAATTTATACATACCGCGTTTAGGTTGCGAGATGGATTAATTGTTTGGGATGTATGCAATATAGCATCAGCTTCACGTTCATCCTCTGATGGCGATGTTTCATCAATAACTGCCAAACTGATTAGCTATGAATTGCCGTATCAACATCACATACCAATCATTTGATCACCCAGTGCTTCACCACGACTTGGGCCCGCCAGTGGCTGCTGCGATTCGTCTTCATAGATATTATCGGGAAAATTAAATTCATCCCCTGAATAATTATAGGCGTCAGTGATATTCATATCACAAGGAAACGAAAGCCCGGATTGATTCATAAAAGAGCTTGGAACCGGATCATCAACTTCTCCACTGCCGTCCTCAAATTCATCATTATTCTCTTGATCCATATCTTCGTCTTCATCTTCGTTGTTGTCGTCGTTTGAGATTGTGTCATTACGTTCATTAAGGTCATGAGGAGTTGTTAAAAGATTTCTATTGTGTGGTCTAGAGTAACGGTTAGAAATTAAACTGGTGGAGGATATTGGAAAGCACGTACTTTTGAATGTGGGAAACCGGATTCTCCCAAGTTAGTGGTGGGCCTAAAACTTGATCAGCAGGAGGCAGATGCGAACTAGCTAATGGTTGGATAGCAGGAGTCAGATGTGAGCTAGCCAATGGCTGGGTAGCTGAAGGTAGAGGTGCGCGAGCAGATGGCTGGATATCGGGAGTCAGATGCGGCTCATGTGAGCTAGCCATTGGCTGCATAGCTGAAGGCAGATGCGAGCTAGCAAATGGCCGAGTAGCTGAAGATAGAGGCGCACAAGCAAATGGCTGGATAGCAGGAGTCAGATGCGGCTCATGTGAGCTAGCCAATGGCAGGGTAGCCAAAGGCCGATGCGAGCTAGGCACATTAGATTGCAAGATATCCACAGTTGGCTGAGTGCCTGAAGAAAATGGACTCAGTAAAATATCATCACCAATGACATTCAAGGTTAAACCTCTCCTATAATCCAATTGGACCAAGTGCGAGTTGCTTGATATATGCTGACCAGGAGTAACGACCGGTACTAAGATAGTAAGCATTGTATGACAAACCTGAATAACAAAGAAATAATAGTAGTTACATGCAGTATTCAGATTGGTTATCGGCACCATTTCCGAAGTGCCATTCTGAGGGTCTTGACGCTGAATATTCACAGGTAGATTAAGATTGGGAAGGGGTGCGCTTTGAAGGGGTCCATCTGAATGATCAGGTACTCGGAAACTAGGCACTGAGTTCGCTTCTGAACTTGGCTAAATAGTGATCATCAGATAATTGCAAAGAAACAAGAGAAGAATAATTAGTACCTTGTTTACACGACGACGCTTGGCTTTTACTGGAGGAGCCATAGTGCTTTCCATCAAATTCTCCGGTGCATTGTCCAGCTGGTTGCGAGGCCTCTTGCTACCAGCACCAGTCATCTTCTTTGCAAGACCTTGACCAAGAAGATCAGACGTCTCCTGGAGCTGAGCAATTCTGCCACCTCGATTGGCCCGCACTGGTCGGCCTGTTGCAACAGTAGGTACTGGCAATTGGTTTTCTGCTATGAAAACGAATAAGGCTGAGACAATAAGTAGAAATCCACTGCTTACCCGAGTTCACAAGATTTGCCTCAGATGGACAGTTATCTATCGTGGTGGAATGGAGTGGACCAGTGGATACAACCATTGGCAGGGGCTGTCCTATGTCATGCTGGGTTAATTTTTGTGTAGATAATAGAGGGAAATAACATACTTGCAAGGGCCCCCTGGTTGGCAGGTCCTTTAGTGCCTTTTGCTGCGGTTGTCTTTCGAGCACCTCCTGCAGCTGTTGTATTAGTTCTAGACTTATTCACTGGTGGCATAGTCAGATCCGGGATCCTTGATCGTAACAGAAAATAATAGAAGCGTGATAAGAAGAAGAATGACTAGTCTGACTAGTCTGTGGAACGAAGCAAAGAGTCGACGTGGCAGCTGCACTCAATTAGGAAATTAAAAAGTCCGCTCATCTGCAAACTCGTATTAATTTTATACAAAAAAATAAGACAACAATGCATAAAATCCAGAGCCACAATTCAGTAAGTAGGTCTGGTTAGCAAGCAGACTCGGACAAATCAATTTGAAGTGCAAACCGCTAGAAGCAAGGAACAACGAAAATATCAAATCTTTGTAATGAATGTGAAGCCGTACATATGAGAAAAAAAAAATTAGTCCAAAACGACTGCGAGCCTCGTTCCATTGTCAGGTTGAAGGATAACTGAATGAGTATCTTCGAAGTTGTCAGGCAAATTTTTTTTGATTTCAACAAAATGCACTCACAACCATTGACTTCAATAGTATGTCGCACTCTACTATGCATACCAGGCTCTGGAAGCTGATAGCTAGTCTTCCTGAGGATGTAGCGTACACGGCCAAGACTTAACTGCGCGTCAAATAGTTGTTTCTCGGCTTCTGCAAGCTGTGTGGTGGCATCTTCAAGGCGTTTCTCCGATCTGAATTTCAGACTCTGGCACCTTTCCTCTTCTGCCAGAGCTGCTTGAAGGAGTTGGGTTGCCTCCTCAGTCGATATTACAATGGATTTTGGCTGCCCAGATCAACGTCGAATTAGTGATAAGAAAAATTATAAACCGGCCTTACCACTCCTTCCATCTTGGCTGAAATACAGCAGTGGGAGTCCATTAGATAGTATACTGAAGATTGTGTAAGTAAAATAGAATAAATATCAACAGAAATGCATACCAAGTACAGGTTGAACAAGCGGCGAGTGATGGTTGTGTCTTGAGTTGAATGTTGTTGACATCATGACATCAGACACGGTAATTCACACAAATGATTTCCACATTTATTTAAACAACACGATAAGTGATTACATGTACATTTCACGCCATTGCATTAACAATTTTCAGAAAGCAAATCAACTGAATCTAGCGTGGTCTCAAGCCACGCCAGGAACCGAACGAACGAAATGCCATCATAGAGGTCTTGAGGCATTCAATCTCCATCTCGTTTTCAATGCTCATCAAATGTTCAACGTACGATGGCGAAACAGTGGACATGAGCATTAACAAGATGGCGTAAGATGTTTGAGGAGCGATGAGAACGTGATCGTCGCCCCATTCTCTGCGACAAAGGAAGGGCCACACGTCAGTGTCCGGGCTTCGCTGTTCGACACCGATAGAGTTTCGATTACTTCAGGTTACCAGATATGACCATGGCCAACTGTAATAGGATTAAAATAATGTTACATAAGGAGGAAGGAGAAACAACATACTTCGGTGAAGTGGCCATCTTCTTTTCCCCCTATGCTTGTACTATGCCGAATCACTTCAATACATGCAGGTTTATGGCCACCGTAAACATATTCGCCTTCCCATCTTCCGCAGTGACTGGTAATATTTTGTCCCATGTCGGGACCGACATTTCGAAGCGTTTCCATTCATCATATTCGCCGTTACTGCCCTCCTTTACTGTATCGCTCCTCCAATTGTTGTCATCTCCATCCATTTCGTTATCAGCAAGCATATCTGCATCGTTATCCCTATCCTCCTTCTTTACTTCAACCGCAGTTTTTCTTCTCTTTCGCAATCCCCTATTCTGTTTCATTCCCTCTCTTTTATTGATTCCAGATTTTCTCCAGCGACTGAAGACGGGGTGGCCGCTGCGGCAGTCGAAGCACGGAGGGCGGCAGCAGCACCCCTTTTTTTGTTGGCAGGAGTTTTGAGTCCATCGGCTTCTTTCTGTTTAAGCCCGGAGTGGAAGTTCGGGTCGGAGTTGTATTCAACAGGTCGTGGTCGTCTATGTCTATGCCAAAATTTGCCTAAAAATATTCAAAAAAGGAAGGAACAGAGTACGAAGTGTCATACCACATGTCCCGCACTGCGATTTGTCACCCAATGGCCCCTTCCTTCTCCCAATTGCTATACTTTCAGGACATCCACAATTCGAACAATGCCACACGCCATTGATGTAGTTTGGATGTTGCCCATCTACAAACTCCTTCTCCTTTGCCTCCCTTTCCAGTTCTTTTGCCCTCTTGGCGCTGATTAGCCTGCTGAACCTGCTGTCTTGCAAGACATGCCCGTCTTGTCCGTCCTTGTCCAAGGTCACACCAGGAGGAAGAAGCGAGGAATCCGCCGCAGTTGATGGGGTAGGGGCAGCCACATGTGCCCTGGGACGAAGCACGGAGGCAGGGAAGGCAGGGGCCTTGAAAAATCCCTTTCCTTTCTTCTCCTTCTGTTGGTGTTGTTGTAACACCTGCGGCGGTGGGGCGTGTGAAGGAGTAGGTGCCATTGGCGGTCGACTTCTTGTGGTAAATTGGGGCATGAAAGGTGCATTATCGTCTCTGTTCTCTGATGTGACGATGTTAGCGATGGTCAATGAAGCCGCTGCCGCAGCGGCACGCTTTGTTGTGGGAGCATTGACAGCTTGAAGTGCCAAAGTGGCAGCGTCCATTTGAGGGAAGCCGATTGCTGGTGTACGGTATGTCCTGATTGGGTCTCGATCAGGTAAAACAACCCCCCTCCTTCCGCGGGTATTCCTCTTCCGGCGTTTGTTCATTTCTTTATCCTTCTCCTTTTCTGTTCGCTCAACTTCTCCATCGGAGAGGTAGTTAAGCAAGGGAGTGAATAAGGACACTTCACCAACCGGGCGAGCACCAGAAGTGAGACCAGGTAAAAATGACTGCTTGAGTTCATCATCTCCTCCATCTGAGGGATGGCCAACAAGGAGGAGGGACTTTTGGATCTCGTGAACTTGTTCTCTGATGGAACGTGCAATGGCTGAATTGAGTACTTGGGTTTACTGAATCAAATCGTAAACGAACTCACTTGAATTCACCACTGAGACCCAACTCCTGCGTATATACCTCTGCAAACTCTTCTGGAGAGGTCATCGGATTGTCCAGATCCCATTCGAACTGATCATCGAGTTTGATTGACGCGACAATGATGTCCAACTGTATTTAAGGCGAATCAAAACCTTTAGTTACACTACTCAAATAGAAACTGACCTTTATCAATATGCGCATATCGTCATGCATATTCTGCTCGTTGATTTTGATCTCCTCGAGACTGAGTGGTTTCCATTCGTCATATTCGTCATCACTGTTGTCTTTTACCATATCGCTCCTCCATTCGTCATCGTCATCTCCATCCATTTCGATATCAGCAAGCATATCTGTATCGTTATCCCTGTCCTCCTTCTTTACTTCAACCGCCGCAGTCTTCCTTCTCTTTCGCAATCCCCCGTTCTGTTTTGTTCCCTCTCTTTTATTGATTCCAGACTTTCTCCGCCTGCCTCCCTTCAAAGCATCGGCCTCCTCCACAGCTCTTCTTGCATCTTTCTTTAATTTTTTCCTCCACTTGGCCCACCACTGCGCTTCTGATTCGTCTAGAGCGCCGTTCAATGTCCCTCTCGTCTCTTCGTGCATCTCATTGCGATTGTCGGACGTAGAAGGTACGTTGTCTGCAGGGGTGAAAGCTTGTCCGTGAAAATCAGCCAACTGTTTGAATGCTTTTCGTGATGACATGGTGGTCGTTTGAAGATAAGTTGTAATCCTCCACAAGTGACTGAGCGAAATTTTCCAGTGTTACCACGGGATCTAGACACTTGATGCATGAGATACCATTAAAATAGAATCGCAAGGAGTGTGTCACACACCATTGAGGTTCCAGATAAATGTTTCCCTCATCTTGCGGTGGTCTACATCAAACTCGATCTGGATGGGCACGAGTACCTCGGATTTGTTGGCATCTTCTTCCTTGGCCTGGAGAGTTGGTCCTGTCAGACAAAACGAATTCAAAAAGTCTTGGAGATGCTCACAGCTTAAATCCTCGCTTTACACCCTTCCGTGAACTCTTATAACCACCTCTGAGTGCCGCATCTCTCTTCCCAGAATACTTGACATCAAATGTCTCCCTGCCAGGTCTTCTAAACCGACTCCAATTTGATCCCGTGCTTCCCCACCCACCACGCTCCCACCAGTTCGGTGCAGACGTACTCAGCCACTTCCCTTGCGGTTGTCCAAAGGGCATTCCTTGTACATTTAACGCCGGCTTGAAGATCCTTGAATTCTTCGTTCATCTGACCTTTCATATTTCTCATTCTGGCATCATACCGGCGATCGGCGTCCATCCACTTTTTTAAATTTCCAATTTCAGAAGGAGAGAGAGGACGGATGTGTTGCTCTGAGTTCAGTATGAGAACGTTGGTAATGTGAGTTGTAGAGGGATTGAGGGACGGGAGCTGAGAGAGGTTGGGCATGTTCATAGGTTGGGCAGATGTGGAACCAGAGGCAGTTGCAGAGGGAGAAACGACGGAACCACTTGCAGGTGAGGGCGACGAAGGGTTTGGAATGACACTCGCTGCATTGGTAGTCGACATCAGGTTGGGCATACCAGTCAAGCTGGGGTGTGAAGATAGGTGTGAGGGTGTACCGATTCCAATGCCACCTCCTGCCATATTGGTTGCAATAGTCATTGGACTTGATGGTGTCGGCGCAATATTCGACGTCCCGCCTGTATTCGTACCGATTCCGACGTTACCAACTCCTGCATTGATATAGGTGCCCATACCACTAGGTGGTACAGACAGTCGCCTACCCATCGAACCCGGTTGACCTGATCCTCCAGGTAAAGAAGAGTTTCCAGTAGCAGGAGTTATTGAATTCTGGCGTATCGACTGCATGCCTCCCAGGGTCGACAGGTTGATGACCCCATTCCGGAATGGGATTGATGGTGTTGTTGCGATGTTGAAGGAGTCTGTGGGGGTAGCGAACCTTGCCTCATGAGAGTTTGTGGTCCTGCACCTAGGGTCTGACCTCCCATTCCTTAAGAAGAAGTCATGGCACGAGTAGGTGAATCGACAATCATCCCATCATCATATTCATTCCCATTCCAGAGGCATTGTGGCCAAATCCGCCAGGCAAACCCATACCACCACCGCCAACTCCGCCTAACAAATCCATCGAAGACTACGGGTGGGGGATAAGGCCATTCATCCCAAGGTTTACTCCACCCAAATTTCCCGTACTACCGATGTTACCAAGGCCCATGTTCATGTTCATGTTCATACCCATACCACCACCGGATACGCTCGAGGAAGTCCAGTTGGGCCTATGGCGCCTGACACAGTCGAACTTCCACCAATGCCACCCATATTCATGTTGTTGATGCCAGCCATGCCCATGTTTGCGATTCCGATACCATGTGATTGGGAATTGAGGTTGGAAAAGCCCGGAAAGGGAGCCTATTGAGACGACTGTGAAGATTGGGAATTGAGGTTGGAAGAGCCCGGAAAGGGAGCCTATTGAGACGACAGTGAGGATTGGGAATTGAGGTTGGAAGGACCCGGAAAGGGAGTCTATTGAGACAACTGTGAGGATTGGGAATTGAGGTTGGAAGAGCCCGGAAAGGAAGCCTATTGAGACGACTGTGAGGATTGGGAATTGAGGTTGGAAGGGCCCGGAAAGGGAGTCTATTGAGACGACTGTGAGGATTGGTTTTGCCCTTGCTTGAAGAGACCATCAGAATGAGCCTGTGAAGAAAAGTAAATTTACGAAAGAAGACGGGCAGGGAGAAAAAACGAACCAGGTGTGTTCGTTCCATCATCGCGTTCAATATTGAGAGACCAGATCCAGGAATCGTTGGTGAGCGATGAGAAGGATAGGTTCCTGGTCTTGAAATTTGCGGTGCACCTTGTGCGGTAGGTGGTCTGGGTTGAGAGTGCCAGGAAAAGGCTTCTGTTGCTGCTGGTGCGGGTTCTGGAAAGAGTTGAGCAAAGCAGGGCTGATACCCGCACTTTGCGGGGCAAAACCGTTGTTGTTCATGGAGACGTCGTCGCTCTCGTGTTGAACGCGACGCACACAGGGCTCATGGGTACTTCGGGATGGCATCGCTGCAAACACAGTTCAGCACATCGTAAGCCCAAGCGAGTTTCGCAATTTGGAGGGAGTCTGCAGATCGCGAAATAAGCCTGTATACAATGAACATCGCTAGAATCGACAAAATATACCTTTTCCTCATCCTTGACTACCGGTCGCGGATTACCACTCTTCTCTTTAATTTGAATGCCAGTCCTCTCTGTTGTGCAAACTTCAAGGTCGTCAATCAATCCTTAATGTTGATCTCCGAATTCGATGAGAGAGGCGTGTTGCGATGGAAGCTGAGGTGGCGGTAGCTGATCAAGATTGGGTGATCAAAATCAACATGACATAGTCACACATTAGAGAACAAGCCGAGACATTAAATTATTACACAAATTTCTACATATTGTTATGATCTGCATAGTGAAGAGCCCAGAAGAGTTCCTTGTCAAAGAATTTATTTAGAAAAAATTCAGCACTATATGTTGAACTGTTTTTATCAGTCAAACCTCGGGCAGCTGCTTCATGAAAGCGGGGGACAAGATTAACCAGAGATCGCAACTGGTGCAGTGGTACAACATCACCAATGATGGAACCATCAGTTCGTTTTGCCCTTTTCAGCACATAAAGAGAGGAAGAAGGCTCCGGGCAGGGTGCTCTAGTTGTAGGAGCTGAACCTGAACGCGGTTGAGTTTGTGGGGCAATATCAAAACGTTGGACATAGGTGAGGAGACAGTCGGGAATGTTGAACGATGGGTGGGTGGAAGGAACAATTCTGAAAATAATTCTGAGTTCTGCGATATGATGCCCTTTTCATCGTGTCAGGTGTACCAGATAATTGTGAAATGCAAGTAGAAACTTACCTCTAAGCCCACTTGATGGCCACTCTTCGGAAGTATCGTTATTAATCAAGACAGGATCATAACGACCCAATGGCCATTCAGTTGAGGGAGGGAATGCATTTATCGTACGAGCAGGTAGGGGATCGTGTGGGGGATAATAGCCTTTTGACTGCAGTCGAACCCGATTCCACACTTCAACATGTGTAAATGGCAGCCTGCATCCTTGAAGTGAGTAACGACGACCACCAATAGTTTTGATGAATGGCTCGCCGTTTTTCCCAGCTAACCGAATCATATAATCCCCAAGTGCTGGTCCTAAATCAGGCAATCCAAACTTTGCTGCCACATCCTCGATTGACATCCGCTTAACACTTGCGTCACGGCTGAGATGAAAAACAACATTCCTGGAGGATTCGGAAAGGACGTGGTACTGAATTGTTGGAATGATGCTGAAGTTGGGAAGCCATATCAAAGTAATTGACGGTTCGTGACGTGGCCGAAAGTGCGGAAACAGGATTAATGAGCTTGAGAAGAGCCGATGTAGTGGAAATGGTCGTAGTATCAAATTCTGAATCAGAGTCATCATCCGGAAAGGTATCCAGAGATGAAGAATCTTCCTCTGAGTCAAATAAAGCACGAAAATCAATATTGGCACTGCGAATTGCAGTAGCCAAATTGAATTGAGAGACTTTATCAGATCGATCCAAATAACGACAGGTTTGAGATTCGTAATCTTGATTGTTTCCTGAGCGTGCTGGAGTCTTCGCAACGTGGATGTGTGCATTTTCCGTGATGTCAGCAGACCATTGGATTGCGACGCCGTTGAGTTGTATGTTGGACACAACACTTTGAAGCAATTCGAGTTTTGGAATAAACCAGTTAGCGATTAAAGAGTTCCCCTTCCCACGTCGTGCTTTCGCATCTATAATGGCTTGCTTATTGGTATGGAAATCGAGAAGAGCAGATGCAATCTGGGCACATGTTTCGTCGTCAATGACTGGTGCTTGAGCAAGATAGCGGAATTCAAGGAGTGCTCGTACTGCAAGGAGAAAGCTAGAAGGCACAGCACCAGCAATAACAGGAATGATGTAGCGCTCGACATTGCGGTGTTCTCGCCCAGTGACTTGCTTGAGAGCCGAAATGCCTTCCTTGAACTGGCGAAATGCTGTATGGGGGTGTAGAACAGAGAAACGAAAATCAATTTCGGCAGCACCAACGGCAGCAATACACCACTTCACGTCGTGGTCCCAAAATGATTTGTGCCAATGGTGGAGGGGTTCCGGAGTCAGAAATGTTGATGGATCGGCAAGTGGGAAATCACGCCAGAATGGGCGATGAACGCCATTTAAACGGAATTTTTCAGCCCCAGCAAGGTAAGAAGTAAGATCCCAAGGGTGGGTGTTTTCCTCAATTGCCATTAATTGGGCGATTGTCGTTGAAGCCGTTCGGGGTTCGTGTCGGAAGTTGTCCCCAAATTGTTTATAGAAAGCCATTGTCATTGGCGATGTCTTTCCTGCAACCCCAGAAATAAGAATGGCTTCAGGAGTGTCGACGATGTAGGCTGCAAGGGGTGTAAAACAAAAGCGCTTGTATCCGAGTGGATCTGACATCATGACTCCAATCCTGGCGGCTTCCTTCAACGGTGCAAGGACGATGTCGAGAGACTGATGGAAGAGCCGAGAAGTGAGGACGCCTCGTATCCTCTTGTTGGGATGAAGAAAACGTGGAATAGGAAGTAGGGCTAGGAGATGGAAGACGTGGTTTGAGGCCTTGTTTCGAAAATCTTTCTTGACATTTGCTAGACTGATGAGAAGGGGATGGGCACAACGATCTCCTGTTATTGCTGAAACCCTTGTCTTGTCTGATGATAAAACTGTACCCAAGAGTGTCGATCCTACAGGCAAATTCTTCTGTTGTTGTGCATAGTAAGTCAGGAAATACAATTCCGAAGATGAATATGCGCACCTGCATTTCCCAAGCTGCATTGCCGGATAGCCATTCGGTATAGATACGCATCGTCTTCTCTGCTGTCTTGAATATATGATACGGCTCGAATTCCAACTGATCTTTGAGGAGTGGATTTCGCATGATCAGCTGGAGGCATTCAATCGGGTCCCTGTAGTACAAATTGATCTTGTTCTTTGTTGGATAGACCGTCGTTATTGGCAAACATTTCCATCCGGGCCCTTTTGGTAGCATTTCAGCACGGTTGCGAAGATCTTTTGCAGATCGAAATGAAAGGCCAAGCATTGTGATCTAGAATAATTATGGTTAGGTTTCGTGATAACATTTTCCTATAATCCACTTACAAGATCTAGTTTCAAAAACTTATCAATGGAATTCATGCTCAAATCCGAGCAGAGCAGAAATGACGCCAGGCCCCATTCAGCCTTTGAAGCAAATGGATAGTATGGATGCTGTTCTCGCTTTTCGGCATGACAGTCAGTGTCGAACACATCCAAGAAAGTCTCTCCACATCCAAATTTTTGACCAGCCTCCGGGTACACTTCAATGAAAGGTGAATTTGAAGAAGTTGAATGGTTGTCGACATCAGAGTCCGAGTCAATGTTCATGTTCAACTCCGAGTCTTCTTCTGATATAGGTTCCGGATCTTGGATGAATTCTTGGATAGGATGTTGAAAATCGTCTTCTGAAGGGTTGCGAGAGGCGGCCATGGCCTTAGTACTATTCATATGTTTGACCTCTTCATGATATGCAAGACAAGCGGATACTGGCTGGTTGAGATGTTGCAAGACACGTGACTCGTTCATGAAGTGCTTCGAACATCTTGGGCATCGTGCCATTAGTGGAGGGCTGACTGAATTATTTGAATGTTCTAAGTCAAGTTCAAGCTCAACTTGAAGCTTTGAAGTCTCATATGCGGTACTCGGACTGCTACATTGGTGATCCATGGCATTTATAAATAGATTGCACTACGGAGTGCCGGCATGTGAATAGCCTCTTGCTACTGGTTTGTAGAGTAAAACTATGGTAGGACTATGGGGTGCTATGATGTGATAAGATGATACTATACAATAATATATAGCCTATTTCAGGGGGTATGAAGCACTGCGATGCTATATGACACTATGATTATGTATGGACATGCTATAGACAAAAATCAGGGTTTGCTGATGTGCATCTGTTAGCAAAACCCAGTTTAACAAATATTTCCACAAGCTTGGCAATAATTGGTCTCTGTTGCGCGACGTCTATTCGGGCGATTTCAAGGACCATTACATTGCCCGAGCGTTCGTTGCAGCACAGGGTTATCTGCAGCTTACAGCCGATCAGGCCGTATATCCTATGTACGATGTTTCGGGCGGACTCACCTCCGATAGTGCCTACACCGTCACATTCAGCAGGAAGCCTCCGGTAAAGGGGTTCTGGAGCCTTACGGTGTATAACGAGAAGGGATTCTTTGTCGCAAATCAATGGAACATTTATGCCCTTGGTGACCGAAGTGACATCGAATATCCGGATGGTAGTCTTGTGTATCCCACATCTGGGTCGTCGGATACGGATGGGGAATTCACTATACTTTTGCAGACCTTGGACATACCTCCGCCTGAAAAATATCGCTCAAAGTAAGCACATCCGTTTCTCTTCATATATTCAAGTTTCTGACGTACTTCAGCTGGCTACCAACACCTGCAAGGGGCACACCGTTCAATTTTGTCCGTGAGTGAAATTTAT
>WNFM01039111.1_pt1 | contig 14145 bp, 12 predicted proteins | sample 5400271 | NCBI WGS metagenome assembly WNFM01 (sample SAMN13153352, study PRJNA577476) | soil metagenome | isolation source: 60 cm saprolite on Douglas fir-dominated hillslope | place: USA:California | collected 2013-09-17 | reverse complement strand
CGGATGGGCCAGCTGGGGGTGACCATCGAAGACAGCGCGCTCGCCGGCCGCATCGCGCAGCTGCAGCAGGAGCTCGAGGGACGCGGCCTGGTCAACTTCAAGCCGCACTTCTGGTTGTCGGACGAGTGGTTTTCGCCCGACGCGGTGCCGGGCGTCGCCATCCCCTTCTATCTCGCGCATCCCCGGCTCGAGCGCCTCGAGCGCGCGTACATGCTCGAGGTCGAAGGCGGCACGCCGGAATGGTGCATGCGCATCCTGCGCCACGAGGCGGGGCATGCGATCGACAACGCCTACAAGCTGCGACAGCGACGCCGCCGGCAGCAGGTGTTCGGCCCGTCCTACAAGGCCTACCCGCAGTTCTACGATCCGAAGCCGTACAGCAAGAGCTTTGTCCTGCACCTGGACAGCTGGTACGCACAGAGCCATCCCGACGAGGATTTCGCCGAGACCTTCGCCGTCTGGATGAATCCGGAGTCCGACTGGCGCCCGCGTTACGAAGGATGGCCGGCCCTGAAGAAGCTCGAGTACATGGACGCGCTGATGAAGGACGTCGCGGGCAGGAAGATGCTCGTGCGCACGCACCGCAAGGTGGAGCCGCTGCCGTCCATCCGCAAGACGCTGCGCGCCCACTACGACCGCAAGCGCCGCCACTACGGCCTGCTCCACCCGGATTTCTACGATCGCGACCTGCGGCGGCTCTTTTCCGATCGCCCCGAGCACGCGTCGAACATGAAAGCGGCGCGCTTCATCGCGCGCGCGCGGAAGGACGTCCGCCGCATGGTCGCCGGCTGGACCGGGGAATACCAGTACACGATCGATCAGGTCGTCGGGGCGATGTTGAAACGGGCGAACGAGCTGAACCTCCGCCTCGCCGGCCCCGAAGATCGCACGAAACTGGATTTCCTCGTCCTGCTCACGGTGCAGACGATGAACTACCTGCACAGTGGGCGACACAGAGTGGCCCTGTAAAGGCAGAAGGCAAAAGGCAGCTGCCTTCTGCCTTCTGCCTTCGACATAGTAGGCGCCGCCGTCAAGGGCTACCGGCCGAGGGACCGGATCAGGTCCTCGAGCGCCGTCCCGTGCAGCCGCGCGTAGGACCGCCGTTCCGCCCTGTCCCGAACGATCCCCCAGGCCTGCAGCAGGTTGCGGATGGACTCGGGCGGCTGCTGCGCCACGAAGAGGAGGTCGCCGCCCGGTGACGGGCGGCTGACGACGGCGTGAAGCGGCGCCGGTGCGGCGGCGCCGAACCCGCGCATCCAGCCGGCGACGCGATGATCGGTGACGTCCTCGGGAGAATCTTCTCCCTCCACCGCGATGACGAGGATGTGCGGCTTGAGGCCGTCGTGCGCGGCGACGAGATCGCCGAGCAGCGCCGCGAGGGACCAGCGCGTCAGGTTCGTCCAGTCGCGCCGCAGCGAATCTGGGCCCGAGGTTTTCCAGAACCACGTCAGGTCCGTCGAGAGCATCGCGTCGGCGCGCTCGCGCGCGTCGGTACCGAACACGTCGGTGCCGTACGCGATCGGTCCGTTTTCGCGCAGGTAACAGACGAGCCCCGCGCGTCCGGAGTTTCGCCGCCGCAACCGGCTGAGAAACCAATCCACGTCAGCAGCACCTTACGCTACAATTCGGGCCATGCGCATCCAGTCGACGGTTTGTCTTGGCTGTGCCGCCGGCGTTTTTGGCGTTTTTCTGTACGCGCTCGCCGCGTCGCTGTCGGCCGCGGGACCGGGCCGGACCGCGACGGCGCCGGTCCCAACGTTCGCCAAGGACGTCGCGCCCATCCTGTACAAGAACTGCACCACCTGCCATCGTCCAGGCGAGATCGCGCCGATGTCTCTCTTGACGTATGACGATGCGCGTCCGTATGCGAAGGCGATTCGCGACGAGGTCGGCGAGGGGCACATGCCGCCGTGGCACGCGGACGCGCCGGCCGGTACGTTCGTCAACGAACGCAGGCTGACCGACGAGGAAAAGAAGACGCTCCTGGCCTGGGCGAGTGGAGGCGCGCCCAAGGGCAACGCGAAGGACTTGCCGCCCGCGCCGGAATATCCCGAGGGCTGGACGATCGGCAAGCCCGACGTCATCCTGGCGATGCAGGAGAGCTACAAGGTCCCCGCGACCGGCACCGTCAACTACGAATACTTCTACGTCCCGACGAATTTCACCGACGCGAAATATGTGCAGGCGGTGGAAGTGCGTCCGGGGAACCGGTCCGTCGTGCACCACGTCCTCGTGCAGTACCTGGTCAAGCCCGACATGACGCGCACGCCGGTCCTGAAATTCAACGCCGAATGGCAGCGTCTGCCGCGCCCGGTCCTCGGGCTTCATGAGCCGAAGCGTGAACAGGGCGTTCCGTCGCGCCTGCTCGCCACGTACGCGCCCGGCACGAATCCACAGATCTTCCAGCCGGGCACGGCGCTGCGCCTCGAACCGGGCGGCGTGCTGGAGCTCCAGATCCATTACACGCCGAACGGGAAGCCCGCGACCGACCGCACGAAGGTGGGCTTCATCTTCTCGAAGGATCCGGCACCGCGCGAGGTGCGGCCCAGCGCGTTCTTCAACACCACGTTCGTCCTGCCGGCGGGATCGCCCGACACCTCCGTCCCTGGCGAAGTCGAGTTCCAGCAGGACACGATCGTCTACGGGCTCTTCCCGCACACGCATCTCCGTGGCAAAGCGTGGGATTACAAGCTCGTGCTGCCGGACGGAACCACGAAGAACATCCTGTCGGTGCCGCACTACGACTTCAACTGGCAGACCTACTACCTGTTCAAGGAGCCGCTGCAGGTCCCGAAGGGGGCGAAGATCGTGTCGACCGCGTGGTACGACAATTCGTCCGGCAACAAGGACAACCCGAGCTCCAAGGCGGACGTGAAGTGGGGCGATCAGACGTGGGAGGAGATGCAGTACACGGGGATGCTGTTCAGTCCCGTCGCTCCGCCGAAGCCGACCACCGACACCAGGCCCGGTGGAGGCCAGCGGTAACGGGCACGCCAGACGGTACAAGGCAGAAGGCCGGGCGTCGAGTCACAGAGCTCGCGCTCGCCGCCCTGCTGCTCGCGGTCGCCGCGGCGCGTCCGGCGGCGCACGATCCGATCACCACGAAGGTCACGTTCTCGCGCGAGATCCGCGCGATTCTTGGTGCCCGGTGCGCAACCTGTCACGTCCAGGGCGGCTCGGCGCCGATGCCCTTTGCGACCTACGAGGACGTTCGTCCGTGGGCGCGGGCGATCAAGGAGCAGGTGCTCACGCGCCGGATGCCGAAGTGGCACGCCGCGCGCGGGTTCGGGGCTTTCAAGAACGATCCGACGCTCACCCCAATCGAACTGGCCATGATTGTCTCGTGGGTGGATGGGGGGCTTCCACGAGGTGCTAAGGGTGCTGCTGCGAAAGGTGCTAAGGGTGCTAAGGGTGCTGAAGGTGCCAAGGGTGCTGGTGCTAAGGGTGCTGGGGGTGCTGAGGGTGCTGGTGCTAAGGGTGCTCTGATTCGGGTGCCGGCTTCGGGATCTGACGCGACGGTGCGCGTGGGCGCGCGGTGGATCTCCGGGTGGTCGTTCGAGCCTGGCGATCCGCTGATCACGTCCGCCACGTTCACGCTCGCGGACGGGACCCTCGTCGGCAACTGGGTTGCCGGGGACCCCGCCGTGAGGCTCCCATCGAACAGCGCTATCCGGATTTCTTCGCCACTCCGCGTCCGCCTCACGAGACGCGCGCCGGCGGACTTCGAGCAGCCTTATAACGCACGGGCATCGGTGTTGCGGCTGGCGATACGCACGAAGGCACCGTTACGCCGCGTCTGGACCGAGCCGGTGAGCTGCAATGCGCCTCGCACGGGCCGTCCCGCCGAGCTCCTGGCCGTGCGCCCGCTTCTCGAGGACGGCGGAGCCGCCAGACTCTGGCTGGAGCGGGCGGGCGCCCCCAAAACGGTCGTCGGCTGGTTCAGAGACGTCGACGCGCGTTTCCCGCGCACCTATTGGCTGGCGCGGCCGGCCGACTTCCCGGTGGACGCGCGGCTCGCCGCCGACGCGTCATGCAACCTTCAGCTGACCCTGGTTCCGCACCGTTAGCACCCGCACCCTTAGCACCCGCACCCTTAGCACCCTTGGCACCCCTAGCACCCTTAGCACCTCGCTAGTGCACTTCCATCACGAACGAAGCAGTCGAAACCCGCCCACCCCGTTGGTATTGAATCCACAGCTTGTACGAGCCCGGGCGCGGGATGAGGGGTGCAAAGGAGAGGACAGGCCCGTGCCCCTCGTCGGTGGGATGTCCGTGGATCGCCTCGGTCAGATCCACAGGGACGATGAGCAGGTGCGCGCTTGCCCCGAGATAGGGCTCCAGATCGAACACCGGCGCGCCCGACGCGGCGTCCTCGATCCGGAACGTCAGCGACTTCGTGTCGCCCGCCGTCAGCCTCGACGCGTCGACGCTGACGCGCATCCCATCGACGGTCTTTGGCGCAAGGTCGGCGGCCGGGTTCGCGGGACGCGCGAACGCCTCCCCCGTCGTGAACGTCTGCTGAAAGATCTGCGGCGTGCCCCCTTCGGGCAGGAACTCGGCAATCGCCATGTAGGGCCCGGCCTTCGGGAGGCGGACGTCGACCATGAACACGCCGTCGCGCTGCGGCTCGGGGTGCTCGTGGGCGAAGTACTCGAGGCCGTCGCCGACGACGAACAGGTGCATCGGGCGCTCGTGGACGATCGAGAACTTCCGGACGATCGCGTGCGTCGCCGGATGCGTGACGGCCAGCCTCAGCCTGGCGCCGGTGAGCGTCGGCGTCACGCGCAGGTCGACCGGATAGGTGACGAACCTCGCCGGCGGCATCGCGACCAGCGTCATGCCGCAGATACCGCACTTGCCACGAACGGTCGACCGCTCGTCCGGGTGCATCGGACACCAGAACTGCGCGAGCAGCAGGAGCAGCGCGAGGCGGGTCATTCCGGCAGCCGTGGGGGGAGGACCCTGCGAATCTCCGACGCCATGGCGTCGACGTTGAGCTCGCCCCTGTCGAACAGGCGAACCGCCGCGGCGGCGACCGCCGGATCGAAGTGCGTCCCCGCGCCCTCCCCGATCAGCTTGATCGCCTGGTTCGCCGACATCGCGCCGCGATAGGAGCGCGCCGACGTCAGGGCGTCGTAGAAGTCGGCGACGCCGAGCAGGCGCCCCAGAAACGGGATCCCCTCCGCTTTGAGGCCTTCCGGATACCCGGTGCCGTCCCACTTTTCGTGGTGATATTTCACGCCCGGCAACACCGCCTTGACGGTCGCGCTCTGGATGTTCCCGAGGATCTGCGCGCCGTGGGCCGGGTGCTTCTTCATCTCGGCGAATTCTTCCGGCGTGAGCTTGCCAGGCTTGTTGAGAATCGAGTCCGGCACGGCAATCTTGCCGACGTCGTGCAGCAGCGCGGACAGCTCCGCCGTCTGGCGGTCCGCATCGCTGAGGCCCAGCTCGAGCGCGAGCTGGGCGGTCAGCGCCGCGACGCGTTCCGAGTGGCGGTGCGTGTAGCCGTCGCGCGCGTCGATCGTGGCGGCGATGGCCTTGATGGTGTCGAGCAGCAGCCGCTCCAGCTCGCCCAGGAGCCGCACGCGGTGCATCGCGACGCCGGCCTGGTTGCCGATCGCGGCCAGCAGCTCCAGGTCGGACTCGTTGAACCGGCCGGCGGCGCTGAGGCTGTCCACGTACAGCGCGCCGAGAATCTCGTCCGTGGTCCGCAGCGGCACGCACATCACCGACCGGACGCGCTGGCCGATGACGCTCTGGCCCTCGCTGAACCGCGCGTCGCTGCTCGCGTCGTGCGCGAAGACCGACACGCCCTCCGTGATCACACGGGTCACCAGCGTCCGGCTCACCGCAAACCGCTCCGTCGACTGCGTCTTCGACCGCGCCGCCAGCACCTCGAACGCGCCGGCCGGCGCGTCCGCGCGCCGCAGGACGACCGCGCCCCGGTCGGCTGACAGGACGTCCAGGATGGCGCGGAGGGTGACGTCCGACAGGCGCGAGAGGTCCCGTCCGGTGGAGAGCGCCTCGCTCACGCGATGCAGCGTGGAGAGATGCCGCTGCGCGCGCTTGAGCAGCGCCAGCTCCGGGGCCTTGCCCTCGGCCGGCGGCGCGAGCCAGTCGAAACTGGACGGCTCGATGCGGCGCTGGATGATGGACTCGACCGTCGACTCTTCGACAAAGACCGTCTGGTCCGGGCGCTGCGTGCGGCCGGCCGGATCGCGTACCTCGAGGATCGCCGCGCCGAGCCTGATCAGATCGCCGGCCCTGGCGGTCGACTCCTTGACGGGGCGCTCGTTGATGAACGTGCCGTTGGCCGAGTCGAGATCCTTGATCTGGAGCAAGCCGTCCGTGAACGCGATCGCGCAATGCCGGCGCGAGACCGACGGATCGTCGAGCTGCACGTCGCACTGCGCGGTGCGTCCGGCGGTGATGCTCTGCCCCGGCGTCAGGGTCACGACGCGGTCGGTGTTGCGTACGGCGAGCTCGAGTCGGGGCGCCATCAGGCAGCGATCATTATCGCACCAGTGAGCGGCCGGCCGCCGGTCGGACTAGAATCACCGCATGCCGATTCTGCGTCCGTTCGCGCTCGCGCTCCTCCTCCTCCAGTTTCCACCGCCCGCCGTCGACGTGCCGAAGCGCGCGGCGCCGGAATGGCTGGCGCCGTACCGCGACGCCGCCGGCCGCCTCATGGGCGAAGCCGTCTCGTCCGACGCCGCCTGGCAGCGCCTCGCCCTGCTCGGCGACACCTACGGCAATCGCCTGAGCGGATCGCCGAATCTCGAGGCCGCGATCCGCTGGGCCGTCGGCGAGATGAAGCGCGACGGCCTGGAGAACGTCCACACCGAGGCGGTACAGGTGCCCCACTGGATCCGCGGACGCGAGAGCCTCGAGATCGCCGGCGCGATCCCGCAGCCGCTCGTGATCCTCGGCCTGGGCAACAGCGTCGGCACGCCGGCCGCCGGCATCGAGGCCGAGCTGATCGTCGTCCACAGCTTCGAGGAGCTCGACGCGGCCAAGGATCGCGTGACGGGCCGAATCGTGCTCTTCAACGTGCCGTTCACGACCTACGGCGAGACCGTCCGCTTCCGCGCCGCCGGACCGTCCCGCGCCGGCGCCCTGGGCGCCGTCGCGATGCTCGTGCGATCGGTCGGTCCGGCGGGCCTGAGAACGCCGCACACGGGGGCGCTCACCTACGCCGACGGCCAGCCGCAGATCCCGGCCGCGGCCGTCACGACCGAGGACGCCGCGCGGCTGCAGCGGATGGTCGACCGCGGCACGACCGTCCGGCTGAGACTGATGATGGAGGCGCGGATGCTCCCCGACGCCGACTCCGCCAACGTCGTCGGCGAACTTCGCGGCCGCGAGCTGCCGAACGAGATCGTCGTGATCGGCGGGCACTTCGACTCGTGGGACGTGGGGACCGGATCGACCGACGATGGCGGCGGGGCGATCGCGACGTGGGAGGCGCTGCGCCTCATGAAAACGCTGAACCTCCGTCCTCGACGGACGGTGCGGGTCGTGCTGTGGACCAACGAGGAGAACGGCGGGCGCGGCGGCCTGGGCTACCGCGACCAGCACCTCGCGGAACTACCCAACCACGTGATGATGATGGAATCGGACAGCGGGGTGTTCCGCCCGACCGGGTTCGGTTTCACCGGGACCGACGCGGCCCGCGCCAGGGTGCGCGACATCGCCACGCTGCTCGCCGGGATTCACGCCGAGACGATCGCCCCGAGCGGAGGCGGCGCCGACATCGGCCCGAGCGTCCAGCAGGCCGGCATCCCGGCGTTGTCGCTCGAAGTGGACGGCAACTACTTCCTCATCCACCACACGCCGGCGGACACGATCGACAAGATCGATCCGCTCGAGATCGCGCGCTCGTCGGCCGCGATCGCAGTGATGACGTATGTGATTGCGGAGATGCCGGAACGGCTGCGGTAAGGGCGGCTCGCGAATCGCCCTACGATTTCTTGGGCGTGCATCGTCTCGAAGCCGCTGAAGGCCCTTCTGACGGGTGTCGTAGACACGCTGCGGGACGCAGGACGCCTGCAGGACCGGCACCAGTATCGACAACAGGACCGCGGCGATCATTTCTGGGCTCCGATCAGGCCAAGCTGGCGGCCGTGGACGCGCGTGAGCCCCCTGTCTCTGCCCTCAGCCCTCAGCCCACGATCGCGATTCTACTTGAGCGCCACGCTGGCCGCGCCCCAGATGCGCTGGGTCTTCTTCCCCTGCAGAATCGCGACGGCGCGCATCTGATCGCGGCGCCACTCCGGGCGGAGCTCCGCGCGCGCCGTGACCAGACGCGCCACGCCCGCGTCGCTGCCGAAGATCGCGCGGACCACGGCGTCGTGGTGGAGCGTGCGCCCGCCGTTCTCGCCGCGCTTCACGATCGACGTCAGCCCGCTTTCGGTGAGCGCGACCTTCAGCGCCATCGGCTCGTTCGCGCCGGCCGGCAGATCGGCGATCGTGACCTGGGCCGTGAGCGCGCGCCCGTCCACGGCGGCCGTCATGGAGAGGCGGGCGTGGGGCTGCTTCGCGGCCTTCGCGATGGCCCGCCGCGCGCCGGACTCGTCGCTGCCGACGATCTCGTCGGCGCCGTCAACCACCAGTTGCGGCGTGTACACGCGATCGCCGCCGAACACGCGGCTGTAGTCCTGCTGCCGCTCGGTGGCCAGCGCGAGCGACCCCGAATCCTTCCACCCCAGTTGATCCCAGTAGGTGACGTGCATCCCGAGCGGAATGATCTGGACCCCCGCGACGGGCTGCTCGTTCAGGAGCTTCGACAGGAGTTGATCCGCCGGAGGACAGCTCGAGCAGCCCTCCGACGTGAAGAGCTCCACGACGACTGGAACAGGCGAGGGGGTAACCGCCGGCTGGCTGCCTGACAGCACCGCCGTCGCCGCGAGCGCAATCAGCCCCGCCGCACTACGCACCTCGCACCTCGCACTTCGCGCCTCGTTCAGCCTCGCTTGTTCGCCTCGATATCGATGGTGACGTGGACAGTGTCGCCGACCACCGGCCCGGCTTCAATCAAGGCGTTGTACTGAAGGCCGAAGTCGCGGCGGTTCAGCGTCGTCGTGGCGGTGGCGCCGACCCTCAGGGCGCCGTTCTGCTGTTTGACCGGGGCGGAGGGCCCCTCGACGTCGAGCGTCACTTCCTTCGTGACCCCGTGCAGCGTCAGGTCGCCGACGAGCTTGAACGTGCCCGCGCCCACCGCGTTTACGCGCTTGCTCTTGAACGTCGCCGTCGGAAACTTCGCGACGTTGAAGAAGTTCGGCGACTTCAGGTCGTTGTCACGGTCCGTCACGCCGGTATTGATACCCGTGACGTCGATCGTGATATCCGCCTTGATGCTCGCGGCCGACGTGCCGTCGTACTCGATGGTGCCCGAGACCTTGCCGAGCGTGCCGCGGACGGTCGACACCATCATGTGTTTGACGCTGAACCCGGCCTGCGAGTGGGCCGAGTCCACGATCCACGTGTTGGGGCCGGGAGCCGCCGTCGCCGCGGACGCGGGGCCCTGGGCCACGAGGGGCGCGGCGAGAGCGGCGGCGGCGACGGCGGCCAGGACGAATCTACGCATGGAACAGCACTCCTGACGTGAAAACCGGTTTGTCTAGTCTACGACGCCTGTCCGCCGCTCAGCGTTTCAGTATTTCGAATCGAAGTTCGGCGAACCCGGCGATTTCGTAGTACTCGACTGTGAAGCGGTGCCGGCCGCCGCTGACCGGGGCTGTATCGATTGCGGACTCGTGCGGCGTCCAGTGATCGATGATGCGCCGGCCGTCCATCGAGACGCGGATCCCGTCATCGGAGATCGTGCGGACGGTGTATTGGCCCGCGGGCAGATTGACCTCACCTTCGGCGACCAGCGCCACGCGGTCCCTCGGCAGTCCCTCGGCGATGGCCCCGCCGGACATGTAGTCGAGCTTCTCGCGCCGATCGGTCTTCATCGGGGGCCCGGACAGGATGCGGGCGAAGCCGTCGGGGTTCTTGTCAGGCGCCGATGCCTCGTCGAAGGTGTAGTAACGGATCTGCCAGTCGACCGGCACGAAGAACCGCGTGTAGCCGAACGCGTAAGGCGCGCCCTCGGCGGCTGTGTCTCCACGAGGCCCGACGACAGCGGCGCCGGCATACGTGAGCTTCAGCTCGACGTCGATCGGTCTGGTCGCTGACGGCGTCACCGTGATCGCGCCCGGAACGTGCCCGCTGGACGGGTCGACCGTCGCGCCACGAACCGACGCCACTTTCCATTCGCCCGCCGGACCGAGCACCCGCAGTTTCAGCGGCGTCGTGTCGGACCGGCCGTCGGGCCACAACGTCGGCGACTTCCAGTCGTAGGGGCCCCACTCGTCCACGATGATCGCGTCCCGTCCCCGACGGTCGGCCTCCGCCACCTTCGGGTCCATCCCGCCGGGCAGCGGCTTGGGCAATGTGACCTCCAGCGTGCTCCGCGGCCGGATCGGGACGGTCACCTCGTCGCCGACGCCGAAGTTCCGCGTGTCGCCGGTCAGGACGGCGACGGTACCGACCTTCTCGAACCCGTTGGTGAGGACACGGACGTTTTGCGTCTCGGTGACTCTCAGCGCCGTCGTGTTGCCGGCAAACGTGTTGCCGGCGATGACGTAGTCGCGGCTGCGCGTGTCGCGGCGCTTCGCATAGCCCCAGTTGGGATCCTGCGTCGGGTTCTTCCACAACCGGATGGCGGTCTCGTCGCCGTCAAACCGGTTCTCGGTGATCCGGTTGTCCTGGCCGTGCTCGATCGCGATCGCCTCGACGTTTCTCGCGAACCGGTTCGCGGCGATCCACGAGTCGAAGCTGTAGCCGCCCCACAGCCCGTGCCAGCACCCCTCGACGCGGTTGCCGTAAAACGTGTTGCGGCTGAAGGTCGCCTCCATCCCGTTGGTGGGGGCGAAGCTGAAATCGTTCTCATAGAACACGTTGTCGTTCGCGCCGCCCTCCCCGGTATCCATCGTCGACTGCCCCGCCCACAGAAACAGCCCGTCGCCGCCGTGCGTGACCGAGTTGAACGCGACGATGTTCTTGCTGCTCTGCTCGTAGATGAGGATGCCGGCGGAATCCTGGCCGCGGTTGTAGAAGGTGTGGCTGTAGCCGCGCACGCACCAGTCGACCTTGTTGTGCTGGATGACGTTCCCGCTGGCGCGGTAGAGGCCGATCCCGATGCCGGAATTGAACGAAAAGTCGTTGTTCCAGATCGTCGCGCCGTTCGACCGCGCGAGCATGAGGCCGTTCTGCCCCTGGACGATCGTCGTCCGATCGATCTCGGCGCCGTCCGAGTCGGCGAGATAGATCCCCGCGCCCTGGTCGAGCCATTCGTCCTTCTCGTTGTGGTGGTATGACATCCAGTCGAGCAGGCTTTCGTGCTCGACGAGGCTGTAGAGGCGCGCCTTCCAGTTGTAACTGAGATTCGCGCCGGTGATGTGCAGGCTCGCGCTGCGCCGCGCGATGACGCCGACCTTGTAGCCGCGCGCCGTCAGGTTCTTGATCGTGACGTTCTCGCCGCCGTCGACGAGGACGCCGAGTCCCGTGAAAGTATCGGGATCCGCTTCCATGGGAGCACCCCGCAGCGTCACGCCCGTGAAGTCGACGGTGATGTCGGATCCCCGGATGACGAACGCCGGGTGCTGCAGATCGGCGGACGCGAGCGTGTAGATCCCGGGAGGGACGCGAGTCGTCGTGGCGATTACCGTGCCGGCGACGAGCCTCCCCTGAGTCGCCACGGCCACGACGGCCAGGATCGCGAGGACGGCCGGGATCGCGAGGCGACGCACGTTCATATACTACTGCGCAGCCGAATCCCCAAAGTTCGATTAGGATGTCGCCATGCTACGTGCTCTCGGCGCGATCGTGCTTGCGGTGTTCGTCATGCAGGCTCCCGGGTCGAATATCCCCGGGTTCATCGGCAAGGAGGTGCAGCCTCCGACGATGAACGTGCCGGGCGGCTTCACGCCGATCTTCAACGGCAAGGATCTCACCGGGTGGCATGTCAGCAGGACCAACCATCACGGCATCACGCCCGAGTATCACGTCTTGGACGGGTTGATCGTGGGCACGCAGCGGCCGCTCGGCGGCGGCGGGATCCTGCTCACCGATAAGAAGTACAAAAACGTCGAGATCTACATGGAAGTGAAACCCGACTGGGGCTGCGACAGCGGCCTGTTCCTGCGATCCGACGAAGCGGGCGACGCCTATCAGGTCACACTCGACTACCTGCCTGGCGGCACGCTCGGCGGGATGTACGGCGAAGGGCTGAACGGCGTCAATGGCGCGATGAACGCCTACGGCTCGCCGGAGCGCGCCCGGTCGGAAGCGCAGCGCGCCTCGCAGCCGCAGCCCGCGTCACAGCCGCAGAAGCCGATGGCGGAGCGCCAGAGCGAGCGCCCGGATCCGAGCCTGCCGTGGGTGAAGGCATGGAAGCGCGAGGAATGGAACACGGTACGCGCGCGGATCGAAGGAGACGTCCCGCACATCCAGGCGTGGATCAACGATCAGCCAGTGCTGGACTTCACCGATACGGCGAACCACGCGATGAACGGCATCAGCGAAGGGGCGATCGGGATCCAGATCCACGGTGGCCCCGATCGCTGGGTGCCAGGCGGCTTCTGGCGGTGGAGAGTGATCGCGGTGAAGGAGTTGAAGTGATGAGCAGGTTTGGGTGTCGTTACTTCTTCCCGGTCATTACCGCGGCGGTGTTTGGCAGCTTCGCGGCCACTGCGCTGAGCTCACCCCCCAAACCGCCCACGGGACCCTTCACGTGCACAGAGGTGATCGGATTGATGACGACTGGCGAGTGGTACAACGCGGGGTTCGAGGAAGGCTTGGGCCCCGAGCTGGGGGCCAAATGGCAGGGGCGATTCGCGCACTACGGGTACGTGATGGAGTACGCGAAGCCCGACAGCTATGCGTGGAGTCCGGTCGCGTTGACAGGCGTCAATAGCGTCAGTTTGACCGAGCCTTGCGCCACGGGAGGTGCCGCGCCCGACCACATCGTCTACCAGGCCTGGAGCTGGGAGCTCACCACTGAAGAAGCCTGGGTTACTCGCCTCGAAGGCGCGTTGGCCACAATCAGAGCCAAGCGACCCAGCGCGAAACGGATCGACCTCATGACGATCATTCGCGGCAAAGACAACGGGTGGTGCCACCCCGACAAGCCGCCGCTCGGGCCGGGCACCGACCACGACGCGACCAAGCAGGATTGCCACGTCCCTGCGTACGTGGACGCGGCATTCGCGAAGGTGGCGGCCCGTCACCCCGCGCTCGTGTCGGTGGCGCCGAGGTTCGAGGCCCACGCGTGCGCGGACAAAATCGACGGGATCCACCTGGGCAAGGCGCAGAACACGGCCGTCGCCAAAGACATCGCCGACTACTACAAGCTGATTCGCTAGCCTCGACTGGAAGGCGCTGCGGGAAGAGGCCCCGCGTCCTCGCCCCCGCGGTAGGGGCCGCTCAGGCGCCCTGCCGTGCCGACGCCTTCTCGATGTAGGGCGCCGCGTCGGGTGTCTTGCAGCTCGTCTCGCCGTGATCCACGTCGACCTTGCCGATGCGGTTGGCCGTCGCGATCGCCTTCTTGCGGAGCGCCGGCTTGAAGACGCCGATCGAGATCAGCGCGCCGTTCATCGCGCGCCGCGCCCAGTTCGGGGAACTGTGGATGTTCTTCTCGATGGTGGCGAGCACCGTTTCGGCCTCGGCATCGCTGATCGAACTCGGATCCTGCTTGAGCCGGGCTCCGAGGAGGCTGTAGCCCATCTCGCGGGTGCCCTCGTCCTTGGCGTTCATCCAGGCGCGCATCGTCTGCTCGGCAATCGGACTGCGGGCGAGGAGCTCGGACAGGTAACTGCCGACGAAGCGGACGGGTCCGTCCTTGACCAGGGCGTCGGCGCTGGCTCGGGTCAGCTTCGCCGGGTCGGCGACCTGGAGGGCCAGGATGCGCGCCTCGGCATTGCCCGTCTTCCAGAGCTCCATCGCGAGCGCCTGGTCGACTTTGATCTTTTTCTGAACCTTGGCAATTTCTGAAGTGAGCACGCCGAAGACGTTGTCGCCCGCACCGTGACGTTTGTAGATCGCGGCCGTTTGCGGCTTTCCGAGCTTCTTCAGCGTCCCGAGAATGTCCTGAGCTGTCAT
>WNFM01102092.1_pt1 | contig 14149 bp, 10 predicted proteins | sample 5400271 | NCBI WGS metagenome assembly WNFM01 (sample SAMN13153352, study PRJNA577476) | soil metagenome | isolation source: 60 cm saprolite on Douglas fir-dominated hillslope | place: USA:California | collected 2013-09-17 | reverse complement strand
AAGAGCTCTGGCGGGCCGCGAAAATCCGAGCGATGGACGAGCACACAGACCTTCGGTCTGTGGTCATCGCGGCGTTGGGGGCTTACTTGCGAATACCGATCGATGCTGCCGAGCGATCGACCTAATCGCCGTCGTCATGTTTGAGAGACCGATGTCCCGAGCCGAATCAAAGTCTTCCATCACGCGTCGACCCGGTCGCCGCGCGTTGCAGTACCTGCTCATGTTGATCGGCTGGATGCTCGTGGTGGATGCGTTTGTCGGCGAACGAGGACTGTCCGCCATGATCCAGGCACGGCGGCAGTATCGGGCGCTGCACGAGTCCTTGGCCGATGCCCGAACAGAAAACGCCCGTCTGCGGGAGGAAGCGCGACGACTTCGTGAAGACCCGGCCACCATCGAGGAGCTCGCCCGCCGTGAGCTCGGGTTGATGCGGCCCGACGAGAAGGTGTTCATCATCAGGGACGCACCAGCGTCCGATCCTCGATAACGGCGCTGCTGCTTCTAGCGTTGTGCTTCGGCTGTGGCCGCGGCCGCGGCCGCCGGGCCGGAGGACGCGGCGACGGGCGCCGTGGCGGCGTCGGCGACGACGGTGGGGAGCGCGACCCTCAGCACGTCCTCGAGCGTTGCCGCCGGGACGAAGGTCATGTCGCGACGGACCTCCTCCTGCAGCTCGAGGAGATCCTGCGTGTTCGCCTGGGGGAGAATGACGGTCTTGATCCCGTGACTCCGGGCGGCCAGCGCCTTCTCGCGGATGCCGCCGATCGGCAGCACCAGGCCCGACAGCGTGATCTCTCCCGTCATGGCGACGTCCGCCCGGACCGGCACGCCGCGCGCGGCGGAGACGATCGCGGTCGCCATCGTGACGCCCGCCGACGGCCCGTCCTTGGGAATTGCGCCGGCCGGGACGTGGATGTGCACGTCGTGCTTGCTCAGCATGTCGGGCGCGATCCCCAGCGAGGCGGACATCTGCCGCACGTGGCTGAGCGCGGCGCGCGCGGATTCCTGCATGACGCTTCCGAGCTGGCCCGTGAGCGTGAGATGCCCGGCGCCTCCCGGCAGCAGTACCGCTTCGATATACAACACGTCGCCGCCGACCTCGGTCCAGGCGAGGCCCGTGGCCACGCCGGGGCGCGACAGCCTGAACGCGCCATCCGACCTGAAGCGCGTGGGCCCCAGGTAATCCGCCACCGCCCTGGCTGACACGTGACCGATGTACGCCGGGTCCGTCGCGACCTTCGCCGCCACCTTTCGCGCGATCGCGGCGACCTGCCGCTCCAGCGACCGCACGCCCGCTTCACGGGTGTACTCGGCAATCACGCGCCGCAGCGCATCATCGTCGATCATCAGCTGCTCGGGCTTCAGGCCATGCTCTTCGCGCTGGCGCGGGATGAGGTACATCTTCGCGATGTGGACTTTTTCCTCCTCGGTATAGCTGCTGAGCTGGATGATCTCCATGCGGTCCAGCAGCGCCGGGTGGATGGTGCCGAGCTGATTCGCCGTCGCGATGAAGAGGACGCTCGAGAGGTCGAGCGGGATCTCGAGGTAGTGATCGCGGAAGGCATGGTTCTGCGCGGGGTCGAGCACCTCGAGGAGCGCCGCGGCCGGATCCCCCTGGGCGCCGACTGAGACCTTGTCGATCTCGTCGAGCATGAGCACGGGATTCGACGAGCCCGCGGTCTTGAGCGCCTGGGCCAGGCGCCCGGGCATCGAGCCGATGTAGGTGCGCCGGTGGCCGCGGATCTCCGCTTCGTCGCGCACGCCGCCGAGCGAGATCCGCACGAACTTCCGGTTCATGGCGCGCGCGATCGACTGCCCGAGCGACGTCTTGCCGACGCCCGGCGGGCCGACGAAGCAGAGGATGGGGCCCTTCATGTCCCCCTTCAGCTTGCGGACGGCGAGATACTCCACGATCCGTTCCTTGACCTTGTCGAGATCGTAGTGGTCTTCGTCGAGGACGCGCCGCGCTTCGACCGGATCGAGGCTGTCCGGTGTGCGCTTCTCCCACGGCACATCGAGCAGCCAGTCCAGGTACGTGCGGATCATCTGGTACTCGGGGGCCGCCGGCGTCATCCGCTCCAGGCGATCCACCTCGCGATTCGCGACGGCTGCCACGTGCTCCGGCAAATGCGCGTCGGCGATCCGCTTGCGCAGCTCCCGGACCTCGCCGTCCCCTTCGCCCAGCTCGGACTGGATCGCCTTCATCTGCTGGCGCAGGACGTATTGCTTCTGCGCGTCGGTCATCTCCTTTTCCGCGCGCGACTCGATCTGTCCCTTCAGCTCGAGGACGTCGATCTCGCGGGCCAGCGCGGTCGCCACGGCGTCCAGCTTGATGGACACGCTGTCTTCCTCGAGCAGCCGCTGCTTGTCCTCCGGCTTCATGTCGAGGAGGCTCGCGAGCAGGTAGCCGATCCGCAGGGGATCGTCGAGCGAGGTGACGAGGGTCCGGATGTCCGGCGACAGGCCGGTCGCGAGCGACAGCGCCCGGTCCACGAGCTCCTGCAGCCGCCGGACGTGCGCGTCGATCTCGAGCGACCGCTGGGAGGGCTCCGGCAGCGGTTTGATGAGCGCCGTCAGGTGGTTCTTTTCGGTGTGCAGGAACTCGGCGCGCGCCCGCGCCACCCCTTCGACCAGCACCCGCATGCCCCCCTGGCCCTTGGCCATCTGGCGCACGATCGCCACCGTCCCGATCCGGTGGAGATCGTCCGGGGCCGGGTCGTCGTGGTCGTTCTTCTGGAGCAGCAGCAGCACCATACGGTCGCCCGCGAGCGCCTTGTTCACGGCCTCGACCGAGAGGGGGCGGCTGACGCCGAGGGGGGCGACCGTCATCGGCAGCACGACCGCGCCGCGCAGCGGGACGACCGGCAATTCGTTCGGGAGCGGGGGAGTCTGTGTCGTTTCAGCCATTACGCACCAGCGCGGCCATCCGGCGGGCCCTTCCTGCAGTCTCGCATTTGCGACCGGCGATTGGCAATTGCCGATTACGCATCGGCGACTGCCGACTGCCGATTGGGGCGACCCGATCGGCAATCCAACCTCGACAATCCGTTGAATCGCCAATCAGCAATCGTCAATCACCAAGGTATGATCCCAAGGACGTGTCTCGTGTCGCGATCAGCGGAATTGGCGTGGTGTCGCCGTATGGCGTCGGACGGGAGCGTTTCTGGACCCACGTGACTCGTGGCTGCAGCGCCACCCGTGCGATCACCGACTTCGACGCTTCCGCCTTCCCGTGCACCGTCGCTGCTCCCGTGCCATCCGGCATCACTATTGACGATGCGCCGCCGGTGGAGTCGCGCGCGGGCGACGGCGGCGATCGCGCCGGCCGTCCGGACCCGCGGCGGTACTCCCGCGCGTCGCTCCTGGCGGTCATCGCCGCCAGCGAAGCGTGGAACGACGCCGGCCTCCGCCTGAACGAGCCGGGCGCGGGCGTGCTCGTGGGCAGCGGCGCCGGGGGCATCGACGTCGCCGAGCGCCAGTATTTCGAGTTCTTCAACGAGGAGTGGAAGCGCGTCACGCCGTACGCGATCCCGGTGTCGATTGTCGGGATGATCTCGAGCGAGATCTCGATCGCGCTCGCGCTGCACGGCATCAGCCACGTGCTGTCGACCGGGTGCACGAGCTCGACGGACGCCATCGGCTACGCCGCGTCGCTCATCCGGGCGGGGGAAGCGGACGTGATCCTGTCGGGCGGGGCCGACGCGTGCGTCACGCCCGGCATGATCTTCGGCTTCTCGAGAATGCGCGCGGTCGCGACGAAGTACAACGACGCGCCCGCCGAGGCATCCCGCCCGTTCGACCGCGGGCGCGACGGGTTCGTCCTCGGCGAAGGCGCCTGGATGGTCGTGCTGGAACGCGAGGATCGGGCGCGCGCCCGCGGCGCCACGGTGTACGCGACGATCGACGGCTACGGGTCGACCTGCGATGCGTATCACCGCGTGCAGATGGACCCCGACGGCGAGCAGATCGTGCGCGCGATGCGGCTGGCGATCGACCGGTCGGCGCGCGCCGCCGAGGACATCGGCTACGTCAACTACCACGGCACGTCCACGGTTCTCAACGACGCGGTCGAATCGCGCTGCGTGCGGCGCCTGTTCGGCGATCGCGCGGACCGCGTGCCCGGCTCGTCGACCAAGTCGATGATCGGCCATCCCCAGGGGGCCAGCGGCGCCGCGGGGATCGTGACCGCCGCGCTGGCGCTCTCGCGGGGGTTCCTGCCGCCGACCATCAACCAGCGGGAGCAGGATCCCGACTGCGATCTCGATTTCATTCCCAACACCGGCCGCCGCGAGTCGGTGGCGGCGGCGCTGTGCAACTGCCTGGGGTTCGGGTCGAAGAACAGTGCGATTGTCCTAGGCGCGCCCTGAAACTGGGTGTTCGCGTGTCACGGTTTCATCACGAAGCTCACAAAGGTCACAAAGATCACAAAGGTCTTTGTGGTCTTCGTGGTCTTTGTGGCCTTCGTGTTACAGCCGTGGGCCGGGGGCAGCAGATTTGTACGACGTGATCGTGTGCGGCGCCGGACCGGCAGGTGCCGTCGCGGCGACGGTGCTCGCCCGCGGCGGCGCGCGCGTCCTGCTGTTCGATCGCGCGCGATTTCCTCGCGACAAGCTGTGCGGCGACACCATCAACCCCGGGACCGTCGCGATGCTGCGCCGGCTCGCGTTGACCGCGGGGTTCGAAGCCGACGCGCTGCCTCTGCACGGCATGATCGTGACGGGGGAGCGGGGCGTGCGCATCCAGTCCGCGTATGGTGATGGCGCGCGCGGGCTGGCGATCCTGCGGCGGACGCTCGACGCGGCGCTGGCGCGCGGCGCGGCCGCCGCGGGCGCCAGGCTCGAGGAAGGGGTGCTGGCGCGCGGGCCGCTCGTGACCGACGGACGCGTCCGCGGCGTGGTCCTGGCCGGGCGTGACGGCCGGGATGTGCGCGTGCCCGCGCCGCTCGTCATCGCCGCGGACGGCCGGCGCTCGCGCCTCGCGCTTCCGCTGGGCCTGGTCCGCCATCCCCGCCGCCCGCGCCGGTGGGCGATCGGCGCCTACTTCGAGAACGTCGCCGGCCTGACGGCGTTCGGCGAGATGCACGTGCGGCGCGGCCGGTACCTCGGCGTCGCGCCGGTTCCCTCCGGATGCGCGAACGTGTGCCTGGTGGTGCCGGTGGCCGGGCCGTCTGCGTCGGCTCTCCTGAAGGAGGCGATCGACGGCGATCCAGACCTGCGTGAGCGGTTCGCGCACGCGCGGATGGTCGCGCCACCGGTGGTGCTCGGGCCGCTCGCGGTGGATGCGGCCGCGGCAGGCGTGCCCGGCCTGCTGCTGGCCGGCGATGCGGCGGGCTTCATCGACCCGATGACGGGCGACGGCCTGCGGTTCGCGGTTCGTGGCGGGGAGCTGGCCGCGGAGGTCGCCCTCGCGGCGCTCGCCAGGGGAATCGCGGAGCCGCACCTCCGCCTCGCGCGCCTGCGCCGTCGTGAGTTCGCCGCCAAGTGGCGCTTCAACCGCGCGCTGCGCCGGATCGTGGGCGGCGGGATGACGGTCGAGGTGGCGGGGCTCGCCGCCGCGGCCGCCCCCTGGCTCCTGCGCCGCGCGATCGCGTTCGCGGGGGACGTGCCGGCGCGGTGACCATTCCCGTCCCGGCCGGTCTCGTCGTGTTTGTCCCGATGGTCATCGAAGCGGCGGTGGCGGCCCGGCACGACCGCGCGCTGCGGGCGCTCGGCGCGGTCGAACCCGCCGCCGACGTGTACCGTGCGATGCGGATCGCCTATCCCGCCGCGTTTCTCGCGATGCTCGCGGAGGGCGCGTGGCGCGGCGCGGCCCCGGACACGCTGGCGACGCTCGGCGTCGGCGTCTTCCTCGCCGCCAAGGCGCTGAAATACTGGGCGATTGCCGCGCTGGGGCCGCGCTGGACGTTCCGCGTGCTCGTGCCTCCCGGCTCCGCACGCACGTCCCGGGGCCCGTATCGCTGGATCGCGCATCCGAATTACGTCGCCGTCGCGCTCGAGCTCGCGGGCGTCGCGCTCGCCATGCACGCACGCGTGGCCGGCCCCATCGGCGTCGCCGGCTTTGGGTACCTGATGTGGCGCCGCGTGCGGATCGAGGACAAGGCGCTCGCCGGGCAGTAGAATGCCTCACCGATGGCAGAGACAAAACCAGAGCCTGCCTCGCCGAAGCCGGGCGGCGAAGGCGAGCCTGCCCCACCGAAGCCGCAGAGCGGCGAAGGCGGGTGGGTCCAGGCCGCGGACGCCGCCGCGCTGGCGAGCCTGCTGCTCGGGTTGTTTGTCCTCATCTTCGGCGGCTTCATCCTGCACCTCGGTCCGGTGCCGTTGCGGGTGCACGGCGCCGGGCGCCTCCTGTTTCTGGCGGTCGCGCTGGTCGCCATCCGGCATGCCGCGCATCCCGAGGCGCCGCTGCACCGGCGCCTCGTCCGCGCCCTGCGCGGCGACGGCACGGCGTCGGCCGTGTCGATCGCGCGCGCGTCGCTCCTTTCGCGCGTGGCGGTGCTGGTGGCCGGTTACTTCGCGGTCGTGACGATCGGCCTGGCCCAATCGTCGGTCGGCTTTACGGCCTCGTCCGATCCCGCGCTGAACCTGCCGGCGCGCTTCGATGCCGCGTGGTACGCCGGGATTGCCCTCGACGGCTATTATTTCGAGGGGCGCTTCGACAAACAGCAGAACGTCGCGTTCTTTCCAGCGTTTCCGCTGCTCGAACGGGTGATCGGCTATCCACTGGGCGCGTTTGCCCCGGCCGTCCCGAGGGAGCGGCGGCTGGCGCGGTTGCTCTGGGGCGGCGTGATCCTCTCGCTCATCACGTTCGCGTGGGCCGCCGTGTACGTGTGGCGGCTCGCGCGCGACACGATCGGCGAGGATCGCGCGAGCGCCGCGGTCGCGCTGCTCGCGGCGTACCCCTTCGCGGTGTTTTTCAGCGCGGCGTACACGGAGTCGCTCTTTCTCCTCGGCGCCGCCGCGACGATCTATCACTTTCGCCGCCGCGAGCTCGTGCGCGCCGCCGGCTGGGGCCTGCTCGTCGGTCTCACACGCCCGAACGGCTGCTTCCTCAGCATCGTTCTCGCTCTCCTGATCGTCGAGAAACTCCGTGTCTCTGAGATTTCCAAATTCCCAAATCTCCAAATTCCCAAATCCCTGGCCGCCGCGTCAGCCCCCGGGATCGGCATGCTCATCTACAGCGCGTATGTGCGCCATCTCACCGGCTCATGGTTCGGCTGGGCCCGGCTGCACGAAGCATGGGGACGGTCGTACTCGGGGCTGGCGCCCGTCGAGCGCGCGTATGGATGGATTACGGATGAAGGCCTGCTGCACGTCGTCGAAGGCGTGCCATTCGACACGCTCAACAGCCTGGGTGTGATCTTCGCCCTGGTGATGCTCTGGCCGGTTTTCAGGAGGCTCGGCGTCGCCTATGCGGCCTTCGTGCTGGTGAATCTCGTCCCGCCCCTGCTGGCCGGGGGCGTCCTGTCGATGGGAAGGCTGAGCGCCACGCTGTTTCCGCTGTTTCTCGCGCTTGCCGCGTCTGTCTCCCCGCGCACGGTCACACCGCTCGTCACGGCGTTTGCCATGGGACAAGGCCTGGCAGCCGCTCTTTTTTTCACGTGGCGGCCGTTGTTCTAGTTCCCAGCTCCCAGCTCCCAGTTCCCAGTTCCCAGTTCCCAGTTCCCAGTTTCCAGCTTCCAGCTTCGGGCTCCCCATCTCCCAGCTTCCGGCTCATAGTTGGAACCTGGAAGCTGGGAACTGGGAACTGGAAACTGGGAACTGGAAACTGGAAACTGGTAGGTGACGTCCTAACGGCACAGACCCTGCTTGAGGTGCGCTGGAGCTCCGCACGCGTGGTCTATAATCGGGCGAAATTGATGCAGCGTCGCTTCTCCGGATCCGCCGGGCTGCTGTTCATCCTCGTTCTGCTCGTCACCTTCGGGACAGCCGGCTCTGCCGTGCGGCAACCGCAGGGGACGACGGGGCCGGCAGATTTCGCGCGGGCGGCGGCGGCGGCCATCGCGCACGGGAAGCGCGACGAGGCGGAGAAGATGGCGACGGCGCGGGGCGCGTCGGACCCGGCGGCCGCGGTCGTGCTCGCGCAGCTCGCGTCGGCGCGCGGCAAGTACCGCGAGGCGCAGGCGATGCTCGAACCGATCGCCGTCCGCGAGCCCGCGGGTGAGGCCGCGCTGGAGCTCGCGCTGCTGTATCGCACGATTGGCCGGAGCGGCGACGCGCAGCCGATCCTTACCGCGGTGTTCCGGCAGGGCGCGTCCTCGTCGGATCCCGCCACGCTGGTGCGCGCGGCCCGCGCGGCGCACGCGCTCAACCGTCCGCGCGAGGCCAAGACGTTTTACCTCGACGCCGAGCGCGCGGAGGCGGACCCGGCCGTTGTCGAAACCGACTTCGGGCGATTGTTCCTGGAGAAGTACAACCCGCCCGAAGCGTTGAAGTCCTTCCAGGCGGCGCTGGCGGCGGACGCCGACTGGGCGCCCGCGTACGCGGGCCTTGCGCGCGTCCTCGAGGACGAGGATCCGCCGAAGGCGGCTGAAGCCGCGGAACACGCCATCAAGATCGACCCTGTGCTGGCCGATCCGCATCTGCTGCTCGCCGGCCTGCACCTCGACGCCGATCGCGACGCCGAAGCCCGGGCGGAGATCGAGAGAGTCCTCGCGGTCAATCCATCGCAGCTCGAGGCGCACGCGATGCTCGCGGCGATGGCGTACGTGAAGGACGACAAGGCCACGTACGACCGCGAGGCCAAGACGGCCCTGGCCATCAACCCGGGATACGGGGAGGTCTATCGGCTCACGGGGCAGCAGGCGGCGAGCCATTACCGCTTCGATGAGGCGGCCGGGCTCGCGGAGCAGGCCCTGGCGCTCGATCCCACGAGCAGCCGCGCGGCGGGCGATCTCGGCATGCACCTGATGCGGACGGGCGACGAGCCGGGCGCGCGGCGGGCGCTCGATCGATCGTGGCGGGCCGATCCGTACGACACCGTGACCTTCAACCTGCTGCACGTGCTCGACGTGCTCGACCAGTTCACGACCGTCCGTGACGGTGACATCCTCCTCAAGATGCACCGCGACGAAGCCGCGGTCCTTCGCGAGTACGCGATGCCGCTCGCGCAGGATGCGCTCAAGACGCTGTCGGCGCGGTACGGGTTCACGCCGACCGGCCCGATCACCATCGAGATCTTCCCGAAGCACGACGACTTCGCGGTGCGCAACCTCGGGCTTCCGGGCATGATCGGCGCGCTCGGCGCCTGCTTCGGCCGCGTCGTCACGATGGACTCGCCGACGGCGCGGCAGCCGGGGACGTTCAGCTGGCAGGCGACCCTGTGGCACGAGCTCGCGCACGTGATCACGCTGCAGATGTCGAAGCAGCGCATCCCACGATGGCTGACCGAGGGGATTTCGGTCTACGAGGAATCGGTGCAGCGCCCCGAGTGGGGGCGCGACATGGAGACCACGTTCGCCCGCGCGATGGATCGCGGCAAGGTCCTGAAGCTGAAGGACCTCAACGCGGGCTTCACGCGGCCCGACACGATCTCGCTGGCGTATTACGAGGCGTCGCTGCTCGTGGAGCACATCGTCGCGTCCCGCGGGCAGCCGGCGCTGCGGACGCTGGTACGGTCGTACGCGGACGGCATCGACACCGACGCCGCGCTGAAGCGCGCGCTCAACGGCTCGATGGACGATCTCCAGGGCACGTTCGACAAGGCGCTCGACGACAGGTTCGGGTCGATGCGGCGCGCGTTGCACGACGCCGACAAGCCCAACAATTCTGTCGGGGCGAGCTCACTGGACGCGCTGAAGGCGGCCGCGGCGGCGAAGCCCGAGAGCTACCTCGCGCAGCTGGCGCTCGGCCAGGCGCTCGCGGCAGGCGGGGATCCGTCCGGGTTTGCGCCGCTCCAGCGCGCGTCCGTGCTGGTGCCGTCCGCGATCGGACCCGAGAGCCCGCACGCGCTGATGGCCGCGCTGGCCGAGCGGTTGCAGGATCGCCCGCGGGCCATCAAGGAGTACGAGGCGCTGCTCGCCGCGGATCACACCAACGTCGACGCCGCGCGGACGATGGCGGCGCTCGCGCAGGCGGCCGGCGACGATCGCGCGACGACCGTCGCGCTCACCCGCGTGGTTTCGCTCGACCCCTTCGACGCCACCGCCCACACCGGGTGGGGACGGCTCGCCCTGAGGAAGCGCGACGCCGCCGTCGCGACGCGCGAGTTCCGCGCGGCGCTCCAGACCGGCGCGCCCGACAAGGCCGCGGCGCACTGCGACCTCGGCGAAAGCTACCTGCTGGCGGGTCTCAGGGCCGAAGCCAAAAAGGAAGCGCTCGCGGCGCTGGAGATTGCGCCCAGCTTCGAACGCGCCCAGGAGTTGTTGCTGAACGCGGTAGGAGGATGAAACAGTGGGCGCTGGTCGCGGGTCTCGCGCTGCTTGGAGCGGCGCTGTGGCTTGGCGCGCCGCCTGCACTGAGCGGTCTGGTCAGTGTCGACCTGCGCGCGCAGCCGCCGCCGACGCCCGCGATCCCCGACGCCCGCTTCGCCGGCCTCCAGTGGACCTTCGTGCGCGTCCACTACACCGCCTGGACGATGGCCCCGCGCGCCGGCCTCGGGACGTACGACGAGCCGTGGTACATCGACGCGCCGGCGGCGGACTGGAACCTCTCGCGGCGTGTCCGGAGCGCCACCTCGATCCAGGTCAACGATCCCATCGTCCTGACGCTCGAGGATCCCGAGCTCTTCAATCATCCGTGGATCTACATGGTGGAGGGAGGCAACCTGCGCCTGAAGCCCGCTGAAGTGCCGATCCTCCGCGAGTACCTCCTCCGCGGCGGTACGCTCACGTTCGACGATTTCCACGGACCGATCGAGTGGACGAACGTCGAGAGCGAGCTGCGGCGGGTGTTTCCCGACCGCAAGATTATCGACCTGCCGAAAGCGCATCCGATTTTCAGCTGCTTTTACAAGTTCGACAGCTTCCCTCAGACGCCGGGGCTCGGGTCGTTTCTGCAGGGACGCACGTGGGAGAAGGGGGGCTACGTCGCCCACCTGCGCGCAATCGAGGACGACAACGGCCGCGCGATGGTCCTCATCAACTGGAACGTCGACATGGGCGACGGCTGGGAGTGGTCCAACGCGACGGAGTTTCCGGGCTACGTGAAGTACACCGCGATGGCGTACCGGATGGAAATCAACGAAATCATCTACTCGCTGACACACTGATGGCCACCACCCACGGACCCGGTTTATCGCTCGTCGCGGAACGCGTGGCCGACGGCCGCGCCCGCATTCTCGCCGAGATCCGCACGGTGATCGTCGGCCAGGACGCCGTGATCGACCAGGTGCTGATGGCGCTCTTCACCGGCGGGCATTGCCTGATCACCGGCGTGCCCGGCCTCGCGAAGACGCTGTTGATCAAGACGCTCGCGGCGATCCTGGACCTGTCGTTCAAGCGGATCCAGTTCACGCCGGATCTGATGCCGGCCGACATCACCGGCACGGAAGTGCTGGACGAAGAACACGGGCACCGCAGCCTGCGCTTCGTGAAGGGGCCGATCTTCGCGCAGATCCTGCTCGCGGACGAGATCAACCGAACGCCGCCCAAGACCCAGGCGGCGCTCCTCGAAGGCATGCAGGAGTACCACGTCACGGCCGCGGGCCGGACCTATCCGCTCGAGCGCCCGTTCTTCGTCCTCGCCACGCAGAATCCGATCGAGCTCGAAGGCACGTATCCGCTGCCCGAGGCGCAGCTCGATCGCTTCATGTTCAACGTCGTCGTCACCTACCTGACCGAAGACGACGAGGTGCGCGTCGTGACGCAGACGACGGGGACGAGCGCGCCGGCGCCGTCGCGCGTGCTGAACGGCGCCGAGATCCTGGAGTACCAGCAGCTCGTGCGGCAGGTGATCGTGGCCGAGGACGTGGCGCGCTATGCGGTGCGGCTCGTCGACGCGTCGCGGCCGGGCCGACAGGCCGACCTGCCGTTCGTGACGGACTGGGTGAAGTGGGGCGCCGGGCTCCGCGCGTCGCAGTCACTGATTCTGGCGTCCAAGGCGCGGGCGCTCATGCAGGGGCGCTATCACGTGGCGGTGGCCGACATCCGCGCGCTGGCCCATCCGATCCTGCGGCATCGCATCATCCCGAACTTCTACGCCGAGTCGGAGAAGGTGACGTCGGACATCATCGTGGACCGAGGCTTCCTCTAACCCGGGGTCGCGACGTCCGCTTTCTCGATCCCGCCGTGATCGCGCGGCTGGGGTCGATGGAGCTGAAGGCGCGCACCGTCGTGGAGGGATTCCTGTCTGGCCTGCACCGCAGCCCCTTCCAGGGGTTCAGCGTCGAGTTCGCGGAGTACCGGCAGTACCTGCCCGGCGACGATCTGTCCACGCTCGACTGGAAGGTCTACGCGCGGACAGACCGGCACTACGTCAAGAAGTTCGAGGAGGAGACCAACCTCGAGTGCCACCTGCTGCTCGACGTGAGCGCCTCGATGGCCTATCGCGGCGGCGCGGCGATGAGCAAGATCGAATACGGCAGCGTGCTCGCCGCGTCGCTCGCGTACCTGATGAACCGGCAGCGCGACGCGTCCGGGCTCATCCAGTTCGACGAGAAGATCACGGCCCGGCTGCCGGCGAGCGCGCGGCCGGGGCACCTGCACGCGATCCTGCTCGCGCTCGAGAAAATCGTCCCCGGGGCGCGGTCCGATGTGGGGCGCCCGCTGCACCAGCTCGCCGCTCGCCGATGCCATGGGCAAGCGGAGCCTCGCCGTTCTGATTTCCGATTTGCTGGACGATCCCGAGCGTGTGGTGAAGGGGCTGAAGCACCTGCGCTTCCGCGGCACCGACGTCATCGTCTTTCAGCTGCTGGATCCGCACGAGCTGCAGTTTCCGTTCACGGGCGCGTCGCGGTTCACCGATATCGAGAGCGCGGACGAGATCACCGCCGAGGCGGAGCGCGTCCGGGAGGGCTACCTCGCGGCGATGGCCGAGCTGCGCGCGCGGTATGAGAAGGATCTGCGCGGAGCGGGGATCGATTTCCTGACGCTCGACACGTCGACGCCGCTCGACTTCGCGCTGCTGGCCTATTTGGATGCCAGATCGAGGCGAAAGTAAACATGCGTACACGCGCCCACGGCGACATCACGAAGGCCACTAAGGCACAAAAGTCACAAAGCGCTCCTTGTGGTCTTCGTGCCTTTGTGACCTTCGTGGTTAAACCGTGGGTCGTGGGTGCTTCATGAGTTTCCTCACCCCGCTCTACCTCGCGGGCGCGGGCTTGATAGCCCTCCCGATCATTCTGCACCTGCTGCGCCGCGACGTCGCCCCGCCGGTGCCCTTCACGGCGGTGAGCCTGCTGCGCAAGAGCCCGGTGAACCGCTCGCGGACGCACCGGCTGCGCGACCTGCTGCTGCTGGCCGCGCGCGTCGCCGCGCTGCTCCTGCTCGCGGGCTCCTTCGCGCGGCCCTACGTGGCGGGCGCCCCGTCGACGGGCCGCATGACCGTGGTCGCCGTCGATCGGTCGTTCAGCATGGCCGCGCCGGCGCGCTTCGAGCGGGCGCGCGCGCTGGCGCGGGACGCCATCGACCAGGCGCAAGGGGATCGGGTCGCGCTCGTCGCGTTCGACGACCGCGCCGACGTGGTGTCGGCGGCCGGCACGCCATCGGACGCCCGCGCCGCGCTCGCCTCCATCGTCCCGGGGTTCGGGGCGACGCGCTACGCCGCCCTCTTCGACAGGGCCGCCGAGCTGCTGATGGACGAGGCGAACGCGCGGCTCGTGGTCGTCACCGACCTCCAGCGTAGCGGCTTCGACGAGAATCGCGCGGTGCTGCCGGAGGCGATCGACCTCCAGGTCCGCGACGCTGGCGGCACCGCGACGAACCTGTCCGTCACGACCGCGACGATCGATCGCCGTCACGTCGTCGCGACCGTGCGCAACTTCGGCGCGCGCTCGCGGACGACGGAGATCCGAGTGGTGGCGGACGATCGGCCGCTGCCGGCCAGGCGCCTGACGATCCCGGCCGGCGAGGCGCTCGACGTGCCGTTCGACGCCGCGGCCGACGTGCGCCGGGTGAAGGTCTCGCTCGACGATCCCGAGGGCTACGCCGCGGACAACGAGCGCTTCGCGCTGGCCGACACCCGGACGCTGCCGCGCATCCTCATCGTCGGCGGCG
>WNFM01182253.1_pt4 | contig 14150 bp, 11 predicted proteins | sample 5400271 | NCBI WGS metagenome assembly WNFM01 (sample SAMN13153352, study PRJNA577476) | soil metagenome | isolation source: 60 cm saprolite on Douglas fir-dominated hillslope | place: USA:California | collected 2013-09-17 | reverse complement strand
GGACGTTCATGCCGAACTCGGTCGCCGCGAACACGACGCAGAACACCGTGTTGATAATCGTACGGCCGCCGGGCGACCCCGTAATCAGGACGACCTTGCCCCCCTTCGACACGATCGTCGGCGTCATCGAGCTGAGCATCCGCTTGCCCGGGTCGATCAGGTTGGCCGGCGTGCCGATCGTGCCGTCGGCCGCGGTGACGCCGGGGTTCTTGTTGAAGTCCCCCATCTCGTTGTTCAGCAGGAAGCCCGCGCCCTTGACGACGACGCGCGAGCCGTAGCCCCCTTCGAGCGTATAGGTGTTGCTGACGGCCATGCCGAGCCGGTCGATGACCGAAAAATGCGTCGTCTCGTCGGCTTCCGGCGGCGCGGCCGTGATGATGTCCTTGCCGAGCTCCAGGCTGCTGCTGGCCTTCGCGGGATCGATGGTCGACGACAGCGACCGCGCGTAGTCCTTCGACAGCAGCTTCGTCAGCGGGATCTGGACGAAGTCAGGATCGCCGAGAAAGCGCGCGCGATCGAGATACGCGCGGCGCATGGCTTCGATCTCGAGATGCTTCGCCTCCGCGGAATTGAAGCCCTTGGCCTTCAGGTCGAAGGCCTCGAGCATGTTCAGCATTTCGATCAGCGCGACGCCGCCGGAGCTGGGGGGCGGCATGGACGCGATCTCATAGCCGCGGAAGGTGCCCTTCACGGGCGCCCGCTCCTTGGCCTCGTACGCCGCCAGATCGAGCTTCGTGATCAGGCCGCCGTTCGCGGCGAGGTCCTCCGCGATGCGGTCGGCGATCCATCCTTTGTAGAACGCATCGGGACCGTCCGTCGCGATGGCGCGCAGCGTCTTGCCGAGATCCTTGAGGACGATGCGGTCGCCGCCGGCCCAGGCGCCGCCGCCGGGTTTGCCGTAGGCCTCGACGGAGGCGGGGAACTTGCCCATCGCGCCGGCGAGCTGAGAGTTCAGTCCGCGGGCGAGGCCGTCGGACACGACGAAGCCATCCTCGGCGAGCCGCACCGCGGGCATCACGACGTCTTTCCACGGCAGCCGGCCGAACTTCCTGTGGGCGAGCGCGAGCCCTCGCACGGTGCCGGGCACGCCCGGAGCGAGGTAGCCCTGGTTGGTCAGCGAGATGTCGACCTTGCCGTCGCGCAGGTACATCATCCTCGCCGACTTCAGCGGCGCCTTCTCCCGATAGTCGAACGTCGTCACGGCGCCGCTCGGGGAGCGGACGACCATGAATCCACCGCCGCCGATGTTGCCCGCGCTCGGGTGCGTGACCGCGAGCGCGAAGGCCGTCGCCACCGCCGCGTCGACGGCGTTTCCGCCCTTGGCCAGCACGCCCGCGCCGGCGTCGCAGGCCGGCGCCGACGTGCACACGACCATCCCGTCCTTCGACGGGACGCCTTCGGCCGCCGCCTGCCGCATGGCGGGCGCGGGCCGCGCGGCCAGCATCATCACGGCGATTGCGAGAAACGCCCCTGCGCGCATTCTAGCGGCCAGTCCTCGCTGAACAAGGACCACCTCGCGGGCGGGGCATCCCACCTCCACCCCACCGCGCACAAAACGCACGGCGGGGGCCCCGGGCTGGCGGCGTTGCTCCTCCCTCACAGACTCCCGGGATCCTCGGTCGTCGCGCCCGGCCAGCCGGGCGCCGCGCGCCGCGATCTGGTCCTTGTTCGGCGAGGAGTGGCCACTCGTCATGGCCGGAGCTTACCGTATTAAGCTTGCGGCGTGGTCTACACACTGCTGGCTCTATACCTCGCGGCGATGCTCCCCGGCGGCCAGGGCGCGCCGGCCATCAAGCCCATCACCGTGTCGGCCGCCGTCAGCCTGACCGACGCCTTGACGGCCGTCGCCGAGGCCTACGGCCGCACCGGCGGCGGCGTGCGTTTCAACTTCGCGGCCTCGAACGTCCTGGCGCGCCAGATCGTCAGCGGCGCGCCGGTGGATGTCTTCATCAGCGCCGACGAGGCGCAGATGGACGTCGTCGCCGCCGCCGGCCTGCTGAAGGACGGCACGCGCGTCGATCTGCTGCGCAATCAGCTGGCGGTGGCGTTGCCCAACGACCGGTCGCGCACGTTCAAGAGCTTCAAGGAAATCGCCGATCCGGCGTTCAAGCGGATCGCCATCGGCGATCCCGCGGCCGTCCCGGTCGGCGTGTACGCGAAGCAATACCTCGAGAAGGAACGGTTGTGGGACAAGGTTCAGGCGCGCATTGTCCCGATGGGAAGTGCGCGCGCCACGCTCGCGGCGGTCGAGTCCGGGGCGGCCGACGCGGCGATCGTGTACCGGACGGACGTGCGCCTTGCGCTCAACGCCACCGTCGCGTGGGTGGTCCCCATCGACGTCGGCCCGCGCATTCTCTATCCGGGCGCCATCATCCGGACGACAGCCGTCCCCGACGAATCGAAGCGCTTCCTCGACTTCGTGCGAGGCGAGCCCGCCGCCCGCATCTTCCAGCGCTTCGGATTCGAAATCGCCCGCTCCGCACGCTGAACCATGGAGGTCTGGCGGATCACCTGGTTCACGGTCGCCTGCGCGGCCGGCGCGACCGCGCTGCTCCTGCCGCCCGGCGTGGTCCTCGCCTGGCTGCTCGCGCGGCGCACGTTCCCCGGGCGCGTGCTGGTCGAGACCTTCGTGTCCCTGCCGCTCGTCATGCCGCCCGTCGCCACCGGGCTGATCCTGCTCATGCTCCTCGGCCGCCGGGGCGCCATCGGGCGCGTCCTCGAGCGGCTGGGCATCGAGGTCGTCTTCACGTGGAAAGCGGTCGTGCTGGCGATGGCGATCATGGGCCTGCCGCTGCTCGTGCGAACCGCCAGGGCGGGGTTCGAACAGGTCAACGCGCGGTACGAGTCCGTCGCGGCGACGCTCGGCGCGTCGCCGGCGCGCATTTTCCTCACAATCAGCCTGCCGCTCGCGTGGCCGTCGGTACTGGCGGGCGCGGTGCTCGCCTTCGCGCGCGCGCTCGGCGAATTCGGCGCGACGATCGTTGTCGCCGGCAGCATTCCAGGGACCACGCGCACGCTCGCCGTCGCGATCTACGGCTACGCGGAGACGGGGCAGGACGCCCTGGCGATGACGCTGCTGCTCGTGTCGGTCGCGATCGCCTTCGTGGCGCTGTGGGCGGCGAACCACCTCGTCGAGCGGAGGGCGGCGTGATCGATCTCGATATCGAGCTCGAGCTGGGCCGGTTCCTGCTCGAGGCGAAGGTTCAGCTCGACGCGCGCGCGGCCGCCCTCTTCGGCTCCTCCGGCGCCGGCAAGACGACGATCCTCGACGCGATCGCGGGCCTGCGCGCGCCGAGGCGCGGATCCATCGTCGTCAACGGGCGCGTGCTCTTTTCGTCGGGCTCCGGCATCAACGTGCGGCCGCACCACCGTCACATCGGCTACGTGCCGCAGGACGTGGCGCTCTTTCCCCACATGCTCGTGCGCGGCAACCTGCTCTACGGGCGCCATCCAGGGGTGTCGCCGGATCTCGATCGGGTGGTGGGCATGCTGGAGATCGGCGCGCTGCTCGGCCGGCGCGTGACGGAGCTGTCGGGCGGCGAGCGCCAGCGCGTGGCGCTCGGCCGCGCGCTCATGTCCGGTCCCTCGCTCCTGCTGCTCGACGAGCCGCTCGCGGCAGTGGACGTGCCCTTGCGCCGCCGTATCCTGCCGTACCTCAGGCGCGTCCGCGACGAGCTCACGGTCCCCATCATCTACGTCTCCCACGATCGGGACGAGATCGATGAGCTCGCGGACGTCGTGGTGAAAATCGAGAGCGGCCGCGTCGTCGGCGTCGAAAGCGTTTGAGAGACGGCCCCACGGGTCAGGTTTCTTGTAATCAGTGTGCCTTCGTGACCTTCGTGATGAGCCGTCGGCTCGTGTCCCAACTCAGAAGTCGAACCCGCCCCCGCCCCCGAACCGCGGATTGACGATGTTGTTGAAGATCGAGCCGAACGAATAGTTGATGCCGAAGTTGAAGAAGTACTGGTAGCCCGTCAGGAGCTGGCGCTGGCGCAGCAGGATGTCTTCGGTGCTCGCTGCGCCGCGCGGAAGGTAGATCTGATCGCGCGTGCGCGAGAGCTCGCCGAACAGGTTGAAGGAGAACCCCTTGAACAGGCGGATATTCGCGCCGCCGAACAGTCCGAGCGAGTACTTCGACGGCTGGGTGAGGTACTGGGAAAAGCTGAACTGCGCGCTGGCGCTGCCCCAGGGCTGGCGCAGGCTGAGCCCGGCTTCCGCGCGATGGTCCAGAAGCGTCTCGCGCAGCTTGCCGAACACCGTCTCCTCGCGATAGTGGTGCACGTCGTGCCCGATCGTGTATTGCAGCGTGAGCATCCGGCGCGTCGATTCGGAGTAGGGGAAGACGTCGAACTCGATGCCCGGAGCGAACCGGGTCTTGAGGGCAAAATTGCGGAAGGTCTGTGAGCTCACCGATCCCATGGCGCCGAGCGACCAGTGCTGCGTCAGGCTCTTCACGACGATGCCGCTGGCGTCCAGGTTCCGCGAGACACTGAGGAACGTCGTCTTGTCCTCCAGCACGAACGTGTTGTCCCGATAGTTGGCGCTCGCCTCGAGCGACGTGCGCCACCCATCCGTTGTCCTGGTCGCGGCAAGCGATCCGCGGACGGACCGGCCCTTGGACGACTCCTCGCCGTTGAAGTTCCCGCCGGTATTGATCCGGTAGGTCCAGTAATTCCAGGGATCCTTCTTCCTGGCCGCCGCGAGGGCCTCGGCTCCTTCCAGCTTCTTGAACGTCACGCGCAGCCGTCCACCGACGCTCGTCTGGGCGGCATACCGCACGAGACCCACCTTCAAGACTTCGGCAAAGCCCGCGCGGATCTCGTCCGGCGTCGCCGTCTGCGGTGAGTTGTAGGTCAGCGTCTGGTCGGACCCTTGGTAGGTGTGTAACCCGATGAACTTCAGCGTCCATTGGGATCCGCCGCCGCCGGTCTCCTGGTTCGTGACGAGCACGTGCACGTCCGCGTCTTCGCGGTTGCGGACGTAATCGATGAAGGTCACCTCCTTCTTCAAGTAGTCCTCGTCACACCGGTTGCAGTCCAGAAAGACCCTGACCATGTCGTGCTGGGCCTGCGGCTCCTGCTCCGCCGCCGCCGGGCCGTCAGGGAGAAAGAACGCTAAGGCACACGTCAGGCGGCAGATAAGGCGTTTCATCGATCGTGGCCGGAGTATAGGACGAAATGTCGCGCGATCTGTTAGCATTCAGCCCCCGCACGCCGTCCGTCCCTGACGGACCGAACCACGAAGGAATGACCATGACCTCACGCCGCCCGCAGATGTTGCTCGCCATTGCCGCCCTCGTCATCGCGCCGCTCCTCGGCCCGACCGCCTCGATGCAGCCGGCGCCGAGACACGCCGTTGAAGTCGAGGACGTCATCGCCTGGAAAGCCCTCGGTTCGACGGTGCTGTCAGCGGACGGCCAGTGGTTCGGATATCGCCTCGCGCCCCAGGAAGGGGACGCCGAGGTGGTCGTGCGCCAGGTGCGCGGCGAGAAGGCGATGCGATTCGCGATCGGCGAAGTGCCGCAGGGCGCCGGCGGTGGCGGCCGCGGCGGCGCCGCCGGCAACGTATCCTCCGCGCTCGCGTTCTCGGACGATGGGAAGTGGGCGGCGTTTTCGACGTATCCGACGCGCGCGGCCGCGCTGCGGCTCAAGCGGCAGCGCCGGCCGATTCAATCCGGCGTGACCGTCCTCAACCTGGCCACCGGCGAGAAGAAGGAGTACCCGAAGGTTCGGCGGTTTGCGTTCTCCGGCGAATCGGCGGGCTGGATCGCGCTGCACCGCTATGGCCCGGACGCGCCGGGCGGCGGCGGCGCAGCCGCTGCGGCGGGCGGTGGCGGCGGTCGCGGCGGCGGCGCCGCGGCTGCCGGCGCGGCCCCGGATCGGCCGCGCGGCACGGACCTCATCCTGCGGGACCTCGCGAGGGGGGCGGAGCTCAACGTCGGCAATGTCAGCGAGCTCTCGTTCCGGAAGGACGGAAAACTCCTCGCGCTCGCGATCGACGCGCAGGACAAGGCGGGCAACGGGCTTCAAGTCCGCGACATGACGACCGGCGCGGTGTCGGCGCTCGACAGCGCCAGCGCCTCCTACGAGCACATCACCTGGAGCGAAAAAGGGGACGCGCTCGCCGTGCTGAAGGGGAGCGACGACCGCGCATATCGCGACAAGCTTTACACCGTCGTCGGCCTCACCGACCTCGCCGCGGCCACGCCGACAAAAGTGATCTTCGATCCGGCGGCCGATTCGTCCGTGCCCAAGGGCATGTCGGTCAGCCCGAACCGCGATCCGCAGTGGACGGACGACCTCGAGGCGCTCGTCTTCGGCCTCTACGAGCCGCGCCACAAGGACGCAACCGACGATCCGTCCGCCGAGGCGCCCGCGCAGGATGCGGCGCCGGCCGCGCCCGATGCGGGCGCGAGCCCCGCGAACGCCCCTGCGAATGAAGACAAAGTGGACCTCGTCCTCTGGCATTACAAGGATCCGCGGCTCCAGACCCAGCAGGAAGTCCAGGAAGCACGGGACCGCGCGTTCAACTACGTCGCCGAGTACCGCGTACAGCCGAAGAAGTTCATCCGGCTCGCGGACGACGAGATGCGGAACGTGACCGTCAATCCCAGGCAGAGCCGGTGGGCGTACGGGTCGGACGACCGCGAGTACGAGCTGATGGGCAGCCTGGACGGCCGGCGCTACGAGGATCTGTACTCGATCGACCTGACCACGGGCGCACGCAAGCCCGCCGTGAAACACCTCCGGTACTTCTCGGGCGCATCACCGGACGGGTCCCACATCCTCTACTACGAGAACGGCGACTATCACGTCTACACGCTGGCGACGGGGGCCGATCGGAACATCACGCAGGGACTGCCCGTGTCGTTCGTGGACGTCGAGGACGATCACAACAACGTGAAGCCGCCGATTGGCGCGATCGGATGGGCGAGCGACAACACGACCGTGCTCCTGACGGATGCCTGGGACATCTGGCGGGTCCCCTCCGATGGCGGCCACGCCGTCAACCTGACCGGCAACGGGAAGAAGGACGGCATCCGCTATCAGCGGCGCTTCGCGCTGGAGCCGCGCGAGGACCGCGACACCGGGATCGATCTGTCGAAGGCGCAGTACTTCGCCGCGTACGGCGAGTGGACCAAGAAAGGGGGCATTGCGCGCATCGGCCCGGGCCCGTCCGGCGCGAAGATGCTCACGTGGGCCGATGCCTCGTACCCGCAGCTGATGAAGGCCGCGCACGGCGACGCCCTCGTCTTCACGCGGGGCACGTCGCTGGAGCCCGCGGATTACTACTCCGCCGACGCGTCGCTCGCCAACCCGCTCCGCCTGACCGACCAGCGGTCCCAGGTCGAGAAGTTCACCTGGTCGGCCGGCGTGCAACTGGTGAGCTACACGAGTGAGAAGGGGGACAAGCTGCAGGCGGCGCTCTTCCTGCCGGCGAACTACGAGAAAGGCAAGTCGTACCCGACCGTCGTCAATTTCTACGAGAAGATGTCGCAGACCGCCAACCAGTTCGCGAGCCCGTCGGCGAACGGGTTCAACCGATCGGTCTACACGAGCGCCGGCTACGCGGTGCTCGTCCCCGACATCGTCTACCGCGTCAACGATCCCGGCATGTCGGCGGTCTGGTGCATGGTCCCCGCCGTCAAGGCGGCGATCGCCACCGGCATCGTGGACGCGAAGCACATCGGGATTACGGGGCACTCGTGGGGCGGCTATCAGACGGCGTTCCTCGTGACCCAGACCGATGTGTTCGCGGCCGCCGTCGCCGGCGCCCCGCTGACCGACATGGTCAGCATGTACTCGCTGGTCTACAAGAATTCCGGCGGATGGAACGGCGCGATCTTCGAGAGCAGCCAGGGGCGGTTCAAGGGGGGGTTCTGGGACAACTGGGACGCCTACTCCCGCAACTCTCCCGTGTTCTTCGCCAGGAACGTGCACACGCCGCTGATGATCCTGCACAACGACAAGGACGGCGCCGTCGACTTCACGCAGGGCGTCGAGTATTTCAACACGCTCCGGCGCCTGCAGAAGCCGGTCATCATGCTCGAATACATCGGCGAGAACCACGGTCTGGCCAAGCCGGTGAACCAGCGCGACTACACCGCGCGCATGAAGGAGTACTTCGATCACTACCTGATGGGCGCGCCCGCGCCCGATTGGATGGTGAACGGCGTGCCGCGCCTCAAGATGGAGGATCACCTGAAGGAGCGCGCGAAGCCGAAGACTCCGTTGAAGAAGATCACGACGACGACGGAGGGGCGCTGACCGTTGTGAGGCCGGGCCTTGCCGCGCCCCTCGTCGCGATCGTCGGCCTCTTCGTGGCGAATGAGCCGCAGGTCGCGGACCCTGTCGTCCGAACCGAGCTCGTGTTCGAGACCGCGCCGTTCGCGAGCGCGCACGCGTCGACGATCGCGCAAACCAGGGACGGACTGGTTGCCGCGTGGTTCGGCGGCACGCGCGAAGGCGCGCCGGACGTCGGCATCTGGGTGTCGCGGCACGCGGCACGCGGATGGAGTCCCCCGGTGGAAGTGGCCAACGGCATCCAGACCGACGGAACCCGGCACCCGTGCTGGAATCCCGTGCTGTTCCAGCTGCCGGACAGCACGCTCCTGCTGTTCTACAAGGTCGGCCCGAGCCCTCGGGAATGGTGGGGCATGGAGCGGACGTCGCGCGACGGCGGGAAGACGTGGAGCGACGCGAGACGGCTACCCGACGGCATTCTCGGCCCGATCAAGAACAAGCCCGTCCGACTTCCCGACGGCGCGATCGTCGCGTCCAGCAGCACCGAATCGACCGCCCGCCCGAGCGTGTGGCGGGTGCACTTCGAGCGAAGCGTCGATGCCGGCATGACGTGGACGGCGGTGTTTCCGCCGGCGCCGGCCGACGGCAGGGAGATCGACGCGATCCAGCCCAGCATCCTGGTTCATCCCGGCGGCAGGCTGCAGGCGATCGGCAGGACGCCGGCGGGGCGCGTCTTCGAGACCTGGTCCGCTGACGGGGGACGAACGTGGACCCCAATCGCCCTGACGGCGCTGCCCAATCCGAACGCCGGCATCGACGCCGTGACGCTCCGCGGCGGCCGCCACCTCGTCGTCTACAACCACACCACGCAGGGGCGGACGCCTTTGAACGTCGCGGTGTCAGGTGACGGGAAGACGTGGGACGCCGCGCTCGTGCTGGAACGGGACCCGGGGGAGTATTCGTACCCCGCCGTCATCCAGACCACCGACGGTCTGGTGCACATCACCTACACGTGGAAGCGACAGCGCATCAAGCACGTCGTGATCGATCCGGCGGCGCTGACGCCGGTGCCGATGGTCGACGGTAAATGGCCGGCGGACCTCCGGTGAACATTGGAGACTGAAGACTGAAGACTGAAGATTGAAGATTGAAGATTAACGGGATCGACGACGGCCGATTGTTGATTGGGGTGCCCCAATCGACATTCAGCACTCGGAAATCCGTTTAATCTTCAGTCTTCACTCTTCAGTCGCCAATTACGACCCTCCAGTGATCGTGCGGCGGGCGCGGACGGAGACGCCGCGCCGCAGCACGCGGACGTCGAGCTCGCGGAGATCGGCGCCGCGGCCGACCGGCGGATCGCCGACGCCGATCAGATAGTAGTTCGCGGCCTCGCGCATGATTTTGTCGGCCGCGGCGTTGAGGTCGTTCGTGTTCACGAAGGCGAACCCGCCGGTCTCGCGCGCGAAGCCGCTGGCGCCGCCGTCGACGCGAGTCATCCCGACGCCCGACGGATCGATCACATACAGATTCACGTTGGCGAGCGCCATGGCCTGCATCGCCCCGATCCATTCCTTGCGAGGATCCACGCCGGCCGACGGCGGAGGGATCGGCCGGTCGAACAGCCAGCCTGACCCGATCGCGACGATCGTCTTGCGTTGACCGCCGGCCTCCACCAGCTGGCGCGACAAGGCGCCGAGGTTCTTCAGCACGTGCTCGCCGAGGTTCTCGAGGCGGATGAGACCGGCGGAGCGCACGCTGTAGGCGTCGATCGTCCGGAACAGCCGGGTCCGGTCGTCTGTGGCTTCCATGGACGATCCGTCCAGCGTCACGATCGCCATCCGGTCCCCTGGCAGCATCCGGTTCACGAACCGTCGCGCGACATCCTGTGCGCGGCTCGCCAGCGGGAGCGGCAGCGTCACGTCGTCGAGCACCAGCACCGTCAGCCGTCCGGCGCGCTGGTCGCTCGCCGGCGTCACGGCGTCGAACGTCTCGATCGGCACGCGGAAGTGGCCGATCCAGATCTCCATCTCGTCCTGCTTCAGATCCACCACCGGCACGCCGTCCTTGTCGAACGCGACGGCGTCGATCACCAGCCTGGCTGAGCCACCTTCGACGGGCCTCTGGGGGCGCCCGGCGAGCGGTCCGATCGCGATCAGGACGAGCGGCAGCAGGATGCGTGTCATTGGAGTAGTCTACGCCTTTGAACCGGACCACCAGTCACCAGAGGGATCAAAATGCGCTTTCGCCTGGCCGCCACGCCGCTCCTGGTCCTCACGACCGCCGTCGTGTCGGCGCAGGATCCCCTTGCGCGGGTCGAGCAGGAAGTCGTGAGGGTCACGCCCGCGCTGGTCGAGATCCGGCACCAGATTCACCAGAATCCCGAGCTGTCGAACCGTGAGGAGAAGACCGCGGCCCTCATCGCCGACTACCTGCGGAAGCTGGGCCTCGAGGCGCAGACCGGCGTGGCGCATCACGGGGTCGTCGCCGTGCTCAAGGGCGGCCTGCCCGGGCCGGTCATCGCCGTGCGCGCGGACATCGACGCGCTGCCGGTCACCGAGCAGACGAACCTGCCGTTCGCGTCAAGGGTGCGCACCACGTATCTCGGCCAGGAGGTCGGCGTCATGCACGCGTGCGGACACGACATCCACACGGCCGTGCAACTCGGCGTGGCCAGCGTGCTGACCGCCATGAAGGCGAGCGTGCCGGGGACGGTGAAGTTCATCTTCCAGCCGGCGGAAGAAGGGGCGCCGCCGGGAGAGACGGGTGGCGCGTCGCTGATGGTGAAGGAAGGCGTGCTCCAGAACCCGCGCCCGCAGGCCATCTTCGGGCTCCACGCCGCCGCCGACATCGCCGTGGGGGATATCGGGTATTCGGAAGGGCCGGCGCTGTCCGCCGCGGACACGTGGGAAGTGAAGATCGTCGGCCGGCAGTCGCACGGCGCGCGCCCCGATCTGTCCATCGATCCGATCGTGACGGCCGCCGAATTCGTCCAGGCGCTGCAGACCATCCGATCGCGCACGTTGTCCGGACTCGAGCCGGGCGTCGTGACCGTCGGGACGATTCACGGCGGGACGCGTCACAACATCATCCCGGGAGACGTGACGCTGACCGGCACCATCCGCACCTTCCGGCCCGAGGTGAGCGCGCTCGCCGAGGCGAGGCTGCGCACGATTCTCAAGGGCGTGACGGAAGCCGCGGGCGCGAGCGGAGAGGTCGTCCGGTACGAGCGTGGCGCCCCCGCGACGATCAACAACATCGAGCTGACCCGCGAAACCGTCCCGGATCTCGAACGCGCCGCTGGGAAGCCGCACGTGATCCGCATTCCGCCGTCCATGGCGTCCGAGGACTTCTCGTTCTTCGCAAACGAGGTCCCGGGGTTTTACTATCGTCTCGGCACGCTGAAGGCGGGCACGACGTCCGGCGATCACCATACGCCCACGTTCCTGGCGGACGACAGCGCGATCCCCGTCGGCGTCAACGCGATGAGCGTCGTGATTCTGGACTATCTGTCGCGCCACAAGTAATCATCAGCATCCAGCGGAGGAGATTTCGATGCGCGGTGTGTGTGTGCTCCTGTTCCTGGCGATGGCCGCCACGCCGGCGCAGGCGCAGAGTCTGTACATGAAGAAGGGCGAACGGGCCGTCGAAGGCAGCATCGGCTGGTCCGTCGGCCCATCGTCCAACGGCACCGAGGGCGTCGTCAGCGCCAGTGTCGACGGCCGGGTGGACGTCGGCGTGTCGCTCGCCCGGTACACGTACACGTTTACCGACGGGTCGAAGTCCACGTTCAACGAATACGCGCCGTTCGTCCGGTTCTTCCCGATCAAGGAACAGGACGGCGCGCCCGTCAGCCTGGCGATCAGCGGGCAGGTCTTTCTGGACTCGTACGGGACGCCGGACTCAGGTCACTACGTGCAGGTCGGCACGGCGATCTACAAGCAGTTGAAGCTCTCGGACCGCCTGTCGATCCAGCCGTACGTCGGCTTCGCGTTCGTCGCCGAGTCGTACACCTTCGGCGGCGGTCCCGCCGCTCGCGCCCAATACCTGACCCGCGATATCGGTCTTCATTTCACGTCAGCCCCGGAGCGGCCGTGGATCTTCCGGCTGACGCTCGCCGAACAGAGCTTCCGCCGCGAGACGTACCGCGGCGCGCGGGTCTCCGTGATCCACCGCTTGTGATGAAGCCGGGCGCCGCGCTGATTCCCGCCGTCGCGCTGCCGGCTCAGTCTCAGACCACACGCAGCGGTCCGAGCCCGTTCAGCCGGAGCCGTTCCACACCTCGCCCGCCACCCGCGCCACCAGGTCCAGCTTCTGCCGCTGATCCTCCGGCGTGAGCCGATTGCCTTCGTGAACAGATCCAGAGACGACACGCCATGCTGACCGTCACCAAAGACCTCGTCCTGCCCGCTACCATCACTGGGTCGTGGCCGCGGCCGCGCTGGTTCGACATGAGCATGTGGGGCCGCCCCCTCGACACGTGCATGATGGACACGCGCTATCGCGAGCAGTTCGGCGACGCCTTGTCGACGGTCATTGCCGACCAGGAGCGCGCCGGCCTCGACCTGGTCACGCACGGCGATCTGCACTGCGACGACGATATGGCGGGCCGGTCGTGGCACCACTACCCGCTGCAGCGCTGGGCGGGGTTCGAGGGGGACTACCTCCAATCGGAAGAGACCCGATCGCCCTGGCTGCGGTATCCGCCGGGCACGCTCCTGAACGAGATCTACACGGGCTGGCGCTGGCCCCGCGTCGTCGACAAGATCGTCCATCGTCCGCTCGACTACCCCAAGATCTGGCGGCTCGCGCAGGCACGAGCCGCGCATCCAGTGAAGTTCGGCACGTGCTGCTCGCAGGTGATGGGCCTCTTCCTCGATATTCATACGCCGAAGTACACCGACCATCGCCAGGTGATCTGGGACATGGCCGAGGCGATGAACAAGGAATTGCTCGCGCTGCGCGACGCGGGGTGCAGGCTGATCCAGATCGAGGAGCCGACGCTACACTTCTGGGCGAACACGTACGGCGCCAAGAGCGACGAAGTGAAGTTCATGGTCGAGGCGTTCAACCGCGAGGTGCAGGGGCTGGACGATGTGGAGGTGTGGATCCACACGTGCTGGGGCAATCCCAACATGCAGAGGGTGATCGAGGACGACAGCTACAAGGCGTCGTTCGATCTGTATCTGGAGGCGCTCAAGGGCGACGTGTGGACGGTCGAGATGACCGACCGCCAGTTCAGGGAGATCGAGCTGTTTGGACGCCTGAAGGGCCGGCTCCCCAAGAAGATCGCCGTCGGTGTGGTGAGCCATCGCACGCTGCAGGTCGATCGGCCGGAGGAGGTCGCCGCGCGGATCCGGCGGGCGCTCGAGCACATCAGCCCCGAACAGCTCATCGTCTCGAGCGACTGCGGGTTCGGCCGCCAGGGCGGCAACCGCGACATCGCGTTCTTCAAGTCGTCGTCCATCGCGCAGGGCGCCAACATCGTCCGGCGGGAGCTCGGACTCCAGGCAACCCGCGTCCCGGCCGCCGACCCGATGCTGCAGACCGATATTGTGCCGAAGGCAGCGGACCGGTAATAGTTGGACAGCGGTGGGACGTGGAAGGTCATCTCGCACTCGGAGCGCCGGCCGGTGCGATCATGAGCCGCCGCTGCCTGCCTCGCCGAAGCCGCAGACGAAGACGGGGCTGAATGCAGACGTTGACCGGACGCGAAAGCGACGCGAACGATGAGCTCGGTCTTTCTTGATTTCGTCCGGGTGGTCGTCGATGGCAACCTCGACCAAGTATCCCGGCGTCTGGCTGGCCGTCCGGCTCTTGCGACGATGTCCTCCGATGTGGGCGCTACACGTCAGGAGGCATCGACATTCTTCTTCGCCGACATCGCTCACTACCTCTATGCGGGCG
>WNFM01311102.1_pt8 | contig 14152 bp, 15 predicted proteins | sample 5400271 | NCBI WGS metagenome assembly WNFM01 (sample SAMN13153352, study PRJNA577476) | soil metagenome | isolation source: 60 cm saprolite on Douglas fir-dominated hillslope | place: USA:California | collected 2013-09-17 | reverse complement strand
CTCTAGCGTGGCGCAAATGAACCGCAAGCGAGTCGGAATCACTGTACCGAACTCAAAAGAAAGGCCATCTGATTTACTCCATCCGTCGGGCCCAAAGTTCGCGGACAGCACAATATCGCAGCACCCTAAACTTTAACGTATGGACTCTGCGGCGACACTTCGTTCTGTTCCGGGATTGAAGCCGATCTATTTCGTACCACGCGAGGATATCGTTACGAATGTTCTCATCCCGTGCTTACAACAGGCGCGGGCTGTTGATTGCATGGTCGGCTTTTTCTCTTCCGCGTCATTGTCAATTCTTGCTCCAGGTTTAGCCTCGTTCATAGCCAGTTCTTCGAATCCACTTCGGCTGATTATCTGCCCAGTTCTTAGTGCCGCCGACCGCGATGCAATTAGCCAAGGTTATAGGTCCGCGGATACTGTCATCGAGGAGTTTCTTTCACAGGGACTATCCGTCGAGGACGGACTGGCGCGACACACACTGCGTTGCTTGGCGTATTTAATAAGCGTAGCTCGTGTCGAGATCCGCGTTGCGCTGATGCGGGATGCATTATTCCATCCTAAGGTCTGGTTGATTATTGATGGCGCAGATGCCATGGCAATCCATGGATCAAGCAACTTAACCGTGAGTGGTTTATCGAAGAATTATGAGCAGGTATCGGTTACCAAGTCTTGGTCCGACGAAAATAGTATGTACATAGTTCAAGAGTTCCGTGCGGAATTCGACAAGTTTTGGTCGCGAACTTCCCTTGAATGCACCGTTCTCGACTTTCCTGATGCGATCGCGAAACGATTGGTCCGCGAATTTTCCGGTGCCAACCCACCCACCGAGGGGGAGTTACTTGCGCTTCTAGACACTGAGAATCGCGAACTGTCGATAGTCGCGCCGCGCCCGCAGTTTCGTATTCCCGCCTACCTTAACTACACAACCGGAGACTTTGCCCACCAAGGGAAGGCAGCGGACGCGTTTGAGGCACATGGATTTCAAGGCATTCTCGCGATGGCCACGGGGTCAGGGAAAACGATTACCTCCATGATCGCAGCACATAGGCTATTCGAGAAAGAGAAAAAGCTTCTTATCGTTGTGGCGGCACCTTATCTTCCCCTCATTTCACAATGGTGCGATGAGATCACCGAATTTGGCCTCGTGCCTATAAACCTTGGTCTTATCTCAGGAGCGAAGGCGCGAAATACCGAGGTAGCGGCGGTCGCAAGACGTGTTCGCTTGAGTAGCGGCGCATCGGCCGAAGTGTTGGTCGCAACGCACAATACGCTCTGCGACCAATCCTTTCAAACCGCGCTAAATCGGGCGGATGTTCCGGTCCTATTAATCGCCGACGAAGTACACAGTCGAGAGGAGTTTATTAGAACGCCTCCGCAAGGAATTCCGTTTCGGCTCGGACTATCCGCTACACCTATCAGGCAGTACGACGCCGAGGGAACTGCGGCATTACAGGCCTATTTTGGCGAGACGATATTTACATTCACGCTCGAACAGGCAATCGGAGTTTGTTTGGTTCCGTATGACTATCACGTCCATTCACTTGATTTGACCGATGATGAACTAGAACGATGGTCGGAGCTCACCGAACGGATAAAAAGGGACTGGTGGAAGATTTCATCAGGAAAGGCGGAAGACAGCACATACCTTCAGACGCTTCTCCAACGTAGACGGCTCATTCTTGAGACGGCCCAGCGTAAGCTGCAAATTCTCTCTAATTTGTTGGACCTCGACGGTCTTTCATCGCTGACGTACACACTCATATACGCGACCGATAAAGATCCGGCGCAGCTTATTGCGGTAAATCAGCTGCTTCGTGAAAAGGGGATACGCTTCCATGAGCTTACATCCGAAGAAACTTCGGATAGAGGATTGACTCGACGCGTTGTAGACGCATTCCAGCGTGGTGACTTGCAGGTTCTTACTGCAAAGCGCGTTCTCGACGAAGGAGTAAACATACCGCAGATATCGAAAGCATATATTCTTGCTAGTACCACAGTGGAGAGGCAGTGGGTTCAAAGGCGTGGTCGACTATTGCGAAAGTGTGAAGCCATTCACAAGAATTCAAGCACCATTCATGATTTCTTAGTCGTACCCCCTGCCACAGCGGTGGATTCTGATACAAAGTCTATTGTGAAAAGTGAGCTCGCCAGAGTTAGGGAATTCTCGAAGCTTTCTAAGAATTTTGGAGCCCCGGATGGCGCGTTGGCTGTTATTGATCCAATCGTAAAGCGCTTCTTCACCGATCCAGAGGATTTGTATGCCGCTAGCTAGCAAAAGAGTACTAAGTATTATCCTGGAGGAATGCAAAGAACGGGATGAGCGCTTTCCGGGCTATCGGCGTGAGCTAATCGAAACGCTTTCTGACATTATTCAGCTCGAGCGTGATCATCGTGTGCAAGGTACGAACATAAGACAGCGCGTAGCGGACAAGATAGGAGCTTTGGGGCGCCTTATCGCTGAAACTTCGAGGACCAACTAGAGGGCTTATCGCGATGAAGCTTCTTAGCGCCCGATTCAAGAATTTCCGTCTCCTGAGGAACTTGGCAGTGGAGTTCTCGACAGATGCGACCAAGCGCCTGACAGTCATACGAGCGGAGAATGAGTCTGGCAAGACAACGATGCTTACCGCGCTCCAATGGGCTCTCTATGGAGATGACGCGTTGCCAAATCGAGGGGAAGAGTATCGCATTCACCCCATAGATTGGGATCTCTCTCAGTCCAGCCAAGTCCCTATAGACGTCGAAATCGAATTTGAGGTTAATTCCGTGGTCACCGGACCAGGGGGACAAACTAGAGAGTCCCGCACTCGCTACCGGCTTCTACGTTCCGTCATGGAGCAGGTGTCTGGGGCCACATGGAAGCGAGGTCGCTCTACGGTGCAGCTCTTCCAACTCACGACGACAGGGGACAAACCGCTAATGGATCCCGAGTCAATCATCGTCGACTATCTGCCAACAGAACTCCGCGAGGTGTTTTTCACCGACGGGGATCGAGCATTGAGCTTCATTGAGGCTGGGCTATCTGCTACTACCAAGCGCGATCGTGGGGAACGCGCTATTCGAGCACTGCTAGGACTTTCTGTAATTGAGATGGCGCAAAAACATGTAAAGGATGCATCATCAGAGATAAATCGTAAACCTCGAACGATTACGGCGAGTGAGGATCTGAAAGCCATAACCGAGGACATTGACACCACCGAGAAGGGTATAGACAAGATCACAACCGAACTCAAGGAGGCGAAGCAGAGTTTCGAGTCCTGTGATGAAAAGTTGAATGATATCGATAAGCGAATAAGCGCCGCTCTTCAAAAGGGCGACCAAGAGGCCCTTGCGGGGGACCTGGACACCTGCAGGCGCTCCATCCGAATCTTGGATGACCAACTCGAGACACTCGATCGCGCTCATAGCGGCCTCTTTCGTAGTGCCAATTTAGCCCGCGACCTCCTTAGACCATCATTAGAGTCGGCGATGTCCATAATGGATGGGCTTCGTGATCAAGGCAAAATTCCGAATACAACCATCCCCGTTCTGCAGGACCGCCTAGAGCTCAAAGTATGCATCTGTGGAGAGACACTTGACTCAAGCGCCGAGAATGGGGCGAAGCGGCGCAAACATATCGAGCATCTAATCGAGAATAGCAAGAAGGAAGATGAGATTCAGAAAATCCTGACGGAGTTTTACTTTCGGTCAAAGAATTTTGTCTACGATGAGTCCCGCGAAAATCAGTCCTGGACCAAGATGTATGCGGATTACTTCGAACAACGTTCCGCAGTGGAGCAACAGAGGACAGCGGAGGGTACAAGGATGCGCGGTATCGAGGCGCGTATTGCGGCCCTTGGCACATCCGATATAGTGCAGTTGCGTGACACACAACGCTTGTATCGCCAACAACGAGATGAAGCAAATCGCAGAGTTGCCGTACTGCAAAATCAGCTAGTGGACCGAACGCGGCATCTCGAAGGTTTAGAGAAGAAGCGAGATGCGCTGCTCAAGGAGGAAGCGAAAGGTCAGCTTATTAGCGGGCAATTGCAAGCGGTTCAGGACGTCGTTCTGGTGCTTGAGCGCTCCTATGCGAGGATTTCTAGGGAGGAGTTGCTAAAGGTTAGCAACGCTATGAATGAACTGTTCTTGCGCATGATCGGCGCTGATCCAGAGCAAAAATCAGTCATTCGTCGAGCTGAAATCAATGGCGACTACGACATCTTTGTGTACGGCGCCGAGAATCGTCGTTTGAATCCGGATATCGACTTGAATGGAGCGTCGCGTCGCGCACTTACGCTCTCCTTCATTCTTGCCTTGACGAAGGTCAGTGAGGTAGAGGCCCCGAATATCATTGATACCCCGCTAGGTATGATGAGTGGGTTTGTAAAGCGCGAGGTACTGCGCACAGCGATCAAGGAATCGTCGCAACTTGTGCTATTTCTAACGAGGGCGGAAATTCGAGATTGCGAAGACATTCTCGACGAGTACGCTGGAGAAGTCATTACATTAACAAATCCAGCACACTATCCCAAGATGTTGGCACACGAACCCCCAAGTTCGGAGATTCAAATCTTGCGTTGCGAGTGCAATCATCGATCGGAATGCAATTTGTGCGCTCGCCGGACAGATACCCTACGGGAAGAGACCCAAGAGGAGGTTGCTCGTGTCTAGCAAGTACTTTAATCCGTTTCAAGGACAAGATATTCGCGTTCCAAACCGATTCCGAGAGGATTTCGGCCGATATTGCCAAACGCATTCTGAAGACGGAGCAAAATCGTCCGTTCTGCATAGCCCGTTTCCACGGATGGTGGACATGTGGTTTCTAGCCGCTTGCCTAGGTGCTCAGTCTGGAAAACCGGCCGACTACGATGCGAAAGATACTTACAAAATCATCGACGCGAGCATTCTCAGTAGCGACCCGTGGCGGATTGACGCCTTGGTGTTAATGGCTATTGCATTTACTAAGGATGTAGAAGTTGTCAAAGAACCGCGCGAGATTCTTCATATTGCATCGCGGTTCGCGGTTGCAGGAATGGACAAATTACTTGAGATGGTAAAAGACGGTGATGCCGAACCGGTTTGGAATCTATCCGACGAGCTTGACCGGCTACTGAAGCGAGTTGCGCCGTTGCATACAGAGATTGCGAAATCGTAAGACCTACCAAATACCACGAACACCCTCCTATCTTCTCGACATAGACGCTGGTGATGCACGTAAGAGAATTGGCATTCACTTGATCCTCTAGACCTCGATGCGGGGTTTTCGCCCACGCGGCACAAGGCGTCCTGTGCGTGTCTGAACCATTTCGATGAACTCGCGTTTATTTTCGGGACCGACGCTTACGTGAATGGATTTATTGTCGCCGTAAAAATATAGCCGATCGAACGGTGTATTGCTAACTATCCAGTTGGCGACTTCCTCCATGTTCTCATGTTCGATAATAAAGTCGACCGCGGCACCTAAACGAGGGCAGATTGGTCGCCCGGTACGGTTCGTCTCATACGCGGCATGCTGGTCCAATGCGGGAGCAATGCGGCCGTGAATATGTTTGGCAAGATCTTGCGAGCAAAAACCGTAGGTAAGCTTAATTCCTCCAAAGTACTCGATTACGGGATCGAGTACTTTCGTGGCAAGCTCATAAATCGCCGTATACGAATCCGAATTCGCAGGTAAATTGGGTAACCCAGTGGCTCTTTGTGTTTCGCCACATTCAATTAACGATCGATATGTCAGGTATCGACCACACGGGTCGTCGATGTTTGGAAGTGCGCGGCTCCTTATTAGGCGATAGTCCGCGACTTCCCATCTTGCCAATTCCAATTTCTGGTGGAACTCTTCCAACGTGGGACCGTAGCCGGAGAGATCGAAAATCCCCAGGGCCAAGAGCGCCTCGTCAAATGCAAGCTGCTCTGCATAGCAAGGGAACTCCTCGTTAATGAAGCGAGACTTTTGATACAAGTAGGGTGGCGTGAACTCCTCTTGGTATTCAAATACGTCTAAGCCCTGTACTTTCAAGTTGAGTTTCACTCGACGGACCATCCTTGGTAAAGGTTTTCCGGCGAAGTCGTCGTAATTCATTAGCGACAATTTTCCGGAACCGATATGGATCTTGATTAAGTCTGCGCTTGTAACGTCACCGTACAACACTGTTCCGCAGCCTATGTAGACTCGGAGAAGCGTCGGTAGCTGCTCTACGAGGCTGGTGTGTAACTGAAGAGACTTACCTTCCTCCAACCAACCTAGTCCTTTCTCGGCGGCTTCTTTGCAGGCGGCCGAGAGTGCGGCGGTCTCCGCGATCGTGAACAGCATCTTCCTCGCGTACTGCTGAGCAGTTGTGTAATCGCCGAAGAAGGATTTTATGTCGCGCTGGAGGCCGGTCTCGAGGTGACGATAAGGCTTCCGTTTGGCCGATCCTGCTAGCTCGCGCTTCCTTTAGCAGTTGACCGTCTTTTCTGTCTGCTATGAAACGCAATGCGCGATGCAGTGAGCCAAAACTCTCCACTAGTTCTATTAGATTGGGCGTTTCGTCCTTGTCTGGCTCGCGGCCTAGACGAAGCCATATTTCCCACAACGCTTCCAACGCCTTTTGGTGTGCGTCGAATTTGATTTGTGCTTTGTCTGGCCTCAATACGGGCTCGCGTCGACGCTCGGTGATGCTTAGGCGCCGAAGGGCGTTTGCATTGCGTTGCCGGCCCGACAGAAACCTCTGCTCGGCGTCCTTGTCTCTAAAAACAAAGAAAACACCGGGACTAACGGGTATTGGTTCCTCATCGAGAACGTCAGCGATGAACGCCGCAAGGTCGCTTTGGGTGTAGTACTTCTGGAATGTATTGCGGGAGGTAACTGAGAGCATGGCAGAGACGGCAAGCACCTTCCGCGTCAAAGCGTAGGCACTCTTCAGCGCATCAACGCGTTCGCCGAAATCCTCAATGACGTTAATCACGAAACCTAGATTAACGTGGTCGGCCTCGAGTTTGGGTTGCTCCGGTGCATAGTGCGGATCCCAGCCGGCGACCTCAATCCCATTCTCCTTCAACCCTCTTAAGTCATCACCGCGTCCGCAGCCGTAGTCAAACAGATTGGCGCCCTGGCCAAGGAATCCATATCGGGCGAGGGCCTGAATTGGCGCGGAGAAGCCATATCGGGTTAAGGCGGTAAGATGTCTGTCCACCTGTTCTCGAATGGTGGTATCAACTAAGGTTGCTCCACCCTCGCTGTCATCGTTGCCAATGGGCACGAACTCGGAACCTTGGAGCCGATAGCCCCGTTTCCGGATTAGCTCCTCCCATGGTTGGAGGAAGCCAATACGTGACGGATCTTCAAACAGACCCAAGCCTTCGGCGACCAGCGTGAGGGCTTCGCACCGTTCACGCCGCGGATCCTCAGCGGAAAGCAGCAATTCCTTCCGATGCAGAATTGGTGGGTTCAGCGATCCCGAATAGGTCCGAAAGCTGAATTTATTTACTCCCAAATCGACTTTCCAGCTCTTCTCAAGCCGGGGAAACGGATCATCGAAGAATCGCGGATAGCTCAAAAGAGCGCACGTAAAGCCTGATTCGTCAATTCGGACTACATTGAAGTCCTGCTCCGCGCGCACGGCCGCAATGGAAGCGGCCGTCCGAACCGCACTCGCAGTATCAGAATCGATCGACTGGAGCGCGGATACATGTAGGTATCGCTTTCCTGCGACTTTCTTCCCAGGGACTGATTGGCTTCTTTCAGACGTTTCGTACATCTGCATGGTCTGAGATTGGTAAGAATCAATAAATAGGATGCAAGATCTCAATACCTCGGCATCAAAGGACGGTTACTTTCTCCAATCTCACGGCCGCCTAACGGCCGGCAATTTCGGCAAGTCTGATTAACCTAAGGTGCGAGCAACTCCGCGGTCTGTCTCCTGCAAATATCGGATGGCGGCTTCCAGTGTATCGAATTGGTGGTCTGAGACCTGGCGAACCATCTCAAAGTACTTTCGACGTCCCTCCGTGTCATGTTCTTCGACTAGAAGGATGGTCTTCGCAAGCGCCTTAGCGTAGCCGACCTCGAGAGCCAATGCATAGCCGGCAGGGTTGGTGCGCTCCATGTATGCGAGCACGTAGGAACTTTGCCGAATTGCTTCCAGATCCCACAAGGTGTACAGGCTCGGCTCGGCAAGATTGTGTTGGCTGGGATCCAAAACCTCCCAGCTTGGTAACGCTTTGTGGACGGCATTTTGCCACCCACTGCGAAAACCTCCCGCAAGATAGATGATCGGCACGTCAGGTCCCTTTCTTCATTTCCTGCTTAGCAAACAATAGTTGTGTAAGAGCGATGGAGAATGGCGTATCAAGTGCGCGGCGGCGAAAGCTGTAAGCACGCCGGAAAAGCAAAAAGGCGACAAACAAGAGCACCACGGACTGTGCAATCAGACCCGTTACGTCGTTTACGACAATGGAATTCGGCAATATCCAGCCGCATAGCAGCGCATCCAGTACGATCACGCATAACGCAGTTCCAACACCGTTGCAGAAAAGCGAGATTGACATGAAGCGGTACCCCAAAGCCGCTGCTTCTGCTGACATTGTCATCGCGATATTTCGAAGCTCGTTGAACGGGACGTTTTCCGTCGCAAGCGATGGCGTGCCGCTATCGCGCAAAAAACGTTGTGCCCGAATCTGCAACTCGATGTAACGCTTGAACAGGTCGTAGGAGAAATTATTCGACGTTTTTTGTGGAGTCTTCCGTTGCTCTTTAAGCCAGTTCCAGGCTGTTTCGCCCAGGCTTGCCAAGCTAATCAGGACATGGCCAGCGGCGTAACTCACCGTTACCACAATTGCCGCGCCCCAGTCGGAAGAAGGCAACCGATGACTGATCATTGAAACCCCGTGCTCGGTGTGGATGATGGCGAGGCCCAGTATCAGCACCAGCCCTGGGATGACCGCCCCGATTAGATCGTTGAACAGCTTCAAGAATGCTTCAAGTAGCTCATTTACTTTCACGAATTGTTCTCCTGGCAGAATAGTCCCTGGCGTAGATTCGGCTGGTATAGAGCAGACTCGATGGTAGGAAGGAACCCTCGACTGGAATTCTATCGCACGGGACCCGCTCGGGGACTATTGCACGGGACAACGATGGGTGAAATGACGTCGCCCGCGTTTTGTAAGTCCACCTCTGACTTAACAAGCCTCAAATATGTATTGGCGGCCTTTCCTCGCGCAACGCGGCGTCGAAGTAGGTCTCGGCAGGGAGCTGCCGGCGAGTAGAGTTATCGAATCCCCGTGACGGTTCGAACCCCGGTTTCGGTAATACTTCCGGCATGCGCGTAACCAATTGCTGGCACGCGTAGCCGTCTCGATTCTTATTCAAAATTGATCCGAACTTGAGATCTCCCGGACATTCCAGTGAACGCTCCGGCTGGCCACGCAATTCGCAATTAGTTGCTGTGGCGTGAGTCACCCTCAGGCGTCATTCAGGTCTTGGCACTTCCACAGTGCTTGGTGGATGGTACTGAGGCGTATTGCAGGCATAAGAGGCTCGCCGGCTTCAATGGGGATCGCGGTCGTTGCTAACATTCTCAAAGATGCTCATGGCGCCGTAATACACTACCAAGAGAAGAAAGCAGGCCACCGACATCCCAAGCATGAACCATTTCGGAAATCCTCCCGGCCCGATCAGGAACCCGAACACGATCGTGACGAATATCCCCAGGATGGCTACAGTCATCAGAATGAATCGCACAAACGGCTCAAGTACCGCCAACGTCGCGAAGATAAGCAACCCGGCGCCGCGCACGGAAAACTTACCTACATGAATCGCGATTCGGGCTGCCCGATGCGCATGTAGCTGTGTACTGGGATCGCCAACCGCGCGCTGTTTGTCTACGCCCAGGGTGCCATGATCGATCATGAGTTCTCCGTCCATGAAATGAGGCGCAGGCGCGCCAACTCAACGGTCTGCTGAGAGCCGTCTGCGAACCGGACCTCAGCGGTGGTTTTTGAAGGCCGACTTCTTACGTCGAATATCGCGTATTGCTCGTCGACTTTGACCACTAGCGGATTACCAAAGTTACTTGTGGAACTGGCGCGGTCGCGCCGGGCTTGCCTAGAGGGACGTTTTGCACGAACAACGCCTTGCTCGGCAGCAAGAGTCTCCACCTGCTGGCGCGTAACCGTAGCATCGCCTGCAAGCAAACCTTCCACCGCATGAGCTTGTTCGCGATGGGTTCGGACCAGCAAGTACAGCGCACGTACATCGCGACAGCGGCCCTCGTCATGCACCTTGCGGATCAGGGCAGGGGCCTGGGCCAGCTCGGCCACCTCGGTGATCAACGAAGGAGGCTTTCCCAGGCCGCGCGGGAGTCGCCCGCTTGCTCGCGCTCGATCACAAACGCTGCCAGATCGAGCGGCAACAGATCGTCGCGCTGTACGTTTTCGATCGCCTGGGCATATGGGTCCACATCCTCCCGAATATAACCGGGGATAGTTGCGAGGCCTGCCAATCGCGCCGCTCGCACGCGTCGCTCGCCGTGATTGATGAGGTACCGCCCCTTCTGGTCCGGGTGCGGGCGTACGCAAATCGGCTGCAACACACCGTCGGTCTTGATCGTCTCTGCCAGTTCGGTTAAGGTCTCGGCCAATACGTGCCGGCGAGGCTGTTTGGGATCAAAGTCTACGGCCTCCAGAGGAAGCTCCAACGGTTTCCCAGTGGCATCCTCCAGCAACGCGCTGGCCTTGAACGTTTCGAGCCCGGATAAATCAAGTCGTTGCATGGGCCACCTCTACAGGGCGCTGCGCCTGAATCCGCATCCTTTCGCGCAGCAGCCCGAAGGCCTTGTTGACCTCGGCTGTGGCCTCGCGGGCGGACGTCTTGGGGAGCTTCCACACAGGCATCCCCTGCGCGAGCGCTTCAGGGATCGCCGATCGTGTCGAGATCTTGGCGGGGATCACATGTTGACCGTAGGCCGCGAATAACGCTTGCAGCGCCTCTCGCTGGCGTATCGAATGCGGATTGAATCGGTTGGCGAGCAATCCCAGGAACTTGAGCCGCGGATTGTGTCGCTGACGCACCCCTAAGATGGTCTTGATCATCGCCGTTACCCCATCAATGGAGTATTCCTCCAGTTCGATGGGACAAAGCACGTAGTCCGCCACGATAAGTGCTGCGGTCATGCGAAGCCCCAAGGCCGGAGGAGTGTCGATCAGGCAGAAGTCGAAGTGCGGGCCCAGTTGCGCCAGGTTGGTGCGAAAGTTCCGAATGACCTCAGGCGAGGCGCGTTCAAGATCGGCCAGTTCGGTCTCGCCTGGAAACAGACACAGACCGCCCGGAGGTGTACCCGCAGCTGGTAGGCCTGCGCCAAACAGCCGTGTGGCACTGACATCGTAGCGGTGTTGGGCGAACGTGCGGGTCAAATTCTTCTGGCTGTCCAGATCGAGGAGCGCGACCCGCGCCTGCTCCCTCTCCGTCAGCCACCACGCCAACAGCGCGGTGATCGTACTCTTGCCGACACCGCCTTTCTGATTCGTGACTACGACCGTATCCATACTCGAGCCCCCACACCGTTAGCCTGAATGGAAGCGGGCCGTCTCGCGCCTTAAGCCGAGTGCCGTGGCGCAAAACAGGATCAGAATATCCTGTGCTTGTAAGAAAATCAATACCGGTTGCAAATATTGATTCCAGACGAGACCAGCTTCGCCTGTTCGCTGAGGAAGGTGACCTGATCGCCTGATCTGGTTGATCCAAAATTGTGTATGAAGGGCTGAAAGCGGCCAATAACCGCCAGCCGATTATCAAATTAAGCCGGCCGAAAGCGAACATTGGATTAGGTAGGCGCAATAAGGCACAGCCACATTGCTCTGGCTAAATCTCACATGCGGCACAACAGCGCCCGAAAATTGCACACTACACGAGCTGAGGTATTACGGCCGTTGACCGATCACCGGCGCAAGTACCTGCCCGCAGCGGTTCGGGACGTGAAGCACGCCAAGCCACTGCTTAGCTCGAGTTGCAGATACGTAGTACAGCCTGCGAAGCTCATCAAGGCTCGTAGTCTGGCTGTGCGATCGAGGCTCAACAACCAAGAGGACGAAATCAAACTCCCGGCCTTTGCTTCGATACATGCTCACCATCGAAGTTTGTGCCCGGGAGGCAACAGCGCCCTCAAGCCCAGTAATCGCGCGGTTCTGCCGATAGGTGTCAAACAAATCAGCTTGACTAGCAGCAAGAGCAGGGGTCCGTGGCAGCCCATGGGACCGTAACGCCCTGGCGGCCGAACGGAAGCAAGAATCCTGTTCCATGGCGTCGAGAAGGCCGCCGGCAAATGCCTCGAATGGCTTCGCAGTAGCCGCTCGAAGGAATTCGCGAACCGGGCTTGCGGCGCGCGACTGTGGAGAAATGCGCCGATATACGGTTTCGATCTTGGCCCCGCTGACTTTTATTCTGCTCCAACTACTCATAAAAATGACTATCGCCATTGCGAAACGCTTAAGCCGTTCATCACAGGGAGCATTGAGCCAATCAGCCCCCGCATAGGCGGCGAGCCGAAACGCATCGAAATCCTCTGTCGGTGTTTCGATGTGAGCATGAATCGGCACGGCTACTGCAGCACCGACCTGCGGAGCGCGAAGATCGGCGGCGAGGTTGCGAGCTGACGCGGCTGATGGGACGATAAATGCAATGGTCGAGTCAGGCCGAGCCTGCCTGCGAATTGCGAGCCAGACGGCTGCTAATACCGCTCGTCGCTGATTGGGGTATGCTGGGATAAGCTGTACTCCATCGCCATTGTTTGGTATTTCCAAATTTCCATGTAGCAATGCGTCGGCGAAGCGAATAATCGCCGCATTTCGGCAGCGGTAATTCTCGCCGTCGAAGCGGATGGCTTGAACACCTTTCCACGTTTCGAACTCAGTAACTCGAGCGAGTGCGATCTGATGCTGTCGCTCATAGATCATCTGGTCCGGATCACCCAGAATCGCAACGCGGTTACTTTCACCAAGTAGCTTGAGAAATTCCCACTGGACAGACGTTGTATCTTGGAATTCGTCAACAACGATGAACGGAAAACGACGCCCTATTTGGCGCCGAATCACCACGCTGTTCAGCAGAAGTGCGCTGGCGAGGGGAATCATTAAATCGAAGCCGATCATGCCCTCCCGCCGAGCAAGGGACCTCACCGCTGCAGCGCGCTCCGCGCTTTCGAGATCATGCCAGTCGCGCTCACTTGCAATTAGGCTGGCCTCGGTCTCATCCATCACCCGAAGCGGCGTCTTCAACCCAACAAATCGGCCGTAATCCTGCAAGATCTCGAAAGCGACGCTGTGAAAGGTGCGAAACCGTAGGCGTCTTGTGTGCTGCCTTAGGTCAATTCCTGCCGACGCGGCAATGCGCTTTACGGCCGCATTGGAAAATGAGGTAAATAGCACTCGACCATGACCGGGGTGGCGCTCCAACCACGCCTTGGCGGCGGCGATAGCAGTAGCGCTTTTACCCCGTCCAGGGCCAGCAATGACAGCCGCGGAGTCGTCGCTCTCAATGAGTTGCCGCTGCTCATCGCTGGGGAGATAGGCCGCCATGGCCGTTCAGACCGCTATCGGCAGAGAGCACGTGGAAAGAGCGTCACGCCCTGCACAGGCATCCATTATCCGCGCCAGGGAATTCAAAAACGTCGTTGGAATTGAGTTGAAGTCCACCTGGTCAATCAGCCACTCGTGAAACGGAATGTGCTTGTTGTTCTCCAGGAACGTCCGCGCACGATCCAGAAACTCGAGGTCGGTCCAGCTGTCGATAGTGGCTTCTGAATAGTGGTGCTTGGCATGCTCGCCGTTGATCAATGCGCTCCGGATGATGTCTCTAGGCAGCTCGGCAAGCAGCAACTCTTCCAGCCCTTTCTTCGCATGAAACAACATGGGAATCTCACCGAGTGCAACGACGTATTCGGCCAATGTTGTGTCGTTCACTTGATCAAGGAAAGCAAAGGTCCTTAGCCCTGCACGCCTAAGGAGCGGGCAGACATTCACAATGTCGCCATTGCCCTGTGCCGTAATCACGGCGATGCCTTGAAGTTCTAGCGCCTCCATTCGCACGCCATTACGGTCTCGTCCGTGCCAGAGAGCGCTCGCCTTTAGCAGCCAGAGCCTGGTGGTTTCCTCTTCCACAACGATCGCGTCGTTCCCGAGTAGCGCCTCACTCAAT
>WNFM01052964.1_pt1 | contig 14154 bp, 8 predicted proteins | sample 5400271 | NCBI WGS metagenome assembly WNFM01 (sample SAMN13153352, study PRJNA577476) | soil metagenome | isolation source: 60 cm saprolite on Douglas fir-dominated hillslope | place: USA:California | collected 2013-09-17 | reverse complement strand
TACACGAATCCCAACGTCCACATCGTCAAGCCGGACGGGATGTCGAAGCTCGACGCCGCGGGCAAGCCCATCCTCATGGCCGTGCCCGACTCCGACTCCGGGATCTACCTGCGCGGCCTGGACAAGGCGCAGGTCAACATCTGGTGCTGGCCGGTGGGCTCGGGTGAAGTCTACGGGTACCGCACCGACGAGAAGATGCCCGCGGCCGTGCGCGCGGGCGTGACCCCGAAGAAGCTCGCGGATCGGAACATCGGCGAGTGGAACACGTTCGAGATCACCATGAAGGGCAGCCGGCTGACCGTCGTCCTCAACGGCGAGCGCGTGATCGAGAACGCGGAGCTGCCCGGCGTGCCCGCGCGGGGACGGATCGCCCTCCAGCACCACGGCAGCAGGAAGGATGGCCAGTGGGCGGCACCGCCGGCCCTGGTTCAGTTCCGCCAGATCGCCATCAAGGAGCTGGGCAGCTAGGGGCCGGAGCACCGGGTCTCATCGGCACCTCAGGCGGAGAGCCTCCCGTCCTCGATGTGGAGGATGCGATCGGCGACGTCGAGGATCCGGTTGTCGTGGGTCACCAGGAGCACGGCGCATCCGTGACGCCGGGCCAGTACGCTCATCAGGTCCACCACCTGCCTTCCCACCTGGCGGTCGAGGGAGGCGGTGGGCTCGTCGGCGAGGATGATGTGGGGCTGCCGGGCCAGGGCGCGCGCGATGGCCACGCGTTGGCGCTCGCCGCCGGAGAGCTGCTCGGGATAGTCCTTCGCCCGGTCGCCGAGGCCGACCTCGGCCAGGGACTGCGAGGCGCGGGCGGCGGCGTCGGGTCGCGACAGCCCCTGGCCGTGCAGCGAGAGCTGCACGTTCCGCAGCGCGCTCAGCGACCGGAGCAGGTTGTGGGACTGGAAGACGTAGCCGATGGCGCGCCGCACGCTCACCCGCACCGCCTCCGAGCTGTCGCGCAGCTCGCGGCCGAGCACGCGCACGTGGCCGTTCTGGGGCGCGCGCAGGCCGCCGATGAGCGTGAGCAGCGTCGTCTTCCCGGAGCCGGAGGGACCGGTGAGGATGAGGATCTCGCCCGGTTGGACGGTCAGCTCGAGGTCGAAGAGGATCTGCTTGCGCAGGGCGCCCGCCCCGTAGAAGTAGTCCACGCCGGAGAGGGCGATGACGGGGGCCGTCGCCATCTCAGAACATCTCCGCGGGATCCGCCGCGCGCAGCCGGCGCAGCGCCATCAACCCGGAGGCCGTGCACATGAGCACGGTGAGCGCGAAGACGAGGAGGGCCACCGACGGATCGAGCTGCATGGGCAGCCGCGTCGCGCGGGCGGTGAGGCGATAGAGCTGCCACGATCCGACGAGGCCGGGCAGGTAGCCCAGGGCGGCCAGGATCACGGACTCGCTGAGCACGACCCGGCGCAGGTAGCCGTCGGTGAAGCCCATCGCCTTCAAGGTGGCGAACTCGGGCAGGTGATCGGAGACGTCCGCGAACAGGATCTGGTAGACGATCACCGAGCCCACCACGAAGCCCATGATGGAGCCGAACGTGAACACGAAGCCGATGGGAGTCGAGCCCGCCCAGTAATCGATCTCCTTGTCGACGAAGCCCTGCTTGGTGAGAACGAGGACGTCCGGCGGCAGCTTCTCCCGGAGCGCGCGGCGCACGCCCTCGACGTCCGCCCCCGGCCGGACGCGCACGAGGCCGAGATCGGTCTCGTCCTGCTCGCGGCCGGGGAAGAGCCGGAAGAAGTTGGCCTCGCTCGCGATCAGGGTGCCGTCCACCGCGAAGGACGTCCCCAGGTGGAACAGGCCCACGACCGCGATCGTGCGCTCGCTGACCTCGGTGACGACCGGGGTCCCCCGCTCGAAGTCCTCCGCGATGGGTCCGTACTCCTTCCGCGAGAGGGCGTCGAAGAGGACGACGTCGGGGGCGTTGAGCCGGGCCAGGCCGGCGTCGACCTCCGGCATGTCGAAAGGGCGCTCGCCCTGGAGATCGAAGCCGATCACGTAGATCGCGCGCGTGACGCCGGTGTAGGGGTTGCGCCACCCGACGGGGTAGGTGACGTCCACGTACACAGGAGTCGTCGAGGCCACCCCCGGCGTGCCCCGCGCCTGATAGAGGCGCTGACGGGAGAAGGCCTGCAGCGTTCCCAGGAACGACGACTCGGTGCTGATGAGGACGAGGTCGGCGTTGAGCCGCCGGTGGAGGAGCACCGTGCTCGCGTACAGGGAATCCCGGAACCCGAGCTGCATGAGCATGAGCAGCACGGCGAACATCACCCCCAGGACGGCCACCGCGAAGCGCCGCCGCTCGCGGTCGAGCTGGCTCCAGGCGAGAGAGACGGGAGTTTCCATCGCGGCCCCCGGCGGCTATCCGCCGATGGACACGTCGACCTGCAGGTTGATGAGGTCGGCGGCGGAAGCGCCGTCGTCGAGGCGGATCTCCACCTCCACGACGCGCACGTCCTTCCGGGCCGCGGGATCCGTGCCCAGGAGGTCGCGCTTGCCCACCATCGCGCCCAGCCGCTCCACCGTCCCCAGGAGCTCGCGCGGAAGGAGCGGGGACCGGACGCGCGCGCGCTGGCCCACCTTCACTCGCGTGATGTCCGTCTCGTAGACCTCGGCCACCACGTACATCTCGGAGGAGGTGGCGAGCTGGGCGATCCCCTCCTCGCCCACCTTCTCGCCCGCGCGGGCGAGGACCTTGAGGACGCGGCCGTCGATCGGCGACCGGACCACGGCGCGGTCGCGCTCGACCTGTGCGCGGGCCAGGGCGCGCCGCGCCGCTTCCTCCTCGCGGCCGGTGCGCCGCACCGCCGCTCGAGACACGTCGACGCGCGCGGCCGCCCGGTCGCTCTCCGCCGCGGAGACGAGGCCGGCCGCGTAGAGCTCCGCGGTCCGGCGCCGCTCGCTCTCCTCGACGCGCAGGTTGGCTTGCCAGCCGTCCATCTCCGCCGCCTTCGCCTCCGCCACCGCCTCCAGCTGCGCGACCTCGGCCTGCAGGGCGCCGAAGTCCTCCAGCACGGCCAGCCGCTGCCCGCGCCGCACCGCATCCCCCGGCTCCACGAGGATCTCCTTGATGACGGCGGCGGAACGCGCGGGGGCGGCGATGCGCCGCACCCCGCCCTTGGGCTGGATGCGGCCGAGGGCCGCCACCGCGACTTTCTCCGGCCGCGGGGCCGCCGCCGCCACCGGCGGAGCCCCCCCGGCGTTGCGGCAGCCGAGCAGGGCCGCCAGCACGGGAGCGACGATGGCCAGGGTCGCGCGTCCCATCAGATGGTCTTCAAGAACTCGATGAGGTCGCGCTTCTGCTCGGCGCTCAGCTCCACGCCCCAGGTGTGCCCGCCGTTGCCGAGGCCGCGCCGCGACGTGTCGAAGATCATGCGCGGGTAGGGCAGCGTCCGGTCCGAGCAGGCCGGCGCCGGACAGTCGACGACCGTCCATCCCAGCTTCTCGGGATCGTAGGCGGACAGCTCCGTCGTCGGATGGCGATAGTAGCGCGCCGGCCGCGTGGCGGGCGGGCTGAGCAGGTCCATCACGGTGGGGACGGAACCGTTGTGGAGGTAGGGGGCGGTGGCCCACAGCCCGGTCAGGGGCGGGGCCACGTAGCCGCGCGGGCGCTCCCGTTTGGGACGCGCCTTGTAGCGGGCGCTGTACCAGGCGATGGTGTTGTATTTGTCGATGAAGGCGTCCGTCATCTTCTCGTAGCGCGTGGCATCGGTCCCGAGATCGGCGAGCGGCGTGATGGGTGTCGAGTAGTCGGTGAGTTGCGGCGGCCGGCCCTCGTAGAACCCGTGGCAGGGGGCACAGCCCGCGGCCGAGGAGTGATAGACCTCCGCCCCCCGCGCCGCCCGCGCCGCGTCCACCGGCAGCGGGTAGGGGGGTGGCTGGACCTTGCTGAGCGTGTAGGCGCGCACGTCCATCCAGGCGTCGTATTGCTCGAGCAGGTCACGGCCGCTGGTCGAGCGGAACTGGCCGGTGAGGGTGAAGGTCCCCGAGGTGTGGGAGCGCGCGTCGACGATGCCGTCGTAATAGAGCCAGCGCTTGGCCTTCCAGCTCCACCAGGGCGGCGTGTCGATGTGCGGCATCTCCTTCCAGCCGAGGTCGGGCGGCGACGTCGTCCACCACGCGATGAGGTCGATGGAGAGGTCCGGCTTGCGCAGGGCGGTGAGTATCAGGGCCAGGCCGTCCGCGTCGTTGAGGCCGCGCACCTCGGCCAGCGGGAACACCGACGCCGTCTTCCGGCCGTCCGCGGCGTCGAGGTCGCGCGTGATCTGCTCCATGTCCAGCGTCGAGTTGGGCAGTCCGAGCAGGCTCACCCCGCCGATGGATCCGCCGTGGCAGAGCATGCAGTCCATGGTGATCGCGCGCTCGCCCTTGATGCGGTCGCGCGCGAAGGTGATGCCCATGGGCAGGCCGCCGTTGTCGTAGGGCGCGGGGTGGAGGCCGTAACGCTCACGGACCTTCGCCTCGTAATCCGGCGGGCGGGCCGGCAGTCCCCAGACCTTCCAGAGGTTCCAGAAGGCGCTCTCGCGATAGAAGGGGACTCCGTACCCGTAGGTGCGGCCGAGCAGCGTCTGCTCGCCGCGGGCGATGGCGGCGGGATCCCCGTCGGCGGGCACGCGGCCGCTGCCCAGCGGCTGCGGTCCGCGGTGGCAGCCGGTGAGGGCGGCGGCGAGCAGGCTGGCGAGAGCGACGAGCAGGACGACGCACGCCCGCGCCGTCCGTGGCGACGCTGCCCGCGGCTCGAGACGCGCGAGGGTGAGCACGCCTGGGGGAGGCCGCCGCACCCCCGATGCGAGTCCCAGCCAGGAGAGGACCTTGATGCCGTAGTAGGTGGTGTCGACCTCCCACCAGAAGAACCCGTTGTTGGCGGCGGCCGGATAGTGGTGATGGTTGTTGTGCCAGCCTTCGCCGCCGGTGAGCAGGGCGAGGGCCAGCGAGTTCCGGCTGTCGTCCCCCGTCGCGTAACGCCGGCGTCCCCAGAGGTGGGCGAGCGAGTTGATGCTGAAGGTCGCGTGGAACAGCACCACCGTCGAGACGAAGAAGCCGACGACCAGCGCGCGCAGGCCGCCGGCGAAGAACACGGCCGCCCCCAGTGCGAAAGGGGGGAGGATCCAGTGGCGGTCCAGGAACCGCAGCTCCGGGAAGCGCGCGAAATCGCGGATCGTGTCCACGGGCGTGGCCAGGTAACGGTCCACCAGGAACCAGCGGGCATGGCTCCACCAGAACCCGCGCCGCGGGGAGTGGATGTCTTCGGGCTGGTCGGCGTAGCGGTGATGGTGACGGTGCAGCCCGGCCCACCAGAGCGGGCCTTTCTGGGCGGCGAGGGTGCCGCCCAGTGCCATCACGAACTGCATGACGCGGCCGAGGCGGTAGGAGCGGTGGGCGAAGTAGCGGTGATATCCGGCGGTGATGAAGAACATGCGCACGACGTAGAGGGCGAGGCCGAGCCGGAGGTCGCTCGCCGTCGCTCCCGTCAGCAGCACGCAGAGCGCGGCCACGTGGACCATCACGAAGGCGAGACACTGGGTCCAGTCGATGGGGATCTGCTCCGGACGATCCGAGCTCATGGCCGCTATTCCGACGACGGGTGGCGGGGACGTGCGGCGATGCTAGATGGGGTCTGCTCGCCCGTCAACCGCGCGGAGGCGAGACCCTCGCCGCCTCATCGGCGCGCAGGTTCTGCACGATGTCGACCTGCAGCCGCGGATCGGCGGCGGGCACGTCGGTGGTCGGCAGCCCCAGCTCGCGGCGGACGAGGTTGCAGCCCTGGGCGATGGCCGTCGCCTTGTAGAAGGCGATCTCGCGGTTGCAACCCTGGCGGCCGAAGCCGCAGTCGCTGGACACGATCAAGCGCTCGGGCGGGATGTATTTCAGCGCCGTCCTGATCTCGGCCGCGACGTCCTCGGGCCGGTCCGCCTGCAGCGTGCGGTGGCTGACCGCCCCGATGCAGATCTTCTTCTTGAGGTCGTGCTTCAGGGGCTCGAACCGCTCCAGGTCCTTCTGGCCCCGGTCCTTCATCTCGAGCGTCCACACGTCGCCTTTGCAGCGCTCGAGGTACAGCTCGAGGGAAGCGGCGTAGCTCGTGTCCTCCATCACCCGCTGCATGTTCGGATTGCCCCAGCAGGTATGGATCCAGATCTCCACGTCGTCGAGTCCCTCCACCTCCCGGTTGTAGGCGTCGACCATGAACTTGACCTGCTCGTGGTCCTTGCCGAAGGTGTTGGCCATGAAGTGCAGGGTGGGCTCCTCGATCTGCATGAGGCGGCAACCGGCGTCGCGCAGCGCGCGCAGCTCCTTGTTCATCGCCTCCGCCATGTCCCAGATGACCTCGCGCTTGTCCTTGTACTTCGGGGTGTGGATGTCGAGGAAGAGGGCCATGACCTGCGAGCAGCAGGTTCCGAAGCGGACCGGCCTCTTCGTCTTGCCCTGCGCGATGCGCCAGATCTTCGGGTAGCCGAGGGGGCGATGCTCGATCTTGTCCGTGACATGCGGCCAGCGCCAGCCGGTGTAGATCTCGTTGAGGAGCGTCCCCGGCGGGTAGTGCAGCCAGGGGGCACGGGTCTCCTCCGGCTGCAGGTGGTCACCCTCGAAGCCGGCCCACCGCTGCAGCGGGTAGTGGTGCCAGGCCCGGCCGGCCATGTCCTCGTCGCAGTGGAAGTCGCCGTGCGTGAGCAGGTCGAGCCCGGCGCGCTCCTGATCGCTGATCACGACCGCCAGCGCGTCCTGGAACTTCTCGCGGAAGCGGACGTCCATCATGCAGGTGTCGAGCGGCCGGCCCCACATGCTGACGTCGAACCAGCGCGGACGGGGCCAGGAGCCGGTGACGGTGCTGGGAAGGGTGAGGTCCTTGGTGGCGGTGAACATGGGCCACTCCTGAGCTTGCTTTCGCCCCGACAGTATCACGGGCCACGCAGGCGATCGCCGGATCCGGATCAGGTCGCCAGATATCGGGCCAACCAGGCCCAGGCCTCGGTCTGCATCTCCGCGTTGAACTCGTGGGGCGTGTCGTACAGACGCGTGCGCAGCCGCTCCGGGACCCCCGCCTTCGCATAACAGGCGGCGAGCTTCTCGAAGCTGGCGCGGACGCCGGAGGGCTCGAACAGGGCGTCCTTGCTGCCGTTGATGACCAGGAGCGGCGTCGGCATGGCGAGAGTGGCCACGTCGGGATAGTCCATCTGCTGGTACAGCCCCGGAACCAGCTTCGTGTGGCCGATGGTGTTCTTGATGTGGCTCTTGAGCTGCGCCGGGAAGGACGCCATCCAGCCGACGGCCACCGCCGCCTTGATGCGATCGTCCAGGGCGGCCAGGTGGATGGTGCGCAATCCGCCCATCGACAGGCCCACGCAGCCGATATGCCGCCCGTCCACCTCCGGCCGGCGGGCGAGGTAGTCCACGCTGCGGATGTCGTCCCAGAACATCACGCCCGCCCAGGTGAATCCCGCGGCAAAGATGGTCCGGCCGACGAGCTGCTCTCCCTCGCTGGAGCGACGGTTGAAGGCGGCGATGCTCTCGGCGGTGATGCTGCGGGGCCTTTCCTTCCAGTCCGGCGCATCGTCGGACACGAGCATCCGGCGCTCGCCCCAATAGAACATGTCGATCACGAGCACCACGTATCCCGCGCGCGCGAGGTCGCTGGCGATGCTGTGGCCCGCGTAGTACTGCCGCTTGAAGTCGGTGAGGACGGGGTGCTCGTCTTCGCCCTCGACCAGCTTCTCCTTGCCCCAGAGGTAGAACCCCCCGTGATCGTGGAGGGCGACGATCCCCGGCGCGGGCAGCCGGACCCGCTTCGGTATGAGCACGAAGGCGGGGACGCGGATGTCGGGGGTCGTGTTGAAGGAGACGCGCTCCTGGATGTACTCGCCGTGATCCACGCGCTCGATCGTCTCCGGCCTTGGATCGCAGGGCGGAGGCGCATAGTGCAGGAGGTCCAGCAGCGTGCCCCGCGCCCGGCGCTTCCAGGCCGCCACGTCGCTGAACTCCTTGCGCAGGAAGGAGAGCGGGAACTCGCCCGATACGGCCTGGCTCTGCACGAACGGGTAGAGCGAACCGATATCGGAGCCCGGGTCGGGCGAAGGGGTGGACGCGACTCCTTCCGCGGACCGCGCGTCGCGGGGGGACGCGTGGGCGGATGGAGCGAGGGAGAGCGCCGTCCACGCCGCCAGCGCGCCCTGGGTCGTGTCCTGCAAGAACTCGCGCCGCGTGCTCATCGGGTCACCTCCGGACCGCCGGCTAATTTCCCGCTTGCGCCTGCCTCAGGATCTCGAGACCGAGCGCGTTGTTCGGGCTCCGCTGCAGGAGCCGCTCGAGGACCTGGACGGCTTCGCGCCGCCGGCCCGTGCGCAGGTAGGTGCGGGACAGCGTCACGTAGGTCGTCTCGAAGGCGGGGCTTTCGGCCAGCGACCGCTGGAGCACCGCGATCGCGCCCTCGGTGTCGCCCTGGGCCCCGAGGACGAGGGCGAGGTTGTTGGCGGCTTCGGCGTAGCCGGGCCGCTGCGCCACCGCCTGCTGGAAGTAGGTCCGGGCCTGGTCGAGGTCGCCCTGCCGGCCGAAGAAGATGCCGACGTTGTTGAGGGCCTCCGGAAAGCCGGGCTGCAGGGTCAGGGCCTTCTGGTACAGATCGAAGGCCTGCGCGAGCTGGCCCGTCTGGGAGAGCGCGAAGCCCAGGTTGTTGAGCGCATCCGGGAAATCGGGCCGCGCCTGCAGCGCCGCGCGGAATCGCTCGATGGCGGCCGGGACCTCTCCGCTCTGCGCCAGCAGGGCGCCGAGGGTGTTGCTGGCGTCCGCGTATTCCGGCTGCATCTCCAGGGCGCGCTCGAAAGCCGCCCGCGCGCCCAGGGGGTTCCCGCGCTTCATGTAGAGCGTGCCCAGGTTGTAGAGAGTGATCGCGGTCGGATCGAGCTTCGCCACGCGCTCGAAGACCGCGACCGCCGGCGCGTCGAAGCCCTGCTCGGAGAGCTCCAGGCCGTACTGGAACTCGTTGCGCTCTCCGGGGCTCGAGTAGAACGTCCCCGCGAACGGGACCGCGCGCGCCAGGCGCTCCGCTGGCGAGGCCGCGATCCGGGGCAGGTCCTCCAGGATCCGCGACGCGAGGACGGGCTCGCGGTAGACCTTCACGACTTCGCCCGCGGCGCTCACGAGGAAGACGGTCGGCAGACGGAGATCGTCGCGACGGTCGAACAGGTAGCGGTGCAGGATCGAATACGTGCCCGCCACTTCTTCGCTGGCGACGAGGATGGGAATCGCGGCGCCCGGCACGGCGGCGCGGACTTTCGCCACGTCCGCCGGCGCGTCCACGGACACCGCCAGCAGGGTGGCCCCCGCCGCCGTGAACGCCTGGGCGTGGCGCGCCAGCTCGTCGAGCGCGGCCCGCGACGGCGGCGCCCAGGTCGCCCAGAACAAGACGACCGCGGGGTGACCGGCCAGGGACGCGAGCGAGTGGTCCTGCCCGTCGAGGTCCTTCAGCGCGAAGTCGGGCGCGGGGAACGGCTGGAAGAGCCAGGTGCCGAGAGACGAGGGCTCGACCGCGTCCGCGGCCCGTGCCGGCGCGTCGCCCGCGGACGGCACGCTGGCCTTGGCCAGCGGCTCGCGGCGGACGGCATCGCTGCCCTCTTCGATCCAGACCCGGTGGTTCAGGGGAAGCCCCGACAGCGTCTGGCTGAGGCCGCTGGGCCAGGTGACGGTCACCTTGCGGATGTCCTGGCTCTGGCCCAGGCCGAACAGGAGCTCCTTGGAGTGCTGGGAGATGAAGCCGGAGCCCGCTTGCACGACCCGAGTCACCCGGAGCTGGTCCGTCTCGACGGTGACACGCGCCCCGATCGCGTCGCGATTGCTCTTGGTCCCCACCAGACGGACGGCGAGGACGGCGTGCCGGTCCGCATAGTCGTTGCGGAAGAGACGGAGCTGGGGAGAGGAGCGGGGCGCGAGAAGGACGAGGTCGGGGTCGCCGTCGCCGTCGTAGTCGAAGACGGCGAAGGACCGGCCGTCCTGGTCGAGGTCGAGCCCCGCCGTCGCCGAGACGTCGTCGAAGTGGCCCTGGCCGTCGTTGCGCAGGAGCACGTTCCGCTCGTGCTGGGCCTGGGCCCCGTTGCTCACGAGAAGCCGGTTGGTGGCGCGCCAGCCGTCGTCGTAGGCCGTGCCCGGCTTTCGCTCCAGCGGCGACTGCGCGACGACCTGGCGCCAGAAGAAGCTGTCCACGTCTTGCGCTGGCTCGTCCCCGTCGCGCGTGAACATGCCGTTGGCGACGTAGAGGTCGTCGTGGCCGTCGCTGTCGAAGTCGAACGCGTCGGAGGACCACGCCCAGCGGCCCATCTCCGCCCCCGCGGCCAGGGTCACGTCCTCGAAGGTCCCGTCGCCCCGATTGCGGAAGAGCGAGTTGCCGCGCACGTGCCGGCGGTAGATGTCGCGGATCTCGGGCGGCGCGTCGGGCTTGAAGCCGGGCTGCGCGGTCACGCGCTGGCCGGCCGCCGTCCACATGTTGCCCGTGTAGATGTCCAGGTGCCCGTCGTTGTCGAAGTCCACGAAGGCCGCGCTCATGCCCGCGCCGTAGTCCTCCACGCCGGCCGAGGCGGCCACGTCCTTGAAGTGGATCTGACCGTTGACCAGTCCCTCGTTGTGGTAGAGGTTCTTCCTTCCGAAGTCGTTCGCGACCAGGAGGTCGGGCCACCCGTCCTCGTCGTAATCGCCCCAGGCGGGCGCGAAGCTGAACCGGTCGTTGTTCTGATCGAGGCCGACTGCGTCCGTCACGTCCACGAACCGCCCGTGGCCGTCGTTGTGGAGGAGCACGTTTGGGGAGCCGTTCTTCGCATCGTGGTACGGCGAAGGCGGGCCGGCCTTGTCCTCGCTCACGCCGATGTAGTAGCCGTAGGCGCAGAGGTAGATGTCCAGGAACCCGTCGCGGTCGTAGTCGGCCACCGCCGCCGAGGTCAGCGAGCCCTGCAGCGGCCGCTGGAACTGGAAGGCGTCCGGGTCGCGCGTGAAGTGGCCCTGGCCGTCGTTGCGGAACAGGAGCGGGCCCGTGCGCGTGAGGAGGATGAGGTCCTGGTCGCCGTCGTTGTCCACGTCCACGAAGAGCGACTCGGAGGTGCGGTCGAGGACGAGGAGTCCCGCCGCCTCCGTCACGTCCTCGAAGGTGCCGTCTCCCTTGTTGCGGAAGAGCCGGTTGGGCAGGCCCTCGGGCTGGGAGACGTAGAAGTCGTCCCGGCCGTCGCCGTCGAAATCGCCCACGGACACGCCGTGGTGGCCCATGCCTCGCGGCTGGAAGACCGCGTCGAGGCTCGAGGCCCAGGCATCGAGGCCAGGGACGAGCTGCCGGCGAAACGAGGCATTGCCTCCGAGCGCGGCCGCCGTCACCTCGGTGAAGACGGGGGAGGGGGCGCGGCTGCGACGGTGCTCGAGAAGGGTCCACTCCGTCACGCGCCAGGCCCCGTCCGCGCCGCGTCGCCAGCGCAGCTGCCAGCGCCCGAGCCGCTGCGCGCGGCCGCCGCCGCGAGTGGCTCCCGCGATCTCGTAGCGCACGAGGGTGCGAACGAGCGGATCCGGTCCCGACTCCTCGTCGATTCCGGTGATCAGGAACTCGGCCACCGGCATCGACTCGAGGTCGCTCACCAGGGCCGTGAGCTCCGAGCGGAACGAGGCGCGGTCCCGCACGAGATCCGGAGGCAGGACACGAGCGCGGAAGACCTCCAGCTGCGGGCTACGGCCGACCGAGACCTCCTCGGCCGGCGTGAGGCGGCTGCCCCTGAAATCCGGCGCCAGGAGGCCGTCCGCGGCCTCGGGCACGAGACCCGGGTGGGCGCGGAGCAGCGCGCTGAGCTCGCCCAGCCGATGGCTCAGCTCCTCGGCTTCCTTCTCGGCCGGGAAGGCGTCCTGTCCGGGGCTGAGCTGCCGCAGGACCGTCTCCAGCGACGGCGGGACGTGGTACTCGGGATGGTACCGGTAGGGGCCGCTCGCGCCGGAGACGGAGGCGGCCAGGAGGCAAACGAGGATCAAAGGGGGGCTGGCAACCAGCCCCCCTCGAGTGATCCTGCGTCGAACGTCTTCAGTCGTACGTGAACTTCGCCACCAGCTCCACGATCCGCGGCGCCGAGAAGGTGTTCTGGATCCGGCCGAAAGTCGCGGGGTTCGAGATGTCCATCGAGCCCGCCTGGATCGCGAAGTTCGGGTGGTTGAGGACGTTGAAGGCCTCGATGCGCAGCGTGAAGTAGCGCTTGTCGTCGAGCGCGAAGTTCTTGCTGAGGCCGAGGTCCCAGTTGAAGTAGCGCGGGCCGCGGAGGATGCCGACGCCGGAGTCCCCGAACTGGCCGATGGGCGCGTGCACGAAGCAGTTGATGTCCACCCAGGCGTCATTGACGCCGGCGCCGCTGATGTTGCCGTCGCAGACGCGGTTGGGGCGCTCCAAAGAGCGCGTGGCTTGCAGGGACTGCCCGGCGCCGTCGTAGGGAGTGAGGGGCAGCCCGGTGTGGAACGAGACGATCGTGTTCAGGTTCCAGCCGCCGAGCAAGGCGTTGGTGACCCCGCTCCAGTCCGAGCCGACCTTGCGCCCCTTACCCAGCGGGAGCTCGTAGTTCCCGGCCAGGCTGACGTTGTGCTTCATGTCGTAGGGCGAGGGGCCGTAGTCCTTCAGGGGATGGTAGCTGTCGAGGTAGTAGTAGCCCTGGCCCGCGGTCTGGCTCCAGCCGACGCCGTAGTAGCCCACGTTGTCGCTCAGCGCCTTGCTGTAGGTGTAGGAGGCGATGAACTCCAGGCCTTCCGTGGGACGCTGCCGCAGGCTCGCCTGCAGGGCGTCGTAGGCGCCGACGCCGATCGAGTTGGTGCCGCTGGTGACGCCGATGGACGGGTTCTTCGTGTAGAGCGGGCGGCGCTGGTCGATGGGGGCCCAGGTGGACGGAGGGCCGGTGCCGGGCAGGGGCTGGTTGAAGTCGAACGGGACCACCATGTGGGTCGAGCGGCTTCCCACGTAGCCGACCTGGGCGGAGACGGAGTTGCTGATCTGCCGCTCCACGAAGACGTTCCATTGCTTGGTGAGCTGCGGCCGGAGGTCGGGGGCGAAGATGCGATACAGGGTGCCGGGGCCGCCGTTCACCTGCGGGGTGATGTCGCCAAAGCCGGTGGCGGCGGTGCCGGGCCCGGTGGTGGCGTCGAAGACCCGGCGGCCTTCGAAGTTGAAGGGCGGGTTCTGGGTGAGCCGCAGGTTCTTGCCCGTGCCCTCCATGTACTGCACGATCCCGAACGCACCCCGCACCACGAGCTTCTGGCCCGGCGTCCAGGCGAAGCCCACGCGCGGCTCGAAGCCTCCCTTGAAGGAGTCGAAGAGCGCGCGGCTGTGGCCGTTCTGGCCGGCGAGGATGAGCTGCCCGGTGTTGAGGTCGATGTTGGACTGGCGGTTGTCCTTCTCCACCCACGGCGAAAGGTACTCCCAGGTGATGCCGAGGTTCAGGGTGAGGTCGTTGCGGACCCGCAGATCGTCCTGCGCGAAGATGCCGATGCGGTGGGCCAGATGGGTGAACGGCGGCACCAGCCCGCCCTGGCCCTTGGCCGAGACCTGGTCGAGGAGGAAGTCGGCGAAGCGAAGGTGCCCGGGTACTCGAAGTGACCGAGGACCCCTTCGTTGCCGGCGTAGGCGAAGCCCTGCCGCTGGTAGAGCCAGCGTCCCCCGAACTTGAAGGAGTGGCGGCCGCGGAACAGGGTGAACTTCTCCGTCACCTGGTAGGACTTGATGTCGTTGAACTCGGAGTTGGCGGCGCTGCCGAACCCCAGGTCGCCGCCGATGTTGAAGGCGCTGAGCCCGGGAATGGGCTGGCTGCCGGGGAGGCCGATGCTGGCGTTCGCGTTGCCGATGCCCGCCCAATCGGTGGGGATGGTCTGGAACTTCACGTGGCTGAAGCCCAGGAGCAGCTCGTTGAGCGCGCTCGCGCCGAGCGTGTGCGTCCAGTTGAAGGCAGTGCCCAGGAAGGGCGCGTTCTTGGTGTCGATCAGGTTGCTCTCCAGCGGAGCCCGCTCCGGCTCAGAGGTGTAGTGCTGGTAGGAGCCGCGCACGAAGATCCGGTCGCTGTCGGAGAGGTTCGCGTCGATCTTGAGGTCGCCCTGGTGCGTCCGCTGCTTGTCGGACGTGGGCGCGACGAGGTTGCTCGTGTTCCCGGCCCGGTTGGGAAGCGGATAGAG
>WNFM01038778.1_pt2 | contig 14156 bp, 11 predicted proteins | sample 5400271 | NCBI WGS metagenome assembly WNFM01 (sample SAMN13153352, study PRJNA577476) | soil metagenome | isolation source: 60 cm saprolite on Douglas fir-dominated hillslope | place: USA:California | collected 2013-09-17 | reverse complement strand
CAGCGGACGGTTGCGCCGGGGCTCAAAACCCCGACCACCCCGGGCAGCCGCCCCGTCACCGGCGCCACGACGGCGAGGCCCATAGGCTCGCGTCTCGGTCGGGTCGCTCCGCGAACCGGCATCGGAAACGCTCCCCCGGTCCGTCCGCTGGGGGGAGCCGGCTCGACTCCGGGTCTGCGGCCGGCGGCGCCGGCTGGCAAACCATTGCCGAGCGGCACCGTCCAGGCCGGTCGCCCGTCTCAGGCGGGCGCGGCGGGCGCAACCAGGACATCGACAGCTCTCCGGACCGCGACGCCGTCCGCCGGACCACGTCCCGCGACCCCGGCGGCTCCGCTCGCTCGACGGCCGGCGCCCGCTTCGCCGGCCCCCGCAGTGGCACGGCCGACCCGCCCCGAACCGGTGATGCCGCCTCCGCGTCCGGTGGCTCCGGCCCCGCCGTCCGTCCCCGAGGTCTTGAAGGAGATCACCATCACGGAAGGGGTCACGATCAAGGAGCTATCGGAAAAGCTTGAGCGCAAGGCCAAGGACATCATCACCCGTTTGATCAGCCGGGGCATTCTGGCGACCATCAACCAGCCGCTGGATGTAAAGCTCGCCCAGGAAATCTGCCGCGAGCTCGGCTTCGATGCCAAGGTCATCAGCTTCGAAGAGGAGTTCACCCGCGAGGAGGCGGTCGAGGCGGTGCCGGCGAACCAGCGGACCCGTTTTCCGGTCGTCACCATCATGGGCCACGTCGACCACGGAAAGACCTCGCTCCTCGACGCGATTCGCGAGTCGAACATCGTGGGCGGCGAGGCGGGCGGAATCACCCAGCACATCGGCGCCTACCACATCCGTCACAAGAATCGCGGCATCACCTTCATCGATACTCCCGGCCACGAAGCGTTCACCATGATGCGAGCGCGCGGCGCGCGGGTCACCGATATCGTGGTGCTCGTGGTGGCGGCGGACGACGGGGTGATGCCCCAGACGGTCGAGGCGGTCGATCATGCGCGGGCGGCCGGCGTGCCCCTGGTCGTGGCGATCAACAAGGTCGACAAGCCGGGAGCCAATCTCGATCGGGTGAAAAAGCAGCTTTCCGATCACGGTCTGCTGGTCGAGGACTGGGGCGGCGAGATCGTCGCCGTGCCGATCTCCGCGAAGCAGAAGACCGGTATCACCGAGCTTCTCGAGATGATCCTGCTGGTCGCAGACATTGGTGACCTCAAGGCGGACCCGACGAGCCTCGCCTCCGGAACGGTCCTCGAATCCCGCCTCGATCGATCTCGCGGACCGGTGGCGACCGCGCTGGTTCAGCGCGGCACCCTCCGAATCGGCGACCCGTTCATCGCGGGCGCGATCCACGGCAAGGTCCGCGCCATGTTCGACGATCTGGGCCACCGGGTGCGCGAGGTGGGCCCGTCGATCCCGGTCGAGATCCTGGGACTGGAAGGCGTCCCGAAGGCCGGCGATCCTTTCCAGGTCCTCGAGGAAGAATGGAAGGTCCGCCAGATCGGCGCGTTCCGCCAGCAGAAGCTGAGACAGGAGGCGATGGCCAAGTCATCGCGCCTGACGCTCGATCACCTCTACCTGCAAATCAAGGAGGGGATGGTCAAGGAGCTGCCGCTCGTGGTCAAGGCGGACGTCCAGGGCTCCATTGAGGCGCTCACCAAGACCCTGACCGACCTGCCCTCCGACAAGGTCAAGATTAAGGTCATCCACTCCGGCACCGGGGCGGTGACAGAGAGCGATGTCCTCCTCGCCTCGGCGAGCAACGCCATCATCATCGGGTTCAACGTGCGCCCCGAGCGCAGCGCGCAGGATCTCGCCGACAAGGAAAAGGTCGACGTGCGGCTGCATTCGATCATCTATGACGTCGCCAACGAGATCCGCAATGCCATGGTGGGCCTCCTGGAGCCGGAATCGAAGGAGGTCTATCTGGGCCGCGCCGAAGTGCGCCAGGTCTTCAAGGTGCCCAAGATCGGAGCCATCGCCGGTTGCATGGTGAACGACGGTCGGATCGCGCGCACCGCGGAGGCGCGCCTGCTGCGCGACAACGTCGTCGTCTACACCGGGAAGATCGCCTCCCTTCGCCGCTTCAAGGACGATGCCAGCGAAGTCAAGGCCGGCTACGAATGCGGCATCGGACTTGCCAACTTCAATGACGTCAAGAACGGCGATGTCATCGAGGCGTTCAAGATCGAGAAGGTCGCGGTGAAGAGCCTCTGACCGATGGCGCGACCGCCGGAGCACGATCTCTCTCTTAATATCGGTCTGTGCATCATTCAGATGCACCTCCCCGGCGTGACCTCGCTGAAAGAAAAACGGCAGGTGCTCCGCAGCCTCAAGGATCGGTTGCGCGAGCACTACAACGTCGCCGTTGCGGAGGTCGAGCATCAGGACCTCTGGCAAAGGGCCGCTCTCGGCGTCGTCGGCATCGCCTCGGCCCGGGTGCCCCTCGAGCAGACCTTCGCTTCGATCCGCGGCGAGGTCGAGCGCCGGGTGCCGGGTGACATCCTGAGCTGCGACGTGGAGTATCTGACCTGACCCTCTTTCCTCAGAGCCCGCGAGCCGACCGATGAGCACCCGGCGCGACCGGGTGTCGGACCTGATCCGCGCGGAAGTCTCCCGCCTTCTCCTGCACGAGATGCGGGATCCCCGGATCGGCTTCGTGACCATCACAGGCGCCACCATCAGCCCCGATCTCAAGAACGTGCGGATCTTCGTGAGCGTTCTCGGGGATGCGAAGGCGAGGGAAGACTCGCTGCGCGCCCTGAACAGCGCCGCGGGCTACTTTCGCCGGACCCTGTTTCACAACCTGGGGCTGCGTTATGCTCCCCACGTGGCGTTCCGGTTCGACGACTCGCTGGACCGCGGCGAGCGGATCGATCAGGTGCTCAGGACGATCCACGAACTCGAGGCGAACCGACCGTCCGGCGACGAGGATGAGTAGATGATCGATCTGGACGGTGTTCTGCTGGTCGATAAACCGGAGGGTCCCACCTCCCATGACGTCGTTGAGGTGGCCCGCCGGGCCCTCGGCGTGAGGCGCGTGGGGCACGCCGGCACCCTCGATCCGCTTGCGACCGGCCTTCTGGTCCTGATGGTCGGCAAGGCGACCCGCCTGGCGAGCCTGCTCTCGGGCGTGGACAAGACCTATCGGGGCGTGTTGAAGCTCGGAGTATCGACCGACACCTTCGATCGCGACGGCGAGCCGAGCGGACCGCCCCGACCGGTCACGATCGATCGCGAAACGCTGTCGAGGGAAATCGACCGTTTCCGCGGCACGATCAGCCAGGCGGCCCCGGTCTTCTCGGCGAAGAAGGTGCATGGGACGCCGATGTACCGCCTGGCCCGCCGCCGGAAGCCGGTCTCCCCGGTCGTGACCCCGGTGACCTTCCGGCGGATCGATCTCCTCGGCTTTACGGGGGACGAAGTCGAGGTGGAGGCCGAGGTGTCGGCCGGAACCTACCTGCGCTCCTTCGCGCACGACCTGGGACAGGCCCTCGGCTGCGGCGCCCATCTCCACGCCCTGCGCCGGACCGTGGCCGGCCCCTTCCGCGTTGAGGACGCCGTCACCCCGGCTGCGCTCGAGGCCCTCGGCATTCAGGCGGCGTCGCGGTTGATGCCGATGGAGGAGATTCCGCTCGGCCTGCCGACTCTGGTCCTGAGCGCCTCCGGGCTGCATGCCATCCGGCACGGCCGCCCCTGCGGGCTCAACGAAGTGGTGACGCCGCGCCCCCCCTTTCCTCCCGGTCGGTGCCGCCTCAAGGGCCCCGAGGGACGGCTGATCGGGATCGGCGAGGTCCAGATGCCGTCGCCGGCGGAGGTTCGTCCGGTGATTCGCCCGCAGATCGTCTTCCACCGTTGACAGGATCGGGTCGATGATCCGCTCCGATCGGCTTTACAGACCTGCGCGATCTATGGTACCTTCCTCGACTTCCGGGGTCGTGTTTGTGCTCGCTTGCGGACGATGGGCGGAGAAGACAGGATGTCGCTGACGAAAGATAGAAAGACCGAGATCATTTCAACGTTCCGGACCCACCCATCGGACACCGGATCACCCGAGGTCCAGATCGCCATCCTGAGCCGCCGGATCGAAGATCTCACCCAGCATTTCAACGTCTTCCCGAAGGACCACCATTCCCGGCGCGGGCTTCTGATGATGGTTGGCAACCGCCGTCGCCTGCTCGACTACCTCAAGGACAGGAACGCGGAGCGTTACCGGGAGCTGATCAACAAACTCGGAATTCGCAAGTAGGAAGGGCGGATCCCGGGCGCGACAGCGGCAGCCGTGTCGCACACCCAGGAGGAGTTCCATAGGATCTGAACGCGTACGTCAGCTCGGGCTTAAGGGTACTCATTCCGGCTTCATCGCGAATCATCGCTCCACCATTCATATTCATCCACCCTTAACCTTCCAGTTGATCGGTCCGCCGACAATCCTCCTCCAGGGTCGAGCGAGTCTCGGCCGTCGACCAACGGTTTTGCCTTCCCCACCCGCTCCGAGACGGCCTGTGCGCCGACGGGGCCCGGGTTCCGGCAGCCTCATCCGCCGCCGGCGGCCCGTTGCAGGAGGATTCTCGAGATGATCACACGCAGCATCGAGTTCGGTGGCCGGACCCTTACCGTCGAAACCGGCAGGATGGCGAAGCAGGCCGATGGCGCCGTGACTGTCCGATACGGCGACACGGTGGTTCTGGTGACGGCGACGGCGGACCGGAAAGAGAAGCCGGGGATCGACTTCCTGCCGCTGACCGTCGATTATCGCGAGAACACTTACGCCGCCGGGAAAATCCCCGGCGGTTTCTTCAAGCGCGAAGGTCGCCCCAACGAGAAGGAAACGCTCACCTCGCGCCTGATCGACCGGCCGATCCGACCGCTCTTCCCCAAGGGCTGGTCGTACGAGACCCAGGTGATCGCGCTGGTCCTGTCCGCCGATCTGGCCAACGACTCGGATGTGCTCGCGGTCACCGGAGCCTCGACGGCGCTCTACATCTCCGATATCCCGTTCACCACGGCGATCGCCGCCGTGCGCGTGGGGCTGATCGAAGGGCAGTACGTGCTCAACCCCACCTACGAGCAGATGGACCAGAGCCGGCTCGACCTCGTCGTGGTTGGCAGCGCCACCGAAATCGTCATGGTGGAGGCCGGGTCGAGCGAGGTTTCGGAGCGCGAGGTTCTGGAAGCGATCTGGTTCGGCCAGGGACACTGCAAGGCTCTGGTCGCGATCCAGGAGGACCTGCGGCGCGAGCTCGGCAAGCCGAAGCGCACCGCCAAGGTCAAAGAGCTCGACGCGGCGCTGCGGAAGGAGATCGAGACCGCCTACGGCGATCGTCTCTACCAGGCGATGAAGATGCCGGTGAAGATCGAATCGTACCGCACCATCGCCGCCCTGCAGGACGAGCTCGTCAAGGGCCTCCCCGAGGACCAGCCCCTGCGGCGCCAGGAGGCTGCGGCCATCTTCCACGACCTCCACAAGACGATCGCCCGGCGGGAGCTGCTGGTTGAACGTCGCAGGTTCGACGGGCGGCGGGCCAACGAGGTCCGCAAGGTGACGGGCGAGGTGGGGGTGCTCCCTCGCACGCACGGCTCGGCGCTGTTCACCCGCGGCGAGACCCAGGCGCTGGTGACCTGCACCCTGGGCACCTCCGAGGATGCTCAACGTCTCGACTGGCTCGAGGGCGAGTCGGAGAAGCGCTTCATGCTGCACTACAACTTCCCCCCCTTCTCGGTGGGCGAGGTCAAGTTCCTGCGCGGCCCGGGCCGGCGCGAGATCGGCCACGGGGCGCTTGCCGAGCGGGCGCTCCTGCCGCTCATGCCGCACAACGAGGAGTTCCCGTACACGATTCGCCTGGTGTCCGACATCCTGGAATCGAACGGCTCCTCCTCGATGGCTTCGATCTGCGGCGGTTCGCTCTGCCTGATGGACGCCGGGGTGCCGTTGCGCAGCGCGGTGGCGGGCGCCGCCATGGGTCTGGTCAAGAGCGCCGACACGTACGTCATCCTCACCGACATCGCCGGCGTGGAGGATCATTACGGCGACATGGATTTCAAAGTGGCCGGCACGCGGGACGGCATCACCGCCCTGCAGATGGACATCAAGATTCAGGGGATCAGCAAGTCGATCATGGAGGAGGCGCTGGCGCAGGCGCGCGAAGCGCGCATGCAGATCCTCGACGTCATGGAGCGGACGCTGGAGAAGCCGCGGGCGAGCATCTCCTCGTTCGCCCCGCGCATCTTCACGATCCGGATCAACAAGGATAAGATCCGCGAGGTCATCGGACCGGGCGGAAAGATGATCCGCTCGATCATCGAGCGGACCGGGTGCAAGATCGACGTCGAGGACGATGGTCGCATTCATATCGCCTCGGTCGACGAGGCGTCCGCCATGAAGGCGATCGAGATCGTGAAGGAGATCACGGCCGAGGCGGAGCTTGGCAAGACCTATCTCGGGAAGATCACCCGCATCGTCAACTTCGGGGCCTTTGTCGAGATCCTGCCGGGTATGGAGGGACTCCTGCACATCTCCGAGCTGGCCGAGCACCGCGTCAAGGAGGTCCAGGACGAGGTGAAGGAAGGCGAGGAGATCCTGGTCAAGGTAATCGAGGTCGATGGCGACCGGGTGCGCCTGAGCCGCAAGGCGATCCTGCGCGAGAAACGAATCGAGCGAGGGGAACCGGCACCGCCTGACGAATCCGGGTCGTCCGGAAGCGGTGAGGGGGGTGGACGACCGCCTCGCCGGCCGTTCGGCGGCGGCGGGGGTCACGGGCGAAGGCACCAGGCATCGCGGCAGCGCTGAGGCGCAATCCCGGCCGCGGCGGCGACAGATCGGCTGATACCGTCAAGCGCACCGGAGCGTGCCGCTTCGGGAGGCTGCGATGAAACTGGGCGACTGGCTTCTCGGCAAGGGTCGCATCACGCAAGAGGAGCTTGCCCGGGCCCTGCAGGACCATGCGTTTTTCGGGGGGCGCCTCGGAACCAGCCTCATCAAGCTGGGGTACCTTGACGAGGACACGCTCGGCGAGTACCTCGCCGACATTTCGCACGCCCGCTACGCCAGCCCGGAGAAGCTCGACGACATCCAGCCCGAAGTCATCGCGACGGTGCCTTCGCGGCTGGCGGCCCGCTATCGGATCGTCCCGATCGCCATACAGGGCCGCAAGCTCCACCTCGCCATGCGCGATCCCAAGGATTTGATCGCGCTGGACGAGATCGCTTTCCTGACCGGCCTCACCATCGAGCCGTACGTCGCCACCGAGTTTCGAATCGTGAAAGCGATCGAGCGGTACTACGGCCTGACGCTCGGGACCCGCACGATCCCTGTCAGCGGCGCCGGTAAGAATCCGACCGCCGCGCCACCGAAGGGTCCCTCGGCAGCGCCGCCTCCGGCGCCCGGTCCGGCGAAACCGGAGATGGGCCTCGACGGCCTGCCGATCCACGCGAACCCGGATGAGGGGGACGAGCCGTTCGTCGGCATGGGCGTGGGAGGTTCTCCGCCGCAGGATCTCGATGACGAACCGATCCCCGCTTCCCTGGACGAATGGCGGATGGCCCAGGAGGATATCCCCGACGAGATCCCGACCCCGGCGGCGTCCGAGGCCCGTCCTCCCGTCGCTCCATCGCCCGCGAGCGCGCCCGCGCCTCTTCCCGCCCCCGCCGCGGCGGCTCCGCAGGGTCCGATCGTCCCCGCGCCGGTGCCGTTTCCGGCCGCCTCGATCGAGGCGGTCGCGACGCGCCTGCGGGCGGCCGAGACGCGCGATGAGGTGTTCAATGCCATTCTGGAGTTCACCAGCGTCCGATTCCGGCGCGCGGCGATGTTCGTGGTGCAGCAGGACCGCGTCCTTGGCTGGAGCGGCCGCGGGGATGGTCTCGCTCCGACGCGCATCAGGAACGTGACCGTGCCCCTCGATCGTCCATCTTTGTTCGTCTTCTTCCGCTCGGGCGGGGACTACTACTACGGCCCCGTCCCCGACCTCCCCGCCAACGCGCGCTTCTATCTCGACCTGGGATGCCCGCCTCCCTCGCGGGTCCTGCTGCTGCCGCTCACGATCAAGGAGCGCCCTGCGGTCATCCTTTACGCGGACACCGGATCGGACGCCAGCAAGGCTCCGGACATCCAGCTGTTTCGCCGGCTGCTCGCCAAGGGTGCCCTGGCGCTGGAAGTGCTCATCCTGAAAAATAAGATCATGATGATCTGAAGGCGGGCGGAGAGCGGGCGCGGGCGCGGCGACGACCGCGGCTCAGAGCTTGATCTTGTGCCTCTGGATCTTGTGATTGAAGGTATTGCGGTGGATGCCGAGCGACCGCGCCGCCAGCGAGCGGTTGCCGCGCGTCTTCTCAAGCGCCGCCAGGATGAACTGGCGCTCGACCTCGCGAACGGCCTGTTCCAACTTGATCCCGCTGTCGATCAACTCGGTGACAAACCTCTGCAGCCGGCTGCTCACCCTTCGCCCCCGCGACGGGTCGGTCGCGTCAAACTGTCATTGATGGGGCGGGATTCTACCACAGGAACCGATCGCGCTTCGCGCCTTTAGTGAAACGCGACCTGGTCGCCCACGGCAATCTCGCGCACCGCGTTGATGATCTTGGCGGTGGAGGTGTGCCGTTCCGTGGTCAGGACGACGAGCTGACCGATCACCTTCGCGGGGTATTCGTTCTTCTCGTCCTTGCGCAGGGGCGGCGTCTGAAATCTCCGGTTGTTCCACTCGTAGTCGTAGTTGATCCTGCGGTACTTGTCGTACGGCTGATTCGGCAGGAAGATCGTCAGATAGTCGCCCGGCTTCAGCCCGTCGTCGAAGCCGAGGTCGATGTCGATCAGAGATCCGGAGCCGACCCGAATCGGGTTATCGACCGTATGCACGATATACCCGGTCGCCTTCGGCTCTTCCTCGGGCATCAGGCGATTGAAGGGAGGCGCCGGCTTCGCCGCCTGGGGTGTCACCACCAGCGGCACGAGATCGTAGCCGGTGCGGATGTCGTCGCAGGCAAGCGAGATCGATCCGATCGCCGTCCGCGGCTGGGCCGCCAGCACCCTCACCGTTCCGAGCCGCTTGTAGTAATACCCGAGCTTTTTGCCGGAAACCGGGTGGCGGACTTCGCCTTCGCGCACCACGATGCTGTACTCCGTCCCCGGATCGACATGTCCGTTATCCTTGCCCCGGTTCAGATAGACCACGTCGCCCTCGGTGAGACCGACCTTGTTCTCGTCCTCCTGGTTGGCGATGAAGTAATCGGGGATGGTGTCCTTCGGCGCGATGAAGCCGCTGCAACGGATATCGCTGTCCCCGGCGAGCGGAACGACCTTCGGCACAGAACGCGCCACATGCGCTCCCTCGGGGGGCCGCTCAGCGGCCGGGGCGGCAGCCGGCGGCGCCTCGGCGGTCAGCGGCGCTTCCGTCTCGGGAGCCGGAGCTTCGGCGGTCGAAGGTTGCTGCGCGGGCTGCTCCGGAGCAACGACGGGCGGCGCGGGCGGCGCGCCCTCCTGACCCTGCGGGACCACCTCGGAGACGACGGTCGGACGAGCCGGCAGGAGCAGAGGATCACCCGGGTAGATCCAGTGCGAATCGAGGATGTAGCGATTCTCATTCCAGATCTGCGGCCAGAGATAAGGGTTCCCGAAGGCGAGATCCGCAAGGTCCCACAGAGTGTCCCCCGGCACGATGATGTGCAGCGTGGCGCCCGGGGCGAACGACTCGGGATCGGGCGGATCGTAGGGGGTCCAGTGATCTCCGACCTTCTTCAAATTCTTGGGCGGGAGTGTGGAGCCCTCTTGCAGAGCCCGTCCTTTCGAGGCGGCGGGAGATTTGGTCTGCGGCGCGACCTTTCCGGCCGCAGGCGCCGCTTGCTCCCCCGCCGGCGTGACAGGCTTCGCAACCGGCTTGACAGGCTCCGGTGCCGGCGCGGGGCTCGTGGAACCTTTCGACTCCGTTGCGCCCGGTTCGGCAGCGCGGGCAGGATACCGGCTTGCCACAAGAGTCGACCATCCCAGAAAGATCACGGCCGGAACGGCCCAAAGCGTACCTGGTATTCTGCGCATTCGGTCTCCCCTCCACGGCCGGCCGCGGGCGAGCGGCATGGCACGCCACCACGACAAAAATAGGTGCGCGGCACGCGAAGTCAAGAAGAGCGCGGAAGATGGGTCAATCGAATCCCGCTCGATCACGAATTTGCAACCGGGGAGACCGTTACGGCCGGTTGGACTGGGGCAGCAACCGCTGAAAGTCGGGGTTCCACTCCAGAGCGCGAAGCGCCGGCTCGGAGAGAAGAAGCTTCGGATCGAGGCCGAGCTCCACGGCCCGGCGGGCTTCGCGGAGCGCCTCTTCCGGCCGCCCCGACGAAGCCAGCAGGGCCGCGAGGCCCAGGTGCCCCTGCATCAGCTCCGGCTGGTCCGCCAGAGCGCGACGAAACGACCGCTCCGACCCGGAGAGGTCTCCATCCGCCGCCTGCAGGCGCGCGAGATCGATTCGCGCCCCGCTTCGTCCCGGTTCGGCCCGAAGCAGGGCACGGTAATCCCCGATCGCCTCGGGGAGACGTCCGCGTTTGGCGAGCAAGGCCGCCCGGGCTTCCAGCGCCGCAGGCTCAAGGTCTCCGCTTTGTTCCGCCAGCCGCCATTGCTCCAGGGCCTCCTCGGGATCGCCGGCTCGGAGATTCAGGAGCCCGAGGGCGGTCCGCGCCGGGGCGAAGCCGCGACTCCGCGCCAGGGCCGCCTCGAAGGCCGCGCGCGCCTCGGGAAGCCGACCCGCCCGGGCCAGCACCATTCCCAGGTCGTAGTGGAGCAGCGGGTTGCCGGGCGAGATCGCCAGGGCATCGCGGAACAGCCCCTCGGCCGTCGCCGACCCTCCCGCGATCGCGAAAAATATCGCCGCATTCGTGATCGCGACCGGTACCTCCTGTCGCGGGATCACGCGGCGGACGAGAGCCGGGATCGGATCGGCCCTCGCCGATTCGATCCGCGCGTCCCGAATCTCCTCCCGAAGGCGAGCCAGCAGGGCCGGGTCGTTCGGATCGATCGGCGCCCAGGCCCCGCCCGATCGTGCTCCGGCTCCGTCGCGCACGAACAGCGCGCTCGCGAGGTCGACGAAGACAAGATGCCATCCCGACCCGACGGCGAGGTGCTGGATCAGCTCGGCGGCCCCGGCCGATTCCACATGACTCCAGAGGACCGCGTCGATCCGGTCGCGCCGCGCCAGAGCCTCGAAGAAGACGGGATCCCGTCTGAGGCGGAGGTAGGCGGCGAACAGATCCGGATCGTGCACCTCCAGACGCCCGTCGATGAAGACCCGCCGTCCCGGCGACCAGCACCATGCCAGATAGCCTCCCATGGTCAGATCGTTCAGGACCTCGCCCGGGACGCCACGCTCGAGCACCAGCCGCGCCGCGGTTTCTGGATAGAACCCGGGCGCCGGACCGCGACCGAAATAGCGCTGGCCGGCGTCCCGGGCATAGAAGCGATTGCTGATCGCCTCGACGCACAGAAGAACGACGACCGCCGCGATCAGCGCGCAGGAGGCCGCCTCCAGTCGCGCCGGGAGGGTCGGGGGATTCCGTCGGAAAGACTCGCGCCCGCCGACGGCGCGCCGCAGCAGCGTCGTGACAATCGCGGAGCCTGACGGCACGGCGACCAGGGCGAACAGCGGCACATTGCGCCGTGCCAGGAGGGCCAGAGTCAGAAATGACCCGAGCAACAACAGGTCGGCCGGTCTGCTCCGGCGCGCGCAGAAGAGCGCGGCGATCGCCACCAGAAGAGCGAGTACCGCGAATGCGGCGATTGCCGTCGTCGGCCCGTAACCGCCGAAGGGAGATTGAAACTCGGCGATGTTCCTTCCGTAGAGGTTTCGTGTGGCGATCCTCTCGACCAGGAGCCGCACCGGCAAACCCCACCCGGCGAGACCGTAAGGAGTCAGGAGAGTCGCAGGGACCGAGAGGGCCAGCGCCGCCCCCAGCCGGCGGGGTTGCGGCGGTTCATCGTTGGCCGCGGCGCCGCCACCCGCGCGATGACGTGCCGCCTCGATCAGATCGCCGCACAGGGTCAGCGCCAGCACCCCGAGGCCCACGGCATAGAGCGCGTGCAGGTTTGCCCAGAGCGCCATCAGGAATGGAATCGCCAGGAGCCGACGGGGTCGCTTGCGACGATCTTCCAGGAGCAGAGCGAGGGTCCCGAGGAGAAGGAAGGTGGCGGTCTCCGGACGCAGCGCAAACCGCTCCTGAGACGCGACCACGGCGAGGAGCGCGACGATCACCACAACGATTTCCGGGCTCCGCTTCGATGCCGCGCGGACCACCATCGCGAACGCGCCGGTGACCAGGAGAATCTTGAGAAGATCGAACCCCTTCGGACCAAGATAGCGGCCACTCGCCGCCAGGACGACCTCGAAGAGCCATTGAAGATCGATCCACGGCCGGCCGGCCGATCGGTAGGAGAGGTCATCAACGCGCGGGACGCCCCCGCCATCCAGCATTCTTGCGCCGGCCAGCAGGTGCCAGTGGAAATCGACCTCGGCGAGCTCGGTCAGACAGAAGCAGGCAGCGAGAAGCAGGATGGCGGCCAGGCAGGCCCGGACGGCAATCGGTCTCATGCCGTCCCAGGTTCGAGCAGGAAGGTGGTCAGCGTCGTGTCGCCATGCCGGTAATCACGCAGCGGGCGGCATCCCGGTGCGGAGATCGGGCTCGGGGAGCCGACCCGGGTGCGGTGCTCGAGGACGAGAATCCCGCCCTGGGCGACGACCCGGGCCGCCGACGCCAATAGGTCGGATTGATCCGGGGCGTCGTAAGGGGGATCGATAAAAACGACGGCGAAGCTTCCGCCCGCATCCTTGAAGGAGGCCACCGCCCCTTCGATTTCGGCCTCGATCAATTCCGCCTCACCGGGAGGCCGGACCCGGTCCAGATTCTTCCGAATCAGCGCGATCGCCCTGCGGTCTCTGTCGACGAACACCGCGCGTTTTGCGCCGCGGCTCAGCGCCTCAATGCCCACGGCGCCGGTCCCCGCGCACAGATCCAGGAAGCTGGCGCCGGCGACCCGGGGGCCCAGAAGGTCGAACAGGGCTCCGCGGACGCGGTCGGATGTGGGACGGATCCGAAGATCGCCGGGACCATGCAGCAGCCTGCCTCGTCCCTCTCCTCCCGTCACTCTCAAGCTTTAATCCGATGGTGGGCCCGACGCTCAAGCCTCCGCCGGGGCTGGTGATTATACACCGCGCTCCCCTCCCTACCTTTCCTTGACTTCCCCTGATCCCACCGGTACGATGAAGTGCAACTTCGTGATGCCATTGAAGATTGCGCGGTCCCGCGCCGCGTCCTGATGGCGCCCCGGGATCTGGAGACTTGATGCTCGTCGAGCCAAAAATCGGCTGCCGTCGCGCCGCCAGACTGTTTTCCGTCGGTTTTGCGATTGTGGGTCTCGGACTTCTGTCGCCGCGCGAACTGCGGGCCTCGGGCGGCCATCCCCTCGTCGCCCTGCGCCCGGGTCCGATCGATCGGGCTCTCCATATCGTCGCGGCCGATTTCAATCGTGACGGTTACGACGACCTGGCCGTGGCCAATTTCGAAGGCGGCACCATCAGCATCCTGATCAACCAGAAGGATGGGACGTTCGCTCCGCAGGCATTCTCCCCCATCCCGGTGGGACCGGCGACCTTCAACTTTGTGACCTCGGGACCGCTCTTCATGTACGTCGACGATCTCAACCCGGACGACGCCGACAGCGACGGCGTCCCGAATGTTCTGGATAATTGCCCGAACGTCTACAACCCGGCCGACGCCACGACGAAGACCCAGCTCGACACCGACTCCCACGGCGTCGGCGCCGCCTGTAACATGCCGATTCTGCCCGACAGTGACGGCGACGGGATACCGGACTACGGTCCCAATCCGATGATCCCTAACTATTTTCTCGACAACTGCCCCTTCTACCCGAACCCGGGTCAGGAGGATGCCGATCAGGACCATGTCGGGGACGCCTGCCAGAAGAGCCCCGACATTGTGGTGGTCGAGAAGACCCTGACCAACGGCTCGACGATCGGCATCCTGAGGGTGCGCGTCAACCTCGGCGACGGCAGCTTCCAGAGCCGCCCGTCCGAGGCGACGGGGATCGGTCCGGTCGAGGCCCTGGTGGCCGATTTCAACGCCGACAACAAACCCGATCTCGTCCTCTCCAACAGCGCGAACGATAATTT
>WNFM01246866.1_pt2 | contig 14158 bp, 8 predicted proteins | sample 5400271 | NCBI WGS metagenome assembly WNFM01 (sample SAMN13153352, study PRJNA577476) | soil metagenome | isolation source: 60 cm saprolite on Douglas fir-dominated hillslope | place: USA:California | collected 2013-09-17 | reverse complement strand
AGGGCAGGAGGTCGGCCAGCCCGCGGAGCTGTCCGGCGAGGTAGCTCTTGAAGACGCGGCTCATGCGGCGCGGATCCTTGTCGTCGTCGAACGCGTTGCCGTCCTTCGTCCACAGGCTCTGGTGCATGTGCCCGCTGCAGCCGGGCAGGGCGCTGTTCCACTTGGCCATGAAAGTCGGCATGACCTGGAAGCGCTGGCCGATCTCCTTCACGCTCGTCTTGAAGAGGACCCCGCGATCGGCCGCCTCCAGGGCGTCCGCCGCCTGGATGGCGGCTTCGAACACGCCGGGGCCCGTCTCCGTGTGCAGTCCCTCGATGGGCACGCCGAACGCGCCCAGCTCGTCCAGCATCGCGTTGAAGAAGGGACGGCTGTGGGCCATGCGCACGAGCGAATAGCCGAACATGCCCGGCGTGAGCGGCTTGGGGGACACGTACTGCTTCTCGGCCAGGGACTCCGGGGTCTCCTGGAAGTTGAACCACTCGAATTCGAGCCCGGCCTTGGCGATGAAGCCGGCCGCCTGCGCGCGGGCCACGATCTTCTTGAGGAGCGAGCGTGGGCAGACGGGCAGCGGCCCGCCCTTGCCGTCCTCGAAGTCGGCCAGGAAGAACGGCACCCCCCCGTCCCAGGGCACGGTCCGCGCGGTGGAGAGGTCCACCCGCGCCACCGCGTCCGGATAGCCGGTGTGCCATCCGGTATAGATCGCGTTGTCGTAGCAGACGTCGGCGGAGTCCCACCCGAAGACGACGTTGCAGAAGCCGAAACCGCCGCCTTCCGCCGCGGACAGGAACTTGTCCTTGTGAAGGTACTTGCCGCGCAGCACCCCATCGATGTCCGTGACCGCGACCTTGACCTTCTGCACCGGTGAGCGGCGCAGCTCGGCGAGGATATCCTTGGCGGACGCGGCCATAACCAACAGCATAACGGCTGGGACGGTCAAACGGACGGAGACGGAGACGGGCACGGAGAAGGACGTGATACGCTGCGCGCCGTACCGTGAGCGGCACCGATCCCGAAAAGGACGCGCCGGACCGCCGTCGCATCAAGCAGATGGAGGTCATGGTCGCGGAGGCCGTCCGGGAGACGGCCGACACCACCACCCTCGTTCTCTTCACCGGCAACGACCGGCTCGACTACAAGGCCGGCCATTTCCTGACCATCGACCCCCACCAGTTCGAGGGCCTCGAGCGCTTCATCGCGTTCCTGGAGGACCTCAAGGGAAAGCGCGAGCCGCCGCGCGCCTACTCGATGGCCTCCTCGCCGCACGAGAAGTACCTGGCGGTCACGGTCAAGGAAGAGCGCTACGTGACCGGTCTGACCCAGTACCCGCCGCTGCTCTCGCCCCTCCTCGTGAAGCGCCTCGTGCGCGGGACGCGGCTGGTGGTGACGGGATTCACCGGGCCCTACACCCTGTCCGACGACATCGAATCGAAGACCGACCACCTCGTGCACATCTGCGCCGGCTCCGGGAGCGTCCCCAACTTCGCGATCCTGAAGTACGCGCTCCATCACCACCCCAGGCTGCGGCACACGTTCGTGTACTCGAACCGCACCTGGGACGACGTGATCTTCCGGCAGGAGCTGCAGGCTCTCGGTCAGGCGCATGCCGACCGGCTGCGCCTGCTGCACACGCTCACCCGGGAGCCGGAGCCGCACCGGCATGGAGGGGACGTGCGCGCGGGCCGCATCGGGAACGAGCTGCTGCGCGAAGCGATCCCGGATCCGTCGTCCTGCCGCGTGTTCGCCTGCGGCCCCGCCATCACGGTCTGGGACCGCAAGGCGGCGCGGGAGAGCGGGGTCGAGCCGGCTCCGCGTTTCCTGGAGACGGTCCTGGAGGGCCTGAAGGCGATCGGCGTGAAGAACGAGCAGATTACCCGTGAGTCTTACGGGTAGGATCGGCTCAACGGTCTACGCGCTGCACTCCCCGTCCATGGTCGTGACTTCGAACGCCGACTGCTCGCCGAGGTCCACGAAGTCGGCGGGGGCCGTCTCCTCCGCGCGCACGCGCTCGAGGTCGGCCAGCGCGGCCTTGACCGTGTCCAGATCGACGCGGCGGAAGAACGCGGTCGCCGTCTCGCCCGTCTCGCGGCTCGTGCGGTAGAGCTCGATCAGGCGCTCGACCGCGGTGTCGATGCGCCGCACCGGCACCTTCGCGGCCAGCCGCGCGAAGTGAGCGCCGTCGTCGTCCACTCCACCCCCGACCATGAGGAAGTACTGGGGCAGCGCCTTGCCGTCCACCTTGCGCACGCTGCCCTGGAAGCCGATCCCGGCCACGTGGTGCTGGCCGCAGCCGTTCGGGCATCCGCTGATCTTGATGACGAGGTCGGGGGCGGCGGCCACCAGGTCGGGGCGCGCGCGCAGCGTGTCGCCGAGCTGCCGGCCCAGCCCGCGGGACTGGGTGACGGCCAGGCGGCACGATTCCGCGCCCGGACAGCTCGCGACGTCGGCCACCGTATTCGCGCCGGCCAGGCCCAGGCCGGAGGCGGCGAGACGCCGGTACAGCTCCGGCACGTCCTGCGCGCGCACCCAGCGGAACAGGAGACCCTGGCGGACCGTCGTGCGCACCGTGCCATCGCCGTAGGCCTGGGCGAGGTCGCCGAGAATGCGGAACTGCGCCCCCGTGAGGTCGCCGAGCGGGAGGGTGACCGTGACCAGGGCGAAGCCGGACTGGCGCTGCGGGCGGAGGTTCGTGCTCGCCCACTGCAGGTCGTAGCGGACGACCGGCGCCACCGGGCGCGGAGCCTCCGGCACGAGACCGGGGCCACGCACCTCGGCCGCGCGGGCCCGTGACGCGCACTCCGCGATCGACGGCGCCACCGGCCGCGGCCAGTCCGGAGCAGACTCCACCGGCGGGTGATCGGGTGGGAAGGAGAAGGGCGCCCCGCCCTCGTCGCGGAAGGCCTGCAGCTCCTTCTCGAACTCCGCGCGCCAGCCGTCCCAGCCCAGCTCGCGGATCAGGAACTTCATCCGGTTGCGCTGCTTGTGCTGGAAGTCGCCCAGGCGATGGAAGACGCGGAGCACCGCTTCCGCGACCTCCAGGATCTCGCCCGCGGGGAGGAAATCGAACAGCTCGCGGGCCGAAGTGGCCACGGTCGAAGTCCCGCCGCCCGCGACCAGATGGAAGCCGCGCTCGCCGTCACGGGTGCGCGCGCGGAACCCGAGGTCGTTGATGTAGGTGAGGGCATGGTCCTCGGACGCGCAGCCTTCGAACGCGATCTTGAACTTGCGAGGGAGGGAGGAGCTGAGCGGATGCCGCAGCAGGTAGCGGGTGAGCGCTTCCGCGTAGGGGGTGACGTCGAAGACCTCGTCCGCGGCCACGCCCGCGTAGGGGCAGCCCGTGATGTTGCGGACGGCGCTGCCGCAGGCCTCCCGGGAGGTGAGGCCGGCCTCGGCCAGCCGCCGCATGGCCCGCTCGACGTCGTGCGGCTGCAGGAAATGGAACTGCACGTTCTGCCGGGTCGTGATGTGGCCGAAGCCGCGCGACCAGGTGTCGGCCACGTCGGCCAGGGCGACGAGCTGCGCGGCGTCCAGCACGCCCTGCGGGATCTTGACCCGGATCATCTGCACCACGTCCTGGCGCTGGCCGTAGTTCCCGCGCACCAGCCGGTAGCCGCGCCACTGGTCGGCGGTCAGCTCGCCGCGCTCGAACTTGTCGAGGGTGGCGGCGAACTCGTCGATCTCGGCCTCGTTCGCGAACGAGAGCCGCGTGCGGCCCAGGGTCTTCGGATCGTCGACGGCGGCCATGATGGCTCCTTGCGTTGCGTTGCCTTGCCTTGCGTTGCTGGCTTGGTGTTCGCTGTTCGCTGTTTGCTGTTGTTTGCTTACTTAGTCAGGGGGGGCACTCACGCGTCACCGACGATGGGCGTTCGCGACCCCCCCTGAAACCCCCCTCGCTCGCCGCCGCCGCTACGCGGCGCCGTCGAGCTCTACGTGACATCTGCCTCTGTCTTCCCGTGTCCTACGTTCCCTGCGTCGTGCACTCCGTTCCCTACGACTTGTGCAGTCCGCATTCCTTCGTTTCCGGGTTCTCCCACCACCAGCGGCCGGCGCGGACGTCCTCGCCGGGCTTGATGGCGCGCGTGCACGGCGAGCAGCCCAGGCTCGGATAGCCCTGGTCGTGGAGCGCGTTGTAGGGCACCTTGTGCGCGCGCACGTAGTCCCAGGTCTGCGCCTCCGTCCATCGCACGAGCGGGTTGACCTTCACGATCCCGCCGTGTCCGTGGTCGATCTCGACCGCGGGGAGTACGGTGCGCGTCACCGCCTGCTCGCGGCGCAGGCCGGTGGTCCAGGCGTCGAGGGTCGAGAGCGAGCGGTTGAGGGGCTCGACCTTGCGGATGCCGCAGCAGAGCTTGCGGTCCTCGATGCTGCGGCGGAAGGAGAAGAAGCCGCGTTCGTTCTGGAGCTGCTCGGTGGCCTCGCGCTGCGGGAAGAAGACCTCGATCTTCGTGCCGTAGGCCTCGCGGATCCGCTCCATCACGTCGTAGGTCTCCGCGGGCAGCCGGCCGGTGTCGAGGGTGAAGACGCGCGCGTCCTTGTTGAGCTGGGACAGCATGTGGATGACGGCCACGTCCTCGACCCCGAAGCTGGAGGCGAAGGAGATCCGCGGATGGAAGCGGTCGAGCGCCCAGTCGAGGATCTCCTGGGGCGTCCAGGATTCCGCGCGGCGCGCGACGTCGTCGACTTCGGACACGGGTACAGCCAGGCTCATCGAGATCCTCCAGCGGCGGTGAGTGGGTGAGAGGCGGCGGGCGCGAGCGCCTCCGCCAGGGAGACGACTTCGCCAATGACGATGGTTCCAGGGGCGCCTTCGCTGGCCGTCCCCGCTCCCGCTTCGACTTCCGTCGCGGCCAGCTCGCTCAGGGTGCCGCGCCAGGCCGAGCCTTCCGCGCGCGAGGCCGCCCACACGATGGCGGCCGGCGTCCGCGCGCTCCAGCCGCGCTCGAGCAGGCGGGCGGCGATGGCGGCGCGATGGCCCAGGCCCATCAGCACCACGACGGTGAGCGCGCCCGGGGCCAGCGAATCGAGAGCGGGCTGCCAGGCGGCCTCCGCATGGCCGGCGACGACCACGAAGCCCGTGGACATCCCGCGATGCGTCACCGGGATCCCGGCCAGGGCGGGCGCGGCCACGGACGAGCTGACGCCGGGCACGACCTCGAAGGCGATGCCGGCCTGGGCGAGGGCGAGCGCTTCTTCGCCGCCGCGCCCGAACACGAAGGGGTCGCCGCCCTTGAGCCGGACCACGCGCGAGCCGGCCTGAGCGGCGCGGATCATCATGCGGTGGATCTGCTCCTGCGTGACGTGATGGCGGCCCGCGCGCTTGCCGACGTAGAAGCGTCGGGCCGCGCCCGCGAGCTCCAGGACGGCCGGGTCCACGAGGGCGTCGTAGAGCACGAGGTCGGCCTCGGCCAGCCGCCGCGCCGCCTTGCGCGTGAGCAGGTCGGGGTCGCCCGGTCCGGCCCCCACCAGGGACACGAGGCCGGTCATTGGGGCGTCTCCGCGTAGAGCTCGTTGAGGGCCTGCAGCAGGAGCGGCCGCCGCTTCGGCATGGGCACGCCCTCCGCGCGCCACTTCTTGCGCTGGGCGCGCGCTTCGACCAGCCAGCGCTCGAGGTCATCCGGAAGCACCGTCTCCAGTGCCTCGCGCAGGAGACCGGCCAGGGCCGGCGCTTCACCGTTGCTCGACACGGCCACGGTCACCCCGCCGCGCGTGAGCACGCCCCCCGCGTATGCACTGCAGGTCTCCGGGTTGTCGACCGCGTTCACGAAGACGCCGCGCGGCTCCGCCGCCGCGCGCACCTCGCGGTTCACCTCGGGCGGCGCCGCCGCGACCACCAGCCAGGCGCCGTCGAGATCGGAGGGACGGAACGTCCGGCGGACCAGGGTGAGCTGCGATCGTTCCAGCTCGGGAACGAAGTCGGGCGCGATCACGGTGATCTCGGCGCCCGTTTCGAGCAGGCTCTTCACCTTGGTCGCGGCCACCGGTCCCGCGCCGACGACGATGACGCGGCGGCCGGAGAGCTTCAGGAACAACGGAAACAGAACGGGCGGCGGGGTCGAAGTCGACACGGGCGGGATCGGCTCGGAGACGGGAACGGGAACGGGAGCAGCGGCCGAAGAGGCGGCCGCGTAGTGCGCGCGCAGCACCTCCGCCACTTCCACGCGCGTGAACTCGCGGGGCAGGTCGCCGCCGCTGCGCAGGATCTCGCGCACGCGCGTGCCCGACAGCTCGAGGCGGTCGGCGGCGTCGTGCGGGCAGGTGCGGGTGGAGGCCAGGCTGCCGCAGGCGCGGCAGAAGAACGCGGTGTCGAGCTTGATCGGGGTGATGCCCAGCTCCGCGGGTGTGAAGCGATCGAACATGGCGTGGGCGTCGAAGGGCCCGTAGAACTTGCCCACGCCGGCATGGTCGCGGCCCACGAGCAGATGCGTGATGCCGTAGTTCTTGCGGGCCAGGGCGTGGAAGAGCGCCTCGCGCGGGCCGGCGTAGCGCATGGCGGCGGGGAAGGCGGCCAGGATCGTGCGGTCCTTGGGGTAGTAGCCGGCCACCAGCGCCTCGTAGGCCTGGAAGCGCGCGGAGGCGGGCACGTCGTCGCCCTTGGTCTCGCCGACGAGGGGATGGAGGACGAGCCCGTCCGTCACCTCGAGCGCCACCTTGGTCAGGTGCTCGTGCGCGCGATGGATGGGATTGCGCGTCTGGAAGCCGGCCACCTTCTGCCAGCCGCGGGCCGCGATCTCCTGGCGCAGCGCGCGCGGCGTCAGACGATAACGGGCGAAGGGGAGGTCCGCGGGCAGGGGCAGCACGCGCACGGTCCCGCCCACGAGCGTGCGCGGGCGGCCGAGCAGATAGGCGACGCCGGGGTGGGACGCGTCCTCCGTGCCGTACACGGCGCGCGATTCCTCGAGCGGATCGCGCGTGTAGACGTCCTCCACGCGCAGGAGACCCCACACGCGTCCGCCGGCGTCGCGGAGAGCCGCTTCGCGGCTGGCGCGGACGGCGTCGCGGGTGGCCTCGTCCACGGCGAGGGTGAAGGGCAGGGGCCACACCGTGCCGTCGGCCAGGCGCAGCCGATCGAGCACGGACTGGTAGTCCGCGGCGCCGAGGAATCCGACCAGGGGGCTGGCCGCGCCCGTCGCGATCATCTCCAGGTCCGCCTGCTCGCGCGCGTCGAGCGTGATCTGGGGAAGGGTCTCCGCGCGATGGCGCAGGCCCTCGACCTCGTCCGCGGGGACGAAACGGTCGACGAGCGTGCCGCCGTGAGGTTCAACCAACCTGGGCATGGGTGAAGGCTCCTGGCCAGGCGATGGGCACGCCCAGCCCGATGAGGATGACGGCGAGGATGACGCGCAGGGCGCGCTCCGGAACGGCGGACGCGACGCGAGCCCCGAGGAGGACACCGGGCACGGACCCGGCGAGCACGGACGCGGCGAGCAGGACGTCGACGCGCCCCGCCTGCAGGTGGCCGAGAGTGGCGAAAGCGGACAGGATGAGCGCGTGGACGAGGTCGGTGCCGACCATCGTCTGCGCGGGCAGCGGGAAGAAGAAGGCGAGCACGCACAGGAGCAGGGAGCCGCTGCCGATGCTGGTCGTGCTCACGAGCAGTCCGGTGGCGAACCCGAGCGCCGCCGTCCAGCCCGCGGCCGGCGCCGTCGTGGCCCGGATCCGGCCCGCGAACTGGAGCCGTACCAGCGTCGCCACGCCCGCGACCACCAGCACCGCCCCCATCGCGCGCTGGAGCGCGTGCTCCCGCACGCCCGCGGGGAGATGGTTGAGCACGAGGATGCCGAGGGCCGCTCCCGGCAGCGAGCCGGCCAGGAGGCGGCCCACGGTCGGCCAGTGGACCTGCCCGCGCAGCGCGTACGAGCCGCCGCCGAAGAGCTTGGTCACGCTGGCGATCAGCACGTCGGAGCCCACGGCGAGGGAGGGCGGGACGCGCAGGATGAACACGAGGGCGGGCGTGAGCAGGGCACCGCCTCCCGTCGACGTCACGCCCACGACGAACCCGGCCACGATCCCGATGAGGGGCGCGGTCAGATCCATCGTCCCGTCCGTCCGGCCTGCGTCGTCATCGAGTCCTGCCTCCGCTGGAACGGCCAGCCCAAAAAGCAAAAGGCCCGGGGGTTTGAACCCTCCGGGCCTCGCGTCCGCCGTTTTGTGTCTCAGTCCCTAGTGATCAGCGGACCTCGTGAACACGGCGGCATCGCGGAGGCAGAGGGCCTCCCGCATGTGACAACAACAACAACAACACGCGATGCGCGCGACGTTCACGTCTCGGGTTATACGCGGCGGCGGGATCGCCGTCAAGTCAAAAGCTGAAACCGACGCAATTGTGTGTGTCATTCAGCTGTTTGAAGGGCGTTTTCAGGCCTTCCGGCCCGTGGTGGCGTACAGGCTGGCCAGGAGATACGTAGAGCGAGGCGGCGCTGCGTAGCAGCGGCGCGTCGCGAGGGGGGTTTCAGGGTGGGTCGCGAACACCCACCGCGGTGGTGTGTGAGTGCCCCCCCTGACTTAGTAATTCCCCCCTGACTCAATACTTCAGCGCTTCTCCCGACCGCCGGAGGCCGCCGCTGCGCCCGCGCCCCGGTTGTCCGTTGCCGCACCGCCGACGGCCTTTCCGGGTGGCGCGTCGGTGACGGTGAACAGCTTGCCGTCCCGGAGGTACATGCGGCGCTGCTCCTCCCCGTTGAGCGGGCGCGCGCCGCGGCGTCCGAACACTCCGATCTGGTTGCCGTGCTCGTCCACCGCGCGGTCGCGGTCCACGCCGCGCGAGAGGGCGACCGCCGGGCCGTGGGTCGCGTAGGTCGCGACCAGCTTCGGGGTCGGCCGGGGGCTGAACCCGTAGGCGCCGGGCGTGTCGTTGGCGGAGATGGCGTCGATCACGCGCAAGCCGTTCTTGCCGTCCGCCACGTACGCGAAGATGCTGCCGTTGGTGGCGCCGAGCTTGACGTCGTGCGCGTCGTTGATGGCCCCCCCGGCGTTGAAGGTCTGGTCGAGGCGCGGCTTCTCCGGGGATTTGATGTCCACGATGGCGAGGCCGTCGGGGCCGGCGGCGACATAGGCGTAGGTCCGCGCGAGGTACAGGCCGTGCGCGTGCGCGAACGGGATCTTCGCCCCTTCGACGACGCGGGGCTTGTCGGGCGCGGTGACGTCCACGACCTTGAGGCCTTCGGAGTCGAGCACGAACGCGTAGCGGAACTGGATCGCCACCGCGTGGGGCTCGCGCAGCGGCACTCCCACCTGGCCGATCACGCGCGGCTTGGTGGGGTCCTCGAGGTCCAGGACGACGAGCCCGCGGGGCGTGGTCACGAAGCCGCTCGTGCCCGCGATCGCCGCCGACGTCGCCCCCGTGAGCACGCCGTCCGGATTGAAGGTGGCGATCCGCTTCACGAAGTTGTCGCTCGGGTTGCCGTTCATCAAGGTGTGCAACGGCCCCACCACCACCAGACCTTCCGTGCGGTCGGTGACGAAGGCGTAGTCGTACAAGGGGTGGACCTTCTGCTCCTGGTTCTGGGGCAGCACCTCGCGCTGCGCGTCCACGGACGTCGTCGTAGGCAGGGCGACCGAGGTCGCGTCCTTCGTCTTGACGTAGAGGCGCTGGCCCAGCGGCGACACGGGCGCGCTCACGATGCGCTCGCTGAAGCCCTTCTGGTCGACCTGGGCCACGTCGTAGATGCGCAGCCCGCCGCCGCCGGCGGCGAAGAGGTACTCGCCGCGCAGCTGGAGCGACCGCACGTCGCCGCCGTGGTGGTAGGCCTCCTTGAGGCGCGCCCCCGCCGCCGCATGGGCCTTGAACTCGACCGGGTAGGCGAGCTCGTGCAGCTTGCTGCCGATGACGGCCTGGGGCTCGTCCCGCTCCGTGACCGCGACCGCCTCGAACCCGTGGTGCTCCTCGCCCACGTAGGCGTAGCGGCCGATGAAGTTCATCATGCCCGTGCCCTGCATGAGGAGCGAAGCGATCCAGGCGTTGTTGTCGCCGCTCCTGGCCACGTGGCACTCCGTGCAGCCGCGTGTCTCCTTGGCGCGCACGGTGTGGGGCACGTAGGTCGAGAACGACGTCCCGCTGAAGCCGCCCGCGGACGTCGTCTGCTGCTGTGAGTAGAGCCACTCGCGGTTCTGGTTCTGCGAGGAGACGATGACCGCGCAGGCGGAGCGGGCGGGGGAGACGCGGTTCCCGCTGACCGTTCCGTCCTTGGCCAGGAAGTAGATGTCGTCGCGCAGGGTCTGGAAGTTGTAGGACGTCCAGTTGCGGCTGGGCCCGCCTTCGTTGTGCAGGTTGGGCTTTTTCTGGTTCGCCTTCATGGAGAGGTGGCAGCCGAAGCAGCTCGTCGTCCACGAGGAGTGGCAGGCGAAGCAGCTCATCTTGTTGTTGGCGTGGGCGAGCTTGGTGGGATCGGCGCTCGCGTCCCCCCAGGTGCTGCCGTCCATCTGCATGGTCTTGGCCAGGCGCGCCTTCTCGCTGTAGCGCGGGTTGCCCGGCGTCACCGCATCCACGACCTGCGGGACTTCCCACTCGACGTTTTCGTCCACCATCGAGCGCTGCGTGATCTTGCCCCGGCGGCTGGTGAAGCGCGGTTGTCCCCAGGGCGTGCTCAGCGACGTGAGGTCCATGGCCGAGGAGGCGGGACCGGAGGTGGTGAGGTTGGCCGGACCCGCGACGGTGCCGTGGCAGTCGATGCAATCGATCTCGACCGCCGCCCGCGGCTCCCCGTAGAGCTTGCTGTTGCCGTGCACGTCCTGCTTGAAGTGGCAGTCCACGCAGTGCATCCCCTTCTCCAGGTGGATGTCCTTCATGTGGACGGCCTTCTTCCACTTGTCGGGGTCGATGTCCTCGACCGCCTTGCCCGCCTCGTCGAGGAGGCGGCCCTCGCGATCGCGCTTGTAGACGGCGCGGAAGACCCAGCCGTGGCCGTGGAAGTCCGCGAACTGCGTGTTCTTCGCCTTGTCGTTGAGGGAGGAGACCTCGGTCAGGAAGTTGCGGTCGGACCAGAGCCCCTTGAGGGCGGCGCCCTCGGGGTTGTCGTGCTCGATGCGCGCGCGCTCGGAGGCGGAGAGCTTCTTGGGCTCCTTCGGGTACATGAGCTGGCCGTCCGCCTCGTTGTCCCACCAGGTGTAGCCCATGTACGTCGCGACCATGCTCGTGCCCGGGTGCATGTGGCACGTCATGCACTGGCTGGACGGGATGGAGCGCGTGAAGGCGTGCTTGAGGGGATGGCCGGGCTCGTCGCGCGGGATCGTGGTGTCCGCGGACTGGGTGAGGCCGCGGTTGCCGAACTGGGCGTAGGGCCCGCTGTTGGCGGGGGAGCGGTCGTTCGCGTACACGACGTGGCAGGCAGTGCAGCCGCTGGATCGGAAATCGCCGGGGTGATCGTTCGTGCCCAGCATCGAGAGAAGCGGGTCGAGCAGGCGCGTCTTCTGCGCGCCCAGGATCACGGGGTCGATGCGGTTGAGGGTGCCGAAGCCGCGGGGCGAGAGGCCCTTGTCCGGCTTGCCCGACTCCTCCGCGGGATCGGGCAGCCCGATCTCCAGGCGCCGGCGCCCGCCGCGCTCGAACACGCGGAACGCGTTGCCGGGCATGCCCAGCTCCCAGCGCACGAGAGGCACCAGCGCGTCGAGCACGCCCTTCTTGAGGGTCTCCTCCGCCGTCGGCGGCGGGATCGTCTTCACGATGCGCGGCTCGCCGTCCGGCCCGTAGCTCTCGCCGATGATCGAGTCCTTGCCGGGGAGCACGCCGTTGTTGTAGAGGGCGGCCCCGTAGAGGAAGGCGCCGTGCGTCATCAGGCTCTTGGAGACGTTCTTGACCTCGCTGGCATGGCAGGGGCCGCAGGACTGCGGGGCCGCGCGCAGGTCGCCGGGGTTGATGAAGCGCACGAACGCGAGGTCCTCGTCCAGGATCGCGGTGTAGGCCCGCTCGGGGTTGGCCGACGTCTTCCAGATCTCGCGGTTCGCGGGCTGCACGTGGGCGCGCTGCTGCGCCGCCTTGTACTCCCCGGAGCCCGGCGTGCCCGCCGTCTTCACGCTCCCGTCGCCGCCGTGGCAGTCCGTGCAGCCCAGGCGGACGGACGTGGAGGCGTGCATCGACTTCTGGTCCGTCTTGGTGTGGCAGCTCATGCAGCCGACGCTCTTGGCGTCGGCCTGCTCCTGGCTCTGCGAGGAGAGGCTGGGCGGAGACTGGGCGAGGCCCGGGCGCACCACGGCCAGGCCGCCCGCGACGGCGAGCGCGGCCGCGAAGAGCGCCGTCGCGCTTGGGGTCAATCTCTCCGCCATCCGGCTCCCTCCGTCAGTAGGTCAGCTTGATGACCGCGAACGCGTTCCACAGCTTCTTGTTCCCCGACCCGCACGCGCCCGTGGCGCAGGTGGACGTGAACAGATCCTCGAAGGCGGAGCCGGGGATGAGGCCGGTGACGCCCGCCGTGATCACCACGTTCTCGTTCAGGAGCGGACGGTAGAGGAAGCCCGCGCCGAGGTCGAGGCCGATGTTCTTGCGGATGCCCGGCTGGAAGAGCAGCAGGTCCAGGTTGCCCGTCTTGTCGAAGCGCAGGTAGTTCGCGTTGACGATGCCGCGCAGCTTCGGCGTGAGGTCCGCGTCCAGGCCCAGGCCCGCGATCATGATCCCCGGGTTCACGAAGTTGGCCTGGCCCTCGAACTTGTTCGAGCGCAGGTCGGGGAGCAGGCTGCCGGGCGCCTTGAGCAGCACCGCGGTCTGGGTGAGGGCGATGCCCGAGCGCACCCAGAAGCTGAAGGGCCCGCCCGCGAAGTTGCTCGAGTCGTAGATGGAGTCGAAGCCGCGGGCCTTGCCGTCGAGGGGATCGTCGTCACCGCTGGCGTACACGAAGGTCGCCTTGAAGCGCGTCCAGTCCTTGTCCACCGAGGCTTCCAGGGCGCCGAAGCCCGCGCGGATGTCCTGGTGCCCGCCCACGCCGTGGTCCTCGTCCGTGCCGAAGGCGTAATACGCCGCGTGCGAGACGTTGATCTTGCCGAGGTGCCCGTCCCCGGCCAGGCCGACGTAGTTCGCGGTCACCTCGTGCAGGCGCGGCGTCCCGATGCGCGCCGGCCGCACCAGGAACCCGTTCTTGTCGAAGTGGAACTCCTCCGCCGCGCGGTCCTCGCTGCGGTGGTAGCTGAGCGAGAGCGTGTAGCCGTGGGTGAAGGTGTCCTGGTGGAACACGTTCGCGATGTAGACGCGCTGCTCGCGCTTCTCGAACGTGTTGAGATCGCTGTTGGTGTCCTTCTCCAGGAGGTCGAACCCGGCCAGGTTGTACTGCCAGTGGTTGTTCGAGGCGTTGCCGAAGAGGCGCGCGCCCAGGTTCGTGTCGCTGAAGATGAGCCCGCGGAAGTCGGACACGAAGGGCTGGATGCCCGCGCGCACGGAGACCACGTCGTAGTTGGGCGAGAGGTCGGCGAGCTTGACCTCCGCGAACGCCTCCTCCAGCGAGGCGTCCTCGCGCCGGCGCGTCTTGCCTTCGCGGGGGTCGATGTGGACGACGTTGCGCTCGGAGGCGCGCAGGTAGTTCAGGTTGAACACGCCCGTGGCCTTGAGGGCGAACGTCTTGGGCTTGAACGCGGTCTGGCCCTTGAACACCTCCGCGGACACCGTCGCCCGCGGGCTCGTGAAGAACTGGCCGTATCGTCCGAAGAACTCCTGGCTGCCCGCGCGCTCCGCGCTCACGCCGCTGCCCACGGGAAGGTTCCTTCCCTCGAACGGCGATTCCAGCGATCCCGTGAGCACGAGGAACATCGAATTCCCCGCGAACGGCTTGTCGCCCTTCAGCACGTTCTGGTTGTACGGGTCGACCAGCTTCCCGCGCGGCCAGCGCGGATCGGCGGGGAAGGGCAAGTCCCAGCGCGAGCGCACGGGGACGAAGTCCGGGGTCTCCGGCAGCTTGGGCGTCGGTGGCGCCGGCGTCGCCTCCGGGACGGGCGCCGCCTCGGGCGTGGGCGGCGGCGCGGGCGTGGCGACCGGGCCCGGGGTGGCGTCGAGCGAGGGGATCGACTCGATCGGCGGCGAGACGACCTGGTCCTCAGGTACCGAGAAGCCTTCGCCGCGCGTCGTCTGGAAGAGGACCTGGCCCCCGCGGCGGGCCAGCCGCAGCACTTGCAGGCGGCGTCCGTCCTTGAGGACCAGGGTCTGTTCCTTCACCTGATCCGCGGGGGCGGCGCCGCCCACGAC
>WNFM01166974.1_pt2 | contig 14158 bp, 8 predicted proteins | sample 5400271 | NCBI WGS metagenome assembly WNFM01 (sample SAMN13153352, study PRJNA577476) | soil metagenome | isolation source: 60 cm saprolite on Douglas fir-dominated hillslope | place: USA:California | collected 2013-09-17 | reverse complement strand
GAGGGGCTTCGCCCCTCGGACTCCCCGACACGCTCTCTCGCGCGCCGCTTCGCCGGCGCGCTCCGTTCGCGTGGCTCGCTCGCTGCCGCTCGCTCGCGCTGCTCCTTGCCGCCGCCGCGAGCCTGCGCGCAACCCCTTCGCGGGCGCCCCTGGCGGATGCGGCAGAACAGATGGATCGCGCGAAGATCCGCGTGCTCCTGCAGCAGCATGCCGATCTGAACGCTCCTCAGCGTGACGGGATGACGGCCCTCCACTGGGTGGCGTACAACGACGACCGGGAGCTCGCGGCATTGCTGGTCGGCGCCGGCGCCAACGTCAAAGCAGCGAATCGCTATGGCGTCACGCCGCTCTCGCTGGCCTGCACGAACGGCAGCGGCGAGATGATCGAACTGCTCCTGAAGGCGGGGGCGGATCCGAATGCTCCCCTCCCCGGCGGGGAGACTCCGTTGATGACGGCCGCGCGCACGGGCACGGCGGCGTCCGTGAAGGCGCTGCTGTCCCACGGCGCGCGCGTGGACGGCAAGGACGACCGGCGCGGACAGACCGCCCTGATGTGGGCGGCGGCGGAAGGTCATGCGGCCATCGTGCAGGATCTCATCGAGGCAGGCGCAGACTTCCGCCTCCGTGTGCCGTCCGGTTTCACGCCTCTCATGTTCGCCGTACGGGCCGGGCACATCGACGTCGTCCGGGCTCTGCTGCGGGCCGGCGCTGACGTGAACGAAACCGTACCGGTCGAAGGACGCAGGCGCGGCTATGGCGGCCGGCTGCCGCCGGCCGGCGCCACGCCTCTGCTGATTGCGGTCACGAACGCGCGGTACGAACTGGCGTCGGTGCTCCTGGACGAGGGCGCCAATCCGAACGCGGACCTGCCCGGGTACACCGTCCTCCATGAGATCACGGCCGTCCGCAAGCCTGGCGTCGGCGACAACGATCCGCCTCCGGACGGATCCGGAAACATGAGCAGCATCGACTTCGTGAAGAAGCTCGCGGCCCGGGGCGCGAACCTGAACGCGCGGATGACGAAGAAGGCGAACCTGAACAACACGCGCCTCCACGAGATGGGCGCGACGCCCTTCATGCTCGCCTCGAACACGGACGACGCCGAGTTGATGCGGACGCTGGCGGCGCTGGGCGCCGATCCCCTCATTCCGAACGTCGACAACAGCACGCCCCTGATGGCCGCCGCCGGCCTGGCCTCACGCTCACCGGGTGAAGATCCGGGCACGGAGAGTGAAACGCTGGAGGCCGTGCAGGCCGCGCTGGATCTCGGGGCCGATATCAACGCGGTCGACAAGAACGGCGAAACGGCCATGCACGCGGCCGCGTACAAGAACCTCCCGCAGGTCGTGAAGTTGCTCGCCGCCAAGGGCGCGAAGATCGAGCTTTGGAATCGCAACGACAAATTTGGATGGACGCCCCTGGCGATCGCGGTGGGCTACCGATTCGGGAATTTCAAACCGTCGCCTGAAACGGAGGCCGCGGTTCGTGAAGTGATGATCGCGGCAGGCGTCACGCCGCCGAAGACCGTCATCGCCAAGACGCAGCAAATCTATTAGTTAGAACGTATCTCACAAACCGCCACACAGCAGCGAACGAGCGGTAGCGAGTGAGCCACGCGAACGGAGCGCGCCGGCGAAGCGGCGCGCGAGAGAGCGTGTCGGGGAGTCCGAGGGGCGAAGCCCCTCGGACAAGATTAGCTCGGCTCAGCCCTCGATCTTTTCCGTCGCGCTGTTCCAGCGCACCAGATGACCGGCATGCAGGGCGGCATTGGCGATGTGGGACGTCCGCGCCGCCTGATGACCGACCCGGATATGTGAGTTGGGCGCCTTGCGGCTGCGGATGCACTCGAGCCAGTTCTGCAGGTGCGTCAGCGTGCCGTCACCGCTCGACCGGACGTAGATATCCGGCTCCGGCGTATTGGTCCCCGGCGCGTAGGCGGCATCGTCGCGGTAGAAGGCCAGGCGGGAGCGGTCGATCTTGAGTGTGCCCTTGTCCCCCCGGAACTCGAGCCCGCCGTCGTCGACGCGGCTGACGTAGGTGCCGAGGTAGGCCACTATGAAGTTCTTCGGGAACTCGAGCGTCACGCTCACGGTGTCGGGAGCCTCCCACAGCTTGATGTTGTAGTTGCGCCCGGTGGCGAGCGCCGATAAAGGCGCGTCGACGTCCATGTACCAGTGGACCACGTCGATCCAGTGCGTCATGAGGTCCGTCACACAGCCTCCGCCGAAGTCCCAGAAGTGCCGCCACTGATAGAACCGCTCCGGACGGAACGGCTGGTCCGGGGCCGGGCCGAGCCAGCGCTTCCAGTCCAGCTTGTCCATCGACACCGGCGCGTAATTGCCCGCGGTCGCGTGCTGATACCAGTACGTCTGGACGAACGTAATCTGGCCCAGGCGGCCCGAGTCGATGATCTGCTTCCCGAGCACCCAGTGGTCCCAGCTCCGCTGCTGGGTTCCTGTCTGCACAATCTGCTTCGAGGCTTCGATCACCTTGACCATTTCCGCGCCCTCAGCCACGGTGTGGGATACCGGCTTCTCGACATAGACGTCCTTGCCGGCCGACACGGCCTCGAGTGCGATGGTCTTGTGCCAATGGTCGGGCGCGCCGATCACCACCGCGTCGATTGAGCGGTCGTCCAGGATGCGGCGGTAGTCGGCCACTTTCGTGGCGGCGGGACGGGCGATCTCGCCGGCCTGCAGCACGCGCGGCTCGTAGACGTCGCAGAGGGCGACCATCTCGTTGCCGGGCAGCCGCTTCAACAGGCCCATCAGGCCGCGGGCGCGGCTGCCGGTGCCGATCACGCCGATTCGGATCCGGTTGTTCGCGCCTTGAGCGCCCGCCGCCGCCATGCGGGCGCCGAGTGCGAGCCCCGAGGCCGCCATGAAGAAGGTGCGTCGGTTGCAGCCCATGCGATTCCCTCCTGTCCGGCCGCATGCTACCACTCGGCGGGATGAAATGACGGTCCCACGGCGTTACCCTATCCGTGTGACCCAGACAACCTGCGATCTGCTGCTGACCAACGCCGTGGTGCTCACGATGGATCCTCAGTTCACCGTGTACCGCGCGAGCGCGGTCGCCGTCACGGGCGATTCAATCGTGGCGGTGGGGCCCGGCGCGCTGTCGTATCAGGCGGCGGAGACGATCGACTGCCTCGCCGATGACTTGCGCCTCGACGTCTGGCTGATGGGCTACATGATGCCCGTCGAGCGGGCGTTCGTCAGTCCCGACTTCGTCCGGCTCGGCACGCGGCTCGGCTGCGCCGAGATGATCCGGTCCGGCGTCACCTGCTTCGCCGACATGTACTATTTCGAGGATGCGATCGCGGAAGCCACGGCCGCGGCCGGCATGCGCGCGCTGTGCGCGCAGACGGTGCTTCGCTTCCCCACGCCGGACGCGACGAGCTACGAGGAATCGCTGGCCCGGGCGCGCGACTTCATTCAGCGGTGGCGCGGCCATCCGCTGATCGTGCCTGCCCCGGCCCCGCACGCGCCCTACACCTGTACGCCGGAAATCCTTCGCGCGTGCGCCGAGCTCGCCGTCGAGCTCGACGTCCCGCTTCACATTCATCTCTCGGAAACGGCGCAGGAAGTGGACGATTCGCGGCGGCTCAACGGGATGCCGGTCGTGCCGTGGGTCAAGAAGCACGGACTGTTCGGCGCCAAGGTCCTGGCCGCCCATTGCGTCCACGTGGACGATGGAGAGATCCGGGCGCTGAAGAGCGCCAACGCGGGGGTGGCGCACAACCCGTCGAGCAATCTCAAGCTGGGCGCGGGCGTGGCGCCGGTCGCCCGCATGCTGGAGCTCGGCGTCAACGTCGGCATCGGCACCGACGGCGCCGCGTCGAACAACGATCTCGACATGTTCGAAGAGACGCGCCTGGCGGCCCTGCTGGCCAAAGGGACGAGCGGCGATCCGACGGCGATTCCGGCCCGCACGGCGCTCGCCATGGCGACGCGGATCGGCGCGAGCGCGATGCACATGGATCACCTGACCGGATCGCTGGAGGCCGGCAAGCGGGCGGATCTCATCGTCCTCGACCTCGATCGGCTCCACAACGTCCCCGCGTTCGGCCACGACGCCAACGGGATCTACAGCCAGATCGTCTACGCCTCGAAGTCGACCGACGTCGTGGACGTCATGTGCAACGGCCGATGGCTGATGCGGCATCGCGCGCTGCTGACGCTGGACGAGCGCGAGCTGCGCGAGGCGGCGCGCGGCGAAGCCTCGCGCATCGACGCGTTTCTGTCGAGCCGCGAGGTCAGCGTGCTGCAGAAGCTCGTCGCGGTCGGCGGCGCCGTCGAACAGGAGAGCTTCGAAGTCCAGGTGAAGGCGCGCGTGCCGTCGGCCGCGCAGGTGCTGGCCGCCATCGGCGGGGAGGACGTGACCGTCGTGCGATCGAGCCACTACCACCAGTTCGACACCTACTGGTCGTTCGAGGATCCGGATCAAGGGTGGCTGCGCTATCGGGAGGACGAGTTCCTCGACGAGGCGGGTGCCGTGACCGGCGCGCGCGCCAGGCTCACGCTCACCGGCCGCACGCGGGACGATCGGTTCGGCGCGGTCCTCCTCTCGCGATCGCGCTACTACGCGCCCGCGACGCACTCCGCGCGCTTCTACCGCGAGTACTTCCGGCCGGCCGCCGAACGGATCGTGGAGAAAGATCGACGCCGGTGGCTGGTGGCGTACCGCGGCGTGGAGTTCTACGTGCACCTCGATCGCCTGATGACCCCGGCGCACGGCGGGTACTTCATCGAGGTCAAGTCCCGCACCTGGTCCCGGCGGGACGCGCGCGACAAGGCCGCCGTCATTACGGATCTGCTCGCGTTGTTCGGCACGAGCCCGGACGACACCATCAGCGACGGGTACGCGGATCTCGCGGCCGGCGCCTGAATCAGCCGATTTTCGTGCCGCAGTCGTCGCAGAACTTCGGGGCCTTGTCGAATGCCTTGCCGCAGCCGGGACACGTCGGCTTCGCGGCCGCCATGGCCTTCATCGGCGCACCGCACTCGGGACAGAACTTGACGCCCGCGTCGACGCCGGCGCCGCATCCGCCGCACGTGGACTTTGGCACGAGCGCCGCGCCGCACGCGGGACAGAACTTTCCGCTCGCCTTGGCCCCACAGGCCGGACACGTGCCGGCCGCCGTGCCGGCCAGGTCGAGGTCCTTGGTGAAATCGACCTTGCGGACCCCTTCGTTAATCTGCTCGACCGTCGCCGCGACCTGCGCTGACGCGAGCTCCATCTGGACGTCGGGCGCACACTCGTTGCACAGGCCGCGCTGCGCGTTCCAGCAGTTCTCCGGGCAGACCCACTTGCCGCACCGCTTGCACTGGTGGAACTGCGACCGCACTTCTTCGACCGCCGCCTTCAGCGCATCGTCGTGGCTCTTGCCGCCGACGGCCCGCTGGATTTCGTAGGCACCGCCCGCGGCCGAGCCGAAGGCGCCGCCAAACAGGCTCCCCGCCGCGCGCAGCAGGCTGCCCGCGGTCCCCAGCGTGGAGGTCTGGAAGCTGCTCATGTATCCGTTGCGGCACCGGTCGCAGAAGAACTTGAACTGGTAGCCCTGGTCGGTGGACAGATCTTCGTAGTTCTCGGTGAATTGGATGAGCGCCATGGGTGATGTGTAGTTATACCGCGTTTGTCCCGCGTTACTTGCCGCAATTCGGCTTTTTCAGCTCGACGCGCCGGTTCCTGGCGCGGTTGGCGTCGGAATCGTTCGGCACCAGCGGCGCCAGGTCGCCGTAGCCGTGCGTGGTCAGCCGTGACGCGGCGACGCCGTGCGCCACGAGCCACGTCTTGACCGCCTCGGCGCGTCCCGCGGAGAGCGTGAGGTTGTACGGCGCCGTGCCGACGTTATCGGTGTGGCCGCCGATCTCCGCCGCCAGGGCCGGGTCGTTCTTGAACAGCGCCAGGATCTGCTGCAGCACCGGATCCGCGTCGGCCCGCAGCGTCGTCTTGTTGAAGTCGAAGTTGACGCCGTACACCGGGACCGTGCAGTCGGTCGCGAGCGCCGCGCGCAAGGCGTCCGTGGTTTCTGCGCTGTTGAGCGTGATCGTGGCCTGTGAGGTCTGATTCCCGCCGCCGCTTCCCTTCACGATCACGGCGTAATGGCCGGCCTTCGCCGTGGCCGGGACGTCGATCGTGACCGACAGCGGCCGCTCGCCCGGCGGCAGGTCGACCGCCGCCGGCGACACCGCGGCGTGAAAGTCGCCCGCGGCCGCCAGCGTGACGTGCCCCTTCCATTCACGATTCGAGAGCACCTGCAGCGGGACCGTGATTGTCTGCGCCTTGCCCGGCACGAACGCACGCGTCTCGTCCGAGACGATGACGAACCCCGCGTCCGCGCGGCGCGTGCACGGGAGATCGGCCGGCACCGGCTGCGCGTATTCGAGGCGGCGGATCGTCTGGTAATACGAGATGGCGCTGTCGTCGGCATCGAGGCCGTCGTAGACGATCAGCCCCTTGCCGTGGATCGCATACATCTGCATGAATCCGCTGGCGCTGTTGGCGTTCACGCCGAACAGATGCCCGCACCAGTGATCGTCCTGCGTGACGACGGTGTTGGCGTCGCCCAGCTGGTTATTGGGATCCTTCGCGTAGGCGGCCGCGTCGAGGAAGTGCGCCTTGTCGCCTTTGTCGGTCGTTCCGAGCGTGTCGTTTTCCACGACGACCAGGGTGTGTCCTTCCGCGCCCTTCGCGCCGGGGTTGTCGCTCTTGAACTTGTACGGCAGGAAATCGTACCTCGTCGGCTCGCCGCACATGTCGGAGTCGGTGATGAGGAGCGTGTGGCCGGCCTGCACCCACTGCATGAGCGCGGCCGACTGCTGGGAGTTGAACATGAACTGCGGGCGGCACACCCCATTGAGCACCGCGAGCTGGACGGTGTTGAGCAGGGCGGGCGTCAAGAGAGCGGCGCCGGCGAACCCGACCGCGAGCGTCTTGTTCAAGTCCGGCAGCTCGCCGAGATTCGAGCCGGGATAACTGTCGTCCCAGTGCGGACTGTTCAGCACGAGGACGCCCGTAGTCCCGGCGCCGTGCTTCGTCACCGTGCAGTATTCAGGAAGCGCCCCGCCGGCCGTGCGCGCGAACGCGCGCATGGCCCCGCTGGCGTCGGCCCCAACCAGCAGCGTCCCTTCATCGTTCATCACCAGCTCGCCGTGGACGACGTTGCCGGCGTACTCGGTGGTGTAGGTCCACGTGCGTCCCGTGATCTTGCCTGGAAACGCCGCGATGAACCCGGCCGAGGAACACTGAAGGCCGTTCACCCCATCGGCGATCTGCGTCACCTCGAGGCGCTCGGGCGTTTCGTCGGCCGGCTTGGGCAGCACTCCGCCGCCGTCGTTGATCTTGGCGCCGTACGCCCAGAAGTCGCCCGTGACGGCGGCGGCGCTTGCCGGACGCGGAGGCAGCGTGCCCGTCGCCACAATCCCGGAGACAGGCACCGCGGTGCTCGCCACCGTCGCAATCACGCGCACCCAGCGAGCCTTGACGCCGGCCGCGCCGGCGAGCTTCGACGGTTCGCCCCGTGGCGTTCCAGTCGCCGCGCCGATTTCGTGGAAGCCGTCTTTCGCGCTGGTCGTCGACACCGCGACCGTCCCCTTCGACTCGTCGTCGAGCGCGATCGCGAGGCCGGTCAGCGTCGCGACGGCCGGGAGCTCGTAGACGACCTGGATGGGCCCTTTCGTCCCTTCGGCCATGCCCGCCCCGCCGCCGTCGGCGATCGCGTGCACGTCGGTGAGTCCCGGCGTATACGAGCGGACGATCGTGCCGCTGGAGAACGACAGAAGATTCGCCCTCGGAGCGGCGGCCTGGCGAACGGCCGCGACGCCGTCTCCCAGCAGGACGCCACACGCGACGACGACGAACGCTGTTAGTTGATGTCTCATAATCGGAAACGCGCCACGGCGGGAGCTACCCGAATGGATTCGTGAAGGCCTTGGCGCACGCCGCTCCCAGCGTAGGCCCCCAGGGATCTTTCGTACCCGGAATGCTCATGTCGAGAATGTTGTAGATCAGCGCGAGCAGATCGTTGTCGAGCCGCGAGAAGCCTTCGCCCACCGCCAGCGCCTCCAGGTACGAGCAGAGCGCCGCCCCCGCGCACTGTTTGAACCACTCCTGTGCCGCGGCGCTTCCGGCCTCTCTGCCCGCGAGCGGCCCTTCCACCGCCCCCGCGATGCAGCGGAAGAAGTCGCCGTAGAACTGCAGCATCGCGTAAATCGTGAACCAGTCGTTGGCGCGAGCCATCGCGTATTCGACAAGCCCCTGCCCGGCGCCGTCGTCCATTCGGCCGACAAGGTTGCCCGTCGAGCGCTCGACCTGCCACCACCCGGTTCTGGCGCGGCCTCCCGTCTCGACCGGCTGCGCCAGGACGATGGCGGTGCCGCCGTACTTCAGATCCGCCGACACCGTCTCCGCGACGCCCGCGCGCGCAGCCGCCGCAAACAGCCCGATGGCGCCACCGTCGGTCTGCGCGGCCAGCAGGTGCTGTTCGATCACGGTGTCGATGTAGCCGCGTGTGAAGTTGGCTCTGATGGCGGCCGCCGCATCGGGGCCGGTCGCGCTCATCCCGTTGTCGACGATGTCGAATTGCTCGATCCCCGAGACACGGTTGCCATCGAGCGTCAGCGATCGGCGCACCATGACGATCTGCGGACGGTCGAAGCGGAAGCGCACTTTGGTCCGGCTTTCAAGGCGGCGGCGAACGATGGCGTCCTGCTCGAAGTAGTGCAGGCTTTCCATCGGATAGGGAGCCGCCATCGCGGGTGACGGCGACTGCTTGCCGTAGCCGCCGGCGGAGACGTAGGCCACAAACGCGCGCAGCGCCTTCAGACCGTCCGCCTCCCGCCGGGCCGCGAAGCCGGGGTCGAGATCGCCGGAGATCGCGAGCATCGAGAACGCGGTGGTGGCGGCGTAGGCGGAGCGTTCCGGCGTCCACGACGCGCCGATCCCGCCGTGCGCATCGCGCCGGTCGAGGAACGTGCGCGTCGTCTGACGAGGCGGAGACCCCGGCGTGGCCGTCACGATTTCGAGGCGCAACGCCGCCACACGCGGGCCGCCCTCCGGATCGAGCTCGAACGCGTCGCCTGTCGTCTCGGCGTCGCCGAAGGTGAGGCTCGGCGTGAAGGAGCGGGCGGATTTCAGGTCCTGAGATCCTCGACTTCGATCGCCGACCGCGACCCCAACGGGCAGCGCGTAGACGCGGTCGACCGTAGAGCCGGCCTCCAGCACCGCGCGCGAAGTCGATCCGCCGGCATAGTCAGCCAGAAGGCGCACGGTCAGGGTCGTCCGTTGATCCGCGGGGGGCTCGGAAACGCCCTCGTCCTGCGGCGCGGAACCGAGGTGGGTTCCGGGCTGGGCGCCGGGCAAGGTCGGATCCCAGTCGGACCAGGCCCCGTCCTGCTGCACGCGGAGCCACCAGTGGTCGCGCAGGTTCGCGCGCCACGACGCGACGACCGCGGCGTCGCTGGACGCGAGCGCCGCGCTTCCGGCGCTCAACACCTGATAGAGGTGGTCGACCGGCGACTGCGCCGCGGCAATGCCCTCGTCCGCCATCGCGTCGACGCGTGAAGCATTCTCGGCTGCGCGCTGCCGTGACGCCGAGTCGACACCCGATTGCCGCACGGCGTCCGCGAGTCGCGGCGACGCGGCGCTTTGCGCGGGCGGCGAGGACCGGATGGCGTCGACGAGCTGCTGGATCTGCGGATCCGTGAGCGGCGCGTGGACCATCTGCACCGGCACGCTGACCGTCTGAAGCATCACCGCAAGCAGATACGCTTTGTCGATCGGCGACCCGTCACGCGACTGCAGCGTGCCCGCCGGTCCGCGCATCAGGCCGGCGTACGCGTCGGTCCGCACCTGATCGCGCACGAAGGCGAACATGGCGTTGGCGTCGCCGAGCTCTTGTGCCCGGACCGCCGGGTCGTAACCGTCCTCTGGAATGAGGGCGGCGCGGTCGGCCACGCGGTCGAAATATCGCGCGACGTCCGGGGTGATGCCGGTGCAGGCGCCGCCTTCGGGCGCGGGCGCCGGCGCCGCCGCGCCGCCCAGGGCGCCACCCATACCGCCCATGTCCCCGGCGGCGGTGCGACCGCCCTTCTCTGCCTCGCCGGCCCCCGGCGCGTACCCCTCAATCCCCGCCAGATCGTTCGGATCGGGCGGACAGGGCGACGGCCCCGTCGGAAACATCGCCGCCAGATCCCTGGGGCTCATCCCGGAAGGCGGCCGAGCCGCGGCCGCGGGGAGGGACACCGGAGCGGACCCCCGGGCGCCGAACGCGCGATAGGTGAAAGCCACGCCGGCGATCAGCGCGATCGCGACGATGAGGATGCCGAGGGCTTTGAGTCTCATGGCCTCACGAACGGCGCCGACGGCCGGTCACGCGCTACTGAAAGCCCCACTTCTTGAGATCGTCCTTGTGGTCCTTGACGAACTGGATGTTGGCCCGGTTGACGTAGGCGAACGCCGGGCCGCCGTTGTCCGGCATCGACGCGGCGGCCGCCGCGGTCCCGATCGCCAGCGGCACGAGCACGAAATCGCGCGGGGAGAAGTTCACGGTCTTGAAGAACGCGGCGAGGTGCGGCGACTTTTCCACCAGCCCGGCCTTTTCCACGTTGTAGACGTCGGTGTCCTGGACCCTTTTCATCTCGGCGGCCAGCGCCGGATCCTGCTGCCCCGCCCCTTCCATCTTTCTGGCGACGTCCATGTACCGCTGCGCCTTGTCGACGGTCAGCATGTAGTCGCGCATGGCCGTCTCGTCCGGGTCGAGGCCCCCCGTGGGTTTGGCTTGAGCCGAACCATGAATCGACACCCCGGCCGCCACGAGCAGCATCGGCAGCACCCTCACCAGACGCCAGCAGTACATGTGGTCCTCCTTGACGCAGAGACGACGGCCGCCCCGGTGACCTGCTACCATCGGGACTACCGGATTTCGCCAGAGCAGGCGGCGCCAAGTCCTCAGCTTGGCGATCAGTTTTTTCTTAGCGAGTTCTTAGGACGGGCATGTCCAACGACAGCAAGCGGTTGCTCGCCTTCGGAGCGTTCGAGCTGGATCGCGACGAGGGCCTGCTGTTTCGCGCCGGCGAGCTCGTGCCGCTGCCTCCGAAAGCCCTCCAGACCCTGCTGGTGCTGGTCGAAAGCGGGGGCCGGCTGCTGACCAAGGACGAACTGATGCAGGCCATCTGGGCCGACACGTTCGTCGAAGAGCACAACCTCACCCTCAACATCCACATCCTCCGCAAGGCGCTGAACCCCAACGGCGGCGCCGATCGGTACATCGAGACCGTGCCCAGGCGCGGGTATCGGTTCATCGCCCCCGTGCGCGAAACGACGAGAGCGCCCCGGGGCCTCACGGTCGATCCGCCGCCTCCGGCGGTCGAATCGAGGCGCGCGGGGGTGGCCTGGGTCGCGGCGATCATCGCGGCCGTGGCGCTGGTTGCGGGCACCATCGCAGCGTCACGCTTGCTCGCGCGACGGACGGATCTGGATGCCGGGCCCGAAGTGCTCAGGCTGACGAACAACATCGCCGACGACAGGCAGCCGGACGTGTCTCCGGACGGGCGCCGCATCGTCTTCGTCACGAATCGCGACGGCGGGAAGGGCGAAATCTATGTCATGGACGCCGACGGCGGCAACCCGCGCGATCTCACGCAGAATCCTGCGAACGACGATACGCCGGCCTGGTCACCCGACGGCCGCCGGATTGCGTTTCAAAGCGACCGCCGCGGACCCATTGAACTGTTCGTCATGGACGCGGATGGCGGCCACCCCACGCCGCTGACGCCTGGGGCCCGCGCCGCCTGGTCCCCCGACGGCAGGCGGCTCGCGTATCAGCTCGGCGTCGATCACCATCCAGAAATTTTCACGATCGAGGTGACGGGCGGCGCGCCGCGGCGCGTCACGTTCGATCGGGACTTCGCCGCGGATCCGTCGTGGTCTCCTGACGGAGCCCGTCTGGCGTTCACGGCGAGGAGGAACCACACGCTGCAGATCGACGTCATGCGCCTGGACGGCGCCGGGCGGACCACACTGACCGGTGGCGGCAACAACCGGGTGCCGGCGTGGTCGCCAGACGGGCGCAGGATTCTCTTCAACAGCGATCGCGACGGCCCCGAGGCGCTCTACGTCATGGAGGCCGACGGCAGCGTGCAGCATCGTGTTGACCCTGAGTCGAGCGAAGGCGGGTGGTGGCCGGGCGGACGCGCCATCGTGTTTGAAAGCGATCGCGACGGAAACACCGAGTTGTATCGAAGGCGCCTCGATCACGAGCCGGACGGGGCCGCGCGGCTGACGCATCACGTCGCGACGGACGACCACCCGGCGTGGTCGCGCGACGGCAGGTGGATCGCCTTCGACAGCAACCGCGACGGCAAGCCGAACATCTTCGTGACGGACCCCGAAGGCGGCCGGATTCGAAATGTGACCCGGGGCGGCGCGAGCGACGTGCAGCCGGCCTGGTCGTCGGACGGCGGAAGCATCGCGTTTGCGAGCGACCGCGGCGGCACGCTGTCCGTCTACGCCGTCCGCGCGGACGGCACCGCGCTCCGCCGGTTGACGGAGGGGCCCGGCGATTCGGCGCCACAGTGGTCGCCCGATGACCGCTCGATCTGTTTCTCCCGCGACCGGGGAATCTGGACCGCGCCGGTCGCGGGCGGCCCGCCGCGCCGTCTGGCGTCCGGTGAGACGTGCGCCTGGTCGCCCGACGGATCGCAGATCGCCTTCGATCGCGATGAGAGCGGCGTCCGCGAGATTTACAGCGTACCGGCCGGCGGCGGCGACGCCGTGTGCCTCTCGCGGAACGGACACGGCAATGGCGAGCCGGCCTGGAGTCGTGACGGCCTGCGGATCGCCTTCAACAGCAATCAGGACGGGTTCGGCTTCGGCATCTACGTGATGGCCCGTCAGGGCTCCGCCCAGCTGCGCATCACCGGCCGCGGGACGTTCGACGAGCATCCGGCATGGTCTCCCGACGGCCGCTGGATCGCCTTCAGCAGCCTCCGGGATGGCAACAAGGAGATCTACAAGATCGCGGTGCCCTGACGGCGGCACGTCGCGGTGACGTCCTGCTCGCGTGCCCGGCCCGACGCGCGCGACCCATGAGGCATACTATCCCCACATGACTCATGCTCCGCTACTCCGGTCTTCTGTTCGGCTCGTCACGTCTTTGTCGATCGCGTTGGCGCTTTTCCTATTGTCCGCGCGCGGCGCGAGTGCCGCCGGTGGCTTCGTCTACGCCCTGAATCAGGTCGACGGCGGGCCGAATCAGATCTACGGGTTTCGCGTCAATCCCGATGTCGGGGTGTTGACGCTCCTGCCCGGCTTTCCGGTGGCGAGCGGCGGGTTGGGCGGCCCAGGGTCCTTTTCCGAGCACGTGGCCTTCAGAAACGGCCTGTTGTTCGTGGTGAACGAAGGGAGCGCCTCGCTCAGCGTCTTGTCCGTCAATCCGACAACCGGTGCCCTGACCGCGGCGCCGTTCAGTCCCATCACGCTCGGCGGAGATCTGGCCTGCGTGGCCGCCGACCCCACGGCCGCTCCGGTGGTCGTTGGAGCGAACCTGGGCGGGCTCTGGAGCCTCGCAATAACAGCGACGACCGCGACGATCGCGCCAGGCAGTCCGTTCGCCACACCCGGGGAGCGTCCGTTCTCGTGCGGTTTCAGCCGGGACGGCAACTACGTCTACACGGGCGGCAGCGGTGGAACCGGTGTGTCGGGGTTTACGGTCGCGCCCGACACCGGCGTCCTCACCCCCCTGGCCGGTTCGCCGTTCGAAGCGGGCGCGGGCAACCCGGTCGGCTATGCGACTGACAGCGCCGGGCGGCTCTTCATGTCGAATTACAACTCCAGCGCCGTTCGCGTGTTTACGACGTCGGGCGGGATCCTCACGGCCGCCGCGGGCAATCCCTTTCCCTCCGGGCTCTCCGGTGGCGTCCAGGGCATCCTGCACCCCTCCGGGTTTTATATGGTCGCTGACCGTCTCGCGCAGCAGGTCGGCGTGTTTCGGATTGCCGGCAGCGGCTCGTCGACGACGCTGACCGCCGTCAGCGGTTCTCCGTTTGGTGCGACGGGCGGCGTCTTCACCGATGCCCTCACGCTCACCGCGGGTGGAGCGTTCCTCGTCGCCGCGAACGGGATCACGCGCAACCTGACCATCTTCCAGGTGGAC
>WNFM01174623.1_pt1 | contig 14159 bp, 6 predicted proteins | sample 5400271 | NCBI WGS metagenome assembly WNFM01 (sample SAMN13153352, study PRJNA577476) | soil metagenome | isolation source: 60 cm saprolite on Douglas fir-dominated hillslope | place: USA:California | collected 2013-09-17 | reverse complement strand
CACCGTGGTGGAGTTCCAACTCACGCTGTAAGGAGCAGTTGTGTCTTCTGCGCCCAGGTTGGCGCCGTCCAATTGAAACTGCACACCGGCCACGCCGACATTGTCAGAAGCGGTGGCGGAAACCGTGATCGTGGCCAGCACCGTCGCTCCATTGGCGGGTGCGGATATTGATACCGTTGGCGGCGTTGTGTCAGGGTTGTTTACTGTGACCGTGACCGAAGCTGTCGCCGTATTACCGGCGGCGTCGCGCGCCCGAGCGCTTAGCGTGTGCGACCCATTGGCTGCTGTGGCGGTGTTCCACGTAACGCTGTATGGAGAGGCGGTATCTTCTGTTCCCAGGTTCGCGCCATCCAGCAGGAACTGCACGCCGACTACACCAACATTGTCGGCAGCCGTCGCCGAAACCGTGACCGATCCTGAAACCGTAGAAGCCGCAGCCGGCGCTGTGATCGAGACCGTAGGCGGTGTTGTATCTGTGGGAGTGCCGGAAGTTGTCCATGCCTTCAGCGCAAAGTTTTCTCCACTGGCGGCAAGCGCGGCGCCGGTAAGATCGTCCAGGGTGACCGTGACGCTGCTCTGGGCCTGGGTGGGTTGCTGCCTGGTAGCAGGAGCAGACCAGAAAGGATTGAAGTTTGCGGCCGAGAAAGTGGAAGTATTGGTTGCAACATTCCATCCCAGGTCATCCACGATCTGCTTGCCGTTGAAATGCTTCAGCCGGTATTTGGTCACGCCCGCAGGCGGAGTCCAGGAGATAGTGTAGGAACCGCCGCCATTATTTGCCACCGTGATTGCGACATCCTGCTGCGTGATCGTACCCGGGTGTAGCGACGAGAAGATGGCCTGATTCACAGCATAGTTCGCGTTTTCATCCCAGCTTCCACCCGAGTTGGCCTGATCGACCTGCTTCAGTTGGATATTGAGTTTCCGCTGCCAGACGCTCAAGTCACCTTTATAGAGTTGCTCCAGATAGAACGGATACCAGATTGTCTCCTGGCCGTTCTGTGCAGCAAGTGTCTGGGGATAGTCGAGGAAGACTTCATAAACAAAGCCACAAGTCGAAACTGGATTGCAGACTCCGTTGTCTACATATCCTTCTGTCAGCGCCCAGTGTGCCATGCCGTATGCGTAGTCCAGGGCGTGGTTGTACTGGTCCGCACCGGTGGAACTGGTCCAGGTTGTACCGCGCGCCTGCGCAAGTTCATAAACACCCTGAATCATGATGCTGGTCATGAATGGTTTATCTTGCCGTGCCGTTCCCGCGCCGCCGGGACCATTGCTTGCCGGCGGATTGCCAAAGCTGTCCCAGCCGCAGCAACCGTAGTGAATGCCGCGATTGATGGCCGTGCCTTGCTGTCCTTGTGCTGGTGTGCCGGGAGCCGCGGGATTAGGTATGTCAGGGAAGACCTGCGTGGCCATCACTTTGTCGCCGACGGTCAGGAAGCCAGGCGCATCAGGATCGTTCGTTCCTTTGGTAAGCAGGTACATGCGTGCCAGCGCGATCAGTTCGTTTCCAATGGCCCGCTCGTTCCAGAGATTTCCCGTGTTAAGGCTGGCAGTGGTATTCAGGAAGCGGTCTTTAGGGCCATCGTTGATGGCATCATGAATCGTTTCATCGCCGCTTACAAAGTAGTAATCCACCATGCCGTACCAGTGAGCATGTTCCTGGTCCACCCAGGCGCGGTTGGCGTTGCCGCTGTTGGTTGATCCGGCGGTGGGGAAGCCCCATGAGTCGAGTGAACTTCCACTGGTGCGCCAGGTAAACCCGTCGGAACGCGGAAACGCCTGTTCTGCATCAAACCGATATCGGTTTACCGCCCACATGTATCGGCCGGTATAACCGCGTTCGAGGAAATTCCGCATGTAAGCCAGCGCAAAATCAGCCTGATTGCTGCCACCCGTGTTGGGCCAGGCGTAAAAGCGAAAAACATTTGGGGTGAAATCTGCAATACAGCAGGACATTCCTTGCGCGCGGTAGTAGGAGTCTTCCTCGCTTGGATTGATGAGCGAGTTGAACATCGCGTTCGTGCTGTTGTAATAGTCAACGCTCGTGCGGGCCACCAGGGAGAACTGCTGCTTCAGGAATTCGTTCTGCGAACTGGCCAGTCCCGCACTGTGGAAGTTGAGATAGACGTCGTGAATGCTGTGCTGCGGCCACGCCTGATAGTAGGGACTCGCGCACGGCGTAAGCGAACAGGTGCCCGTGTACAGGCTTTGGTCGGGCCAGATTCCCACTCGAACTTCGCTTCCGCCATTCTGAAATTGGACCGATTTCGGCCAAAATTCACCGCCCAGATGAACACCGGCCAGCACACCGGCGCCAGTTGAATCCGAAAGATCGCCAAACATTGTTGAGGCTGCGCTGCTCGCGGCGCCGCGCAGCATGGTGCTCGCTCCCTGGGTGACCTGATATCCATTCTGGGCATAGGTTGAGCCCGAGCGCGTGACAAACGACGCAGTGGATGAACTCCAGTCCGAGTGCTCCATGTGCGTGGTGTAAGCCTGGTACAGATAAGCGTTTTCCGTGCCGGTAAAGCTGCCGGGCGTCGGCGTCGCTGTATCGTTGCCGAATGCGAAGCTGCGGCCGGCGCCCAATGCGGGAGTCAATCGAAATTCGTAAGACGTGAAACCTTTATAGGCGGTATTGAAGGCGCTGGCGGCATTGTCTGCATTACGCAGGCTTACATTGGCGCGAACGTAACTCTTGCCTCTATAAAAATAGAGCCGAACCGTCCAGCGCATGTAAGTGTTTCCGGCCGCGTCTTTGTGCGCACCGTCTGCCTTGACCACTGCTCGAACCGGTCCGTTTTCTTCAATGATGCCAGTGGAGGCAGCGTCATTGGAAGAGGTGTAAGTGGTGGTGCATGTTCCGCAGGACGTGCCACCGGGCGCAGGTCCAACGATCGCCAGCCCGGTGCTGGTGCCTGTGGCGACGAGGGTCGTGCCCCCAACCACTACAGTATCGAGCCCGTTGAAATTTGCCTTTCTTATCGTGAACTGTGCCGCACCAGTGTCTACCGAGATCGCGGCGCCGTTGTCGGTTGCGAGATTTGTTCCGCCGAAGTTGCCCGTGCCGCCATTCGTCAGGGCGACACTCGTATTAACGCCACCAGCCGTGAGGGATGCCTGAGTGTCCACCAGCACCCATTTGCATGATTGGTCGTCCCACTCCACCAGACAACGGAATTGGCCCATGGTGGCGCCGGTCAGTCCCAGCGCGGTGAGACCAACGCAACTCGCGGGATTGGCGTTCGCACAAGGAACAACTCCTTTTGCCAGGGGGATGCCCACAGTCAGTGGTTCGCTGGTGCGCGCTATTCCGGTTCGTCCGGGATACTCCATCTCCTGGATCGTGAGCGGTACGTTCAACTGCGCGAAGGCGCTGGAGGCGAGCAGAAACAGAACCACCAGGACAGACGCGCTGCTTGCCACCTTGCCGGTTATCGCACGCCGAACTGAGACTGGTGTTTTCATTCAACTTCTTTCCTGGCGATTCGCAGCCAAAACCCAGCATTGCGTCGCTCGCACTGGGCGATTCGTGTTGTGTTGTGGCCTCTTGCCATTTTCAACATACAAGAGAGTGATCGACTGGACGAGATGCCATCAGTAGTGTCATGGCGTGATCGTATGGCCCGCGACAAAAGTAATTCGAATGATGCGTTGCTACTGACCCTGGGACTTTCAATCGATGCCGGCAATGTTGCAGATGGTTGTCGCACCCAGTTAAATCGCCCCTGAAACGTGTATTGGAATTTCCTGGCTGCGTTAGCAACTTGCAGCTCAATTTGTAAAAAGTGAAAAACTTTGCACAATCGCTTTTGTAGGATCCCACGTTTCCTTGAGCGGGAAAGCGCGGCCTGACGTCTACATGTCAATATGAACGAGAGCGGCCTTACAGAACGGCAAGGTTCGATACTTCAATACTGGACAGGCACTGGCACGAGATGGGCCAAAGGAGTTTTTTCACGGAACCTCGCAAGTTACAGCAACTTAAAATGGTGACACAGACCTGATCGGTAACGCGAGGCTGGCACAAACTACATATTCGAGCAAAAAGTTCACTCGATCTTCATCTGCAAAAATTTTCAAGGTGTGCGCGCGGTGGTCTTGCAAGGCTTCCCAATTTATTGCTTTTCTCGGATAGCCGTGTCTGAGATCTGGTTGAGATAGTGTGCCACTTCCTGCGCCACAACTTCCCAGGTGCGAGTGCGTGCATATCGAAGAATGGCCGCTCGGTCCCACGTGCGGCTAAGTGAGTCGCTTAACCCATCGGCAATTGCCTGGGTCTCCTGCGCCACCATGATGCCGAGCTCAGGTGAAACCAGTATCTCCGGCACTCCCCAGAGCCCCGTGGCCAAAACTGGTGTTCCGCAGGCAAGGGATTCCAGAATGACGTTGGGCCAGCCTTCGCGCGAACTTACCAGGCAGCTCAGATCGGCGGCACTGTACCACAGGTTGAGTTCCTCATTCGGACGGCTGCCAACGAAAAAGACACGATCCTCGATATTGTGTGTGCGAGCTAAGTCCTGTAATTCGCGCGGGTCTCCTTTGCCCACGATGTAGGCCTTAAGCCTGGGATGCTGCGCGGCAATTCTGGCCACGGCCGGAATCAAGAACTGAAATCCCTTCCTGGGAATCAGTGCCCCCACGGCAACAATAGCTTGCGCATCATCGGGAATATTAAGCTTCCGCCTGGCTTCTTTTTGGTCCAGGGGTTGGAACCGGTCCAAATCAACGCCGTTTCCGATCACCGTGACGCGCTCCTTCGGAGCGCCCAGCGCAATCATTTCATCCGCCAACGCGCGGCATACCGCGATGTTTCCCGTAGCGTGTTTCAAGGTCCAGCGGATCATCGGCCGAACAAGGCGGAATGAAGGGAACAGGTTAATATCCGTGCCCCGTGCGGACGCGGCTACCGGCAGGCCCAGCAATTTTCCCATCAGCACTGCCGCGAAACAGTCAGGATAGATGTAGTGTGCGTCAATACAGTCAAACTTAAGGCGCCGGTGCAACCCGCGAACCAGCCTGTAACTCCCCAGAAAGATCAGGATTCCATGAATGGACATGGAAAGCTTTGGCAAGAGCAAATAGCGCGGATGATAGACAGTAAGGTCTCCAATCTGCTCTACCTTGGGTATTCGCGCGACAGCGCCCCAGCGGGAAGACCTCAGCCATGAAGGGAAGTAGGGAACAGGAGCAACAACGTGCACCTGATTTCCGGGGCGCTTATTCACATGCGCCATTCTCTGATAAATGAATACACCAAACGTCTTATCCGCTGCATTGGGAAAGAGGCTGGTGAAAGTCAGAATACGCATTGGCGTGGACGTTGGAAAGATCCGGCGAAATCGGATGCACGAAGCGCCAGTATATATGAGCACCCAAATCAGCCCAGTCGCGGCGCGCAAATGTGCAAATCTTTGCACATAATAATAAGGATACGAGCGGAACCCTGCCTGCTTGCGCCATCCGTGTATCAAGTCTATGAATGATAAGGACTTGCAAGCGAGGAATTCTTTCCCAACACGATCTTTGGCCTGTCACGTGCCTGAAATACCTGCCAATCCTTTTTTTACGTCCAACGAAAATGCTGAGAGGTCGGAGATGTGTGGAATCTGCGGAATATTTGAGTTCGACCAGGCCCGGGTGATATCGCGAGCCGAGGTCCACGCGATGAATCAAACTCTGCGTCACCGCGGGCCGGACGACGACGGTATACACGTTGACCGCGGCGTGGGCATGGGACACCGTCGCCTGAGTATTATCGATGTTGCCGGCGGCCACCAGCCCATCTCCAACGAAGACGGCAGTATCTGGGTGCTTCTGAACGGCGAGATCTACAACTATCCGGAGTTGCGGCGGGAGTTGATCGCTCGCGGGCACCGCTTCTCCACGCACTCCGATACCGAGGCAATCGTCCACCTGTATGAAGATTTTGGGGAGGAGTGTTTTGCCGGCTTACGCGGCATGTTTGCCATCGCGCTGTGGGATTCACGCAAACAAAAACTCCTGTTGGCACGCGATCGTGCCGGAGAAAAGCCGCTGTTCTATTACCATGATGCCAGCCGCTTGTTGTTCGGATCAGAGCTGAAGGCAATTCTTGCCGGTCCGCGTGTTTCCGTCACCACTGACAGCGAGGCCCTTTTCGATTACTTCAGCTTCGGCTACGTCCCTGCGCCCAAGAGTATCTACCGTGAGATACGCAAGGTCCTTCCCGGCCACTATGTTGTGGTTTCAAGAGCTGGGCTGCGCGATGTGTGCTACTGGGATTTGTCCTTTCATGTTCGCAATGACCGCACCGAGGCCGAATGGTGTGAGGCCTTGCGCCACCAGCTTTGCGAATCGACGCGTATTCAATTGATGAGTGATGTGCCGCTAGGGGCCTTCTTGAGCGGAGGTGTTGATTCTTCGTCAGTTGTCGCGATGATGCGGCACATCCAGAAGAACGGCTCGGTTACAACCTGTTCCATTGCGTTTGAGGAAGACGAATACAACGAGGCGCCATTTGCGCGAAAGGTTGCGGAGCAGTTCAGCACCGATCACTATGAGAAGACCGTTCGCCCCCAGGCCACGGAGATCATTGACAAGCTGGCATGGCATTATGATGAGCCCTTCGCGGATTCCTCCGCCATTCCAACCTACTACGTGTCGGCAGTCGCGCGAGAAAAAGTCACGGTAGCGCTGGGCGGCGACGGGGGCGATGAGAATTTTGCCGGCTACAGGCGCTATTCCTTCGATCAGATGGAAAACCGTCTGCGACAGTTCGTCCCCCCTGCCATTCGGCGTACCCTATTCGGACCGCTGGGGCGGATCTATCCTGCGCTGGCATGGGCGCCGCGTGTTTTCCGCGGCAAGGCGACCTTCCAGAGCCTGGCGCGTTCTCCGTTGGAAGGGTATTTCAATTCGATGTCCATCTTCCGGTCGGATGAAAAACCGCGGTTGTTCACCGGTGATTTCCTCCGCCAGATGGCCGGATACGATTCCATCAGCGTTTTCCAGGAGCATTATGACAACGCCGGGACTGACGATCCCCTCACGCGCATCCAGTACGTTGATATGAAGACCTATCTGCCGGACGACATTTTGGTGAAAGTTGACCGCGCCAGCATGGCCGTTTCCCTGGAAGTTCGGGCGCCTTTACTCGACCATCGCCTGATGGAAATGGCTGCCTCAATTCCGTCAAGCCTGAAACTTCGGGGCATGAATGGCAAGTACATCTTGAAGAAAGCCATGTCCGGCATCTTGCCCGCGGATGTCCTCTATCGGCGGAAACAAGGATTTGCCGTCCCACTGGACCACTGGTTCAGAAAAGACATCAGGGATATGGCCCATGAAAACATTATTGGCCAGGCCGATGGCATTCTTGAGCCGAAGCTGCTCAACAAAATCTGGAACCAGCATCAATCAGGCCAGTATGACCGTTCAGCTCATTTGTGGGCCATTCTGATGTACCGTAAGTGGAAAAATGCAATCCATTCCTGATTTGGGTTGCATCAACCCGCTTTGACCTGCGGCTTGGCAGCGCTTAGGGTGTTGCGGACTCCCACATGGTGCGGGCCGATCGATAGGCGCCCGGCCTCAACCAGGTGATAGGTACCCGAAGCGATTGCCCAGGCAAACAGCATGGCTAGCAGTAGTGCCGGAACAAACAATAGAGAAGACTCAACGTGAAACCTGGTAAGCGTGTTCTGTACCAGGTACACGGTCGCCTTCAGGGCGATGCCGTGCATGAGATACCAGGAGTAACTCAACCTCCCCAGGGCGGCCAGTGGCCCGAAACTCAATGCGCGCCTCATCAGGCCATTGCCTTCAAGTGCAAGCGTGAACAGAATTACTGTGGTCAGTGACAAGGCGCCTACGCGGCACGCAACCGCGTAAAAGGAGAACAGCTCTCGCGGCATCGCGGCGCCAAGCGATCGGGTATGCCATTGAAACCCAGCATAGAGCATGACACAGGCTGCAATGAACAGAACGCCGGCCATGAGTTCTGCCCGTCGCTCCGCCGTTGAGGTTTTGATCGCCAACCATGGCAACGATTCTGCGACAATCATTCCCGTGATGAAGCCGATGCCGTTCGACATGACGGGGGAGACTTGGAGACTGCACAATGCAACGCACCACAAGCCAAGCAGACAAAACAGGCGCTGCTTCGGCATCAGGCTGAGCCTTCTGAAACCCCACACCACCAACGGCACCGAGACATAGAAGACACATGTGAAAGTGAGTGTCCAGCTCTGAACGATCATCGGCGGATGCAGCAGGCCTTGCAACATCAAAAGGTTTGCGGCGATGTACACTCCCCTTGCTTCCAGCGTGTCCGGGAGCTTGCTCGTGGATGGGAAGAGCAGGCAGAACAGCAGATATATCGAAAAGGCAAACAGGAATGTTGGATACAGCCGGCGAAGCCGCTTCCCCACAAACGCGAAATAGGGTTCCGGCCGCTTCAGCAGGCTCCCATAAAACAGGAAACCAGAGAGGGCAAAGAAAATTCCTACAGCTGCTCTAGTGATGCACCATGTTACTGAAGAAGCAAAAAACAGGACACCCTTATCGTGCGTCAGAGAGTGAAACTGGATGTGGAAGTGGGCCAGAAAAACGACGACGGCAAAGAGACCGCGGATTCCGTCAATGGCATAGTATCGGCCGCTCCGCTGGGTGTCGCTACCCCAGGTAGTTTCTGGCGCGCTGGAAAGGATGGAAAGCATTTTGTATACGGTTTGCGCCGGGGTTCGTCTGTTCGACCCAGGCTTACTGCGCCGCCTCCTGCAGTTTTGCTGCCTTTTCCTGGCGCTCGTCCCGTGACGCGGCCGCGTGCTTGTGCGCCAGTCGAAGCACGCCGTTGCTCATGTCGTAATAGCTGATGTACATCTCATCGTTGCCGTCGATTGCCAGCGAAGGATACAGGCCAACATTGTCTCCGCTATCCACTGTTTCGGGCTTCCAACCCTTCGGCGTGATCGTGGCATGCCTCAGGACCCCCAGGCCGCTGTCCCAATAAACCAGGTGCGGCTGCTGCTTGCTATCGAACTTTAAGGAAATGCGGTCGATGTTATCGGCTTTTCCTGTGACGGTATCTACAATCTCGGACTTCCAGCCTTTGCCTGTCCAGCTCGCATATTTGATCCGGCGATGCGTTACATCCATGTAGGCGATGTGGGGAATGCCTGCTTGATCGATTTCGATGCTGCTGCCGATGCCGACCCATCCCTCGGACTGTTTTTGCGTGTCTGGTGCGCTGAAACTCCACTCGGAACCGTCCCACCTGGTGTAGCGCAGGTCGCCGGCATCAACATCTGAATAGGAGATGTATGGCAGTCCTTTGCTGTCCAGGGCCAGAGAATTGAACTTGCCTGTTGCGGAACGTGAGTCGACTGTCTCGGTGTACCAGGTCTTACCGTCAAAGTGGGCATACTTCAGGTGCAAGGCGAAGCTGCCATCGCGATGCAGGCGATGGTAATAGCTGATTCTTGGCTGACCGTCGGGTCCGATTCGGATGCAGTTGAAGAAGTCGATGCGTTCGTTGTCGAGCGTCTGCTTGTTCCAGTTTTTCCCGTCCCACCAGGCGTAGCGGAGGCCAGTTTCATTGGGAGCGGCATAGGCAAAGTGCGGACGGCCGTCAGCATCCACGGCCAGGGACTCATATCCACCGCTGGCATCTACTTCCATGGTGTACCATTTGGCGGTGGCGGCGCCTCTGAATCCATAACGCAGGGCCTGGCGCGTTTCGTCGTAATATCCCACGTGCAGGTTGCCGTCTTGGTCTACGGTAAGGGAAGTGAACTTGCCCACGTTCTTTCCGGCGCCGCCATCGACAACATCGATCTGCCATTGCGATTGCGCCCGCAGGACCGCAGGGAAACACGCCAGCATGGCTACGGTGATCAATAGGGGCAGCAGTTTTCTGGTTGACACAAAGTCGTGAACAACTCTTTTCATAAACTTATCCCTTACTGCGAAGCTTCTTCATCGCCATTTTGCCCATTGTCGGGAAGATGGAACTGAATGCGAAACGGATAAACGGCATGGGGTCAGCCCATTGAAAGATGCCAAACATCTTTGGGCCGGACAATTGCCGGAGCACGGTCCTTAAACTGAGCCGGCGGTTGTATATTCCGGCTGCCGAATGAAGCAGCAGAGTGTCTTCGGCTACCCATTTGCCGCCTGGCCTGGGTGACGTGCTGGCATCGAGCCTGTGTCCGGTGAGATCGGTGTACGCCACACGGGTAAGGTTAACGCCGCTCATGTGCGAGAGCTGGTGCCAGTCCCAGTGGCGGGTGTTGATCTCAATCAACTTATACTCCCCGGTATTCTCGTCGCGCTTGTACTCGATTTCCGCCATGCCGCGATATTCAAGACGCTTGCACAAACGCAGCGAGGGTTGGACGATCTCTTCCAAAGGCACGTTTTGCACCACGCAGCCGGTGCCAAAATCATCGGGTTCCTGCACCAGTTTTCGCGCGCAAAAATAGCCCAGCGCTTCCGAGCCCTGCCCGAAGTAAGCCCCCATGATCGCGATGTCTTTGGTGGAGCCGGGAATCCATTCCTGCACCAGCACGTCAGGATTCACCGTGGCCACGCTATCGTATTCCGCTTTCAGTTGCTCCCAACTGTCAGCCATAAAGGCCTTGCGGCAGCCGACCGCTTGCCACCTGCCTTCGCCTCGCCACAAGTAAGAACTCACCGGCTTCACAACGCATGGGAAGCCAAGTTCAGCGGGCACCCTCTTGAGTTCATCTGCATTATGTGCGACCAGGCTCTTGGGAAGAGCGCCCTTATCCAATGCCCGCATCAGCGCGGTTCGCGGAGGTATGGATAAACGGTAGTCCTTCAGTTCGTCGCGGTAGCGATCAAGAAAAACGACATCTGCATCGCGGGTGGGAAAAATGACTGCGCCTGCCAATTCGCCGGCAGCTTTGGTGAGAAATGCTGCTAGTTTTTCCGGTTCGCTTTGCGAATCGGGAGCCGTACGGACCTCGCAGAATCGCGTGAAGTTACCATAGGCTTTTGGATCGGCAGAAAGACCGATCACGCGCACACCAGTCCCCGCCAGGTCCCGGGCGATGGCCAGGCCCGAGTAAAACATATTCATGATGATGACGGCTGGAGTCGTGCTGTTCTGGCCGGCGACCGCCTGTTGTTTCATCGCCGCGTTCGCTTCGGCGGCTGCTGAAGAGTCTTTGCCTCGCATCAACTTCTTGGCCCATGTACGTGCACCTTTGGGAACCAGGGAATAGGCGGACAGGCGATAGCCCTCCAACGATCCGGGCTGCGCCGCCACTGCTCGCAGCGCATGTGGAAGTGCGGCGGCGTTTCTGCCATTGGTCAGCGAGGCGGATGCCCACTGGCTCTCGATCTCGAACACGGCGCGGCGGCGCGCTGCCGGGCTGACCTTCCTCAGCTTCAATCCGCGCTGCAGGATTGTCTTCATCTCCAGCAGACGATCATCCGCTTTCATGTCATGCGTGAGGCACCCGGTGGGCGACTGACGGTATAAGACAAGCGGGGCCGGCGCAAAATCGACCGGATGCTCCGCGGCAATCTTCAACCAGAGGTCCCAATCCTGCGCGAACTTGAATTCCGGCTGCATATATCCGGCCTTCTCGATCGCGTCTCGCCGTGCGATGACGCATGAAGTAAAGATAAAATTCTTGATCAGCAGCCGGTCAAAGACCTCACCCCTGTTCTGTGGCTGTGCTTCCCTTGAATACAAAACTCGTAGCTGTTCATCCACTGCGTAGTCGCTGCAGTAAACCAGGCCCAGCGCAGGGTTCTTGCGCACCAGGTCCCATTGCTGCTTGATTTTCTCGGGCAGCCACACGTCATCGTCATCAAGGAACGCGATCCAACTGCCCTGGGCCATGCGCAAGGCATGGTTCCGCGCCGCAGATGCTCCGCCGTTCGCCTGGAAAAATGGACGGATGCGATCGCCGTACGCAAGAAGCTGCGTGCGTGTATCGTCCTTCGAGCCGTCGTCGACGACGATGACTTCGCGAACGGGAACGGATTGCGCCAGAACGCTGTCGATCGCTTCCCTGATCTGCCGGGAGCGATTGTAAGTTGCGATCACCACGGAAACATCAACCATGGTCTAATTAACCCCTTTAACTAGACTGCCTACGCGGCTGACAATGGGCGAAAGGCGCCCGCGCACACCTGCCACCGCCTCCGTCCACATCGATGCGAAAAGCCCTGCGGGTAACAACCGCATGCGGACCAGCGCGAAAACGAATGCGCTCATCAGCACGCATTTCACTGCGATGCGAATGAGCAGCGACTCCGCGCGTAGAAAATAACCAGCCAGCAGCAAGCCGGCGCTCCATCCAAGCACCTTAAAGAGCACGGCAGGGTTGCAGTGAAACGGATAGACACGCACGCTGGACCAGTAGCTGGCCGCGGCCAGAAACGCGAAGCTCAGGAAAGTCGCCCAAACAGCGCCCCACGCCCCCCACACGCGAATGAGGCCAAAGTTAAGGCCCACACAAACCAGGGTGGAGGCGATGCCCACGAGAGACAAAGCCAGATTCTTCTTCCGTATCAGCAGTCCCGCCTCAAAGAAAAGACCCATGCCCTGGAGCACGTAGGCGAAGGCGAGCAGCGGCACAAATCTGTAGGCCTCCACAAATCTCGGGCCGACCACAATCTCAAAAACTTCGCGGATGGAAAGACTCAGGGAAAAAGCTACCGTGATCAGCGCCACGGAATAAAGGAGGAAGATGCGCGAAAAAAGGGCGGCCGAATCGTCCCGCCTGCTGATCTCGTAAGACTGGGGCTCCCACATGAGTTGGAATGGCTGGATCACAAGCAGGCTGAGGACATAGGCAAACTTGTAGCCCACGGCGTAGACGCCTACGGAGTCAATCCCGTGAAATCGTTGGAGGAAAAAGCGATCAGAGTAATTCAGGACAAATGCGGCCAGCCAGACGGTAAACAACGGTGCGCCGAATTTGAGCAGCCGGTAGAGCTTGTCCACAGACAGGCGCCACCCTACTTCCCGGAATGTCAGAAATATGAGGATGGCCCACACCACTGAGCCGGCAATGATGTTGGCCCAGAATGAGCCCGCGACACCCAGCTTGCGGACTGCTACAAAGTAAACATTCAGCACGACCGACGAGATCAGGAAAGCCTGTGTGAGAAAGGTGTACAGGCCGGAGCGTTGCTGGCCCCGGAGATATACCCAGCCAATGTCGGCGGTAAAGGTAAAGAAGAAGCTGCCGGCTACCAACTGCACCAGCGTGGTGTACTTGGCGTTTCCCAGAAGGATTTGCGATGACGCCGCCGGGGAAATGATCGCCGCCAGCGCTGCCAGGCCGCCAATCAGCAGCGTAAAGATCAGGCCAGTACTGATGATTTGCTTTTTTTCTTGTGGATCGTCCGTATCGTAGTAGAAGCGCATCACCGCGGTAGAGAGACCGGGCGCCAGCAGGACTGCTGCCACCATGGCGGTGAGGTTCAGGATCTCCATCACGCCGTATTCACCTGCTGAGAAATAGTGGGTGTAAAAGGGAATCAGCAGGAAGCTGATGACCTTGCCCAGGATGCGGCCGAAGCCGTACACCGCAGCGTTGCGAATCAATTTTGTGAGTTGCTCGTTCAAACCTTGTCCCTCAATGTGCTTCCGCGGCGGCTGGTTGCGCAGCTTTTACTTCGGTCCGTTTCGGTGACGGTCTCACTCCGGCAAAGCGGTACCAGTCCAATTGCAGAATGAAGTCTGCCAGGTTGTGGCCCCACGGGGTGAACCGTTTGAGTGCGAAGAGATCATCCCCGGGCGCATTGAACCCGAATTCTGTCGTTACTGCTGTCTTAAAGCCGCATTGCTCGATCCAGAGCCTGGCTTCGCTGGTATAGTGTTCGTTCCTTCCAAAGGGATAGGCAAAGTGCCTTACTTCAGTCTTGAGCTTCTGTTCAATCGTCTTCCTGGAAGCGCTGATTTCATCTCGCATCTGCGCGGCGGAGGTTCGAGTCAGCACCGGATGGTTTACTGTGTGCGCGCCAAACTCGATGTTGTGGGCCTTCATCTGCCTGATTTCATCCCAGCTCAGCATGTAGTTCGGCAGCGTTAGAGAGGCAGGCACGCCCAGCCCACATAGTAATTCCGGGATGGCCCGCCGCCGGTCATCATCCTCAAGCGTACGCAGCCAGTCGAGCACTCGGTCGAGCAG
>WNFM01329141.1_pt3 | contig 14165 bp, 11 predicted proteins | sample 5400271 | NCBI WGS metagenome assembly WNFM01 (sample SAMN13153352, study PRJNA577476) | soil metagenome | isolation source: 60 cm saprolite on Douglas fir-dominated hillslope | place: USA:California | collected 2013-09-17 | reverse complement strand
GAGCAGGACGCCGTGCCGAGGACGGTCCTCGGGAACGTACGCGACGCCCGCGGCGATCGCTTCCGCGGGGGATCGGGGGTCGAACGGGCGTCCGCGGAGCGTCACCGCCGCCGCGTCGGCGCGCTCGAGACCGAAGAGCACGCGCGCGAGCTCCGTGCGTCCCGCTCCCACGAGTCCGAAGAGGCCCACGATCTCCCCCGCGCGGACCGTGATGGAGACTTCGCGCAATCCGAGATCGGCGGCCGACAATCCGCGCACGTCCAACAAGACTTCGCCCGGCTTCGCGGTTCGGCGGGGGTACACGTCCTCGAGCGTGCGCCCGACCATGAGGTGCACGATGTCGCTCTGCTTCGTCTGACTTGCGGCGAGCGTGGCCACGACTTCGCCGTCGCGCAGCACGGTCACGCGGTCCGCGATCGAGAGCACCTCTTCGAGGCGATGCGAGACGTAGACGACGGCGCAGCCTTCGCGCTGCAGCTGTCGAACGACGTCGAGGACGCGGCCGGCTTCTTCGTCGGACAACGCTGCCGTCGGCTCGTCCAGGACGACGACGCGCGCTTGCGCGCCGAGCGCCCGCGCGATCTCCACCAGCTGCTGCTCGGCCGCGCCGAGGTCGACGACGCGCACGTCGGGATCGATGCGTGCGCCGAGGCGCTGGAGCAGCGCGCTCGCACGCGCTCGGCGCGTCCCCCGATCGATCCGGCGCCATGGCGGACCGCGCTCCACTCCCAGCGCGACGTTCTCGGCCACCGTCAGATCGGGAAACAACGCGGGTCGTTGATGGATGACGGCGACGCCCAGGGCGCGCGCGGAGACCGGATCGAGCGTGCCGACCTGGCGGCCATCGATCTCGATCGTGCCCGCGTCGGGCTGTCGCGCTCCCGACACGATCGCGATGAGCGTCGATTTGCCGGCGCCGTTCTCGCCGACCAGGGCGTGCACCTCGCCGGCGCGCACGTCGAACGACACGCCGCGCAACGCCCGCACGCCGCCGTAGGCCTTGGCGACGTCCGTCACGCGCAGGAGGACAGTCATGCCCCGCGACGAATCAGATCGTCCCCGCCTTGCCCGTCTGCTGCGGCCGCTTCTTCGCCATCGCCTCGCGATAACCGCTTCGGCGGAACGCCTCGACGGGATCGATCGCCCCGTCGCGGCGCCGGCGCGCCTCGGCGACGAGCGGCCGCGCGTCGGTCCGGAACGCGTCCTGCAGAACCCGCTCAGCCCGCATCACGTCGTTCTTCTCCTGGGCTTCGAAGAGCGCGTCGTAGTCGACGAGGAGCGACTGCGCGCAGGCGAGCTGGAGCGCGTCCACGGTCTGGATGAGCGCCTCGAGCGGGTCCTTGATGGCTTCGCTCTGATCGATCATGTGCTCGGGCGAAAAGCCCTTCACGCTCGGGTCGCGCGCGGCCATCGTCAGCTCGCAGAACACGAGGAAGAGCTGGTAGGGCGCGACGGAGCCCGCCGTGCAGTCGTCGTCCGCCCAACGCCGGTCGTTGAAGTGGAAGCCGGCCAGACGATCGTCGGCGACGAGCATCGCCACGACGACGTCGATCGGATACAGCGTCGGATGGTGGCCGAAATCGACGAGGCAGCGGCAGCGTTCGCCGACGCGCGTCGCAGCCAGGTGGCTCGTCCCCCAGTCCATGTTGATCGAGTGGTGCGTCGCCGGCTCGAAGGGCTTGTGCTCGAGCGCCATGCTCCAAGTCGGCGGCAGGACCTCGTGGATGCGCCGGCACGACTCGACGTAGCGCTCGAAGGCGCGCCGGCTGTGGATCTGGCCCGGATAGTTCGAGCCGTCGGCGACCCACACGGTCAAGCTGCGCGCGCCGAGCGTCTCGCCGACCTCGACGACGTGCCGGTTGTGCTCGACGGATCGGTCGCGGATCGCGCGATCGACGTGCGCGAGCGAGCCGAACCGGTACGAGAACCCCTGGCCGGGCTGGTCCTGGAACGTGTTCGAGTTCACCGAGCCGATGCGCAGCCCTCGCGCTCGCAAGCCTTGCACGAGACCCTTCGGGTCGCGCGGCTCGTCCCAGGGGATGTGCAGGGAGACCGCGCTCGCCGCGCCGCCGCAGAGCCGGTTGAGCGCGGCGATGTCGTCGAGCTTGTCGTCGAGGTCGTTCGGCATGCCCGGCTGCGGATAGCGGCCGAAGCGTGTGCCCCCCACTCCGACGCCCCAGCTCGGGATCTGCACTTCGAAGGCTTGGATCTCGCGCAGCACGGACTCGGCATCGAGTCCGCGATCGCTGAGCTCCGAGGCCAAGCTCGCAAGCTTCCTCGCGTGCGCCTTCACCGTTCGCTCGGGCTCGTCCTTCGAGTTCATGCTCGCTGACTCGGGTTCATGCTCGCTACCTCGGGAAGGCCGTGGTGACGCCGCCGTCGACGGGGATCACGGCGCCGGTCGTCTTGGAGAAGAGATCGCTCGCGACCGCGAACACCGCGGCGGCGACGTCGGCGGGCTCGATCTCCTTCTTGAGCAAGGTGCGCTGCGCGTAGTACTCGCCGAGCTTCTCGACGGGCACGTTGTAGGCCTGGGCGCGCCCTTCGGCCCAACCGCCGCCCCAGATCGAAGAGCCCTTGATCACCGCGTCGGGGTTGACGGCGTTCACGCGGATCCCGCTCTCGCCGGCTTCGGTCGCGACGAGCCGCATCTGGTGGAGCTGCGCCGCCTTGGCCGTGCCGTAGGCGACGTTGTTCGGGCCGGCGGCGAGCGCGTTCTTGCTGACGACGTAGACGATCGAGCCGCCCGTGCCCTGCTCGCGGAGGATGCGCACGGCCTCCTGCGCGACGAGGAACGAGCCGCGCGGCATCACGTCGTTCATCAGGTCGTAGTCGCTCTCGGAAGTCTCTCCCAGGGGCTTGGACACCGAGAGGCCGGCGTTGTTCACGACGATGTCGACGCCGCCGAACGCGAGGACGGCCTCGGCGAATCCCGCGCGCACCGAATCGGCGCTGCGCACGTCGACGACGGCGCCGCGCACGGCGTCGCGCCCGAACCGCCGAGCGAGCGCGGTCACGGCCTCCTCGAGCACGTCGGCGCGCACGTCCGAGAGCACCGCGCTCGCGCCCTCCGCGAGCATCCGTTCCGCGCACGCGAGCCCGATGCCCGAAGCGCCGCCGGTGACGAACACGACCTGGCGCGCGAGCGGACGTTCGGGCGGCCGGCGCCGGAGTTTCGCTTCCTCGAGCGCCCAGTACTCGATGTCGAAGGCCTCCTGCTCGGGCAGCCCGCGGTAGCGCGAGACGCTCTCGGCGCCCCAGATCACGCGGATCGCGTTGACGTAGAACTCCCCGGCGATGCGCGCTTCGCTCGCGTTCGGTCCGAAGCTCCACATGCCGACGCCCGGAGCGAGCACGATCGCGGGCGCGGTGTCGCGCATCGGCGGCGAACCGTCGCGCTTGCAACGCTCGTAGTAGGCCGCGTGCTCGGCGCGGAATTCGCCGACGAGCGCACCGAGCCGTCGCTGGCAGTCCTCCACGGCCGCCGTCGCAGGCAGATCGAGAAACAAGGGTCGGATCTTCGTTCGAAGAAAATGGTCGGGACAGCTCGTCCCCGCGCGAGCGAGGGCGGGAGCCTTCTCGCGCGAGAGGAAGTCGAGCACGACTTCGTCGTCGCGGAAGCTCGCGACCGCGCGGCGATCGCGGCCGACGAGGCCCCGGACGGTCGGACCCAGCGCGGCGGCGCGCGCGCGGCGTTCCGCGGGCGGAAGCGCGATCGTCGTCACGCGCCCAAAAGGCATGGGGGCCATGGTCGTCGCCGAGCCACCGGCCTTCGTCTCGAGGCAGCGCGCCGCGCGCTCGATGAGCTCGAGGGAATTTTCGTAGCAGGCGAGCGACGTCCCGCCCCACGAGAACATCCCGTGGCTCTCGAGCACGATGCCGCGCAGGCGCGGGTTCTCGGCGACGCAGGTCGCGAGGAGCCGCGCGAGCTCGAAGCCCGGCCGCAGCCACGGAATCCATCCCACATCGCCGCCCCAGATCTCCCGCGTCAGCTTCTCGCCGTCCGCGCTGGCCGCGACGGCGATCACAGCGTCGGGGTGCAGGTGGTCGCAGTGTCGGAACGGTAGGAACGCGTGCAGCGACGTGTCGATGCTCGGCGCGACGCGTCCGCCGTGGACGACGCACTGCTCGACGAGGGGCACCATCTCGTCCTCGAAGGCGCGGCCGCGGTAAAGCTTCTCGAGCGCGCGCAGGCGGGCGAGCGAGAGGCTGGCGAGCCCGTTCTTCGAGAGCGAGCCGAGGTCGCCGCCCGAACCCTTCACGTAGAGCGTCTCCGTCGCGCGCCCGGGCTCGAACGTGTCGGGCTCGGTCACCTTCGCGGAGGTGTTCCCACCGGCGAAGTTCGTGATGCGAAGGTCCGATCCGAGCAGATTGCTGCGGTAGACGAGCAGGGCCACTTCGTCGCCCTCGAGCGCGGCCGCGCGGGCCGGATCCCAGGCGTGGGTGACGAATCGCAGCTCGGAGGGGCGCATGGGTGCTCGCGCTCGCATTCTGCCATACGCGCGCACCCAGTCGAAGACGACGGATTGACTCACCTCGACTCGACGTGGATCGTGGCTTCATGAGCGGCGGAGGGCGTATCGCGGTCGTCGACCTCGGCAAGTCGAACACGAAGCTCTCCGTCGTGGACGACACCGGCGTCGTCCTCGAGGAGCGCAAGACGCCGTCGCGCGTGATCGCGGGATCTCCGTACCCGCACCTCGACGTCGACGGAGCGCTGGCTTGGGTCCTGGAGGGACTGCGCGAGATCTCCCGCCGACAGTCGATCGAAGTCGTGGTTCCGGTCGCCCACGGAGCGACCGCGGCGCTGCTCTCCGGCGACGAGCTCGCGCTGCCGGTGATGGACTACGAATTCGAAGGGCCCGACGAGCTCGCGAGCACGTACCCGACGCCGCCCTTCGAGGAGACGCTCTCGCCGCCTCTCCCCGCCGGCCTCAACCTCGGGCGGCAACTGCACTGGCAGTCCGAGCGGATGCCCCGCGCGTTCGCGCGCGTCACCGACATCCTCCCGTACGCGCAGTACGTCGGCTGGCGCCTCACGGGTCGGAAGGTCTCCGAGGTCACCTCGCTCGGATGTCACACGGACTTGTGGTGCCCGCGGTCGAAGACGTTCTCGTCGCTCGCGCGATCGCGCGGCTGGGACGCGCTCTTCGCTCCAATCGAATCGGCGTGGACGCCGCTCGGCGCGCTGCGGCCGGACGTGCGCGCGGCGGCGGGACTCTCCGCCGATTGCCGCGTGCTCGTCGGCATCCACGACAGCAACGCGAGCTACCTCCCCCACCGCGCCGCGCGCACGCCGCCGTTTTCGGTCGTCTCGACCGGGACGTGGGTCGTGTGCATGGCGGCCGGAGCTCCGATCGATCGGCTGGATCCCGCCGCGGGCGCGCTCGCGAACGTGGACGTGTTCGGCGACGCGGTGCCGACGAGCCGGTTCATGGGCGGCCGCGAGCTCGAGGCGGCGGCTGCCGTCGACCTGCGCGAGATCCTCGAGGTAGACGTGCAAAGAGTGATCGATCGCCCCGGAGCGAACTGGAGCGAACACCCACGCGAGCGCACGGCGCTCGCCATCCTGCGCTGCGCCTTGGCGACGGATCGGTGCTTGGACCTCGTCGGTGCGAAGGGTCCGTGCATCGTCGAGGGGAGTTTCGTGCGGACGCCGGCGTTCGCTGCCACTCTCGCCGCGCTGCGGGGCGGCGACGTGCTCGTCGCCGAAGGAGACAGCGGGACGACGACGGGTGCGGTCGTCCTCGCACGGTGGCGAGAGCGCCCGACGTGACGCTCAGAGATCGACGGCGACGCGCCGACCTGAGCAGAGCCGCACCGGGCCGAGCAGGCCGGAGGGCAGCAGGGCCGAGTCCTTGTCGTAGTGCTTCCAGGTCGTGAACGTCAGCCGCTCGGCGACCGGGCGGGGCTTCTGGTCGAGCAGCCACTGCGGCCAGCGCGCGAGATGGATGCCGTCCCACTCCACGTCCGAGGGCCATTGCTCGTCGCCGATCAACCGATTCGCCCACAGGTTCGTGACGCGCACCTCGATCTCGTTCGTCCCTACCTTCACCGCGCGAGTCACGTCGCCGGCGAAGGGCGGCTTCCACCACACGCCTTGGTCCACGCCGTTGATCGAGACGGTCGCGAAGTTGTCCACCGCGCCGAGGTCGAGAGAGACGATGCGGCCGGACTCCAGCCATTCCGCGGGGACTTCGAACGTCTTCGAGTACGTCGCCGTGCCCGAGAAGTAGCGCACGCCGGCGTCGGGATGATCGGTCCACGAGATCAACCGGTCGAGCGTGACGCTCGCGGGCGCGCCCCAGTTCGGCGGGAAGCGCAGGGACCAGGGTCCCGCGAGGTCGATCGGCGCAGGCACCGCCGGGACCTCGACGCGCCGCGTCCCGCCCTTCGCGGTCCGGACGTCGCAGGGGCCGGCTTGGAACGCGCTCACTTCGATCCGACCTTGGGCCGGAGATCCGATCCGGTAGAGCGGCATCGGGCTCGGGCCATCCGGTGCCAGCAGCTCGACCTCCTCGTTCTCGTCCACGAGCTTCGTGATCGACTTGCCGTCGACCGTGTACTCGAGGCTGAGTCGCTTCTTGTGGTTGTAGGTCGGATCGCCGAACGTCGCGTTGTCGGCGTGGATCGTCCCCTCGCCCTCGCGCAGGAGGCTCGCGACTTTCTCGGTCACATCGAGGCCGCCCGAACCGTCCTGCGCCTCGTAGCGAGCGCGCAGGATCTCGATCTTCGGCGGGTGCGCGGCGGAAGGCTCCAGGTTCGGCGTGGTCACCGCGACCGCGTGATCACGGTATCGACACCGTGGTCCGACCGTCCTTCTCGGACCATACCGGTGCGAGCTCGGTCGCTCCGGAATCGGGGTGCCACAGCTCGGGCTCTCTTCCGCTGACGCGGAACGTGCAGTCGACGCTCTGCGATCTCGGGCGCTGGTTCGACACGAAGTAGACGTCGGCTCCGTCCTCGATGCGGTGGATCCAGGCCATCTTGGGCTTGAGAGCGCCCGCGAATTCGCAATCGGGCGCGACGTCGAGCGCTCGCAGCACGTCGGCGACGGATCGCCCCCAGAACACCTTCCCCTTGCCGAACGCGTGCTCCTTCACGCTCGCTCCGTCGCAGTCGCCCCACAACTCGTCGGCGAGCTTCCGCACCTGGGCGTCGCCCTCCGGCAGATCGGCGAGGCTCGGCGAGCGCAGCGGCTTCGGACCGACGACGGTCGCTCCCTCGGCGACGAGGTCGCGCAATTTCGCCAGCGTCGCGGGCGTCATGAAGCGCGTCTCCGGCAGCACGAGCACGCGGTAGTTCATCCCGTCGGGGAGGAAGAGGCGGCCGTCCTTCACCGACATCCGACGGAGCAGGACGTCGGCGTTGCAGGCGTCGTAGTCGTACCCGCTCGCCTTGAGCGCGGGATCGTGCGGAGCGCCGCTCGGCGCGCCTTCGCCGGCGAACAGTCCGACGTCCGCGGCGAATCGGCCTTCCTGCAAGAGGAATTGGCAGCGCGTCAGGTATCGGACCCACGCGCTGCCTTCCTTCCACCACGTGACCGTGCGCTCGAAGTGCGTCCCCCACTGGCCCATCGTCATGCCGGGGAACCGATCGAGCCACGGCTGGTGCGCGTAGCGGTGCACGATGCAGCGATTGATCCCGACCGTGAACATCAGGTCGCCGACCGCCTTCAACGAGTACGGATCGCCCCGCCACTTGCCCGTGCTCGGAACGGCCGTGAACGCCTCGGCGCCGACGATGCGGCGGCCGTAGGTGTGCGCCACGGACGCGGCGAGCTTGCAGGAGTCGCTCTCCTCCAGGCTCCCCGCCCAGAACTCGCCCATCGGGATGTCGGCGCGCCGTCCGGAGAGCAGGCCTTCGAACGGTCCGTCGTAGGGCTCGATCGAGGCGAGCATCCCGCTCTGATGGCAGAGGTCGACGAAGTAGCCGTAGTACTCGTCCGCGAACAAATCGGCGATCGTCCGGCGCAGATCCCACAGGAATCGCTCCGAGACCTCGCCGCTCTCGACGACGCGCCCGGTGATCGTCGGCAGGAAGGGCAGCGGGTCGTAGCCGCGGCGCTGCACGAATTCCTCGCGGAAGCGCGCCGTCCAGTTCTGCGGACCGACCTCGTAGCTGTCGATGAGGCAGTTGTCGAGCGTCTTGCCGGCGAGCGGACCGAGGTCGCCGACGATCTTCCCCATCATCCCCGCCCAGTGTTCGTCGAGAGCGATGCGGCTGAGCTTGTCGCACTCGAGCCCGCGCCCCGAGTCCGGCGAAGGATTGTTCGTCGCGCCCGTGGGCGAGTGGCCGATGCGCAGGAGGGTCCAGTCACCGTCCGGCACGTCCCACGTGACACGGCCATCCGGACCGAGCTTGCTCGTCAGGTCCACGATCTTCGCGCGCGGCACCACCGCCTCGGCCGGGTAGACGTCGAGCGCGGGCTGCAGTCCGTAGCGCGCCTCGAAGCCGGCCTTGGAGGAGATGTCCGGGATGCGTCGCGCGTCGTCGTGCGGCGAGGGAAAGGCGAGCACCGCGATGTCGCGATAGAAATCGACGCGAGTCTCCGGCCGCGGCAGGCTCGCGACGAAGTGCTGGGGGCCGTGGACGCGCGTCTCGCTCGTCACCAGCATCTGCATGGAGTGCTCGGGCGTGGACCCCCGCTGCTCGACCAGCCGGCGCAGTTGTGCATGCAGATCTCGAGTCCGAGGCGGCTCGCCTCCGAGACGGCGTGCTTCACGAGCTCGCGGAACTGCGGGCTCATCACGTCGACCGGTCCAGGCGGAATGCCCTCGGAGACGTTGAAGATCTGCGCGCCGCCGAGGCCGATCTCGTGCATGGCCTCGAGGTCGGCGGTGATCCCTGCGCCGGTGACGTTGCCGTTCATCCAGTGCCACCACGTGTGCGGCTTGGCCGAGGCGGGCGGTTCGTCGAAGCGACGCGCCAGGTCCGTGTGCGCGCACCCGAAGGAAGCGAGCAGCGCGAGGCCGAGCATCCATCCCGAGATCGTCGTGGCGAGCTTCATTTCGGTGAGAGTACGGAGCCGGCGCCCGTACGTCTCGCTCTCCGTGATTCGCGAAGAGTCCAGCCCTCCAGTAAGCTCGGTGGAGAGGTCGTCATGGTCGTCCACGACTTGAACCAGCTCGCCTTTCCGACGCTCGACGCGACCCAGGTCGCCGAGCTCGCCCGCTGCTCGGGCGCGTCGTTCCAGCGGCACGAGGACGGTGAGACGCTCATCGAAGTCGGCGATCGCGACTTCCAGTTTCACGTCGTCACGAGCGGCGCGATCGAGATCCTCGACGTGTCCGGCGACGAGCCCAAGCGGATCACGGTGCACGGCCCGGGAGCGTTCACCGGGGATGTCTCGCACCTCACGGGAAACCCGTCGGTCATCCGTGCGGTCACGCGCGGGACGACGGAGCTCTATGCGATCGCGGGTCACGCACTGCGGGACATGCTCAACCAATGTCCCAAGCTCGCCGACATCGTCTTGCAGGCCTTCATCGCGAGGCGACAGCTCTTGCGCGAGTCGGAATCCTTCGTCGGCCTGCGCGTGATCGGCTCGCGCTACTCGCGCGACACGTTCCGCATCCGCGACTTCCTGGCCAAGAATCGCGTGCTGTTCACGTGGCTCGACCTCGAGCTCGATCCGGAGGTCGCCCGACTCCTCGCGCAGTTCGGCGTCAGCGAAGCCGAGACTCCGGTCGTCGCCTGTGCACAGAGGCTGCTCTTGCGCAACCCCACGAACCTCCAACTCGCGGAGGGGATCGGCCTGCGCAAGCACGTCGAACAGAAGATCTTCGACCTGGCCATCGTCGGAGCGGGGCCCGCCGGGCTCGCGGCCGCGGTCTACGGAGCCTCCGAGGGACTGTCGACGATCTTGCTCGACCGCATCGCGGCCGGCGGGCAAGCCGGCACGAGCATGCGCATCGAGAACTACCTCGGATTCCCGACCGGGATCACCGGCACCGAGCTGGCCGATCGCGCCGTGTTGCAGGCGAACCGGTTCGGCGCGCACTTGTCGATCCCTTCGCCGGTCGCGAGCCTGTCGTTCGACGGCCGCTATCCGATCCTGACGCTCGAGGACGGGGAGACCGTCGTGGCGAAGTGCCTCTTGATCGCGACCGGCGCGCAGTACCGCCGGCTCGGCGTCGAGGACTGCGAGAGATTCGAAGGCTGCGGCGTCTACTACGCCGCGACGCCGAACGAGGCCCGGATGTGCCAAGGTTCCGAGGTCGTCGTCGTCGGTGGAGGCAACTCCGCGGGACAGGCCGCCGTCTTCCTCTCCGGACAAGCGCGCAAGGTCTACCACCTGATCCGCGGCGACGACCTGAACAAAGACATGTCGAGCTACCTCGTGCGGCGCGTCGAGCAGTCCGAGAACATCGAGCTCCTGCGCAACACCGAGGTGAAGCGCATGCACGGCACGAGCCACATGTCCGCGATCGACGTCCAGAACCGGCGGACGGGCGAGGAGACGCGGCTCGAGATCGCCGCGCTGTTCAGCTTCATCGGCGCCGTTCCGCGGACGGATTGGCTGCCGAAGGAGATCGAGACCGACTCACGCGGCTTCGTGTTGACCGGCTCGGCCGTCAAGGGGGCCCTCAGGTCGGCATCGCAGGGCCCGACGACGCGGGATCCGTTCCTGCTCGAGACGAGTCGGCGCGGCGTCTTCGCGGCGGGAGATGTGCGTGCTGGATCCGTGAAGCGCGTCGCGTCGGCGGTCGGCGAGGGCTCGATGGCGATCCAGTTCGTGCACGAGTACTTGAAGGAGATGTGAGCGCGGATGCTGGCGTCAGGAGCTCGGGGACTCCCCGGGCTGACCGGATTCGAACAGGTACCACGTCCGCGTCTCCGCCTCGTCGATCCAAACCTCGAGCAGGCTCGCCGTCGGGACGTCTCCGAGCTCGGCGCACGTGCCGTGGGCCTCCTTCATCCGTGCCACGAGGCTCGTGTTGTCCTCGCGCAGCTCGGCCAGCATGTCCAGGGGCGTGACGAACTCGGCGTCGTTGTCCAGGATCCGCTGTAGCCGCCCGATCTGGCCGATTGAGCGCAGGGTCGTCCCGCCGATCTTTCGCACCCGCTCGGCGATGACATCCGTCATGGCAAAGATCTGGTTCGCCTGATCATCGAGCAGCAGGTGGTAGTCGCGAAAGTGCGGGCCGGACATGTGCCAGTGGAAGTTCTTCGTCTTGAGGAACAAGGCGAAGGTGTCGGCCAGCAACAGGTTCAATGCTGCCGCCAAGGCCTTCGTTCCCCTCGCGGGCAAGGAACTCGGTGTCTCCAACACGACTTTCCTGCGGGCGGTCACTTCGCTGCGATTCATTGCGTGGTTCCTCCTTGCGCTTCCGAGCACCGTTCCGCGCATCCGTTGGCGACGCACGGAGTGCCCAAGATACAGCGGGGGACGAGACTAATCGATCGGCCAGGACATCGCCTTCGGCAACGTGGTCGGCGCGGGCGTCGCGGGCTCGGGTTTCAGCGCCGTCATGTCGACGACGCGCCACCACGGCTCGACGCCTTCCGCGTGCGCGGGCTCGACGGGTTCGCCGAGGCGAGGCATGACGAGCCGCGCGCCGGCTTTCGGGCCCAGTCTCAGCAGCGTCTCCGCAGGTTGGTCCCAGGCGTGCATCGCCAGGCTGAACGTGCCCCAGTGCACGGGCAAGAAGGGGCCGCCGCCGAGCAGCGCCAGCGCTTCGAGCGCGTTCTCCGGTCCGAGGTGGATGTCTCCCCAGGCAGGGTGGAACGCGCCCACCTCCAGCATCACGAGGTCGAACGGCCCGAGCCGTTCGCGGATCGTCTGATACTCCGTCGTGAGGCCTGTATCGCCGCTGAAGAATACGGCGTGCCGCTGCGAACGGATGACGAGCGAGGACCACAGCGTCGCGTTGCGGTCTTTCAGGGCGCGCCCCGAAAAGTGCTGCGAGGGCGCGGCGGTCACGGTGAGCTCGGTGTTCGGCAACTCGTACGACTCCCACCAGTCGAGCTCGACGATGCGCTCGGGTCGCACGCCCCAGGCTTCGAGATGCGCGCCGACTCCGAGCGACGTCACGAACGGAGCGTCGCGCTTAGCCAGTTCGCGGATGGTCGGGTAATCGAGATGGTCGTAGTGGTCGTGCGATACGAGCACGAGGTCCACCGACGGCAGTGGTCCCCGCGGCACGCGCCGTTCGCCGCCGCAGAGAAACTCGTGGAGCGCCGGCATCGACGCCTTCGGGTCGCGCAGGCCCGGGATAACCGGGTGCATGTTGCGGAACCGCTCGCCATCCCACAGCGGCGAACCCTTGATGCGCTCAAGCCTCGCGCCTTCGGGCCTCTTACCCAGCGATCTCATGTGGACTCTCCGGCCGGGGCCGAGACGCGTAGGCTAGCGTCTTCGAAACGAACGCGCCCGCCCAGAGATTGTCCTTGGCAAGGAGAAGAGGATGAACGAACGAGTCACCGAGGCCTCGAGCGTGTTGCGGCCGCGAGAGGTCGTCGTCGAGGGGAGCGCCAAGGGCTTCGCTCAAGTGATCAGCGTCGGCAAGCACGTGTTCGCAGGCGATGAACCGGTCGAAGCTGGCGGCACCGACACCGGTCCGGGACCCTACAACTTCCTGCTCGCGGCGCTCGGGACGTGCACCTCGATGACGGTCGCGATGTACGCGCGGCGAAAGCAGTGGCCGCTCGAGAGAGTCCGGGTACGTCTGCGCCACTCGAGGATCTACGTGGCCGACTGCGAGAACTGCGAGACGAAGGAAGGGATGCTCGATCGGATCGAGCGCGACGTCGAGTTCGTGGGAGCGCTCGACGAGGCTCAGCGCGCGCGACTCGTCGAGATCGCGAACAAGTGTCCCGTCCACCGGACTCTCACCTCGGAGATCGACATTCGGACGCGACTTGTCGGAGGAGGAGAGCCCCGATGAGCGTTACACCGTCCGTGGAACCGATCTGCTCGAGCTCGCTGTCGAGCCCCGCCGTGGCGACGATCATCGACGCGCGAAGCCGCGATGTGGGCGGCTTCCCGGTCCGTCGGCTCCTGCCGTCGAGAGCGCGCCGCCTCGTCGGGCCGTTCATCTTCTTCGATCACATGGGGCGCGCCGACTTCGCTCCCGGCGAGGGGATCGACGTGCCATCGCATCCGCACATCGGCCTCGCCACCGTGACCTATCTCTTCGAAGGCGAGATCCTCCATCGCGACAGCCTGGGTTCCCTGCAACTCATCCGACCCGGAGACGTCAACTGGATGTCGGCGGGTCGCGGAATCGTGCACTCGGAGCGCACAACTCCTGAGCGCCGGCGGAAGGGCTCCAGTGTCCACGCCCTTCAGCTCTGGGTCGCGCTCCCGATCGCGCTCGAAGAGAGCGAACCGTCGTTCACCCATCACCCGGGCGCGACGTTGCCCCAGGTGGACGTCGAAGGTGTGCGGCTTCGAGTGCTTACCGGCGCAGCGCACGGACTCAGGTCGCCCGTCCAAACGTCGCCGTCGCTCTTCTACGTGCACGCGGCGATGCCCGCGGACTCCGAGTTGGCCCTGCCCAGCGAGTACGAAGAGCGTGCCGTCTATGTGGTCGACGGCGCGATCGGGTGTGGCACCGAACGCGCCGAGCCCGGCCGGATGCTCGTGTTCACGCCTAGAGCAAAGGTGGTGCTGAAGGCAGAGCTAGCCGCCCGAGTCGTGCTCATCGGCGGCGCTCCCCTCCTCGACAGTCGCCACATTTTCTGGAACTTCGTGTCGAGCTCGCAGGAGCGCATCGAGCAGGCGAAGAAGGCCTGGAGCGAGGGCAGCTTCCCGAAGGTGCCCGGCGACGACGTCGAGTTCGCCTCGCTACCAGAGTGAGTAGGAGCACGAAAGGCGTTGCGGATGGCCATCCATCCACAAGACCCCCCTCCCTTGTTCCGGCGCCGGATTTTGGGCATCGGTAGGATTCCTTGGGGGCGCCGACCGATCCGGGTTGGCTTCGCACGCCCGAACGGCGCCGAAATTCCTCCCAAGAATTTAGTTGACTGACCGGTCTAGTCGACTATCCTATCCGACGTCACATGGGCCGCACCTCAGACACTCGCGAGAACCTCCTCGCTGCCGCCATCGAGCTGATCTCAGCCCAGAGCTACGGGTCCGTCAGCGTCGACGACATCTGCGAGAAGGCGGGCGTGAAGAAGGGCAGCTTCTACCACTTCTTCCCCTCCAAGGTCGACTT
>WNFM01306627.1_pt1 | contig 14167 bp, 12 predicted proteins | sample 5400271 | NCBI WGS metagenome assembly WNFM01 (sample SAMN13153352, study PRJNA577476) | soil metagenome | isolation source: 60 cm saprolite on Douglas fir-dominated hillslope | place: USA:California | collected 2013-09-17 | reverse complement strand
CTCGACCACGTCGGCATCGGCGTGTCGGCGTGGCAAACGGGAGGCGAGGTCGAGCGCTATCGCACCGCGACCGGCGCCGCGACGCTGTTCATTCCGACGGGCGGCGTCAAGCTCCGCGTGAAGCCGCTGACGGATCATCCAGTCACCCTCGAGTTGCAGCTCGACGGGCGGGTCGCCGACCGCATCCTACTGATGCCATCCGTCTGGAACGACATTCGGATCGCCGCTCGCACCCAGCGTGGCGCCGTGAATTACCCGGCGCTGCGTCTGATCGTCGGGGAGCCGGCGGATGCGGTGGAATTCCGGATCACCAAGGACGAGCCGCTGGGCCCTGGGTCCCGATGACGCCGGCTCTAGTCCTGGACGGTCTCGCCGCGCTGACGATCGATCGCACGCCGCTGCGCGACGTGGCGGAAGCGTCCGGATCGGCTCTGCAATGGTCCGTGGTGGCGCGGCACGGCGCCCGGCATCACGCGATTCGCGTGGCGGCCCCGGCCCGCCTGCACTGGCGCGTGTACGCCTCGAGCACGTCGCGAATCCGCGTCTGGTGCGTCGAGGCGCGCTGCGACACCGCGGAGGCGCACGCCTCCATCACGGTCGAGGCGGCGAGCGGATGGCGGGAGCTTCGGCTGCCGCTCCCGCCGGTCTGCGCCGGCGAGATCTCCGTCGCGCTGGTGGCGGACGCGCCGGCGGGCTCGGGGGCCGCGGCGCTCTGGGGAGACCCGATGCTCGAGCGGCGTCGCACGGCAGCCGAGATCGCCGCTGCCGCCATGGCGGCCGTGCGTCTGCTCGGGCCGCGCCGCGTGCTCCAGCGGACGGCCGCGGCCGCGGGGCGTGAGGAAGACACCGAGCGATACCGCCATTGGCTCGCGACGCGCGCGCCACAGACGCCGGCCGCGGCGCCGTCGGGGCCGGTCGTGAGCGTCCTGACACCCGTCTTCAACACGGATCCCGTCTGGCTGCGCCGGTGCATCGAGTCGGTGCGCCGGCAGACCTACCCTCATTGGGAACTGATCCTCTCCGACGATGGTTCGACCGAGCCCCGCACGCGCGCAGTGCTGGACGCGGCGGCCGCTGAGCCCCGGATCCGCGTCGTCCGGTCCGCGACCAACGGCGGCATCGTGCGGGCCTCGAACGCGGCGCTGGGCGTGGCGTCCGGAGAGCTCGTCGCGTTCCTGGATCACGACGACGAACTGGCGCCCACCGCCCTGGCGGACGTGATCGCGCACCTCGACGCGCACGCCGGCGTCGACATTGTCTACACCGACGAGGACAAGATGGATCCGTCAGGCGCGCGCAGCGACCCGCACTTCAAGCCGGACTGGTCGCCGGAGCTGCTCTTGTCCTGTATGTACGTGTCGCACCTGACGGTGATGCGGCGGCAACTCGTCGTCGAGGCCGGCGGTTTTCGCGCGGGCTTCGACGGCTCGCAGGACTACGACCTGATGCTGCGCGTCGCCGAGCTCACCGACCGCATCGTCCACGTTCCGCAGGTCCTGTACAGCTGGCGCACGGCGCCCGATTCCGCGGCCAGCTCGCAACTGGCCAAGCCCTGGGCGGTACGCGCGGGCCGGCGCGCGCTGGAAGAAGCCGTCCAGCGCCGAGGGCTTCCCGCTCTCGTCACCTCCGCGGGAGCGGCGGGACATTTCCGCGTTCGCTACGAGATCGCCGGCGTGCCGGTCATCTCGATCCTGATGCCGTCCAGCCCGGGGGGCCGCGCCACCGAGGTGCTTCACCGGACGACGCGCGGCCGGATCCTCGATATCGTCGGCGCAGACCCGTCGTCAGCCGGACAGCCCCTGGCGGCGCGGCTCAACGCCATGGCGCGGCGCGCGACGGGATCGCACCTGCTGTTCCTTCATGACGACGTGGAGCCGTGCGGGCCTGGATGGCTCGACGCGATGGTCGAGTTCTCGCAGCAGGCACGGATCGGAGCCGTGGGCCCCTTCCTCCTGAGGCACGACGGCACGATCGACAGCGCGGGACTCGTGCTCGGCGTGGGCGGCGTCGCGGCCGACGCCCTGCAGGGCGCCGGCGGATGGACGCGCGGACACTTGTCGAATGCCCTGGACGTGCGGAACTGCTCGGCGGTGAACGGCGCGTGCCTGTTGACCAGGCGTGACGTGTTCGAGCGCCTCGGCGGGTTCGACGAGCGCTTCGGGGAGGCGTTGTTTGCGGTGGACTACGGCCTGCGGTTGCGGGAGGCCGGGTTGCGCGTCGTCGTGACGCCGCACGCGCGCGTGTGGCACGACGCGCGCTGCCGGCATCTTCCCGCGGCGGGCGAGGCGGACCGGCTGCGCGCGCGATGGGGTCGTGCCCTGGACCGGGATCCGTACTACAACGCCGCGTTCGATCGGCACGCCGCGACGTTCCGGCTGCCGCCGGCCCCCTCCGCGGTTGATTGAGAGCGGTTCTCCTCGATCGCAGTCCTGCTACAATTCGACGGCACATGCCGCCGTCAATGTCCTCGACGCCCCGGGTGTCCGTGCTCATCCTGAACTACAACGGCCGGGAGCACCTGAAGGCGTGCCTGCCGACGGTCGAGGCGCAGGCGTATCCGAAAGGCTCGCTGTCCATCGAGGTGATCGACAACGGCTCCACGGACGGGTCCGTGGCGTTCGTGCGTGAACAATTTCCTGGCGTGCGGTTGCACCTGCGCCCGCGCAACCTGGGCTTCGCCGCACCCTACGACGAGGTGGCGCGCGCGAGCACGAGCGACTACCTCGCCTTCCTGAACAACGACACGCGCGTCGAGCCGACCTGGCTCAGCGAGCTGGTCGGCGCGGCGGCGCGGCACGAGGCCCAGTGCGTCGCGTCGCGCATCCTGGACTGGGACGGCGGGCGGATCGACTTCGTCGGCGGGCTCACGTCGTTTGTCGGCCACTCGTGGCAGCGGGACTGCGGCGAGCCGGCCGCGGCGCACGAGTACGAGGAGCGCCCGCTCCTGTTCGCCTGCGGCGGGTCGATGTTGATCTCGCGGGAGGCCTACGTCGCCGCCGGCGGGTTCGACCGCGATTTCTTCGCGTACTTCGAGGACGTGGATCTCGGGTGGCGGCTGTCGCTGCTCGGGTACCGCATCGTGCTCGCGCCACGGGCGATTACCTATCACCGGCTGCACGGCACGGCCGGCCGGATCGCCATGGCGCAGCGGCTGCGGCTCTACGAGCGCAACGCGCTCGCGATGATCTACAAGAACTACGAGGACGAGAGCCTGCGGCGCGTGCTCCCGGCGGCCGTCGCGCTCTCGCTGCTGCGGGGTCTCACGCACAGCGGGATCGATCCGCGCACGTTCGCCCTCGGCGGACATCCGCCACCCTCGCTGGACGTGAGCGCGCGGGCGGTCGTGCACCTCCTCGCGCTGGAGGACTTCGGACGCCTGCTGCCGGAGCTGCACCGCAAGCGCGCAGCCATCCAGGCGCGCCGCCGCCGTTCGGACGCCGAGCTCTTCACGCTCTTCGGCGAGCCGTTCAGGCTTCACGAAGCGGGCCACTACGAGGAGATCGCCGCGGCGCTGATTCGGGATTTCGAGATCGCGCCGCTGTTCGAACAGGGGCCGCGTCGGGCCGCGGCCGCCCCGCCGTCGATCGTCGAGCCCCCGCCTCCGGTGCCCGCCGACCGGCCGGCGTCGCGGATCGAGATCGACGCCACGCCGGTGGTGTCGGTGATCGTGCTGACGGTGCTCGGCCCGACGCACCTCGCCGATTGCCTGTCCTCGTTGCGGGCGCAGACGTATCCGGCCGATCGGCGCGAGATCATCGTGGTAGACAACGCCTCGGCGCAGGACCCGACCGCGGTCGTCGAACAGTACTACCCGGGCGCCCGGGTCGTGCGCAACGCGAGCAACCTGGGGTTCGCCGTCGGCAACAACGTCGGCGCACGCGCGGCGCGCGGCGAATACGTCGCCTTTCTGAACGACGACACGCGCGTCCACCCCGAGTGGCTCAGCGAGCTGGCGGGCACGGCCGTCCGCCGCCGGGCGGTCAGCGTGGGCAGCCGCATTCTGAGCTGGGACGCGCAACTGATCGATTTCGTCGGCGGCTTCGTCAACTGCGAGGGCAAAGGCTTCCAAATCGACATCGGGCAGCCGGAAGCCGGCCGCCACATGGAGGAGCGCCCGCTGCTCTTCGCGTGCGGCGGGGCGATGCTGGCCCGCCGCGACGTGTTCCTCGAAACGGGCGGCTGGGACGAAGGGGCGTTTGCATACTACGAAGATGTCGAGCTCGGCTGGCGCTTCTGGCTCCTGGGTCACGAGGTCTGGTTCTCCCCGCGATCGATCGTCTACCACAAGCACCACGGCACGTGGGGGCGCTGGCCCGAGCCGCCCCGCTTGCGCCTGTACGAGCGCAATTCCCTGCGGATCCTCTACACCCATCTGGAGCGCGACACGCTCCAGCGCCTGCTGCCGGCGGCGCTGCTGCTGGCCGTCGACCGCGCGCTGCTCGCGACCCATGTCAGCCGCGCATCGGAGTCGGGCGACGACACGCCGGGCCTCGAGAGCGGCGGCCGGTGTGAAGGGAGCGCTGCGGGAACGCGGCGTCACCCGCCAGCGGACGGTGCTCGACAACGCGCGACGTCTGGGCTTGCGCGGACTCGTCGGCGCGATGCGTCAGGCGGCGCGCGAAGCCGCGCCGGCGGCAAGTGAACCCTCGCCGGCCTCGGCATCCCGGCGGTCGGACTACCAGATCGAGCGCGCGGCCGCGGGCGCGGCGCTCGACGGGCGGGCCGAGCCGTTTCCGATCGGCGCGGCGGCGGCGCTGTCGGGTCTGCACGACTTCTTGATGAGCGTGCCAGCGCTGAGCGAGCGGCGTCGCCGGTTCCAGGCGGCCCGGCGCCGATCGGACCGCGACATTCTCGCGCAGTTCGACAGGCACTGGCTCGATCCGTGCCGCGCGTCGCGGCAACCCGAGCACGAACACCTCCAGCGGACGCTCGTCGACGCGCTCGGCATCGCCGATCTCTCCCGGCGCTGGTCGGAAACCTCCGGGTAGACGCCGCAGGCGTCGATGCCCCGCGTGTTACACTCGGGGCCATAGGGGAGTCCGCATGATTCTGGTCACTGGGGGCGGGGGATATCTCGGAAGCGTCCTCGTCCCCGAGCTGCTCGCGCTGGGTGAACGCGTGCGGGTCGTCGATCTGTTCTGGTTCGAGCATCGGCTCGCGCCGCATCCGGGCCTCGAGTCGATCACGGGGGACATCCGCACCGCGGATCCCGCGTGGCTCGACGGCGTGAAGGCCGTCATCCATCTCGCGGGCCTGTCGAACGATCCGACGGCGGACTTCGCGCCGGAGCTCAACGCCGAAAGCAACGTGCAGGCGACGCGCAAGATCGCCGAAATCGTCGCGCGCCGCAGCGAGGCGACCGGCCAGGATCTGCGGTTTCTGTTTGCCTCGTCCTCTTCGGTCTATTACACCGCGGCGCAGCAGTCGGACGCCGACCTCAAGCCCAAGCTCGAGGATTCCCCCGCCGCCCCGGGCGCCAACTACAGCAAGACCAAGCGCCTCGCCGAAATCGAGCTCCTGAGCCTCGGCGACCGGTACCCGCACTTCTGCCCGGTGCTGCTGCGCAAGGGGACGCTGTTCGGACACGCGCCCCGCATGCGGTTCGATCTCGTCGTCAATACCTTCACGCTGCACGCCTGGGTCCATCGTCAGCTGACGGTGCACGGGAGCGGGGAATCCTGGCGACCGCTGCTGCACGTCCGCGACGCCGTGGACGCGTACCTGTACTGCCTCGTGGCGCCGCTTCCGAAAGTCCGCAACCAGGTGTTCAACGTGCTGCGGAAGAACTATCGGACGCTGGAGCTCGCGCACTGGGTGGCGGAAATCATCGAACAGCACCGGCAGGTCGGCATCCAGGTCAAGCGGGATCGGTCGGTCGAGTTCGGATCGCGCAGCTATTACGTCCTGGGCGACCGGATCGAACGCGAGCTCGGCTACCGCGCGGAACGGGGCACGACCAAAGCGGTGCTCGAGATCTGGGACGCGCTCGAACGGGGCGCCTACGGCGATCGGCCGCAGGACAACCCGGCCCATTTCAACATCCGCTGGTTCAAGGAGCGTGCGCTGCAGGCGTCCGGTTCCGCGCCGCTCCCCGTCCGATGAAGACGGTCGTCATCGGCTGCCAGGGGCAACTGGGGCAGGACCTGATGCGCGTCCTCGGCGACTCAGCGTCCGGTCTGACCCATCAAGACCTCGACGTCACCGACGGCGTGGCGGTTCAGCAGACGCTCGATGCCCTCGAGCCCGAGTGCGTGATCAACACCGCGGCCTTTCACCGCGTGGACGACTGCGAGGCGAATCCCGCGCTGGCGATGGCCGTGAACGCCATGGGCGCGTTCAATGTCGCGCGGGCGAGCGCCGCCGCGGGTGCGCGCCACGTCTTCTTCTCGACCGATTACGTCTACGGCGGTGAGCCGCGCGAGCGCGGCCGGCCTCTCGAGGAGACGGACGCGCCACGCCCCCTCAACGTCTACGGCATTTCCAAGGTCGCGGGGGAACTGCTCGTGCTGCAGGCGGACCCGCGCGCGCTCGTCGTGCGCTCGGCAGGCTTATACGGCACGGCGACGAGCCGGAAGGGCTGGACGTTTCCCGAACTGATGCTCCACCTCGCGCAGGCGCAGCCGGTCGTGCGCGTCGTGGACGACCAGGTGCTGTCACCCACGTTCACCGCCGATCTCGCGCGCGCGGTTGTCGGGCTCGTGCGCGAGGGGGCCAGCGGTCTCATCCATGTCGCCAACGCCGGAGAAGTATGAGTTGACGGGCACGCAGGTCGACCTTCAACCGCAGTCGACCGCCGACACACGGCGGCGGGCCGCCAGGCCGCCGTATTCGGCGCTACGGTGCGATCGGCTGCCGGCGCCCCTGCGAAGCTGGCGCGATGCCCTGGCGGACTATCTTCACCAGAAGGGGCGCCCGATCGTCAGTACCTGAACGCCGGGTTCTCCTGGTAGGCCTTCAGCGACATGCCGCGCCTGTCCCGGTCCGACAGCACCGGATCCGGAATCGGCCACTCGACACCGATCGCTGGATCGTTCCACGACACCGTGCCCTCCGACGACGGGGTATAGAAACCAGTCTGCTTGTACTGCACCTCGACGACGTCGCTGAGCGCCTGGAACCCGTGCGCAAACCCTTCCGGCACGTAGATCTGACGCTTGTGGTCCGCGGTGAGCTCCACGCCGAACCACTTGCCGAAGGTGGGCGACCCCACCCGAAGGTCCACCGCCACGTCCAGGATCCTGCCGACCGTGCATCGCACAAGCTTCCCCATCGGCGCGGTCGTGTCCTGGTAGTGCAGCCCCCGCAGCACGCCGCGGGCAGAGCGCGAGTGTCCTTCCTGCACGAACGTCATCGTCAATCCCGCCTCGGCGTAGTCGCGCTGGTGCCACGATTCGATGAAAAAGCCGCGGTCGTCCTGGAAGAACTTCGTGTCGATGAGCACGACGCCCGAGAGGGGCGTGTCGGTGACCGTGAGTTTCATGAGCCGCGTCGTCTCCCTTTCGAAACGACGTCGATTCTACCAGTAATACGCGGCGGAGACGCCGGCCGTCGGATCCGCGCGCGGACGGGGGATAATGCTGCGGACGATGAGTGGGCGCCGGACACAAGGATGCTGGGATCATCCGCAAGAGCCCGACGGGCACGCCTTTGGCAGCCCCGTCGCGCGCGACGGCCGGTTGACGCTCGCCGGCTGGGCGCTCGCTCCGGCCGAAGACGACGTGCCGACCATCGAGGTCACTGTCGACGGTGTCGTCGCCGTCAGCACGCCGCCGACGTGCTATAGAGAAGACATTGACGTCATCTTCCGGCACGCCTTCGCGAGCGCGTCCGGTCTCACCGGCTGGGCCACGACGGTCGACATCGCCGACGTCGGCGCCGGCCGCCATGCTGTGGAGGTCGCGGCACGTGGCGGACGACGGAGGGTGCCCCTCGGTACGCGGACGCTGACCTTCACGCCGCCGCGGGATACGCCGGACGCGTCCCTGCGCAGGGTGGAGCCGCTGCTGCGCTCGCGCGACTACCGCACGCACGCGCACCAGGTGTTCTTCTCGTCAACGCCGGGCGACTGGGTGAAGCACGCGACATCCGTGTTCGGCTTCAGCGGACACGCACGCCGCATGATGCGCGAGCCGGGCCGGACCACGCTGGTCGTGGGGGCCGGCATCGCCCCCACTGTCGAGAACGTCGTCCAGCTGGATATCTTCGACTACCCGAACGTCGACGTCATCTGCGATGCGCCGGATCTGCCATTCCACGATGAGGCGTTCGACGCCGTCGTGTGCGAGAACGTCATCGAGCACGTGCCCGATCCGTTCCATCTCGTGGCGGAGATCGACCGCGTGCTGAAGCCCGGCGGCAGGCTCGGGCTGAACGGCACCAACCTGCACTTCACGCATGGCTTCCCCAGCCACTTCTTTAATGCCACGGAGTTCGGGATGCGGTACCTGCTCGAGGACCGCGCGCGTTTCCAGGGGGACTACCACTTCACCGACATCGCCGAATCGCTGCGGACGGTGCTGCAGTACTACCTGAACGCGCTCGAGCCTGCAGCGCGGGCCGAGCTGGAAGCGCTGCCCCTCGGGCGCATCTACGCGGCGCTGGCGCCCGGCGCGGCGGACGCCGAGCACACGCTCGGGCTGATGGCACGGCTCTCGGACACGGCGCGCAAGGCGCTCAGCACCAACATCTACTTCGTCGGCCGCAAGCGGGGATGACGGCCCTGGACGCCGTCCCCGTCACGCACACCGCCCGGATCCGCGCGGCCCTGCCCGTCGTGCTCGCGCTGATGCCCTTTCTCTACCTGGTGTGGCTGGCCGCGGACCTGTCCATCGACGTGCCGTTCTGGGACCAGTGGGAGCTGGTGCCGCGGCTGCAGAATCTCCACGCCGGTACCTTCACGATCGACGACCTGTGGCGCCAGCACAACGAGCACCGGCCCGTGTTCCCGATTCTCTGGATGCTGGCGCTCGCCCGCCTGTCGGACTGGAACGTGCACCTCGAGGTCGCGACGAACGTCGCGCTGGGCGCGGGGATTTTTCTGATCTACGTGCGCTACCTCTTCACGGCCTGGAGGAGCCGCGGCGACACGCCCCTCTGGCTGCTGCCGTTGCTGTCCCTGCTGATCTTCTCCCCGTTTCAATGGGAAAACTGGTTGTGGGGCTGGCAGATCTCGGCGCTCATGGGCGCCTTCGCGATGATCGCCGGCCTGTACCTGCTCGCGGGCAGCGATCGAAGCGCCGTACGTTTCGCCGCGGCCCTCGCGTGCGGCGTCTGGAGCACGTATTCGTTCGCCGCCGGGCTGGTCTATTGGGTCGTCGGACCGATCGCCATCGCCCTGGGCGCGCGCGATCGCAGGCGCGTGCGCGCCGCCGCATGGGCCGTGGTCGGCGGACTGACGCTGGCCAGCTATTTCTACCAGTACCACCAGCCAAGCGGACCCTCGATGCTCTCGAACTTCAGCTCGGTCGCGGCGGTCGTCCAGCTGGTCGCGTACTTCCTGAAGTACGTCGGCGCGCCGGTTGGCGCGTACAAGAGCGTCGTCGCGGCGCTGTCCGGCATCGCGATCACGATGGTGTTCAGCGCGCTGGCCCTTCACCTCCGCGCCCGGTGGCGGGAGCCGGCCATCCTGTTCCCGCTGCTCGTGGGCCTGCTGGTGATGGGCGTCGCCGCCATTTCCGCCACCGGCCGCGCGTGGCTCGGCACGAACCAGGCGCTGGCGTCCCGGTACGGTACGATTGGCCTGCACTTGTGGTGCGCAGCGGCGGTGCTCGCCGTCGAAGGGCTGCGAGGTCACGCCGTGGCCGCGCGGCGATCGGCCTGGCAGCCCGTCACTCTGGCCGTCGCCACCGCGGTCCTCGCCTCTGCGATCTACAACGGGGTGGCCGCGGGCCGGCTTGCGGCGGCCCGAAGCGACTCCCTGCGGGTCGCCCGGCGCGGCCTTATCACTGGCCGGAGCGACGCGATGCTGCTTCGCCTGTACCCCGACCTGCCGACGATCCGGCAGCGCCGCGTCATTCTGCAGATGCTCGGCACGTCCGTCTTCAGACAGAGACGCTGATCGCCGGCCGCCGTTCCAGCCCTCGTCAGCCCGCGGATCTGATCGACGTACCGCCCGCGCGTAATGAGGGCGCGCCGATTCCGTCGTGTGGCGTGGAACCTGCGCGGCGGGTCGCGAAGGTGCGGCAGACGCGCGGGGGCGTCATTTGTCGGCGGAAACGACCGTCAGTGTGCCGATGTCGTGGGTGGCGCCGTCAGTGTCGACCGCCTGCACGAGAATCGTATGGGCGCCCGGCGCCTCGAAGGCGACGGCCGCCGACCAGCCGTGCATGTTCGTGCCGCGCGCGTATTGGGGAAACGCCTTGCTGACGTCGGGCCGCCCGGTGTTGAGCGGCAACGCGACGTCGAAGTGGCCGTCGACGTACACGCGGATCTCGCGCACACCCCGGTCGTCCATCGCCCATCCGCCGATCGCCGTCTGGGACGTGGTGTGCGCCTGGTTCACGGGCTGGTCCACGTGTCCGAAGGGCAGCTCGTTGGCCGGATCGAGCGCGCCCGTGGCATCGCTCCTGTGGCAGGCGGTCGCGGCGATCAGCGCGCCGGCGAGCAGCGCGATCCCCGCGGCATGGCGGCCGCGGGACCGATGTCGGTGGCCGTAATCCATGGCGCAAGTCTATCCGAAGAGCCGCGCGCGTGCTATTCTGCGGATGCTCCGCAGATCTCGTGTTCGGACGCGGCGTGTCATCCCTGCCATAAGGCCTAGTTCATACCTATGACGACCGCGATAGTGACGGGATCGGCGGGCCTGATCGGCTCGGAAACCGTGCGCGCGCTCGTGGCGCGCGGCCTCACGGTCCTCGGATTCGACAACGACATGCGGCGCCGGTTCTTCGGCGACGAAGCCTCCACGCAATCCACGCGCGACGAGCTGACCGCGCTGCCCGGCTACACCCATTTCGATTTCGACATCCGCGACCAGGCGTCGCTCGAGCCGATCTTCGCGGAGCGCGGCGCGGACGTCGGCCTCGTCGTGCACACCGCGGCGCAGCCGTCGCACGACTGGGCCGCGCGCGATCCGCAGCTCGACTTCAGCATCAACGCGGGGGCCACGCTCACGCTGCTCGACCTCACCCGCCGCTACTGTCCGGACGCGGTCTTCGTGTTCACGTCAACGAACAAGGTGTACGGCGACACGCCCAACACCCTCCCGCTCGTCGAGCGGGACACGCGCTGGGAGATCGACCCCGCGCACCCGTTCAGCGCGGGCATCGACGAGACGATGTCGATCGACCAGTCGCTGCACTCGCTGTTCGGCGCGTCGAAAGTCGCGGCCGACGTGCTCGTCCAGGAATTCGGACGCTACTTCGGCATGCGCACCGCCACTTTCCGCTGCGGCTGCCTCACCGGCCCGCGGCACTCCGGCGCCGAGCTGCACGGCTTCCTGGCCTACCTGATGAAGTGTGTCGCCATCGGGCGCCCGTACTCCGTGTTCGGCTACAAGGGCAAGCAGGTCCGCGACAACATCCACAGCGCCGACGTCGTCAGCGCCTTCGTCGAGTTCTGGCAGGCCCCGCGCGCGGGCGGCCCGGTCTACAACCTCGGCGGCGGACGGTTCAGCAACTGCTCGATGCTCGAGGCCATCGAGAAGTGCGAGCGGATCGCCGGCCGGAAGCTGACCTGGACCTACCAGCCGGTCAACCGTACCGGCGACCACATCTGGTACGTCAGCGACCTCCGCAAGTTCCAGACGGACTATCCCGGCTGGCGGCAGCGCTACGATCTCGACGCCCTGCTCCAGGACATCTACGACCACAACGTCGCGCGGTGGGAGACCGAGCGCGCGTAATGCCCGGGACGATGCTGGTGACCGGGGGGGCGGGCTTCATCGGCTCGAGCCTCGCGATCGACCTCAAGCGGCGCTATCCGGATCGCCGCGTCGTGGCGTTCGACAACCTGCGCCGCCGCGGCGCCGAGCTCAACGTGACGCGCCTCCGGGCCGGCGGCGTCGAGTTCAGCCACGGCGACGTGCGGTCCGAGGCGGACCTCGCGCTCTTCCGGAAGGATCTGGACGTGATCCTCGAGTGCTCCGCCGAGCCGTCGGTGCTCGCCGGCCGCGACGGCCAGGCGCGCTACGTCGTGGACACGAACCTGTTCGGCTGCGTCAACTGCCTCGAGCTGGCGCGCGCGACCGGCGCCGCCTTCGTGTTCCTCTCGACCAGCCGCGTCTATCCCACGGCCACGCTCTGCCGGCTCCGGTACGAGGATCAGGACGACCGGTTCCGCCTGCTGGACGATCAGCCCGTGCCGGGCGCCAGCGCGAAGGGGATCGCCGAAGACTTCCCCCTCGACGGCGCGCGAACGCTCTACGGGACGACCAAGCTCGCGTCGGAGCTCCTCATCGCCGAGTACGTGGACATGTTCGGCCTGCAGGCGGTCGTCAACCGCTGCGGCGTCGTCTCCGGTCCGTGGCAGATGGGACATGCCGAGCAGGGCGTCTTCGCGCACTGGATGGTCGCCCATGCGTTCCACCGGCCGCTCGCGTACATCGGCTTCGGCGGGCACGGGCACCAGGTCCGCGACGTGCTCCACGTGGCCGACCTCGCCGACCTCATCGCCATCCAGCTCGCCCAGCGCGAGCGGTTGAAAGGGGACGTCGTGAACGCCGGCGGCGGACTGGGCGCGAGCGTGTCGCTGTTCGAGTTCACGCGCACGTGCGAAGCGCTGACCGGCACGCACCTCGACATCGCGTGCAGGCCGGAAACACGCCCCGGCGACGTGCCGGTCTACATCACCGACAACACGCGCGTCGAAGCGCGCTTCGGGTGGACGCCGGCGCGGTCCGTCGACGTCATCGCGCGGGATCTGTACCACTGGGTCCGCGAGAACGAGCCGGCGTTGCGCGCGGCGCTGGGCTGAACGACGCATGCCTGATCGCCCGCTCATGCTGTCGATCGTCATCCCGGCGCACAACGAGGAGGGCTCGATCCGTCCGGTGCTCTGCGCGATGTGCCGGACGCTCGAGCGCGAGGCCATCCCGTACGAGATCGTCGTCGTCAACGATCACAGCCGCGACGGCACTGCCGACGCGGTCGCCGAGGTGACGCGGGAACACCCGGCCGTCCGGTGCGTCGACAACCTGGGCCCGGGAGGGTTCGGACTCGCCGTGCGCTGGGGCCTGGACAGCTTCACGGGCGACGCGGTCGCGATCGTCATGGCGGACGGATCGGATCCCCCCGAGGACGTCGTCCGCTGCTATCGCGAGCTGTCCACGGGCGTCGACTGCGTGTTCGGCTCCCGGTTCATGCCGGGCAGCCAGGTGGTGGACTACCCGGCGTTCAAGCTCGCCATCAACCGCATGGCGAACCTGTTCATCAAGATCCTGTTCGGCATCCGGCTCAACGACACGACGAACGCCTTCAAGGTGTACCGCAAGGAGACGATCGAGGGGCTGCGGCCGCTGCTGTCGCACCACTTCAACCTGACGGTGGAACTGCCGCTGAAGGCGATCGTCAGGGGATTCACGTACACCGTGATCCCGATCGGCTGGCGCAACCGGACCGAGGGCGTGTCGAAGCTCAAGCTGCAGGAGATGGGCAGCCGCTACCTGTTCATCGTGCTGTACGTGTGGCTCGAGAAACACCTGGCCAAGGGGGACTATCGCCGCCGGCCGTCCGTGCCGGCCCCCGACCCTCAGCGGCCGTCCGCGTGAGCGGCCGGGCCGGCCGGTGGCTTGCCGCGGCCGCGCTGTGGGCAGCCGCGGCGGCCGTCGGTCCGCTGGCAGGCGTGTGGTCTCCCGCGTCCGGCGCGCCGGCCGACCTCGTCGTCTCGACCGTGTCTGCGGTGCCGGGCGCGTCCCTCAACTCCGTCGTCGTCGCAGAGAAGGGGGCAGTCGTCACCGCGAACGGGCCCGATCCGTTCATCGTACTGACGCCGCCCGCGCGACCGGTGCGCAGCGTCCGCCTCGAAATCGTTCCGCGGCGGATGGAGCGGCGGGATTTCTACCTTTACTATGTTCCGGCCGACGCGCCCGCCGGGTTCGGGTTCAGCGCGGACAACGTGCGTCAGGGTACCGTGCGCTCGACCGCGGGCGGCTGGCGGGTCGAGTGGGAGCTGCCGGCGCCGGTACGCGCGTACCGTCTCGACGTGCCGGACGATGCGGATTTCAGGATTG
>WNFM01311384.1_pt1 | contig 14173 bp, 14 predicted proteins | sample 5400271 | NCBI WGS metagenome assembly WNFM01 (sample SAMN13153352, study PRJNA577476) | soil metagenome | isolation source: 60 cm saprolite on Douglas fir-dominated hillslope | place: USA:California | collected 2013-09-17 | reverse complement strand
CATCGGTCAAATCTGTATCATAGAGCTTGTCGACATCGTTTTTAATTCTCATCACACGACGATAATCTGTACACGTAAACGACTTTTCAAACACCCTCTAAGGGAGAGCACGGCGCGGTGTACATCGGCGGCAACGCGATGAGCGGGCCAGTATTCCTGGATAATCGCGATTTTCGCGAGTTTGCTTTCCACACCTGGAAGGTCCGTCTACACGAAATGGAAGGCACCGCGATAGCACAAGTCGGATATGTCAATCGTGTCCCGGTGTTGATCGTTCGCGGAATCAGCGATTTAGCGGGCGGGCAGCGCGGTCCAAATTGGGAGGAAACTTATACTCGGCTCGCTTCGAGAAATGCGGCGCTAGTTGCGGCCGCGACATTGAACAATATGGTCGGGCAATAGGTTACAATGAAAGAACTGGTTTTTGGTAACACGCGGACCTCCGTGGGTGCTCGGCATGCCTTGATCGCCCCGGACGGTCAGGTTGCGAGCGTGCTGCCCGGCATCGAAAATGCCACGAGCGCCATTCTGATTTCACCGGCTATGGGTGCCGGCTTCGCGCAATTTCTCGTAACGTTCAATCAAGGAGGGCGCGCCGTTTTTCCGGCAGATGCGAACGAGCGTTTTGTGTTCGTTGTGAGCGGTCAATTGCAATTGAACGCCGCCGCTGCCGCGGGCGAACTTAGTAAAGGTGGATATGCTTTTATGCCGGCCGGGCAACCGCTGGAGCTAACCCAAGCAAGAGAAGGGACGCAGGTTAATTTTTTTGCGAAGCAGTATGTTCCATTGCCGGGTACGCCGGAACCAGTGCTCGTTGTCGGCCAAGAGCAGAAGATAGTGAGCCAACCTTTTTTGGGCGATGAGGCCGCACGCCTGCAGGTGTTGTTGCCGGATTCGCCCAGCTTTGACCTGGCCGTGAACATTTTCAATTATCAGCCCGGCGCCCATCTACCGTTCGTCGAAACGCATATCATGGAACACGGCTTGTTAATGCTCGAGGGTCTGGGTGTTTACCGCTTGGAAGATGCCTGGTATCCCGTCGCAGCCGGTGATTGCATCTGGATGGCGTCTTACTGTCCGCAATGGTTCGTCGGAATGGGTAAATCTCCGGTGCGGTACCTCTATTATAAAGATGTCAATCGCGGACCAATCTAGCCATAACGGGCGCAGCAACGAGCCGGATGTGGTGGATTAATGCGCACGGTGCTAGTCTGGCAAGCCATTCGGGAAAGCATGGTCCTGGTATCGCGTGATCGAGCGATGAGTGCTTACCAAGCATGTGGACTCAGCCTTCTCTGGTAATCGCAGACAAACTGATTACCGATTACTGAATACCCGATTACCGATACCATGGCCGATTCCACAAACGCGACACCCGAGGGCCCAGCCCAGAAACTGATCCAGCATTTTAAGATGCAAAAGATTCCCGACGAAGGCCCTTGGTTCACTGTTACTTACCGCAGCCAGGATGTGCTAGATGCCGATGGTTTGCCCGCCCGCTATCAGGGCAGGCGGGCCGCCGGCACGGCCATCTATGCGGTGCAGACCAAAGAGGATTTCTCCGCCCTGCACAAATTGGCAACGGACGAGATTTGGCATTTTTATGGAGGAGAACCTCTGGAAATGCTGTTGCTCTATCCGGATGGACACGGCGAAGTCGTAGTGGTCGGTCCTGATGTATTAAAGGGACAGCATCCACAATTCGTCGTTCCTCGGGACGTCTGGCAAGGCTCCGTGCCGATGGGCGTCGGACCCAAATCTTATTCCTTTTTCGGCAACACTCTGGCGCCAGGTTTTGAATTTGACGATTTTGCCATGGGGTATCGAAGTGAATTGCAAGAGAAGTATCCTCAGTTTTCCGATCATATCGCCCGGCTGACCCGCCCGGAGTTTGCCATCCGGGGCTGAGGCGGTTTAAGGATGTTTAACGGCGACTGGGTCGCTCCGTCACTAGATTCGCGTTCATGGAAACAACCGCGGATCCGCAGCCAAGAGCAGCGAAAGTGGCTGGGCCAGGCTCGCCAACGATGGCGGAAATTCAAGGTTTCTCTTTCGCCCCAGTGATCGCACTCTCGACGACCCGTTTGACGAATCCCTCGTCAAGCGGTTCCCGAGAGAACCACCGCCGGTAAAAGAGAGGTCCCAGGATCATGGCGGCGACCTCGGTCAGCCGCCGGCCCCGCGACAGGTCGCCCCTTTGTTGCGCGCGCTCAACGACCGCGCGAAAAGCAGTCATCATTTCCGCGTGCATGCGGGAATGAAGATTGGCTAACTCGGGATCGCGCTCTGCGGCATCGATGATCGATGGAAGAACGGTTGCCCATCGCGCGCTTCGTAACCCACTGGCGAGGTTTATGGCAAGAACCGTCACGTCGTCCTTCAGGCTTCCGGTGTCTGGTGCCTCGGACTTCGGTTTCAGCTTGGAACAGGCATCGAGTACCAGTGCCGTACGGGAGGGCCAATGCCGGTAGATTGTGGTTTTCGCTACCCTCGAGCGCCGGGATACGGCATCGATGGTCACTCCGCTCAGACCGGTTTCCGACAGCAACTGAAAGGTCGCAGTGAGCACGGCTTTTTTTGATCGCCGAACCCGCTCGTCCTCGTTGGTTTCGTCTGCCTGAGCGGGTCTGAATGGCTGCTTTTTCTTCACCAATTTGACGTCCGATTATAGTACGATACAGTAGCGTATCTTTTCATACCGGTCTATCAATCTCTTTGCGCCGACGGGCACGGCCGCAAATAGATCGTAACGCGCAACGAACCTTCCGGCGTTTTTGGTTGCGCGGTTGACTAGCCACAGAAGGATCCGGAAATCAGTTTACATCGGCTAGTGATCTGAGATCCTGCAGAGGAGCCGCTGGCGCCGTCAGCTTAAACCGGACACCTTTCATTATGAATGTTCTTGTCCCTGAAGTGGCCGCAGTCGCAGGTGTTGGTCCTGGACTTGGAGCATCCTTGGCCCGTAAATTTGCTAGAGAAGGCTGCCGGGTTGCGCTCTTAGCCAGGTCATCCGATTTTCTCGAATCGTTAACCAACGAGCTTCGCGGAAAAGGCGCTCTCGCTTTTCCAACCGATATCGGTGAGGCTGATCAGGTGGGCCGGGCGTTCCGACGCATCCGTCAACAACTCGGTCCAGTCGATCTTTTAGTCAACAATGCCAGTGCGGGTGGCCCTTTCGGACAGCCGTTCGTTGAGATCACTCCGGAAAGCTTCACCCGCGGTTGGCAGGTCGGTGTCCTAGGCTCCTTCCTCTGCTCGCAAGCAGTCGTTCCTGACATGCTCAAGCAGGGCGCTGGCTGTATCCTTTTTACCGGCGCGACCTCATCGGTTCGCGGAGCGGCTATCACTTTCAGCAGTGCAAAATTTGGGCTGCGTGGTCTCGCTCAAGCCATCGCCAGGGAGCTATGGCCGAAGGGCATTCATGTCGCTCATATCATCGTCGATGGCGTGATCCAGGAGAGCGAATTTAGCATGGAGACCGAAGACCAAGCGGCGGAGCCGCTCATGAATCCGGCCGCGATCGCAGAAACCTATTGGGGATTGGTCAAACAGGATCGCTCCGCTTGGACGCTCGAGCTCGATCTTCGCCCGCATCGCGAGAAGTTCCTGGAGTAAGCGTGGTGCGACCCGGTCAGGGGACTTGACCTCCGATAATAATACGATACGGTAGCGTAGCTATAGTTGGCATCCGGCCGACGTTAACCCGATTAGCTCAATCATGAACCGATATCGGCAGTTATCCGTTTATCAACACTCGAAAAAGGCGTGTTGGCGACCACTCGAATTGAAGCAGGTGCGGTGGTAACGCCGCGGGAAACTGGTAACGATCGATCGAATGGGGTAAACTACTGCGTCAGCTCAAGAACACCCATGTGAGCACGGTTGAATCTTTTCAAAGAAACCTATGAGTGTCCATGTCTATGGAGTGAATCACGTTGCCATCGAGGTAAACGACATCGAAAAAGCCAAAGCGTTTTACCAGGACGTTTTCAATCTCGAACTGCAAAGTGGCGGTGAAGGCAATGCGTTCTTCAAACTCGGCGAACATCAATTCCTTGCGATGCTTGAAGTGAAAAAGCTGTCATCCCCGGACGGGCGGCACTTTGGATTGATGGTCCGCGATGAAGCCCAGTTAGCGGAAGTTCGCGAGAAAGTCACCAAGAAGTACGGTTTAAAGCTCATTCCAGGGTTTCGGTGTGTTTTCCGTGATCCGTTCGGAAACCGAATCGACGTGGTCGATCTCCATGATGAATCTCTCGTCTGGCTATTGCCTTACCAGGAAGTGCAAAAGGCGGGGATTCGTTTCACGTAAGAGTTATTTCCGCGTTGTAATCCTCGGGCGTCCAGGAGAGACTTTTTGCATGGTTGCCCATCCCCAGGTCGTCGCTCCGATCAACGAACAGATCGGCAATGAATTCAGTGCGATGTTGCAGTATTACGCCATCGCGGCCCATTTTGGGGCGGAAGCCCTAACCGAACTATCCGCCCATTTCCAAAAGCAGGCGGAGGAGGAAAAGGAGCACGCGCTGCGTTTCATCCAGTTTCTCCTCGATGCCGGTGCCCGAGTGAACATTCCGGCGGTGCCGGCTCCGCAGGCACATTTCAAAGCCGCCGAAGAGGCAGTGAAATTATCACTTGAGCAGGAAGAGCGGGTCACCGCCCAAATCAACGCCCTGGTGTCCTTGGCCAAGGCTGAATCTGACTATACGACCGACAATTTTCTCCAATGGTTCGTGAAAGAGCAGTTGGAGGAAGTTGCGTCGATGGATCAGTTGTTGCGAGTTGTTCAGCGAGCCGGCGAAGCCAATCTCCTGCGGGTCGAGGAATATCTGGCCCGTGAGAAAGGCCACGGAGTCGCTTTGCCGCCGCAAGAATGATCGGCCCGGCTTCACTTTATCCAAGCGCGGCGAGGCGACATAGTTCGCCGTCCACCGCGGGTGGAATGACGACACTATAAACGTGGGCGCGACGTAGGCTTGGCGGAGTCGTTTCACCTACCGGTCAGAGAGCTCTGCGTTTCGAGTTCTAGCGGGAATACTCCTTTGGGAGTAAAAGGATGCCTTCCCTCGTTTTGAGCTTTTGTAACCGTACTCGCGTCTCTCAAACTTGCGTCTCTAACCAGAAAGACACATGCCAGAGAAAATCGTCGATTTGTCCCCGAGCCTGCGCGGGAACGTGATAACTCCCGCTACCAGCGAATATGACGTCGCTCGCAAAGTATACAATGGAATGATTGATCGCCATCCCGACGCAATCGTCCGCTGCGCGAACGTGGCCGATGTACGGACGGTGGTGAATTTTGCCCGGGAAGAAGGTCTCACAGTTGCGGTGCGTGGTGGCGGGCACAACGGCGCCGGACTCGCAGTGTGTGATCATGGAATTGTGATTGACCTTTCTTCGATGAAAGGAGTGCGAGTCGATCCCGCCACAAATTCCGTGCGAGCGGAGGCCGGGTGTACCCAGGCCGATCTCAATCATGCGGCTGCTAGCTTCGGATTGGTAGTCCCTGTTGGTGTTATTTCTACTACCGGCATCGCTGGGCTCACCTTAGGTGGTGGAACGGGCTACCTCACCCGGAAATTTGGTCTGGCGCTGGACAATTTGCTGGAAGCTGATCTGGTGTTGGCCGATGGCAGCTTCGTGACTGCAAATGCCAGAGAAAATGCGGATCTTTTCTGGGCCATACGAGGTGGCGGCGGAAACTTCGGCATCGTTACTTCGTTCCTCTTTCGTGGACACCCGATTGATCAAGTTTACGCCGGTCCGATGCTTTGGGAGATGGAACATGCGCGCGAGCTGTTAGAGTGGTACCGGGAAGTTGCGCCTTCGTTCCCGGATGAGTTATACGGGTTTTTTGCCTTCTTGAAGGTGCCACCGGGGCCGCCGTTTCCAGAGGATCTCCATTGCAAAACGATGTGCGGAATCGTCTGGGCTTACTGCGGCTCGCTAACCAAGGTCGAAGAAGCGTTTCGTCCGATTAGGAAGTTGCGATCACCGAAATTCGAGCTTACGGGCCCGATGCCTTACGTGGCATTACAGAGCATGTTCGACGCCATCTATCCGCCGGGCGATCAGTGGTATTGGAGAGGTGACTTCCTGGCTCAAATTCCGGATGCGGCAATCGACGAGCATCTTAAATTTGGGGAGCGGTTGCCTACCCTGAAGTCAACCATGCACTTTTATCCAGTCGACGGCTTTGCCGGTCGGGTCGACCGTCACGAGACCGCCTTTAGCTACCGTGATGCCAAGTGGTCGATGGTTATTGTGGGGGTAGATCCGGATCCGGCGAATGCCGAAACGATAACGGCCTGGACCAAAGATTATTGGGCGGCGGTACATCCCTATAGCATGGGCGGCGCTTATGTGAACTTCATGATGGACGAAGGAAGCGACCGGATCAAAGCCACCTATCGGGACAACTATCAGCGCCTGGTAGAAATTAAGCGCAAGTACGACCCGAGTAACTTTTTCCGGGTTAACCAGAATATCAAACCCGACTAACTCGCTGAAATCTCCTTGGCTGTTTACTGCCAATCGGGAACGAGAACAGCCGCACCTTGGATGCGACCTGCTCTCAGGCGTTCCAGCGCGTCGTTGGCCTGCGACATAGGAAAAGTCTCTGTCTCGGTTCGCACCGGCACCTTCGGAGCTAGGGCCAGGAATGAGGTGGCATCGGATCGAGTTAGATTCGCGACGGAATAAATGCTCCGTTCTTCCCAAAGGAGAGAGTAGGGGAACGACGGAATGTCGCTCATGTGGATTCCGCCGCAAACAACCCGTCCTCCCTTCCGTAAGGCGCGCAACGCAGCGGGAACCAGGCTACCCACTGGAGCAAAGATGATTGCGGCATCCAACTGCCGAGGGGGAAGCTCGTCCGAGCCCCCGGCGGCCTGGTAAAAGCGTAAACCTCGCGTCCCTCATATTTGGCCACTTGCGCGATGATGTGGGCCGCCGCACCGAATCCATAGATACCCAACCGCTTACCCTCGATTGCTGGGCCGGTTATCGCTAACGATCGATAGCCAATGAGTCCGGCGCAAAGAAGAGGAGCGGCTTCGACTGCGCCGTAAAGGTCAGGCAAAGGAAAACAAAAGGCCGCATTAGCCAGCGCGAATTCCGCATAACCACCGTCAAGTGTGTAGCCGGTGAATTTTGCGTTCTCGCAAAGATTCTCGCGGTTTGATTGGCAGTACCGACACCAGCCACAGGTCCAAGCAAGCCAGGGGATACCTACTCTCGTTCCCGCGTGAAGAGGCTCTGTCGCCGGACCGCATTCGACAATCTCACCGACAATTTCGTGACCTGGGATGAGCGGTAGTTTCGGCCGCGGCAGTTCTCCGTCGACGACATGGAGGTCGGTTCGACAAACGGCGCAGGCGAGAACCCGGACTTTCACTTGTCCGCTGCCAGGCGAGGGTGTTGATACTTCGTGGTGCCGAAGAGCAGTTCCCGGTTTTTCGAGAATCATTGCATGCATAAACGGTTACAGGTTTTGGTTACAGCTTACAGGTTGCAGGTTGGGCTCGCAATTGAGCTGCCCATGCTTCAACCTGCGTAATTGAAAAGCTTCTTCTGAATTCCGGATTCTGAATTCCTAATTCTAGCGGTTTATGATGTGGTCTTCCTATGACAGTTCCGGCAACTGAGGTTCTCACCTGGTGCGAATTGGAGCCAAAGTATACCGCTCTGAATCGGCGCGATCTTGATCCGGATAATTCGTATCAATTTCTTCTGGACTGGAGCGACCTTGAGAAGGAGGTCAAAGAGCTACAGACCTATTTGAGTTTGTCGGTCGACCTCAATACGGCGGACGAAGAAGCCAACGATAAGCTGGTGCACTTCAATCAAGTGACTCGGCCGAAAATTACAATCACCAATGCTCGATTCAGAGAAAAGGTCTTGGCAGTTACCGCGCCGAATCTTCCGGCCGAAGCCACTCTTGTGCTGAAGCGGATGCGTACCGACTCTGAGGCTTACCGGTCGGAAAACGTTCCTTTAGAGGCGGAGCAGGCACACCTTGTTACCCGCTATTCACGGTTGACTGGCAGTCAGTTGGTGAACTATGACGGCGAAAAACTCACCATTCCTGCGATCCAGGAGAAGTTGCGCGACGCAAACCGAGGAATTCGCGAGAGAGCCTGGAGGGCTTGGCAACGTGCTAGCCTCCAATTGAGCCCTCAATTGGATGAACTGTTTCTAAAGTTATTTACCATCCGCACAACCATGGCGAGCAACGCCGGATTCGGAAATTACCGGGAGCTAATCTGGCGCAACTATCACCGATACGACTACACGGCTGAACAATGCTACGAGTTCCATCAGAGTATTGAAAAGGAAGTCGTTCCGTTTGCTTCGGAGCTTTTGGAAATCCAACGGAAAGGACTAGGGGTCGTGGTTCTTAAGCCGTGGGATTTCTATTGGCGCGCGCCAGTTGATCCTTACAACCGAAAACCTCTCCGGCCCTTCCATTCGGTGACTGATCTCGAAAACGGGATGCAAAAGATTTTTTCCAGCATTGATTTTGAACTGGGTCAACAATTCGCTCGCTTCTGCCAAGGATTCGTCGACCTCGGCTCACGCCCCAACAAGATGTCCCATGCTTATTGCGCCTCGTTTCCAAGGCGTGGCATGCCGTTCGTGCTGCAAAACGTGGTCGGATCTGAGACTGACGTGCGAGTCACGCTGCATGAATTTGGTCACGCCTTTCATGGCTATGCCAGCATGCAAGCACAGCCGCTGGTCTGGAACCATTTTTCTGCGACCGAGTTTGTTGAGATACCTTCGCAAGCGATGGAAGTCCTGGCTTTGCCGTTTCTACATCGGAACCACGGCGGATTTTATGACGATGGGGAACTGGCGCGAGTCTACTGGACCCAGATATCCCAGGTCGTCCATTTATTGAGTTGGATCGGATTTATGGATGCAATGCAACACTGGTTGTACGCCGAATTGTCCGCAGCACCTTCGATTGATCGTATCGACGCAAAAGCTCGTGAGCTGATCGCGCGTTTCATGCCACAAACCGACTGGTCAGGATTGGAGCGAGAGCTCGAAAAAGTTTGGCATTACCACCACATATTTACTTCGCCTTTTTACTATATTGAGTACGGTTTGAGCTGGCTGGGAGCGCTGCAGGTGTGGCGGAACAGTTTAGAAAATCCGGAGGCTACAATGGCGAAGTACAAGGCGACCCTTGCCTTAGGCAATAGCCGGAGCGTACCGGAGCTATTCGAATCCGTTGGCGCACATTTCGCCTTTGATGTCGGAACGATTCGTGACTTAATGCAGTTCCTTCGCCGGGAGCTGGGGAGAGTGATGTAATGGACAACACTGACGACCATTGGAAGCAGTGGGGAGAGCAGGATCCCTACTTTGCTGTGCTCTCGCGAAATAAGTTTCGTAAAGAGAATATCGAGGAGAATCGTAAAGAATTCTTCGAGAGTGGTGCCGAAGTTGTGTCCGGCGTGATCGACATGGCGGTTCGCCATTTCGGTCAATTTAACCTCGGTTCCGCGCTCGATTTCGGGTCAGGGGTGGGGCGGCTAACAATCCCACTGGCTCAACGCTTCAAAAATGTCGTCGGCGTTGAAATATCGGAAGCTATGATTGCGGAGGCACAACGCAATTGTCAGAGCTTCGCCGTGTGGAACGTCGAGTTCGTAAAATCTGACGATCACCTATCTTGGGTTGCCCAGAAGTTCGATTTTGTAAATAGTTGCCTCGTTCTTCAACACATTCCTCCGGTCCGCGGAACGACAATCATTTCCGGGCTTCTGAGAGTTCTGAATCTGGGAGGCGTGATCGCGCTGCAGTTTCCGGTTCGCCGTCGCTTATCTCCGCTAGAGCAATTGGCGTATATGGTTAACCACCACGTTCCCTTTGCACGCTATTGCTTTAATCTAGTGCGGGGAAGACGACTTTCTGAGCCGCTCATGCAATTGAATGAATATAATCTGATCGAAGTGATGGCGTTATGTTCAGCTGGCGGGATTCGAGAATTCGCGATTCAACCGACACGGTCAGAGAATATGCTCTCGGTCATTCTGGTTGGCAGGAAATATGCCTGAGATTCTACGTGCCGAGAGGTAGGCCTCACGATGGCGATTGCCGTTCGTGATCGTCGCGCCTCCCTCCATTGCTCGCTGGGAACACCGGGCTTTTCCGGAGGCACCCATCGGTTATAGTCCGTATCGTAGCACATTCCTGTTTATGACCGCATCTACTTGCATCCTCGTGGCCGACGACCAACCAGCAGTCCGGGAGGCGCTTCGGATCCTTCTGACCAATGCGGGTTACCGAGTTGAGCTGGCGACATCGCCTCGCGAGGTATTGCGGTTAATCAAAGAACAGGAATTTGCGTTAGCTTTGCTCGATCTAAACTACGCGCGCGATACCACCAGTGGGGAAGAGGGGTTGGAGTTGGTCCAGCAACTGCAGAAAATCGAGGGGGCACCGCCCGTGCTGGTAATGACGGCCTGGGCTACGGTTGATCTTGCCGTGGCGGCGATGCGGAGCGGTGCGCGCGATTTTATCCAAAAACCTTGGGATAACGCCCGTGTTCTTTCGATCATTCAAACGCAGCTGCAAGTCGAGGCCGAGACTCGACGAGCCAACCGATTAGAAGCGGAAAATCAGCTCCTGCGGAAGGAGGTCGCCGGTTCGTTTGGTTCGGATCTTTTTGGCGAGTCAGAAGCGATGGTTGCGCATTCAGCCGCGATGCGAGCCGTTCTCGAGATCATTCGAAGGGTCGCTCCGGCCAAAGCAAATGTGCTCATTACTGGCGAAAACGGAACCGGCAAAGGCGTGATTGCCCGTGCTCTGCACGGAGCGAGCGATCGCGCCGACAAACCTTTCATAACAATTAACATGGGCGGCCTGAGCGAAAGTCTGTTTGAGAGTGAATTGTTTGGTCATGTGAAAGGGGCTTTCACCGATGCTAAGTCCGATCGACCCGGTCGGTTCGAGCTGGCGGACGGAGGCACGCTTTTCCTGGACGAAATCGGAAATGTTCCGATCGCTCAACAAGCCAAGCTGTTGCGGACATTGGAAACGGGAGAGTTTGAGCGCCTGGGCTCATCCCGACCGCGGCGAGCTGATGTGCGGTTGATTTCGGCGACGAACGCCGATCTAGTAGCGGACGTCGAATCGGGCAGGTTCCGACGCGACCTCTATTTTCGGCTGAACACCGTCGAAATAAGTTTACCAGCGCTGCGCGACCGAGTGGAAGACATACCCGTCTTAGCTCGCTATTTTCTTCGCTTCCACGCAGAGAGGTATCGAAAAAAACTGAGCAATTTTAGTTCGGAAGCCGATCAATTGCTGCTGCGACACCCTTGGCCCGGCAACGTCAGAGAACTGGATCATACCGTTGAACGAGCGGTGTTAATGGCCGACTCCGATCAAATCGAGGCCAACGATCTCGGACTTGTTGCCACGGGCTCTGCAGCCAGTTCAGCGACAGCTGGACTTGAACAGTTGACCATGGAGGAGATCGAAAAGCTCTTAATAAGGAAAGCTCTGGACCGGTACAGCGGAAACGTTCGGCGCGCAGCCGAGGCGCTTGGTCTAAGTCGGAGCACCTTCTATCGCCGGCTCCAAGAGTTCGGCCTCTGATGAGTCTGAAAGATTGGGCAATGGCCAGTCGGAATAGTGGCGTTTCGTTAAACCGCGTATCTCTTGCTGTCACGGTTCAACTTCTGGTCGTGTTCGGCGGACTTCCCGCCATCGCCATCGCGATCACATTGCTATGGCGAAGTGGTTGGTCCCCGGTTGCAAGCGGAAGCTGTGCTCTGATGATAATCGGCATTTGGGTCGGCTGCGTCATGGCCGCACGTGAACAGATTCTCTTCCCGCTGCGGACGCTTTCGAACCTGTTGGCGGCGCTCCGGGAAGGTGATTACTCCTTACGGGCGGCGTCAGCACGGCGGGCCGATGCCCTTGGAGAGGTGATGCGTGAGCTTAACGGGCTGAGCCAGGCCTTGCAGACTGACCGCCAGGAAGCCACCGAAACGAATGCCTTGCTTTTGGCCGTGATCTCGAACATCGATCTCGCGGTATTCACATTTGATGAAGAAAACCGGCTTCGCCTGGTTAACGATGCCGGGATTAGACTTTTGAATCGGCCGAGCAAAGAAATTCTTGGTTCTACCGCTTCGGATCTTGGCTTATCGGAGTGTCTCCAAGGAAACCGGAGTGGAGTGCTGCAGAGATCGTTTCCGGGCAGTTTTGGAACGCGCTGGGAGATCCGTCGTTCCACTTTCCGGCAGCAAGGACGTCCCCATCAGCTGCTGGTTTTGTCCGACTTAAGTCAGACCTTACGGGAAGAAGAGAGAAGAGCTTGGCAACGACTGATTCGAGTACTTGGCCACGAGCTAAACAACTCGCTTGGCCCGATTCAGTCGATTTCGGACAGCCTGAGTATGGTTGCTCGGCGCACGCCGCCCGTACGTGCAAAAGAGTGGGAGTCTGATCTGATCGCTGGACTTGATGTCATTCGGGACCGCACTTCGGCGCTCGGCCGGTTTATGGAAGCGTATTCGCAATTGGCTCGGCTGCCGGCTCCCCGCCGACAAGCCTGCGAGATTGGCGAGTTGGTGCGACGTGCCGCCAAGTTGGAGTATCGCATGGAGGTAGTGGTTGAACCGGGTTTCGAAGGATTGGTTAATTTAGATCCGGATCAAATCGAGCAGGCATTAATTAACCTGATCAAAAACGCAGTTGATGCGGTAACCGAAACACATGGTGAAGTGCACATTCGCTGGACGCTCGATCGACGCAATTTCGAAATCGAAGTGCTGGATGAAGGGGCCGGTCTGCCCAATACCACCAACCTTTTTGTTCCCTTCTTTACCACCAAGCCCGGAGGTAGCGGAATCGGGTTGGTGCTCAGCCGCCAGATCGCAGAAGCGCACGGGGGAACGCTGATTGTCGAAAACCGCCAAGATCAACCCGGCTGCCGCGCGCTGCTTCGCATTGTGGGGTAGGGACGCGCTCCCGCGCGCATGGCATTCGGTCGGGACCGGCTCCCGACTTCGCAAAGCCTACGTCGCGGCCAGCTCTGTGATTTTGCATGCCTAAAGTCAGGGCGCGCCAAAGCGTAGCGACGGCGGCCCGCCGGTCCGAAACGGACGCGGGAGCGCGTCCCTACCGGTGGCAGTGCGTAACGATCAAAGCGACCATGAAAACAACGATCGGGAGAACTGCCGAAATCACCACCAGGCGCATCCCTTGCCAGCGCGTTTTCCAGACCTTTGGCGACTGCAAATGTTGGTGCTTTCCGGTAACTTTCACTGATTCCGGATCATCCAGTTCCGCCTTCATTGCGGCAGCCGTGGCATAGCGCCGAGCCGGTTCGCGCTCCATAGCGTGGAGGATGATTTCTTCGAGCTCAGGGCTGATCTCCGGATTAACCTTCCGTGGAGCGACTGGGTCGCCAGTTATGCGGGAATTCATAACGATGAACGGGTTTGGCCCTTCAAACGGTACCCGACCCGTTGTCATTTCGTACAGAATCGCACCTAGGCTGTAGATATCGGTTCTTTCGTCGCCTCGTCTTCCCTTCACTTGCTCGGGCGCCATGTAGTCCGGCGTTCCCATGGCAGGACTGAATCCAGCAAAAGTGATGCGACGCATCTCGGTCGCTTTGGCGATTCCAAAATCCATGATCCGAATCGATCCGTCATTACAGACCATGATATTCTGCGGCTTGAGATCACGGTGCACAATTTTCTGTTCGTGCATATGAGCCAGGGCATCGCAGAGCGCGCTCGCGATCTGAACGGCGTCCGGGATTGGGATCGGCCGCACCTCGTTCATTACACTGCTGAGCGTGCGACCCTCCAAAAATTCCATCACGATGTATGGACGGCTCTGATTAGTGACGTTAACGAAGCGCAGAATATTGGGGTGATTCAAGCGCTGCCCGATCTCCGCTTCTCGCTGAAACCGGGCAAACGATCCCGAATCGGATTCAAACTGCATATGCGGCACTTTGACTGCCACGGTTTGATCAGTGACAAGGTCTTTGGCCTTGTAGATCGACGCCATCCCGCTGCGGCTTATCACCTCTTCGATCCGGAAGCGGTCATCCAGCACCTCACCTACTTGAACTTCGTGGGACATGTGATTCTCAGGTTCGTGCAGAGAGGTCTTCAGGAATGAAATCGAGGTCTTA